>Ga0307289_10000404_pt1 | contig 18799 bp, 16 predicted proteins | sample ER_DNA_143_FD_194483 | JGI IMG/M metagenome (GOLD analysis project Ga0307289, IMG submission 194483) | Bulk soil microbial communities from the East River watershed near Crested Butte, Colorado, United States - ER_DNA_143 | ecosystem: Environmental > Terrestrial > Soil > Floodplain | place...
GCGCGTTGCTTGTCGTTCAGGAACGCGACGACCTCTTGGTCCACCCTTGCGTCGAGGTTGGGCACGAGGATAACGACGCCACCGCAGGCTCCAGGCTGAGAGGGGCGCTTCTTACAGAGGTACATTGGCCCCGCCCTGTCCACGCCAGAGACCAGAGGCAACGCACAGACGCCACAGAGGGCAATATTGGTAAGCTCCCGCGATTCCCCTCGTCCCCTCTTGGGCGGGTTCTGTAGCAGCCTCCTTCTAACCCTTCGCCAAAGTTCTTCGGGGAGGATGGGAGGCATATATGCAATGTCGATGAGTGCTCCCTCATGCTCCCGCTTGCCTACCATGCGAGGGCTGGCGAGAATCCTCCTTAGCACTTTCGCATCCCAATGGTCCTTCCCCTCAACAGTGAGGGCGCCCCGCTGTGTCCACTCCTCACAGATGGCCCACACTGTCTTACCTTGGTCGACCGCCTTTGCTGCCTGAAAGAGCATTTCGGCTTCCTCATCGACAAGGCGGCGGTAGTCCTTTGTGTGCCCATAGGGCCGAAGGTTCCCAGGGTGGTGAAGTCCCCTACGAGCGCGGCCATCGGCGAGCATCTTGTAGCGCTTAGATGTTCTTCTTGCTTCCCGCTCTGCTCGCTCGACAAGCTGGTGCAAACGTAGCTCGGTATTGTGCTCGGGGTCGTCATAGGCCGTATCTAGCTCGTCCCATAGCGCGAACAGTCTGCCGCCCATTTCCTCTAGGGCGTTGAGGATGGGCCGCACTTGGTTTGTTCGTCTGGTCAGCCTATCAACGGCTAGGACCGCGATGCCGTCGATCCACCCTGAGGAGAGGTCAACGAGCGCATGGTTATACCTCGGTCGTTTGGCGTCTGGCCTCCACCCTGAGGCAATGTCCTTGTAGACTTCGACGATGACGCCCATGTTGTTGTCTCTTATGTGCGAGACAACCTCTAGCTCTTGGTGGTCGATCGACTCTGCGACAAGCTCGACTTTCCCGTACTTATTTACGGTCCGCTTGAGCTTGGACTTTCGTAGCACCACTCCCCAGCGGAAATTTGGGCCAGGTTCGGCAACCATCGGCCAGAGTCCTTCCGTCACTCTCCGAACACCTGTTCGGCTGTGACGGGCAGTGTAGCTCGTCTCCATGTCCCTTGCACCCCTCCCCGTGGCCTGTCCTTGCTGGTCAGGTCACCTGTCTTGCCTGATGGACCCGCGCGGTGGTCTGGAAAGGCGACCTGGTCCGGCCGGTGGCGCTCCGCCTGGACGCCGGCACGGGCCGGTGGGTCGTGACCGAGCTCCGCTGGTGGCGTAACGAGACCGACACAGCCAGGACACCCGCACGAGACGGCGGATCGTGATGATGAACCCGATCGGGATCCGCAACGAAGACCAGCTAGGCACTCGGGACCCGTGGTTCGCAGACCGCACGACGGCGACCTCGGTCCTGGAGCACGGCGGAGCGGTTCCGGGCGGTACGAGGGTTCGGAGGTCGAGATGGCCGGCATGGCGGAGCGCTACTGGATGGAGCTGCGGCCGTCGAGCGCGGGCCGGCTCCGGCTGGCCGATGCCATCCGCCACGACCGGGACCATGCCGGACGCCACCCACGCCGCCCCCGGCAGCACCTCCGACCCAGGCTCCGCACCACGACCCGGTAGCGCCCACCGGGCTCCGGCAGCGCGACCCCATCCGCGTCGGCGCTCTCCCGCGGAGGTGGTCCTTCACCCCAGAGAGGCCGGGCCGAGCCGCCGGGTGGAGAGGGCTAGGGGCGGGGGGCGGCGGCGCCGTGGCAGAGCTTGTATTTCTTGCCGGAGCCGCAGGGGCAGGGCTGGTTGCGGCCGACCTTCTTGCCGCCCTGGCGTTGGGGCTGGGAGGCGGCGGCGTGCTGCTCGGCCTCGGTGACGGCGGAGCTGAGCTGGGTGGGCTGGGGGGTGGGGGCCTGGCGGCGTTCCTCGTCCTCGTCGACCACCTGGATGGAGGCGTTGAAGACGTAGGCGACGGCCTCGCGCTTGATGGAGTCCTGCATGGCCACGAACATGTCGAACCCCTCGCGCTGGTACTCGACCAGGGGGTCGCGCTGGCCGATGGCACGCAGGCCGATGCCCTCCTGGAGGTAGTCCATCTCGTAGAGGTGCTCGCGCCAGTGGCGGTCGAGGACGGTCAGGAGCACCCGGCGCTCGAGCGCGTGGAGGAGGTCGGCGCCGAACTCGGCCTCACGCAGCTTGTAGGCGCGCTCGGCGTCGTCGAGGAGCATGTTCTCGAACTCGGCGTGGTCGAGGCCTTCCAGGTCGAGGGTCTCGGGGTCCAGCTGGGTCGGGTAGAGCTGGCCGATCGCCTTGAACAGGCCTTCGAGGTCCCACTCCTCGGGGTAGACGCCCTGTGGGCAGTACTCGGCGACCAGGCTGCTGACCACGTCGCCGAGGAACCCGAGGGTCTGGTCGCGCAGCTCGTCCCCGCCCTCCAGGATCTGCCGGCGGGTCTCGTAGATGACCTGGCGCTGCTTGTTCATGACCTCGTCGTACTTGAGGACGTTCTTGCGGCGCTCGAAGTTCTGCGACTCGACCTGGCGCTGCGCGTTGGCGATCGCCCTGGTCACCAGCCGGTGGGTGATGGGCACGTCGTCGGGCAGCGACAGCCGCTCCATCAGGTTGCTGACCGTCCTGGTGGCGAACATGCGCATCAGGTCGTCCTCGAGGGACAGGTAGAACCGCGACTCGCCCGGGTCGCCCTGGCGGCCCGAGCGGCCGCGCAGCTGGTTGTCGATCCGCCGCGACTCGTGGCGCTCGGTGCCGAGCACGGCCAGCCCGCCCCGGTCGACGACCTGCTGGTGCTCGTCGGCGACCTGGCGGGTCTTGTCCTCGATGGCCGCCTGCCTGGCCGAGTTCCACTCCTCCGGTGGGGTCTCGAGGGGGTCCATGCCCTTGGCCCGCAGCGACTCCTCGGCCAGGTACTCGACGTTGCCGCCGAGCATGATGTCGACGCCCCGGCCGGCCATGTTGGTGGCCACGGTCACCGCGCCCAGCCGGCCGGCCTGGGCGATGATGTGGGCCTCGCGCTCGTGGTGCTTGGCGTTGAGGATCTCGGCCTTGATGCCGCGCTTCTCCAGCAGGCGGTTGACCCGCTCGGACTTCTCGATGGAGACGGTGCCGACCAGGATCGGCTGGCCGCTGTCGTGACGCTCGGCGATCTCGTCGACCAGGGCCTCGAACTTGGCCTCCTCGGTCTTGTAGATGACGTCGCCGTGGTCCTGGCGGACCATCGGCATGTTGGTGGGGACCTCGACCACGCCCAGCCTGTAGATGTGGTTGAACTCGGCCGCCTCGGTCTTGGCCGTCCCGGTCATCCCGGAGATCTTGTCGTACATGCGGAAGTAGTTCTGCAGGGTGATGGTGGCGTAGGTCTGGTTCTCCTCCTTGATCGGGACCGACTCCTTGGCCTCGATGGCCTGGTGCAGCCCCTCGGAGTAGCGGCGCCCCTCCAGCACCCGCCCGGTGAACTCGTCGACGATCAGGACCTCGCCGTCGCGGACGATGTACTCGTCGTCGCGCTTGTACAGCTCCTTGGCCCGGATGGCGTTCTGCAGGTGATGGACCAGGGGGGTGTTGATCGCGTCGTAGAGGTTCTCGATCTGGAGCAGCTCCTCGACCTTGGCGATCCCGGCCTCGTTGATGGCCACGGTGTGCTTGCCCTCGTCCACCTCGTAGTGGACGTCGCGGTGCAGCCTCGGCGTCAGGCGGGCGAACTGCTGGTACCAGCGGTGGCCCTGCTCGGTCGCCCCGGAGATGATCAGCGGGGTGCGGGCCTCGTCGACCAGGATCGAGTCGACCTCGTCGACGATGGCGTAGGCGTGGCCGCGCTGGACCAGGTCCTCGGTGAACACGGCCATGTTGTCGCGCAGGTAGTCGAAGCCGAACTCGTTGTTGGTGCCGTAGGTGATGTCGGCGTCGTAGGCCGGCCGGCGCTCCTGGGGCTGCATGGTGGCCAGGATCACCCCGACCTCGAGCCCGAGGAAGCGGTGGATGACCCCCATCCACTCGGCGTCGCGCTTGGCCAGGTAGTCGTTGACGGTGACGATGTGCACGCCCTCGCCGGTGAGGGCGTTGAGGTAGGCGGGCAGGGTGGAGACCAGCGTCTTGCCCTCACCGGTCTTCATCTCGGCGATGTGGCCGCCGTGGAGCGCGACCCCGCCGACCAGCTGGACGTCGAAGTGGCGCTTGCCGAGGGTGCGGACGCTGGCCTCGCGCACCGTCGCGAAGGCCTCGGGCAGCAGGTCGTCGAGGGACTGGCCGTCGGCCAGCCGCTTGCGGAAGGTGTCGGTGAGCTGGCGCAGCTCGGCGTCGGAGCGTTCCTGCATCGCCGGCTCGAGCGCGTTGATCTCGGGCACCATCGCCTGGCAGCGACGCAGCTCTCTGCCCTCGCCGAAGCTGAGGACCTTGGACAGCACGGGTCGGATGCCTCCTCAGACCGGTGGGCCGACCATCACCCGCCGGAGCGCAGTTGCAACTCAAAAGCCCATTCTAGTGTCCGGGCGCCGCTAGTGGCCCGGCGCCGGGTCGGGGTCCCAGCCGTAGCGGTCGGGCACGAGCACGAACGCGGCCGCCCCGAGCAGGCCGGCCGTCTCGCCCAGCCGTCCGGGGACGACCCGGCAGGCGGCCGCGAACGGGAGGCCGGCGTGGGTGGCGAAGGCCTGCCGGAGCGGCTCCCAGAACGGCGGGCCGGACTGGGAGAAGCCGCCGACGATGGCCGCCACCTCGAGGTCCAGCAGGCTGGCGCAGGAGGCGATCGCCGTTCCCACGGCCCGGCCGGCCCTGGCCAGGTTGCGGAGGGCGAGATCGTCGCCGGCGGCGGCTGCCGCGGCCAGCGCGACCCCGTCGGCGCTGACCCCGAGCCCGGGGCGCCAGCCCTCGTCGAGGGCGCGACGGACCGTGTTGGGCCCTGAGGCGATCGCCTCCAGGCAGCCCCGCCCGCCGCAGGCGCAGACCGGCCCGTCGGGCTCGACCACGACGTGGCCCACGTGGCCGGCGTTGCCGCTGGCCCCGTGGTTGAGGCGGCCGTTGAGGATGAGGCCGCCGCCGACCCCGGTGGACACGGTCATGCCGAGCAGGTTGGCGGTGCCGGCCCCGGCCCCCTTCCAGTGCTCGCCGACGGTCAGCCCGACCGCGTCGTTGTGGATGAGCACGCGGTCGCTGGCGAACTCCTCGGCCAGCCGCTTGCGCAGGGGGAAGCCGCGCCAGGCGGGCATGTTGAGCGGGGAGACCTCGCCCGAGGGCCAGACCATCGGTCCGGCGGCGGCCACGCCGATGCCGCTCAGGTCGCCGGGGATGACGTCGGCCCCCCGCAGGGCCGCGGCCGCGCAGGCCAGCAGGGCCTCATACAGCGGCTCGGGGGCGGTGCCGGTGGGTGAGGGGACGCGCCCGCGGCCGAGGACCCGGCCGGCGTCGTCGACCACCGCGGCGCCCAGCTTGGTGCCGCCGACGTCCAGGGCGAGCACGACGGCCATCGCCAGCCGCTACTTGATCTCGAGCAGCTTCTCGCGAACCGCGTACACCACCGCCTCCATCCGCGAGTGCAGGTGGAGCTTCTCGAGGATGTTGCGGATGTGGTTCTTGACGGTGTTCTCGGAGATGTAGAGCTCTTTGGCGATGTCGCGGTTGTTGTGGCCCTTGGCCACGAGCTTGAGGACCTCCATCTCGCGCTCGGTGAGCCGCGGGGTGGGGACCTGCTGCTTCTCGTCGGCCCGCTTGACCATGGTGGCGAACTCGTTGAGGAGCTTGGAGGCCATGGACGGCGAGATCAGCGACTGGCCCTGGTTGACCGAGCGGATCGCGTTGGCGACCTCCTCGATCGAGATCTCCTTCAGGAGGTACCCGTTGGCGCCGGCCTTGATGGCGTCATAGAGGTCGGCCTCCTCGTCGGAGATGGTCAGCATCAGGATCTTGGCGTGCGGGATGAGGTCCTTGATGGTCTGGGTCGCCTCGATGCCGCTGCGCCGCGGCATGCGGACGTCCATCAGCACCACGTCGGGCATCAGCTCCTGGGCCTTCTCGATGGCCTCGGCGCCGTCGCCCGCCTCCCCCACGACCTCGACGTCGTCCTCCTGCTCGAGCACCATCTCGAGCCCACGGCGGAACAACGCGTGGTCGTCCACGATCAGCACGCGGATGGCATCACCTGCGCCCCGCGGTCGCGCCTGCCGGTCGTCGGCCACGCTCTCCCCTCTCACTCCCTGATCCCGCCGGGGGCGGCCGGCTGCGGCATGCCCCCGGGCCCCCCGGCTTGCTGCTGGCTGCTCACAGTTCGGGCTCGCCGGGCCCGGAGTCGCCGTCAGGGCGACGGTACACGACCTCGGCCTGCTCGGTCTCATCTCCGTCCACAGGACCCTCCGGGTCCTGCCCGGCCGACCGGGCCCCGGGGGCGTCCTCGAGCGGCTCCGGGGGCAGCGGCGGGATCGCCTTGACCCCTTCGGCATGCTGGGTGCGGTCGACCCGCCGGCCCTTGAGCTTCTTCACCTGGCGCTCGAGACGGTCGATGACCTGGTCGACGGCGGCGGCCGGGTCGGAGGCGTTGGCATGGGCCCGGACGAGGCCGGACCTGGTGGTCAGGGTCACCTCGACGCGGTGCGGGTCGGCGACCCGCGGGTTCCGCTCCTCCGAGAACTCGACGTCCATGGCCAGGATGCGGTCGTCGAAGCGCTGGAGCTTGGCCAGCTTGCGCTCCGTCCGCGTCCGGACCTTCTCGGGCACGGTGGTGTTCTTCCCCTTCACCGTCAGCTGCATGGGCAACTCCCATGGTCGTATTGGCCGGATTCTACACAACGAATCAACGGAAACGGGGCTCAACCAGGCAATGTGACCTCCTTGCGCTGGCCGAAGGGTTCGGCCGGACCGAGGTCACGGCCCGCCGATGGCGGTGGGGGCGACGGCCAGGACCGCCGCCTCGACCCGGCGGGCGCCGGCCCGGCGCAGGGAGGCGGCCGCGCCGGCCAGGGTGCCGCCGGTGGTGGCCAGGTCGTCGACCACCAGGACGCGGCCGCCGGCCAGTCGGCGCCGGGCCCTGGGTGGTGGACGCGGCGGCGGCGGCGGCCGGTCGGGCCGGTTGGCCCGGCGGGCGCGGCCCAGGTCGCGGCCGCCGGCCGGGGCCAGGAGGCCGAGCGCGGGCAGGCCGAGGGTGGCGGCGACCCCGGCGCCGATCCGCTCGGCGTGGTCGCGGGGGAGCCCTGCGGACCGGCCGGCGACCCAGGTGACCAGGTCGGCGCCGACGCCGGCGGCGCCCAGGGCCGCGCCGAGACGGCGGCCGAGCTCGGTCAGGGCGGCCGGCTGGCCGTCGAGCTTGCCGGCCAGCAGCGCCGCCCGTAGGCCGCCCTGGTACGGTCCGAGCGTCCACAGCGGTGCCTGAGGGTCGGCGGCCAGGCGCCACGGCCCGACCTGGCCCGGTTCGGAGGGCAGGCACCGGGCGCAGCAGGGCCAGGCCGCCGGGTCGCCGCATCCCAGGCACCGGGCGGGCCGCAGCAGCCCGTCGAGCAGCTCGACAACGAACATGCCGCCGAGGCTAGCCGCTCCGCCCGCCCGGCACCCGACCCCGTCCACAGGCCCCAGGCCCGCGTCCGGGCTGGCTCGACGGCAGCCCTCGAGCCGCTTGTCCGCGCCGCCGTCAGCGGCTGGCGTAGCTCGGGTCGGTGTCGAAGGCGTTGGGCCCGGGGGAGGTGAGGTAGCGGGCCTCCCGGTCCTGACGGTCGACCATCCACAGGGAGGAGCCGTTGTTGGAACGGGCGCTGACCACGAAGGCGCGGCCCGTGGGGTCGACGGCGAGCTGGTTGCCGATGTCACCCACCATGGGGAGGTCGGCGTCGTTGAGCACCGCGTTGGGGCTCCAGCCGTCGGACCTGACCGTCCAGAGCTTGCCCAGGTCGTCCTTGTTCTGGGTCTCGGCGATGAAGCCGACCGTGACCGGGTCGACCCAGATCGGGGAGTACACGCGGCCGAGACCGGGGGCGATCTGCCGCCTGGACCAGCTGCGCACGCCCTCGGGGCCGAACTGGCCCAGGAACAGCTGGCCGCCGGGGACCGGTTCGGCGTCCTCGAGCTTGGGGTCGGGACGGTCGGCGACGGCGAGCACGGACGCCCCGTCGGGGCTGATGGCGACGCTGCTGGGCTGGAGGCCGGAGGGCAGCGGGGGCATGGCCAGGCTGCGGACGCTCAGGGTGCTCCGGGTGACCTCCAGCAGGCGAGCTCCGTCCTCGTCCCTGCGCACCAGGTAGACCCGTTGGGAGTCGGGGCTCCAGGACGGGGGTGAGAGCCTGCCCTGCAGGCCGACCGGGAAGTCCTTGCCGCTGGGCTGGAGCACCCACAGGTCCTGCCTGGTGCCGCTGCCGGTCAGGAAGGCCATGGCGCGGTGGTCGGGTGACGAGGTCGGCACCGACTTGGGGCTGGGGGCGGTCAGGGTGATCGCCTTGGGCAGCTGGCCGGGCTCGGGGGCGATCTTCCAGATCTCCCCCTTCCGCACGAAGACGATCTCGCCCCCCTGGGACCGCCGGGGCCACATCGCGGCCAGCGGCTGGTCCCGCGGCCGCCAGGGTCGATCGGTCGAGAACTGGTCGTCGCCCACGGCCTTGACCTGGCGGCCCTCGACCAGGATCCGGACCGACGCGGAGGGGAGCAGGCGGTTCACCGTCCAGACGATCTGGCCGACGCGCAGCTGTCCGGGGCCGTCGGCCCGGCTGAAGCTGCGGGAGAGATCGACGGTGGCGACGTCGCCGACGTACCGGAAGCTCCTCAGCGAGGTCCCGCGCGGGATGGCCGTGTCGAGGTTGTCGTAGCGGGGCTGCGGGCCCTCCAGCAGCAGCCGGAGCGCCTTCTCGGCGGTGCGCCGCGGCGGCGCCGGGTGACCGTCGGTGCCGTCGGGGACGAAGACCGGCACCGGTGCCAGCTGCGGCGTGGGATCGGACAGGTCGGGGGCCAGGAACACCTCGGCCGGGGTGTACAGCCTGCTGAAGTTGACGTCCCGCATCCAGATGACGGGCCCCGGGTCGGCGACCCGCGCGTCGGCGCCGTCGTTCCCCATCTCCAGCCTGAGCACGTCGTCCCCGCTGGCCGGGTACCAGTCGCGGCCGCCTCGCAGCTGGCCGACCAGCTTCACCCTGATCGGGACGATCCGCTTCTCGCCGGCGCGGTACTGCGGCCCCGGCTCGAAGACGCTGTACACCCGCACCGTGGTCGACGCGGACCAGCTCGAGACCTGGTCACGGGCCCCGGGCATCAGCCACCGCTGCATCGTCTCGACGTCGCCGGTGTTCATGGCGTTCATGAACCCGACCGCGACCTCGGTCGCCGACTGGCCAGGGGACGGCCTGTCCCCGTTCTGGGAGCTCTCGGGGTCCTGCGGCGCCGTCGAGGCCGTGACCGGGCTGACCGACACCACCTCACCCGTCTTCGGCACGCCGGCCGTGCAGGCCGCCAGCCCGAGCAGCGCCGCGAGGACGACGATCGGGGGGAGGTGGCGGGGGCGGCTAGCCACCGACCGCGACCTCCGGGACGGGCACGGGCTCGGGCTGCAGCTCGGCCGCCTGGCCGTCCGCCGGCTCGGGCTTGGGGTCGATGGCCGGCAGGGTGACGGTGAAGGTCGAGCCGTGACCGACCTCGCTCTGCACGTCGATGGAGCCGCGGTGCAGGTTCACGTTCTCGAGGGCGATGGCCAGCCCGAGCCCGGTGCCGCCCAGCGTCCGCGCCCGGTGGACGTCGGCCCGGTAGAAGCGCTCGAAGATGTGGGGCAGGTCCTCGGCCGGGATGCCCTCGCCCTCGTCGGCGACGGTGACCACCACGTCGCGGGCCCGCCGGCCGACCCAGATCCGGACGCCACCCTGCTCGGTGTGCTCGATGGCGTTCTTGACCAGGTTGGAGAAGACGCGGTCGAGCCGGCGCGGGTCGGCGGCGACCAGCGGCTGGCCCTGGCTGCGGTCCACCTGCAGGCCGACCTCGACCTGGCGCCCATGGGCGATCGGGTCGAGGGCGTCCACCACCTCGTCGAGCAGCCCGCTGAGGTCGACCTCGACCGGCTCCAGGTTGATCACCCCGGCGTCGAAGCGGCTGATCTCGAGCAGGTCCTCGAGCAGGTTCTCGAACCGCTCCAGCTCCCGTTCCAGCAGCACGGCGGCCCGCTGGGCATCCGGCGGCAGGCCGGTGCGGGCGGCGTGGATGTAGTCGGCGGCCATGCGCACCGTCGCCAGCGGGGTGCGCAGCTCGTGGCTGACGTCGGACACGAACCTGGCCTGCAGGCTGCCGACGTGCTCCAGCTCGCCGATCTTCTGGGCCAGGTTGTCGGTCATCCGGTTGAACGACTCGGCCAGCTTGCCGAAGTCGTCGTGGCTGGTCGCCTGGGGGATCCGGGCGGCCAGGTTGCCGGCCGCGATCTCCTCGGCCACGTCCCTGGCCCGCTGGATCGGCTTGAGCACCCGCCCGATCGAGATGGCGGCCATGATGACCACCGCCGCCAGCAGCCCGGCGCCCACGATCAGCAGGAAGTTGGAGAGCTTGGCGAGCGTCTCCTCCTGGAAGTTCAGCGGGTAGAAGAAGTAGGCCTGCTGGGTGCCGACGTCGCTCTGGTCGATGCGGAACGGGGCGCCCACGACCAGCATGCGGCCGCGACCGAGGGGCGACCGGATGTACACGTAGGCCAGCTCCTTGTCCTTCCCGACCCGCTCGGCCAGGGTGGCGGGGACGTGCTCGAAGCGCAGGTTCGGGTTGGAGTGGGTCTCGATCCCGTCCTGGCCGCGCAGGACCAGGCCGCTGAAGCTGGGCTGGCCGCTCTGGCGGAGGATCAGGTTCCCCTCCAGCCGCTTCTGGACCTGCCTGGTGTCGAAGCCGGTGAGGTCACCGGCCGCGCTCGGGGCGGTCAGGAGCCGGACCTGGCTGGTCGCCTCGAGGCTGTGCTGGCTGTACAGCGACTTGGCCAGCAGCGCGTGCAGGGCCGCCCCGAGCAGCAGCAGCGCCCCGACCACGATCGCCGACGTGAACAGCACCACCCTGGCCCGCAGGTCGAGCCGGGCGAGGCTGAAGCGGCCCAGTCCTATCCCTGATCACCCGCCTGCGCCGAGGATTCGACGGCGCCACCCTCCGGTCCGATCCGGTAGCCGACGCCTCTCACAGTCTGCACCACCTGGGGGTTCTCCGGGTCGTCCTCGATCTTGGCCCGCAGCCGCTGGACATGCACGTTCACCAGCCGGGTGTCGCCGGCGTAGCGGTAGCCCCAGACCTGCTCGAGCAGCACCTCGCGGGTGAACACCTGCCGGGGCCGCCGGGCCAGGGTGGCCAGCAGCTCGAACTCGAGCGGGGTCAGGTTCACCGGCTTGCCCACCTTGGTCACCTGGTGGGCCATGACGTCCATCTCGATGTCGTGGAAGCGAAGGGTCTCGGCCCCCTCGGTGTCGCGGCGGCGCAGCCGGGCCCTGATGCGGGCCACCAGCTCCTTGGCCGAGAACGGCTTGGTGATGTAGTCGTCGGCCCCCGACTCGAGGCCCAGGACCACGTCGACGGTGTCGGTCTTGGCGGTCAGCATCACGATGGGCACGCCCGACTCCAGGCGCAGCTCGCGGCAGATCTCCAGCCCGTCCTTGCCGGGCAGCATCAGGTCGAGCAGCACCAGGTCGGGTTTGGCCTGGTGGAAGGCGGCGATGGCCTGGTCGCCAGAGCGGACGAACACCGGCTCGAAGCCCTCTTGCCGCAGGACGATCCCGAGCATCTCGCCGAGCGACGGGTCGTCATCGACGACCAGTACCCTGCCCTTCACGCACTACCGCCCCCTTCCCAGCACGACGACCGGCCAAGGATGTCACGTCCCTGCCCAACAGTGGAGTATTCACCTTTTCCACCGACGTCGCGGACGCCGTTGACCGGCCCGGGTGGCCTCGTGACAATGCGCGCGAGCGCCGATGAAAGGAAGGTCGTGAGCAGCTCACCACCACCTTGGGAGCCTCCGGGCCAGCCCCCGGCCGGCCAGCCGCCGGCGTGGGGACCGCCCCCCGGGGCCACGGGCGGGCCGCCGGGGTACGGGGCGCCGCCGGGGTGGGGGGCGGCGGGGTACCCGCCGTCGCCGTACCCGCCGCTGCCCAAGGCCGGGTCGGCGCGGACGGGCCCGCTGCCGCTGCACCCGATGACCTTCAGCGACCTCCTCGACGGGTCGTTCCGGCTGCTCAAGGCCAACCTGGGCACCATCGTCCTGGTCGCCGCCGTGTTCCTGATCCCGGTCAACCTGGTGGCGGCGTTCCTCCAGCGCGACCTGCTCGGCGGCTACGGCCTGCTCGAGCTCATGCAGGACCCGTCCCTGCTCGATCAGGCCGCGGGCCCCGGGGCGTCCAACGGGCCCCTGGTCGGCAGCCTGCTGGCCGTGCTCGCGACCGCCCTCGTCACCCCGTTCATCGGCGGGGCCACCTCGATGGTCGTCGCCGCCAGCTACCTCGGCGGCGAGCTCAAGGCCGGCCCGGCCATGCGGGCCACCGGCCGGCGCTTCCTCGTCCTGCTGGCCGTGTTCCTCCTCACCCTGCTGCTCAAGCTCGCCGGGCTGGTGCTGTGCCTGGTCGGGGCGCTGGTCCCGATGGCCTTGTTCCTGGTGACCACGCCGACGGTGATGGTCGAGGAGACCGGGCCGATCCAGGCCATGGCCCGGTCGGTCACCCTGGTCCGCCCGCGGTTCTGGCCGGTGATGGCCATCGGGATCGGCAGCGGCGTCCTCGCCTGGTTCCTGGGGAACATCCTGGCCGGCCCGTTCTCGATCGCGGCCCTGGCCATCGGCTACCGCTGGGGCTGGATCCTGGCCGCCATCGGGTCCATCCTGCCCGCCCTGATCACGACGCCGTTCGTGTCGATCCTGGCCACGCTGGTCTATTTCGACCTCCGGATCAGGAACGAGGGCTTCGACCTGCAGATGATCGCCGCCGAGCTGGCCCGCGGTGCCCCGACCCGCTGACCCGGCCACCCGGCTGCCGGCGCTGGCCCCCCTCGCCGGGGTGGTCGCGCAGGGCCAGGGTCGGGGGGAGCTGCGGGTGCCGGACCGGGACCCGGAGCAGGTGCGCGAGGTGGTCCGGGAGGTCCTGTCCCGGCCCGAGTTCCGGCCGCCGCACCGGTCGCTGACCGAGCGGCTGGTCGACTGGGTGCTGGAGCTGATCGGGCGGCTGCTGGCGGCGCTCGGCGGGAGCGGGGCCGGCGGGATCGTCGGGCTGGTCCTGCTGGCCCTGGTGCTGGTCGGGGTGGGGGTCCTGGCGGCCCGGTTCTCGCGCGGGCTGACGCCCAGTCCCGAGGTCGCGGCGGCCGTGCCGGCGGGCCGGCGGCGGTCGGCGGCCGAGTGGCGCGCCGAGGCCGAGGCGCAGGAGCGGGCCGGTGCCTGGCGGGAGGCGGTCCGCTCCCGCTACCGGGCCCTGGTGGCCGACCTGGCCTCGCGCGGGCTGGTCGAGGAGGTGCCTGGCCGGACCGCCGGCGAGTACCGGCGGGAGGTCGGGCGTGCCCTGCCCGAGGCCGCGACCGACTTCGCCGGCGCCACCGAGCTGTTCGAGGTCGCCTGGTACGGCCGCGCTCGCACCGGCGCGGGCGAGGCGGCCCACCTGCGGGACCTGTCCGACCGTGTCCTGCGGCAGGTCGGGGCATGAGCGGCGGGCCACGGTACGACCCGGGGTCGGAGCGGTGAGCGCCGGCACGGGCGGCCGGTCCGGGGCCCGGAGGGCGCTGCCCTGGGTCGCCCTCGTGCTCGGCCTGGCGCTGGTGGTGGCGGTCGCGGGGCGGGGGCCGGAGGAGGGCAACCCGCTCGACCCGGCGTCGACCGGGCCGCTCGGCACCAAGGCGCTGGTGGAGGTGCTGCGGGGGCTGGGTGGCCGGGTGACCGTGTCCGCGGACCGGCCTGGGGCCGGCACCGACACCGCCCTGCTGCTCAGCGACGACCTCACCCCCGAACGGCGCCAGGGCCTGCTCGACTGGGTCGCCCGGGGCGGGACGCTGGTGGTGGCCGACCCCGGCTCGGGCCTGACCGAGGTGGAGCCGGTCGGCTCGACCCGCATCGGCCTGCTCGACGCCGAGATCGAGCGGCGCTGCGCCGTGGCCGCCCTCGGCGACGTCGGGCGGGTGGCCGCGCCCGGTGGGGTCGTGTTCAAGGTCCCCGAGGGCCAGGCGGGTCCGGGGGGCAGAGGGAGCCCGGGGGCCGGCGTCACGCGGGCCTGCTTTCCCCGGAACGACGGCGCCTGGCTGCTGGTCCAGCCGGTCGGGGAGGGGACCGTGGTGCGCCTTGGCGGGGCCAGCGTCCTGGTCAACCAGGAGCTGGGCAAGGCCGACAACGCGATCCTGCTGGCCAGCCTGCTCGTCCCGGTCGAGGGGACGGTCGTCCAGGTGCTGCAGCCGCCCCTGCCCGGCGGGGGCGCCGCCGGGCTGGGCGACCTGATCGCCCCCCGGGTGCGCCTGGCCCTGTGGCAGCTCGTCGTCGCCTTCGTCCTGCTCGCCCTCTGGCGGGCGCGCCGGCTCGGGCGGCCGGTGGCCGAGCCCCAGTCGGTCCAGCTCCCCGGAGCCGAGCTGGTGGTGGCCGTCGGCAACCTGCTCCAGCGGGCCAAGGGGCGTGGCCAGGCGGCCGGGCTGCTCACCGACGACCTGCGCCGCTCCCTGGCCGAGCGCCTGGGCCTGCCGCCCTCGGCCCCGGCCGACCAGGTGGCCGACGCCGCCGCCGCCCGGACCGGGGTCCCGCGGGAGCGGGTGCTCCGGACGCTCACCCGGACGACGCCCGGCGACGAGGCCGAGCTCGTCGCCCTCAGCCAAGCCATCGACACCGTCCGCCGGGAGGTCACCCGTGTCCGCTAGAACCGCGCGAAGCAGTCCCGCGCCGCCTGCCGTCCCGGACCGTCAAGGGGTGCGCCGGTGACCGAGGAGGCGGCGCCGCGGGGGCCCCGGGCGGCCGTGCTCCGGGTCCGCGACGAGATCGCCAAGGCGGTCGTCGGCCAGGACGGCGCGGTGTCCGGGCTGGTCGCGGCCCTGCTGGTCCGAGGCCATGTGCTGCTGGAAGGCGTCCCCGGGGTGGCCAAGACGCTGCTGGTCAAGACCCTCGCCCGGACCCTCGAGCTCGAGTTCAAGCGGGTCCAGTTCACCCCCGACCTGATGCCCTCGGACGTGACCGGGCAGGTGATCTTCGAGCAGCGCGACGGGTCGTTCCGGTTCCGCCAGGGGCCGGTGTTCACCAACCTGCTGCTGGCCGACGAGATCAACCGCACCCCGCCCAAGACCCAGGCCTCCCTGCTCGAGGCGATGGAGGAACGGCAGGTGTCGGTCGAGGGCCAGGGGCACCCGCTGCCCGACCCGTTCCTGGTCGTCGCCACCCAGAACCCGGTCGAGTACGAGGGCACCTATCCCCTGCCCGAGGCCCAGCTCGACCGGTTCCTGTTCAAGCTGCAGATGGGCTACCCCTCGGCCGAGCAGGAGCAGGCGGTGCTGGCCCGCCACGACGCCGGCATGGACCCGCACGACCTGGCCACCCTCGGGGTGACGGCGGTGGCCGGCCGGCCGGACCTGGAGGCGGCCCGCAAGGAGGTGGCGGCGATCCCGGTCGAGGCCCGGGTGCAGGCCTATATCGTGGCCATCGCCCGGGCGACCCGGGAGTCGCCGTCGCTGGAGCTCGGCGTCTCCCCGCGGGGAGCGGCCATGCTGCTGCACGCCTCCAAGGCCTGGGCCTGGCTGGCCGGCAAGCAGTACGTCACCCCCGACGAGGTCAAGGCCGTGGCCAAGCCGACCCTGCGCCACCGGGTCGAGCTGCGGCCGGAGGTCGAGCTGGAGGGCGTGACCGCCGACGGGGTCCTCGACGGCGTCCTGGCCGCCGTCCCGGTCCCCCGGTGACCGGAGCGGCCGGATGAGCCTGCCGGTGCCGACCTGGCGGCTGGTGGTGGCGGCGGGGGTGGGGTCGCTGGCGGTGCTGCTGGTGCCGGTCCGGCCGCCGCTGGGGCTGTGGGTGGTCAACGGGGTGCTGCTGGTGGCGGCCGTGGTCGACTGGCTGCTGGCGGTCCGGCCGGGCGAGCTGGAGGTGGAGCGGGACCTGCCGGGGATCGTGCCCCTCGGCGCCGAGGCGCGGGTCGTCTGGCGTGTCGCCCACGGTGGACGCGGCGGCCGCTGGAGCCCTGGGGGGCGGGGGCTGCGGGTGCGGCTGGCGGACGAGCTGGCGCCGTCGCTTCGGGCGGTGACCCGGCGGGCCCGGGTGGTGGTGCCGGCGAGGGGGAGGGTGACGGCGGCGACCACGATCCGGCCGAGCCGGCGGGGCCGCTTCACCCCGACCGAGATGGTGCTGCGGGTCGAGGGGCCGCTCGGGCTGGTGGCCAGGCAGGGGCGGCGGAGGCTGCCGGGGGTGCTGCGGGTGTACCCGCCGTTCGACTCCCGGGACGAGGCCGAGCTGCGGGTCGACAAGGCCCGCATCCTGGAGGTCGGGCTCCGCTCGGCCCAGGGGCGGGGCGGCGGGACCGAGTTCGACTCGCTGCGCGAGTACGGCGTCGACGACGAGTTCCGGCGGATCGACTGGGCGGCCACGGCCCGGTCCGGCAAGGCGATCGTGCGCACCTACCGGGCCGAGCGGAACCAGACGGTGCTGCTGCTGCTGGACAGCGGCCGGACCATGGCCGGCCGGGTCGCCGACGTGCCCCGCCTGGACCATGCCATGGACGCGGTCATGATGCTGACCTCGCTGGCCACCCGCCTCGGCGACCGGGCCGGGCTGGTCGCCTTCGACCGTGAGGTCCGGGCCGTGGTCGGGCCCGGGCACGCCAGGGACCAGCTCTCCCGGGTCACCGAGGCCATGTACCAGCTCCAGCCGCTGCTGGTCGAGAGCGACTACCGGGGCGCCTTCGCCGAGACCCTGGGCCGGTTCCGGCGCCGGGCCATGCTGGTCGTCCTCACCGAGCTGGCCGAGCAGGCCGTGTCCGAGACGCTCCTGCCGGCGCTCCCCCTGATCGCCCGCGACCACCTGGTCGTGGTGGCCAGCGTGGCCGACCCGGAGGTGCGCGGCTGGGCCCTGGCCACCCCGGTCGAACCCGGGGCGGCCTACCGCAAGGCCGCCGCCGTGGCCGCCCTGGCCGACCGCCGGCGCACCGTGGCCCGCCTGCGCGGCCTCGGCGCGGTGGTGGTCGACGCGCCCCCCGGCCGCCTCGCCCCCGACCTCGCCGACGCCTACCTGCGGGTCAAGGCCACCGGCCGGCTCTGACCAGGCGGCTCAGCGGGTGCCGGCGTCCTTGAGCTGGGTCATGGTGAACAGGGGGCGCAGCTCGACCCCGATCCCGGCCAGGTTGGCCGGGCCGCCGGCCTCGCGGTCGATGACGCACACGGCGACGGCGACCTCGGCCCCCTCGGACCGGAGGGCACCGACGGCCTCGACCACGGCGCCGGCGGAGGTGACCACGTCCTCGACCACGACCAGGCGGCGGCCGGCGACGTCGAACCCCTCGGCCAGGCGGCGGGTGCCGTACGGCTTGGCCTGCTTGCGCACGAACCCGGCCGGGAGGCCGGTGAGCTGGGACAGGACGGTGGCCAGGGGCACCCCGCCGAGCTCCAGCCCGGCCAGGCCGTCGGCCCCCTCGGGCAGCAGCCCGGCCATGGCCTCGGCGAGCTCGCGCAGCAGCCGGGGGTCGGACTCGAAGCGGTACTTGTCGAAGTACTCGCTGCTGGTCGCGCCCGAGCGGAGCACGAAGGTGCCCGTCAGGTGGGAGGCCGCATAGACCCGCCGGGCCAGGTCGGCCGCGGCCCGCGGCGGGTCGGGGGTGGGCTCGGTGGCCATGGGCGGGTCCTAGGCCCGGCCGTACACGGGGATGGCGGCGCCGCTCGTCGGGGCCGAGTCGTCGCTGCCCAGGAAGCGGATGACGGCGGCGACCTCCTCGGGCGGGACCCACTTGGCGGCGTCGGCGTCCGGCTCGCGGTCGCGGTTGGCCTGGGTGTCGATCACGCTGGGCAGCACGGCGTTGCAGCGGACGCCGGCGTCCCGGTACTCGACGGCCACCGCCTGGGAGAAGGCGAGCACCGCGGCCTTGGCGGTGGCGTAGCCGCTGGCGCCCCGGAACGGCCGCACGGCCGCCCGCGCCGACACGCACACGATCGCCCCGCCCCCGGCGTCGACCAGGTGCGGCAGCACGGCCATGGTGGCCAGGTAGGTGGGGCGCAGGTTGAGGGTCAGCTGGCGCTCGAACTGCTCCACCGGCGTCTCGTGGACCAGGCCGCCCACGGAGTAGCCGCCGACCAGGTTGACCAGGGCCCGCAGGGGGGCGCCGGCCCGGTCGCCGGCCGCCACCGTGACCGCCTCGGTCACGTCCGCCGGCTCGAACAGGTCGGTGGCCACCGACTCGAGGCGGTCGTGGCCGACCAGGTCCTGGGGCGGCCGCCCGGAGCGGGAGGTGGCCACCACCCGCCAGCCGTCGTCCAGGAACGCCGCCACCACCGCCGGCCCGAGCCCGCCCGTGGCCCCGGTGACCAGCACGGTCGCGTCCCGGTGCGGTCCGGGGCTCATGGGGCGGCCACCTCCACGGCCGGGCGGTCGCGTTCGGTCAGCCAGCCGCCGGTGTCCTGCTCGCCGAGGGCGCCGGTCAGGCCCTGGGCGGCGGCCCGGCGGCCGAGCACGACCACGTAGGCGAGGAAGCCGGCCTCGGCCAGCACCCCGATCCCGACCCGCAGCCAGGTCGGCCAGGGCCGGCCGCTGACGAACCCCTCGATGGTGCCGGCGACCAGGAAGGTGGCGACCAGCCCGAGCACGATCACCACCGCCCGCCGGCCCTCGGCGGCCAGGGCCTGGGCCCGCGGCCGGTCTCCCGGGTCGATCAGCG
>Ga0307289_10000405_pt1 | contig 18772 bp, 14 predicted proteins | sample ER_DNA_143_FD_194483 | JGI IMG/M metagenome (GOLD analysis project Ga0307289, IMG submission 194483) | Bulk soil microbial communities from the East River watershed near Crested Butte, Colorado, United States - ER_DNA_143 | ecosystem: Environmental > Terrestrial > Soil > Floodplain | place...
GGTGAGCCGGGGACCGATGCCCTGGCGGACCTGTCGAAGGTCGTCTTTTCGACCACCCTGACCGAGCCGCTGGCGTGGCCGAGCACCCAACTGGTCACCCAGGACCCCGTCGAGGCCGTGCGGGAGATGAAGGACCACGGCGCCAAGTCCATGCGTACCCTGGGCAGCCTCACTCTGTGCCGTTCGCTGCTGAAGGCCGGTCTCGTGGACCGTTTCCGCGTGGTCGTCTTCCCAGTCATCACCGGAAGCAGCGGTCGGGACAGGATCTATGACGGATACCCCGACGTCGCCCTCGACATGGTTGCCAGCCGCACCTTCGACGGTCGGCTGCAGCTGCTCGAGTACGTCCCCACGGTGCTGGCCGGGCCGCCCGGCACCACCAAGGCCGACGCCTAACCGCACCCGCCCCTTGCGACGCCGGACGTAGCGATTGGGCTCCGTAGCCGCAAGCAGACCAACCTGAGAAGGCATGGCAGACATCAGCATCACCCCCTTGGCGCCCCGGGAATTCCAGGTCGAGGTCCGCGAAGGCCAGCGGGAGACAACCCACCAGGTGACGGTGCCCGAGCGGCTCGGCGAGAGGCTTGAGCTCCGCGAGGACGACCTTGAGAGAGTCGTGCTGGAGTCCTTCCGCTTCCTCCTAGAGCGCGAGCCGGCCACGTCGATCCTGCGGCAGTTCTCACTCAGCGAGATCTCCCGCTACTTTCCTGAGTATCCAAGCGAACTTGAACGCCGCCTGTCCTGAATTACCTAGGTCGTTCTGCCACTGGCTGGGTGCCCCAACCTGTGCAGGCCGAGGTGGACCCCTCGGTGGACATGACGACGCCGCCGTTGAACCAGGTCAACGCCCTGTCGGCCGCTGACTACTTCGTGTATGCGGCCGATGCATTTCACCAAGGACGAGCTCCCACCCGTGGACGCGTTCTGGTCGGTGACGATGTATGACGCCGACGGGTTCCAGGTCGCGAACCCGATCAACCGGTTCGCCATCGGCGACCGTGACGCCCTTACCTTCAACGACGACGGGTCGCTGGATCTCTACGTCCAGCACGAGGATCCGGGCGCCGACAAGGAGTCGAACCAAGCGAACCTGACCGGCACAGGGGCCGCCGTCGACGGCGAAGCCGAGCATCCGTCTCGTAAGCCGGAACCGGGCCTGTCGCCCGCGGCGAGAGGTGCCGAACATCACACCCAGCCGGTGATGGGCGGCATCGCCTGCATGGACCCGGACCCTCCATGCTGCGCATGGACTTACCGGCACCGTCCCGATCGAGGCGATCATCATGCGCCACGCCCTCATCACCATCCGCCTCCTAGACCAGGCCCGCGACGGAACCATCGCCCAGGCCGAGGCCGACGAGCGGCTGGAGCACCAGGCCCAGGCGACGCTCCGCGCCAAGCCTGCCGAGCCAGGCCGGGTCATCACCCTGGCCCGCCGCGTCCATGCCCTGGTGGCACGGACAAGCTGACCGCCGCCCCGACCGGAGGTCGGGCGGTCATTCCGTTCGTCATTCCGCCAGGAGTCACTCTGCACGACGGGACAGGATCAGCTGGACCCTGCCCCGGACCTGACCTGCAACGATGACCCAGGCCAGCATGCCGTGGACGGCGGTGAACCGACTCATGATCGCTCGGTCGCAGGTTCGAGGCTGCCAGCCCACGCAAATGCCCAGGTCAACGGCCTGGGCTGATTGCCCTGCTTGCCCCGTCGTCACTCCCACACCTGGGCGGCGGTCAGTGGCCAGGCCGAGCCCAGGGGTACCCTGGTCGCGGGAAGCCCTGCGTCTCTGCCGGCCACCCCCCGGGGAGTGGGCCATGGAGATCCAGCGCTCCACTCAGGACGGCTGCGTGGTCGTCGCCTTCACCGGCAGCATCGACCTGTTCAGCGTCGCCCAGATCCAGCAGGCCCTCCTCAAGGACCTCAGCGACCGGCCGTTCGCGCTCGTCTGCGACCTGGCCGGCGTCGACATCCTTGACCCGGTGTGCGCCACCGTCTTCTCGACGGTGGCCAACCACCCTGCCAGCCGCTGGCCCGACACCAGCTTCCTGCTGTGTGGCGCCCAGCCACTGGTGGCCGAGATCCTGGGCCGGCTGCAGGTGCCCCACTTCCTGCGGCTGTACGCCGATGTCGATGAGGCCATCGGTGAAGCCATATCCCGCCCGCCGTACCTGCGCGACGAGCTGCGGCTGGCCCCGACCCCGACCGCTGCGGCAGCGGCCCGCGCGTTCGTGCGAGAGGTCTGCGGGTACTGGCAGCTCGCCCTCCCCGACGTCACCGTGATGGACCGGGCGGTGTTGTTGGCCAACGAGCTGGTCACCAACGCGGTGGTCCACGCCCACACCGAGATCCGGCTGCGGCTGGAGTTGCGCGGCGACCGCCTCCATTTCGCCGTGTGGGACGGCAGCCCCACGCTCCTGCGCCTGGTCAATCCCGACCGGGAATCAGAGGGGGGGCGTGGGCTGTGGCTGGTCGAGCAGCTCGCCCGCGCCTGGGGCGTCAACCGCCATCCCGATGGCGGCAAGGTCGTGTGGTGCGTCCTCAACCTCTGAGATCCAGCCCCCGCGGCCGGATCAGCCGGTGGGTCCCTGCTGGCCCGGGTCGTCGACCACGACCACGATCACGCCGCGGAGGGTCTTGTCGTTGTCGAGCAGGGGGTGCAGGTGACGCGGCAGGTCACGGTGCGGCCGCGTCGGTTGGTGGTCTGGATCCTGGTCGTCCGGGTGCTGTCCTGGGTGCTCATGGCTGCCTGGAGGGTGGGTCGGAGCTGGTCGATGGGCAGGCCGATGTCGAGGTTGAGGAAGTGTTGGCCCTGGACCTCTTCTTGGCGGACCCCCCAGAGCTCCTCGGAGCCGTGGTTCCAGACCAGCACGCGTAGGTCGGGGTCGAGGACGGTGACGGCGCCGTCGAGGCCGGCCCAGATCGATTCCAGGAAGGCGTTGAGCTGGTTGAGCTCGGCGGTCCGTAGCCCAGCTCGTCGTTGATGGTCTGCAGTTCCTCGTTGTGGCCTGCATCTCCTGGTCCATGGTCTCGAGCTCTTCGTTGGTCGACTGGAGCTCCACGACAAGCTCACCCGTCGGGCGGACCGACAACTGGCGGTCGCGCACCCACTTCCTGGCCATCAGCCTGTACGCGCTGCCCACCGGCTCAAGGCAGCTGGTCGGTTGGCTAATAGGTCACGACGACCGGCGGGACGAGCATCTGAGGCTCACGCAGATCGAAGGAACGCAGGTTGGTCATCAGGCCGCGTCGCTCCTCCTGGGCCGGCTCGTCCGCGTCGGTCAGCGGCTCCTGTTCGAAGCGCCGGGCATCCTGCTCTGAGGTGAAGTACAGGATCTGGGTGAAGTCCCCCGGCCGGTCGGCGTGCTCGGCCACCGTCACCCCCAGGATGTGCGGCGCCTCTCGGGCCAGGACCTCCTCCTGGTCGCCCCCGAGGCTGGCCATGCGCTCCAGGTCGTCGATGTGGCCCTGGATGACCTGCACATAGCCGGCCAGGTCCGAACGGCCATTCCCGAAGAGACGCACCTTGGGGGCGTCGTGGAAGGCGACCTCGTCGAGGTGCTGGGAGGCCTCCCGCCACCAGGCGCGGTGCTCGGGCCGGTCGCTGTTGCGACGAGCCTGCTGCTCGGAGTCGAAGTGCATCACGACGACGCTCCAGCCGTCCTCGGCGACTCCGGCCGTGGCGCCGAGCCAGCCGTCGGCGTCGGTGGCGAGCTGTCGCTGCCAGCGGTTCAGCTCCCGGCGGATCCCGGGCGGGTCGAGCGCCCGGCCCTGCATGACCTGGATGAACACGGCCTCCGCCTCCCCGGGGATGCCGTGGTGAACGTCCTGCACCCCAGAGTGACGAGTCCACACCATGGGCACAAGGCAAATTGACCCGCGGCGGGTGCTCACGCGGCCGCGGCGCGGCGCTCCGCCTCGGCCTTGAGATGGGCGAGCACGCCGCGGATTCCCTTGTCCAGGGTCCGGCGGCTGTAGCCCTTGAGCAGGCTGGCCAGCAAGCCCGCCCAGGACTCCTCCGAGCGCGCCAGCGTGCCCCCGTCGCTGGCCTGGAACCGGAACACGTGCACGGCCTTGATGCCCATGGTCGTGCCGGTCCAGGCGATCTCCCGCGGAGGGTCGACCACCTGCAGCGTGGAGGTGAGTGAGCTCGGTCCGGCCTTCCACCGGAACACCGTGCCCGGCTGGACCGGGCCCTCCAGGCTTACCGACTTGACGTCGCGGTTCCAGGACGGCCACTGGTCGATGGCCGCGATGACCGCGAACACCGTCGACGGGTCGGCGTCGATCCGCAGCTCCCCCTCGGCCGTTGCCGGTGCGTTCCGGTTGATCTCCATGGGCCATCCTCCCAGGTCTCCACGTGCGGCGACTGCAGCCTTGGGATCGCCCCTGCTGTGACCGGCAACCCTATCTCGCTCTTGCGGGCTGTTGAGTCATTCCACCGTGGGCAATTGGTCAACGGTGGTCTCGGGTGCTGTCGGTGATGTCTGCGGTCGCAGCCATAGCGACGCCCCCACCGGCTGCACGGTGTGGTCGACCACGGCGAGCAGCTCGGCACCGAGAGCGTCCAGGTCGACCTGGTCCCGTAACCGAGCCGCGAACCCCTCCACGGTGCGGGCGGCGTCGTAGCGGCGCCGGTTGAAGCGCCGGTCGACCAGACCCTGCACCCGCCGGCGCAGCGGGGCGAAGGCGGCCGCCGCCGCCAACGTGGCCGCGGCCACAGCCAAGCTGCCTGAGCCTTGGACCAGGCGGCCGGCGGCCGGCACGATCAGCAGATACGGCACGGCCAGCAGGGCGGTGACGACCGCGTAGGTGACGGTGCGGGAGACCAGCCGGTCCAGGTCCCACAGCCGGTAGCGCAGCACCGCCACGGCCACCGCCAGCGGGATGCACAGCACCATTGCGTACAGGATGGACGAGATGACGGTGCGCTGCGGCACGGCCGCCCCCGCCAGCAGCCCGGCCACCGCGGCGACGGCGCCGGCGGCGACCCAGCGCAGCTGCTGGCGCTCGACCCCGACCGAGGACCGGAACCGCACCACCACGCAAGCCAGCGACGCCACCATGGTGGCCATCCAGAGGAGCGTGCCGGCGGCGGCCAGGGCGGCGGCGACGGCGCCGGTGGGCCCGGCCAACCCGAACGGGTTGGCGATCGAGGTGTCCTCCAACCGCGACGGGGCCAGGGCGGAGCCCACCAGCGCAAGGACGGCCGCGGCCACGGCGGCGGCCGCCACCGGCCGCCAGCGGCGCGAGCGCAGCCGCCCGTCGGGCACCAGCAGGGCCGGCAGGGTGACGCCCAGGATGGTCGCCGGGACCCAGTTGAACTCCCCGTACACGGCGGCGACCTGGGCGGCCAGTGGCAGCGGGCGGTGCTCGGTGAGGAACTGGTCGAGCCAGGTGTCCCCGGGGATGGCCAGGGACCACAGCAGGCCGGCGGCGGCGTACAGCCAGCCGATCGGGTTGGCCGGCCGCCGCAACGTCAGGACCAGCCCGATGGTGGCATAGCCGAGCGGGAAGGCCAGCGCATGGGCGGCGCCCTCGATCAGCACGGCGATCGTCAACGGCCGAGTCACGGCCAGGGTGACGGCCAGGCCGGCCGCGCAGCAGCCGAGGGTGGCCAGCCACAGCGGCCAGGCAAGCAGCGTCCTGGTCGGGGGCTGCCGCCTACCGTCTGGTCTTGGGCGTGGTCGGGCCATGGCGCAGCCGAGTCTAGCGGTCCAGCGGTACGGGACCGTTACGTCCCTGGTTCGAGGCCTGGAGGTTCAGATCGGCTAGGAGGGTGGTGAACCAGCGGGCCGTGTCCTTGTTGTCCAGGGCCTTGACGAAGGCGGCGTAGCCCAGGCAGCCCCAGCGTGGCCCGACCCGCTCCGATTGGACCGCCTGGCGTGGGGACCCGCGTCAGTCCACGAACTCGACGCCGCTGACGCCGTAGCCGGCCGAGGCGCCGCCCCGCACCCAGACCGACAGCTCGGTGGGCTCGGCCAGGGGGTAGGAGCAGAGGAACAGGCCGGGGTCGACCAGCCGGCAGGGCCGGGCCACGGGCCGGTGGGCGGGTGGGGCCTGGCCGAACAGCCGCTCGGTGACGACCTGGCTGGTGAGCTGGCGGGCGGCCGAGCGGTCGCCGCCCAGCCAGGCGGCGACCAGGCGGTCGGCCGCCACCTGCGGGTCGGAGATCCGGTCGGCAAGGGGCGAGGGGGGCGTGGGGACGGCCGACGCCTGGAGCGTCTGGACGTGGACGCTGGCGCAGGTGCCGTACCGTGTCTCCCCGCCCAGGTCCACCACCAGGGAGCCGCGTCCCTGGGGCAGGGTCACCAGCAGCCGCGACCCCACGACGGAGCGGTCGCAGACGTTGGGCTCGCCGAAGGCGAACCAGGCCGCCTGGCCTGGCCGCAGCACCACCGGGGACCCGGCCGGCCCGTCGGGCACGGACGGCGCCGTCACCGGCCGTCCCTGGGGGCCGAGCAGCCGCACCCCGGGGATGCCCTTGACCGTGCAGGTCCTGGCCGAGGCGTTGCGCAGCCGGATGGTGGTCCAGATTGTGCCGGCGGCGCCCTCGATGCCCTGGACCGAGCCCGCCAGCGCCGAGGCGTCGCAGCGGCCGGTCACCGGCCGGTCGCCCGACGGGCCGACCGTCGAGGGCGGTGTCCCGGTGGCCGTCGGCCGGTGCGACGGCGCGGTGGCCTCCGGCGCCTGGGGTGCCGCGGACGGGTGGGTGGCGGTGGAGTGGGCGCTGCAGCCGGTGACGGCGACGGCGGCGGCGAACGCGACGGTGGCGATGATCCTGGCTGCCCGCATGGTGGTTCCCCCCGAACTGGCGCGACGCTGGAAGCCCAGGACATGAGCGTGGCCCGGGCCGGTCACGGGCCGGCGACGGCCAGGCATCGCGGCCGGCGCGAAACGAGCTCGACCCGGTCGCGATCGGGGCTCGAAACGCGCTCAGGCGCTCAGGACCAGGAGCCAGTCGTCGTCGCCGCCGGCGTTCGGGCCCGGCGTGGTGAAGGTCGCCGCCATGGGGACGGGGCGGCGCGTCCCGGACGTCGGGTCGACCCACGCCGCCCGGGTCCCGGCGGCCATGGCCGAGCGGCTGACCGAGATCGTCCGCCGCGTCGGCAGGTAGATGACGGCCAGGCGGCCGTCCGGGGTCCTCGCCGCGGTCACGTAGTCGTTCTCCAGGACGTCCATCGGCTCGTCGGTGGTCAGCTCCGTGCCGCGTCCCGCGGTGACCAGCTCGTTGGCGGTGTCGGGGACCAGCTCCCACCAGGCGAGGGTCGAGAACAGGGTGCGCAGCCGCCGGATCTCGGTGAGCGCGCGGGTCGACAGCCGCTGCTCCCAGCCGTCGTGGAACTCCCAGTCGTCGCTGCCGACGAACTCGCCGGCCGCGCCCGAGGTCAGCGACCACAGCACCTGCCGGCGGAGGGTCTCGTCGGTGGTCGGTGGCGTCTCCGGCTGGTTGTTCTCGCCCTCGTAGTTGGCCTCGCCGAGCACCGCCGGGATCGCCGGCTGCCGGCGGTGGGCGTCCAGCACGGCCCTGTAGGTCGGGTAGTAGGTGTAGACGAAGTTCCAGTCGACCCGCGAGGCCCAGTAGGGGTTGTCGGTGGAGACCGACTTGCGCGGCCCCAGCTGGATGGAGAACGGCCGGGCGTCCCCGGCTTCGCGGATCCCGCGCATCATCGCGTCGATGCAGTGGTCGACGTCGCTGCCGCGGGCCAGGTCGTCGGTGGCGGGGACGTAGTCGCCTCCGGCCATCCAGACGATGTTGGGCAGGTCGCGGAAGCGCTCGGCCACCTTGGCGCCGTAGCGGCGGCACTGCTCGACCGAGGTCGGGACGAAGGAATGCCCGATGGTCCAACCGTCGATCGGGTAGAGCATGACCGTGATGCCGTGGTCGGCGGCCATCCGCAGATAGGCCGTCACCCGCTCCCAGTACGGCTCCTGCCAGTTGAGGACGTCGCCGTCCACGAAGGGCCGCAGGCCGTCGAAGGTGGCCCCGTCGTCGCTGGGGGCGCCGTTGGCCGTCGCCCCGACCAGCGACACGATGGCCGCGTTGAAGCCCTGCCGCTGGCGGTCGGCGAACCACAGCCGGGCCTGCCGCGGCGACAGCCTGGTCATCAGGGCCCAGGGGGAGTCACCCTCCAGCAGCAGGGGCTTGCCGTACTGGTCGAGGAAGTAGCGGCCGTTGGGGCTCACCGAGGTCACGAACGGCGGCCCTTTCGGCGCCGCCTCCTCGCGGGGGGCCGGCGTGGGCCAGGGCGCGAAGGGGCTGCTCAGCTCGTCGTCGGGGACGTTCCTGGCCTGGCCCTGGTGCCGGTGGCGCCACAGCAGCCACGAGCCGCCGGCGCCCGCCACGAGCACCACCACCAGGACGGCCAGCCCCAGGAACCACCAGGGGCGTCGCCGTGTCGCCGGACCGGTTGCCATCCGCTCATCATCGCTCGGTTGCCGGGTAACGGCACGTGGCCCTCGAGATGAGTGGTCGGCCGGGGTGGGAGTACCTCGTCCTCCCAATGTGGGGGGTGGGGCCTTAGCCCGATGCTCGTCTCAGGGCAACCGTCACCTGAGGAGGATGAGATGTACCTGGTGTCGCCGCAGGAGCTGGTCGTGCAGCACATCACCGAGCTCCGCCAGCAGGCCGCCAAGCAGCGCCTGGCCGATGAGCTGAAGACCAGGCAGGCGCGGGCCACCCGTCGTCGCCGGACCGTCCGGGAACGCCTGCCGTTCCGGCTGCCGCGCCCGGCCAGGGCGTGAGCCCTTGGGGGCCGGATCTGGGATGATCGGGGGCGTGGCCCGGCGAGTCTCCAGTCCGGTTCTGGTCGGCCGCGACGCCGAGGTCGCCCAGCTGAGGGCGGCCCTCGATCGGGCGGCGGCCGGCCGGCCCGCCATCGTGGTGGTGGCGGGCGAGGCCGGTGTCGGCAAGACCCGGCTGGTCGCCGAGCTGGTCGGCCAGGCCGGCGAGCTGGGCGCGGTCGCGCTCACCGGCGGCTGCCTGGACGTGGGGGAGGGCGTCCTGGCCTATGCGCCGCTGGTCGAGGCGCTGCGGCCGCTGGTCGTGGTCCTGGACCCGGGCGAGCTGGACCGGGTGCTGGGCGGTGCCCGCGCCGAGCTGGCCCGGCTGGTGCCCGAGCTCGGCCCGCACGCCGGGGGCCGGCCGGCGGAGGCGCCGCTGGCCCCGACGCGGCTGTTCGAGCTGCTGCTCGGGGTGCTGCACCGCCTGGCCGAGCGCGGCCCGGTGCTGCTGGTGGTCGAGGACCTGCACTGGTCCGACCAGTCCACCCGCGACCTGCTGGGGTTCCTGGTCCGCAACCTGCGCGGCGGGGTGGCGCTGGTGATGACCTACCGGTCCGACGAGCTGCACCGCCGCCACCCGCTGCGGCCGTTCCTGGCCGAGCTGGACCGCAGCGGCCGGGCCGAGCGGCTGGAGCTGGAGCGGCTGGGCCGCCGGGGCCTGGCCGAGCTGCTGGCCGGGATCCTCGAGGAGCCGGTCCCGCCGGCGCTGGTCGGGGAGGTGCTGGCCCGTTCGGAGGGCAACCCGTTCTTCGCCGAGGAGCTGCTGGCCGCCCACCTGGACGGGACCAGGCTGCCGTTGGCTCTGCGGGACTTGGTGCTGGCCCGGGTGGAGGCGCTCTCGGAGCCGACCCAACGGGTGCTGGAGGTGGCGGCGGTGGCCGGCACCCGGGTGGACCATGAGCTGCTGGCGGCCGTCGTCGGCCAGGACGCCGAGGAACTGGTGTGGCTGCTGCGCGAGGCGGTGACCCGCCACATCCTCGGCGTCGACGAGGCCGGCGGCGCCTACGTCTTCCGGCATGCGCTGGTGCAGGAGGCGATCTACGACGACCTGCTGCCGGTCCAGCGTGGCCCGCTCCATGCCGCCTACGCCCGCGCCCTGGATCGACGCATCCAGCAGCGCGCCGACGCCTCGGGCACCGCCAGCGGCACCGCCGTCGAGTGGGGCCAGCTCGCCTACCACTGGTACGCCGCCCACGACCTGGGACAGGCGCTGGTGGCCAGCGTGCAGGCCGGGCAGGCCGCGGAGGCGGCCGCGGCCCTGGCCGAGGCCCTGGGGCATTACGAGCGCGCGCTGGAGCTGTGGGACCAGGTGCCCGAGGCGGCCGCCCGCAGCCCGCTGGACCGGGGCGCGGTGCTGCACCGCGCCGCCGAGGCGGCCAACCTGGCCGGCTACGACGACCGCGCGGTCGCCCTGGGCCGCCTGGCCCTCGACCGGGTCGACCCGGCCGCCGAGCCGCTGCGGGCCGGGGCGCTGCTGGAGCGGCTGGCCCGCTACCACTGGAACGCCAGCCACACGCCCCTGGCCATGGCCGCCGTCGAGCGGGCGGTGGCCATCATCCCTCCCGACCCGCCGTCGCCGGAGCTGGCCCGCGCCCTGGCCGCCCACGGCCAGCTGCTCATGCTGCTGGACCACCACGCCGAGGCGCTGGCCCGCGGCCAGGAGGCGGTCGCGGTGGCCCGGCAGGTCGGCGCGCGGGCCGTGGAGGGCCACGCCCTCACCACCCTCGGCACCTCCCTGGGCGTCCTCGGGCAGCTGGAGGAGGGCATCGCCGACCTGGAGCAGGGCCGCCGCATCGCCAGGGAGCTGGTCGACGTCGACGACCTGGGCCGGGTGCACGCCTGCCTGGCCACCGTCCTGGACCAGGCCGGCCGTTCCGCCGACGCCGTCGAGGTCTTCCTGGCCGGCGCCGACATGGTCCGCCAGGTCGGCGGCCTTGGACGCTATGGCCCCAACCTGCTCCCCGACGCGGCCAACTCGCTGCTGAGCCTGGGGCGGCGGGAGGAGGCCGAGCGGCTGCTGGACGAGGTCTTCGACCTGGACCTCCGGTCGCCCGGGCTCCGGGTCCGGCCGCTGACCGTCCGGGGGACGCTGCGGCTGCGGACCGGCGACCTGGCCGGCGCCCAGGCCGACCTGCGGCGGGTCCTCGACGAGGTCCCGGCGCAGCTGGACCCGCAGAACGCCACGCCGGTGCTGGCCGGGCTGGCCGAGGCCGCCCTGTGGGACGGCCACCCGGCGGACGGGCGCGCCGCCGTGGCCGACGGCCTGGAGGTCCTGGCCGCCACGGACGGGCCCTACTGGGTCGGCGAGCTGTGCCGCAGCGGGCTGGCCGTGGCGGCGGCGCTGGCCGAGCAGGCCCGGGACCGCCATGCCGAGGCCGAGGAGCAGGCCGCCCGCGAGCTGGCCGGCCGCCTGGTCGAGCGGGTCCGGGCGGCCGTCGCCGCGCCGGGGGTGGTGCCGACGCCGGTCGTGGAGGCCAACCTGCGCACCGCCGAGGCCGAGTGGGCCAGGGCCGCCGGCCCGAGCGACCCCGAGCGGTGGGCGGGCAGCGCCGAGGCCTGGGAGGCGCTCGGCTACCCCTGGCAGGCCGGCTACGCCCGCTGGCGGCAGGCCGAGGCGCTGCTGGCCCAGGGGGCGCCCCGCGCCGACGCGACCGCGGCCCTGGCCAGGGCGCGGACGCTGGCCGCCGGGCTCGGGGCGCGGCCGCTGGTCGCCGAGATCGACTCGCTGGGCCGCCGGGCCCGGCTCGACCTGGGGCTCCCGCCGGACGGGGGAGCCCCGGACAGCCCGGCCGAGGAGTCCACGACCGCCACCGACGAGCTCGGCCTGACCCCCCGGGAGCGTGAGGTGCTGGCCCTGCTCGCCGACGGCCGCACCAACCGCCAGATCGCCGAGGCGCTGTTCATCAGCGACAAGACGGCCAGCGTGCACGTCTCCAACATCCTGGCCAAGCTGGGGGTGGCCAACCGCGGCGAGGCCGCGGCCGTCGCCCACCGGCTGCGCCTCACCGGCTGAGCGACCCAGCCGAGCAGCACCGGGTTGGCGTCCAGCAGGGACAGCGCCAGGACCACCACCGACGCCAGCAGGGCCAGGGCCGCCGCCAGGGTGACCCAGCGCAGCTGCTGGCGCTCGGTGCCGCGGGCCCGGCGGAACCGCACCACCAGCGACGCCGCCCCGACCAGCACGGCCAGGTTGGTGACGGCGAAGGCCAGCTGGTAGATGACCAGCAGCGGCCCGGTGAGGCCGCTGACGTCCAGCGGGTTCTCGGCCGCCTGGTAGGGCCGGTCGAACGGCCGGGGGGCGAGGGTGATGGCCAGCAGGCAGGCGACCGGCGCGGCCGCGGTGGCCCAGGCCCACCAGCGCCAGCGGCGCGAGGGGAGCGACCCGGTGGGGGTGAGCAGCAGGACGAAGCTGAGGCAGGTCAGGGCGGCGACCACGGTCGCGGGCAGGTACAGGGCCGCGTAGCGGGCGGCCGGGAGGCTGCCCGGGCGGCCAGCCCCCGAGGCCGGGTTCCGCTACGGGCCGAGCGGAGCTGTCAGGCCCGGTGGAAGTCGCCGCTGGCGACGGTCACGGCGGCCTCCAGGGTCGCCCGCAGGCGGTCGCCGCTGCAGCCCTCGGGGAGGCAGGCGACGGCGCCGGCCGCGAACGCCTGGCGCCGCAGCTCGGGGCTGTCGAAGGCGCTGAACATGACGACCGCCGTCTCGGGCACGGCCTCGCGCAGCAGCCTGGTCGTGCCCAGGCCGTCAAGGACCGGCATGGACAGGTCCACCAGGACCACGTCGGGGGCCAGCTCGACGGCCAGGGAGGTCGCGTCGGCCCCGTCGGCGACCGCCCCCACGACCTCGAAGCCGCCCAGCTCCAGCATCCCGACCAGCGCTTCCCGCAGCATCTGGTGGTCGTCGACCACCAGGATCCTGACCCGCCTCATGACAGCCCCCCTCGATCGGTTCGGCCGATCCTAGAGGATGCGCCTGTTCGCCTCCAAACGGAGAAACCAATGAAACGGCGCGGGGCGATGATTCGCCGCAGATGGGTGGGCCGGGCCGCCTCCGGGGCCGTGACCGGTTTGTGACCTGGCGCCCCACTGGTCCCTTCCCGTCCATGCCGTGGTCCCGACCCCGGGCCGCGGGCTCGCCGAGGGTGGTCGTGACCTGCTGCGCCGGTCCCCCCCGGGCCATCGCCTGCCTGGTCGGGAGCCGGCCGCCGTGCCCTGGTCGCACTAGGTAGGTCTCTGGATGGGCGGTGTTCACCGGCCTGACGACAATCCCGGCAACCTGGGCAGCTGGCCGGGTCGGGGGAGGTTCATGTCGCGGTTGTGGTCGCCTGCCGGCGGGGTCCCGGATCACCCGCCCCCGTTCGGGGTGTGGGTCGGGGACCCGGTGCCGGCCGCCCGCCCCTCGGTCGCCCCGCCGCCGCCCCGGCGGCGCCGCTCGCTGGCCCTGCTGGTGGCCGTCGGGATCGTGGTCACGGCCATGGTCGCCGCGTCGGTGGTGTCCATGGTCGACCGGCTGGGGGCGACGACCCCGTCCCGCCCGGTCTCGGTCCCGGCGCCCACCCTGGACCACCTCAACGCGGCCATCGCCCGCGGCGAGGCGTTCCTGGACGGGCTCTACAAGCCGCTCGGCCCGGCCGGGGCGGTCCAGTCCGAGCACTACGCGCTGCCCATCCGGGTGCGGTTCCCCGGCTACGGCCGCTGGGTGCTGCTCGGCCAGCCCGACGCCGGCGACTGCCGGGGCGAGGGCTGCCCGGCCCCGACCCGGATCCGCCTCCTCGAGTCCGCCTATGCCAGCGAGGCCTACGAGCTGACCTTCGCCACCCCGACCGCCGCCGACGGGCTGCGGCTGCGGGCCGGCGTCGACTGGGACGCGGGCCGGGGCCGCTACCGGGTCAGCGTCAGCGTGCTGGCCTTCGACGACCCGGCCAGCGCGGCCGAGGTCTGGCTGGACGACGTCCGGCTGGGCACCTTCCGGCCGGGGCCGGCGGCCGGCCAGCCGGCGCTGCGCCGCAGCTTCCCGGTCCGCGACGTCAGCCACCTGCGCAGCTTCCGGTTCACGATCCGCCACGCGACCCAGCTGGCCTGGCTGCACGCGGTCAGCCGGGGAGACAAGGCCCGCTCCAGCGCCCTGGCGCGGTTCATGCTCAACGCCGGCTTCGTGCCCGGGCGCGACCTCCGGGCGGCCATCTTCGGCCAGGGCCGCGACGAGCCGCGCGACTTCGGCTACCGCCACGAGCCGTTCCTGGACGCCTACGGCGACTGCCGGCTGAGCCCGCCGGCCTCCCCGAGGGCCTACCCCTACCGGTCCAAGGCGTGCGTGGCCGACGTGCGGCCGTACCTGCTGGCGGCCCGCCACGACACCCTGCTGCCGGCCATCGAGGCCCTGCAGGCGCTGAACCGCGGCGAGTCGCCCGACCACGCCTACCGCGACCAGTCGGCCCTGCTGCCGATGGCCACCACCTCGGCCGGCCGGACCGCCGACCAGCTGGAGGGGCGCTTCGACCGGCTCGGCTTCGGCATCCCGCGCTGCACCCCCTTCGGCTGCGACCGGGAACGGGCCAGCGCCCTGCGCACCTTCGCCTTCGGCATGCTGGAGACGGTGCTCGGCTACAACAGCGGCCAGCTCGGCCGCCGCCCCTACGCCGACGCCGTGGCCGGCCTGGCCCTCAGCGTCCAGATCGGCGACGACGGCGTCGTCCGGGCCGCCGACCGGGTCGCCTACCGCCCGGCCCTGCGGGGCGGGTTCCTCTCCTACTGGAACCGCGACCGCCGCTACCTCAAGCCGACCGGTGTCGCCCAGGCGGTGGCCGACCGCTTCAACATGCCGCCCGAGTACCTGGGCCTGCGGCCGACCGACAGCGAGACCGCCTTCGACGCGTATGCGTTCCTGGCCCTGTACCGCTGCGCCAGGTACCAGGTCGGCTGCAAGCTCGTCGGCGCCGCCCGCCCCTAGCGCGACGGCGGGCGGCGCAGGGGCACGTGGACCATGGGCACCCGGCTGTCGATCCAGGCCAGGTCGGGGTCGGCGGCCACCTCGCGGCCGTCCTCGGTGGACGGCGGGCGGTCGGCAACGGCCGCGATCGGCGACTGGTCCAGGCGCCGCTCGGCCTCGCCGCCGGGCAGCGCCGCCGGCTCGGCCGGCCGCACGATCAGGGGCTTGGGCAGCAGCACCAGGGCGGTGACGCCGCCGTACCAGGAGTGGCGCAGCTGCACCTTGATCCCGTGCTTGGCGGCGAGCTGGGTGACCACGAAGAACCCCAGCATCTTGGCCAGGGCGAAGTCGATGTCGGGCGGCTTGGCCAGCCGGTGGTTGACCTTGACCAGTTGCTCGTCGGTCATGCCGAGCCCTTGGTCCTCGATCTCCAGCAGGTAGCTGGCGGGCAGTGGCTGGCCGGCCACCAGGGCCTTGGTGCCGGGGGCCGAGAAGCTGACCGCGTTCTCGATCAGCTCGGCCAGCAGGTGCATGACGTCGGCGGCGGCGTGACCGGCCAGCTGCACCTGGTCGATGGGGAGCAGCTCCACCCGGGTGTGCTCCTTGACCTCCTCGACCGCCGCCCGGACCACCTCGACCAGCCCGACCGGCCCGCGCCAGCGCCGGGCCGGCTCGGACCCGGACAGGATGATCAGGTTCTCGGCGTTGCGCCGCATCCGGGTGGCCAGGTGGTCCAGCTCGCCCAGCCTGGCCCGCACCTCGGCCTCGGAGCGGCTGAGCTCCAGCTCGTCGATCACCTCGAGCTGACGCTCGATCAGGCTCTGGCTGCGCCGGGCCAGGTTGAGGAACATGTCGCCGACGCTGCGGCGCAGGGCCGCCTCGCGGCCGGCGACCCGGACCGCCACCCCGTGCACGGCGTTGAACGCCTCGGCCAGGTGGCCGATCTCGTCCCTGGAGCGGACCTCGATGGGCGGCGCCGACTCCGCCTGCAGGTCGACCTGCTCGCCCTCCTGGAGCCGCTGCACCACCCCGGGCAGGCGGCGCTCGGCCGTCTCCTCGGCCGCCGCCTCCAGGCGGCGCATGGGACGGATCAGGGAGCGGGCGGTGACCAGGGCCAGGACCAGGGCCAGTACCACGCCGGCGGCCAGCAGCAGGCTGTACAGCCAGGCCCGGCGGTCGGCGCCGCGCTGGAGGGCGGAGCTGGTGGCGATCACGTCGCTGCTCAGGCGCTCCTCGACCGTGCGCATGCGGTCCAGCTTGACGGTCATGGCGTCGAACCAGTCGTGCGGGTCGACGCCGAGCTTGGGCAGCTTGTCGCTGCTTCCCAGGGCGGCGTCCAGGTCGCGCTCGACGGCCTCGACGTCGTCGCCGGAGACCATGTCCTCGAAGAACTCATGCTGGGCCTCGGTGGCGCTGGCCTCGAACTGGGCCCGGTAGATGGTCTCGGCCGCGACCAGGGCGCTGAGCCGGGTGTGCTCGGCCCCCTGGAAGCGCTTGGCCGCGGACACCCGCTGCATGAGGCTGCGCTGGCTGTCGGCGAAGTCCTTGGCCCTGGCCAGCGCGACCGAGGCGGCCACGCCCTTCAGCAGCGCCTCGTCGTTGGAGCCGGGCGCGATCTCGGTGTTGATGTCCAGCAGGTCGCTGATGGTGTCGGTGTACTGCTCCAGCGCCTTGCCGGGGGTGTCGATCGGGCCGTGGCCGTGCTCGACGGCGTTCTCGAGGTCCTCCTCGCCCTCCTCCTCGTGCAGCTCGATGCTCGGCTCGGCCTCCAGGTCCTCGGGCTTGATCGGGGCGCTGTCGACCGCCTTGCGCTGCTGGCCGAGGCGGCCCAGCTCGGCCAGGCCGTACTCGATCTTCTCGGCCAGCAGCCGGTCGTCGGCGCCAAGCCGCTGGGCGCTGGCCCGGTAGGCGGCGGCCACGCCGTCCACCTGGTGCCGCTGCTCGGCCAGGCGGGCGCCCCATTGCTTGCGGCCGCTGTCGATGTAGCTGGTCGACAGGCTGCGCTCGGCCTGGAGCTCGTGGATGAGGGGGGCGAGGCCGGCGGCCAGGCGGGCGTAGGTGGTGCTGCGGGCGGCCCGGTCGCTCTCGGCCTGGTTCTGGCGGATGCCGACCAGGCCGACGACGGCCAGCACCAGCAGCGGGCCCAGCAGGGAGACGACCAGCTTGGTCCGGATGGGCGCGTTACGGAGCACCGTGGATCACCTTGCGTTCGCCGGGGGGAAGGCGCTTGGGACGCTATCGTCCGTGTCAAGCGCACCGCAGCGTTGCGGCGGGTTCGCGCCGAGCGGGCGCGACCGCGTCAACCGCGCCGGGTCTTCGCCTTGTCGCGGTCCTTGGCCTTGACCTTGGTCTTGGCCGGGGGCCGGGGGCGGGGCTCGGGCGGCTCGAAGCCGCGGTCGCGCATGCCCCGCTCGATCTCGACGATGGCCGTCTCCACCACCCTGACCCTGGCGAAGCGCTTGGAGTCGGCCTCGACCAGGTGCCAGCGGGCCAGCGGGTGGTCGGTCCGCTCCAGCATGTCCTCGATCGCCTGCTCGTAGGCGGTGCGCTTCTCGCGGTTGCGCCAGTCCTCGGCGGTCAGCTTCCAGGTCTTCAGCGGCTCGCGCTCGCGCCGCTTGAACCGGCGCAGCTGCTCCTCGTCCGAGATGTGCATCCAGAACTTGAGCAGGATCATGCCCTCCAGGACCAGCGACCGCTCGAACTCGACGATCTCGTCGTAGCCACGGGACCACTGCTCGGGGGTGGCGAACCCCTCCACCCGCTCGACCAGCACCCGGCCGTACCAGGACCGGTCGAGCACGGCCATGCCGCCCCAGCCGGGCAGGCTGGACCAGAACCGCCACAGGAAATGGTGGCGCTTCTCGTCGTAGGTCGGGGCGGCGAAGGTGGCCACCCGCACGTGGCGCGGGTCCATGGGCGTGACCAGCCGGCGGATGGCGCCGCCCTTGCCCGAGGCGTCCCAGCCCTCGAACAGCACGCACACCGGCGGCCCGAGCCGCCCGTCGCCGAGCAGCCCGCCCAGGGTGAGCCGCAGCTCCAGCAGGCGGTTGGAGGCCGCCTCCAGCCGCGCCGCCTCCTCCTCGCGGCTCAGCTTGCTGCTCAGGTCGAGCTCGTCCAGGCGTCCCATGCGCCGATCCTGGCAGCAGCGGCCACAACCGGCAAGAGGAGAAGCTCAGCGGCGCCGCAGGGCCGACAGGGTCAGGCCGGGGGCGATCGACTCCGGGTCAACGTGGAGGTCGAGCAGGGCCGGGCGGCCGGCCTCCAGGGCCCGTTCCAGGGCGGCCGGGAACGCCTCGGCCTCGGTGACCGCCTCGCCGGCGGCCCCGTAGGCCCGGGCCAGGGCGGCGAAGTCGGGGTTCTCCAGCTCCGTGCCGGTGACCCGGCCCGGGTAGGTCCGCTCCTGGTGCATGCGGATGGTGCCGTACATGCCGTTGTTGACCACCAGCACGACCACGTCCAGATGGTGCTGGACGGCCGTGGCCAGCTCCTGGGCGGTCATCAGGAAGTCGCCGTCGCCGGCTACCGCCACCACCGGCCGCCGGGGGTGGACGACCTTGGCGGCGAGTGCGGCCGGCAGGCCGAAGCCCATGGCGCCGCTCTTGGGGGCCAGCTGGGTGCCGTGGCGCCGGAACTGGAAGAACCGGTGGACCCAGGCGGTGTAGTTGCCGGCCCCGCTGGCCACCACGGCGTCGTCGGGCAGGCGCTCGCGCAGCGCGGCCATGGCCTGGCCGAGGTCGACCGGCGCCGGGCCGGGCGCGGAGGCGGCGGCGTGGGTCGGGCCGGGGCCCGGCCAGGGCCGCACCCAGGCCAGGTAGTTGTCCCTGGCCGCCTCGGTCCAGGTCGCCCAGGCGTCGCCCCGGACCGGCGGGACCGAGCGCCAGGCGGCCAGGAACGGGCCCACGGCGGCGTTGACGGCCAGGTCGGGCTGGTAGAGCCGGCCCAGCTCGGCCAGGCCGGGATGGACGTGGACCAGCCGCTGGCGGGGGACCGGCGCCTCCAGCAGCCGGTACCCGGCGGTGGTGACGGCCCCCAGGCGGGGGCCGACGGCGACCAGCAGGTCGGCGG
>Ga0307289_10000408_pt1 | contig 18734 bp, 15 predicted proteins | sample ER_DNA_143_FD_194483 | JGI IMG/M metagenome (GOLD analysis project Ga0307289, IMG submission 194483) | Bulk soil microbial communities from the East River watershed near Crested Butte, Colorado, United States - ER_DNA_143 | ecosystem: Environmental > Terrestrial > Soil > Floodplain | place...
CCGCTGCGCCTGGGTGAGCGCTTCGCCGACGAGACGGCGTCCCCAGAGGGCCAGCCGACCGCCGATGCGCGGGTCGTCGGCGATGGCCTCGCGGACGGCGCGGACGACGTACTCGTCGCGGCCCATGTCCTCGATGACCGCCTCGACCAGCGCCCGGGTGTCGGCGTCGACGTAGGCGGCGATCTCGCGGTAGAAGTCCTGCGCGATCCCGTCCCCCACGTAGGCCTTGACGAGACCCTCCAGCCAGTCGTTCGGGGCGGTGCGCTCATGGAACGCGTCGATGGCCTGCACGAACGGCGCGATGGCCTCTTGCGGGTCCGTCCCCAGCTGCTCGAGACGGGCGACGATCTGCTCGTAGTGGTGGAACTCGGTGACCGCGAGGCGGGCCACCTCCGCCTTGTCGCTCGGGCTCGGCGCCGACTCGGCGTCGGCGGCGAGCTGGCTGAAGGCCATCAGCTCTCCGTAGGCCAGGGCGCCCAGGAGGTCGACGACGGCGGCGCGGAAGTCGTCGCTCCAGACGTCAGGAGCGTCGCTGGCCGCGGGCTCGGTCGCCGGGTCGCCCATGCGGTCACCGTAGCGGCAGAGTGGGTCCGTGACGGGGATCGACCGCGACGAGGAGCCGCGCCGCCGTCGTGAGTGGGCGGAGTCGTTCGGGACCGACCCGGAGCGGTACCGACCGGACCCGCCCGCGCTACCCGGCCGAGCTCGTCCGGGACCTGGTCGACGAGATCCCTGGGCGCGACGTGCTGGACGTCGGCTGCGGTACCGGCATCGTCGCTCGGCAGCTTCAGACCGCCGGTTGTCGCGTACTGGGCGTCGACGTGGACGCCCGGATGGCCGACGCTGCGCGACGACGCGGAGTCGAGGTCGAGGTCGCCGCGTTCGAGACCTGGGAGACCAGAGGGCGGACGTCCGACGCGGTGGTCGCCGGTCAGACCTGGCACTGGGTGGATCCCGTCGCGGGCACCGGCAAGGCGGCGGAGGTCCTGCGACCCCGCGGGCGGCTCGCCGTCTTCTGGAACGCGGGTGACCCGCCGGCCGAGCTGGCCGGGGCGTTCGCCGAGGGCAACCGCCGGTATCTGCCCGAGCTCCCGGCCCTCTTCGCCGTCGGGTCCGCGGTCGAGGACTACCGCCGCTTCCTCGACGCGGCGGAGGACGGGATGCGGCGTACCGCCGGCTTCGGCGAGCCGGAGCAGCGGCGGTACACCTGGGAACAGCGCTACACGACGGACGACTGGCTCGACCAGGTGCCGACCAGCGGGTTCTTCGCCCAGATCGACGCCGACCGCGCCCGAGCCCTCCTAGCGAACCTCGGCGCGGCCATCGACGCCTACGGCGGCGCCTTCCTCGTGCAGTACACGACGGTCCTGGTCACCGCCGAGCGAAGCCCGTCCTCGTGACCCGGTAGACTGACGCATACCTTCGGTGCCCGGTCGGCACGAATCGAGACCCCGGGGAGTGACTCCCCCCGCCTGACACGGCGACGACAGACCTCCGATCGGCCCGCAACACCGCCGCCCAGCGCTTTCGACGCGCGTGCGGCTCGATCGAGAGAACCGCATGACCGACACGTCCATTGACCATGGCATCGACCATGTCGCCGAGGCCGACGCGGCCGCCCCCGCCTCGCAACCCACCTTCGCCGACTTCGACGTCCGGCCCGAGATCGTTGAGGCGCTCGCCGCCGTCGACATCGTCCACCCGTTCCCCATCCAGGCGATGACCCTGCCGGTCGCGCTCGGCGGCCACGACATCATCGGCCAGGCCAAGACCGGCACCGGCAAGACGCTGGGCTTCGGGGTCCCGATCCTCCAGCGCGTGCTCTCCCCCACCGACGAGGGGCATGCGTCGCTGGCCAAGCCGGGCAAGCCCCAGGCCCTCGTCGTCACCCCGACCCGCGAGCTGGCCGTCCAGGTCGCCGGCGACCTCGAACGGGCCGGTGCGAACCGCGGCGCGCGCGTCATCACCGTCTACGGCGGGCGCGCCTACGAGCCGCAGATCGAGGCGCTCCGCAAGGGCGTCGAGGTCGTCGTGGGTACGCCCGGCCGGCTCATCGACCTGTCCAAGCAGGGCCACCTCGACCTCTCCCAGGCCCGCACCGTGGTGCTCGACGAGGCGGACGAGATGCTCGACCTCGGCTTCCTCCCGGACGTCGAGACGTTGATGTCGCTCACGTCGCCGAACCGGCAGACCATGCTCTTCTCGGCGACCATGCCGGGCGCGATCGTCGCGCTCGCCCGCCGCTACATGCGCCAGCCGACCCACATCCGTGCGATGGGCGACCCCAGCGAGAACGCGCATACCGTCAAGGCGATCGAGCAGTTCGTCTACCGCGCCCACGCCATGGACAAGGTGGAGATGCTGTCGCGCATCCTGCAGGCGCGCGGACGCGGGTTGACCCTCGTGTTCAGCCGCACCAAGCGGACCGCCGCCAAGGTTGCCGAGGACCTGTCCGAGCGCGGGTTCGCCGCCGCGGCGATCCACGGCGACCTCGGCCAGGGCGCCCGCGAGCAGGCGCTGCGGGCGTTCCGGCACGGCAACGTCGACGTGCTGGTGGCGACCGACGTCGCAGCCCGCGGCATCGACGTCGAGAACGTCACCCACGTGGTCAACCTCCAGTGCCCAGAGGACGAGAAGACCTACGTCCACCGGATCGGCCGCACCGCTCGGGCCGGCAACACCGGCATCGCCATCACGTTCGTCGACTGGGACGACATGCCGCGCTGGGGGCTCATCAACCGCCAGCTCGACCTGGGGATCCCGGAGCCGGAGGAGTCCTACTCCTCCTCGGACCACCTGTATGCGGAGCTCGACATCCCCACGGACGTCACGGGGCGCCTCGGCACGGCGCAGCAGACCCGGGCCGGCCTCGAGGCGGAGGAGCTGGAGGACCTCGGGGAGACCGGCAAGGCCTCGGGCCGCCGCGGCAAGGGCCCCGAGCGGCGAAGCGAGGCCACCACCACCCAGGAGCGGCCCCGCCGCAACCGCAACCGCCGGCGCACCGTCCGTACCCACGCGAACGACGGCGACGTGGCAACCGCGCCTGCCACGTCGGCCGCGGCCTCGAGCTCCGCGGGTCGGTCTGAGGCGAGCGAGGCGTCGGGCTCGACCGAGGACGCGCCACGTCGCCCGCGACGGCGGCGCCGTCGGGGAGGCAGCAGCGCCGACACGGCGCCGGCCTCGACCGAGGGCTGAGCGCCGGCTCGTCGCTGGGCCGTCACCACGTCCGAGCACGGTCGTCACCGCGCGCTCAGGTTCGACCGTGTCCCTGGTGTGACGAGCGGGTGCGCCATGACGTCCGCCGAGCCAGCAGGGCCTCGGCCACCTCCCGGTAGGCCGCCGCGCCCTTCGACGACCGCGACGTCGAAAGGATCGAGCGACCCACGGCGGGCGCCTCGGCGAACCGGACCGTCTTGGGGATCGGCGGCGAGAGCACCGGCAGGTCGTACCGTTCACCCACGTCGGCCAGCACGGCGCGGGCGTGGTTGCTCCGCCCGTCGAACAGCGTCGGCAGGATGCCGAGGATCTCGAGGTCTGGGTTGAGAATGCGCTGGACGTCGGAGACCGTGTCGAGCAGCTGCCCGACGCCGCGGTGGCTGAGCATCTCGCAGGGCATCGGGATCAGCAGGCCGTCGGCCGCGGTGAGGGCGTTGAGGGTGAGGACGCCGAGCGACGGCGAGCAGTCGAGGACCACGACGTCGTAGGAGTCGAGGACCGGCTCGAGCGCAGTGCGCAGCACGTACTCGCGGCCGGGCCGGGCCAGCAGCTGCGCCTCGGCACCGGCCAGCTCGATCACCGACGGCACCAGGTCCACGCCGTCGACGCTCGTCACGACGGCGTCGGCCACCGGCGTGCGCCCGCCGAGCACCTCGTTGATCGACGTCTCGACGGCGTACGGGTCGACGCCGAGCGAGAAGGTCAGACAAGCCTGCGCGTCGAGGTCGACCAGCAGGACGCGTTCACCCCGTTCGGCGAACGCCGCCCCAAGGCTCGCGACCGACGTCGTCTTCGCCACGCCGCCCTTCTGGTTCGCCACCGCGACCACCCAGGCGGACCGGCCCGCCGAGGGGCTGGAGGAGCTCCTCCTCGGGGTACGACTGGCCATGCGCACGCCTCTCGTCACCGGCTTCGAGGGCTGCCCAGGAGGATTTCTCCGGCCCCATCCGCTGTCCCTCCGGACACGACGCACGGTAGTCGCACCACGCGCACAGCGCGGACGGCAGGGGTGGGAAGGACGGCGACTCGGCGCCGAGGTCGGCGAACGACGCGTCCGCGGCCCGGGCGTCGCGGGCGAGCGAGTCGGCCTCGTCCAGCTTGCGGGCCAGCGACTCGCCGGTATGCGTGTGCACCGCCACCGTGCCGGTGGGCACGTGGTGGAGCTCGACCCGGACGCACCGGCGCCGGAACATCCGCCAGGCGGCCGCCGCATACAGGGCCAGGGGCAGGGAGGTCCGCGCCTCCTCCACCGTGGAGGGACGCCGACTGGTCTTGTAGTCGACGACGACGAGCTCCATCCCGTCGGGCCCCTCCCGCTCGTCGATCCGGTCGACGCGACCGGTCAGCACCAGGCTGGCGGTGCGCATGGAGACCACCCGCTCGATGCCGCGCGGCTGCGTGTCGGGGTCGACGTCGCCGAGGTAGGCCTCCACCTCGCCGCCGACCTTCACGCGCCACCGGGCACTCTGCTCGTCGTCGCGGAACCCGGTCTCGATCCAGGCCCTCCGCAAGAGCTCCGCGCCAGCCGCCGCCGTCCGCTCGCGACGAGGCAGGTCCCACCAGTCGCGGAGCGCGTTGTGGGTGGCGATGCCGACCGACGTGTGCGCGCGGGGCGGACGGGCGGTTGGCCGTGGGCGGTCGAGGTACTGGAACCGGTAGCGGCGCGGGCACTCGAGGTAGGCCAGCAGACGACTCGGCGACGCCGCATACAGCGGCGTGGGCATGCCGTCGAACATGCCCTGTCGCGCCTGCATCGTCATATCCGCAAACGTACCGAGACACGGCGACGACCCCCGGCATTGATCCACAGAGCCGGGAGCCTGTCGCCGAGTGGCTCAGAGCCGGTCGTACTGGCCGGCAGGCGGCCGGTTCGCCTCCTCGCGGTCGCGGACGACCTTGGAGACCACGACGACGGCGAACATCGCGCAGAGGATGCTCATCCCCATCGTCCAGCGTTGCTGCACGCTGACGTCGAGGAGCCAGAGGTTGACGAAGTTCCAGACGCCGGTGATGGCGAGGAAGAGGAGCGCCGTCCCGAAGAAGGCGGCGGTATGCGGCTGAACCTGCTGCGGCTGTGACATGACGTTCCGTCCTTTCGGGTTCTCACTGCTGGGTGCGTCGTGCTGCGCGTGCCGGCCTTGCGGCGCGCCGGTGACGAGCGCTCACCGCGGCCTTGGACAAGCTGTGCCGCTGGCCGTCGAACTGGTGCACCTTGAGCACCTGCTCGAGCTTCGAGTGCCGGATCCGGCTGGCCTGTTTGCTGATGCCTTGAGCTGCGCCGATGTCGCCGTAGCTCGTCTGCGGCAGGGTGGTCCGCAGCTCGTGCACCGCCTGGGCCTCGAGGATGTCCAGAGCTACCCGGGCCTGGGAGATCAGCTGCACCAAGTTACGTTGTCGTCATGGTCCGGGCCTCAGACTTCTTGGGTCACGAACGACCGGACGGCGCTGGCGACCATCTGCACGGCGATCGCCGAGAGCAGAAGGCCGGCGATGCGAGTGGCCAGGACGGTGCCGGACTCGCCGAGGACCCGGCGAACGACCGTCGCGAAACGGAGGAAGAGGTACACGACGAGCATCGTCCCCAGCAGCGCGAGACCCACGGCGATGTATCCAGGCACTCCTGGCCCTGCGCCCGCCTGCTGGACCGCGAGCATCATCGCCACGATGGCCCCAGGGCCCGCGAGGAGGGGCGTGCCCAACGGGACCATAGCGACGTTGACCCCGGCGTCGGCCATGGCGTCCGACTCCTGGCCGGTGAGCAGCTGCAGGGCGACGAGGAGCAGGAGCAGGCCCCCGGCACCCTGCAGGGCGGCGATCGAGACGTGGAGGTAGTCGAGGATGCGTTGCCCGAACAGGGCAAAGAGCGCGATGACGCCGAACGCGACGAGTGAGGCCCGCCGGGCTGCTGCAGACCGCTCGCCCGACGTCATTCGCGCGGTGAGCGCGAGGAAGATCGGCACCGCGCCCGGTGGGTCCATGATGACGATGAGGGTGATGAGCGTGGAGATGAAGAGGGTCACCGAGGCGGAGAGGCTCTCAGTCATGCCGGTTCACCGCAGCACCGGAATCACTCCACTGGAGCGGGCCTCGATCTCGGCCAGCACCTCAGTGGCCGTGGTGTTCTCGCCGAGCCGGTTCTCCTTGCCGGCGCCGTGGTAGTCGCTGGACCCGGTGACGAGGAGGCCGAACCGCGCAGCCAGCTCACGGCCGTGCGCGCGCGCCGCCTCGTCGTGGTCGCGGTGGTCCACCTCGAGACCGGACAGCCCCACCGCCACCATCTCCTCGATCACCGCGTCACCGGCGCCGGCACCTCGGCCGCGCCCGAACGGGTGGGCCTGGACGGCGACGCCGCCCGCCTCGACCACCAGTCGGACTGCGTCGACCGGGTCGGGGGCGTAGTGGCGCACGTAGTAGGGGCTGTCGTTACCGAGCCAGCGGAGGAACGCCTCGTCACGGGTCTGCACCGTCCCGTTGGCCACCAACGCGTCGGCGATGTGGGGGCGGCCCTCGGTCGCCCCCGGAGGCACCTGGGCGACGACGTCCGCATACGAGATGGGGATGCCGTCGACGGCCATCCGCTCGACCATCCGGCGCAACCGGCTGACCCGCGCCTCACGAGCGTGGCCGATCTCCCCGGCGAGCCGAGGGTGGTCCGGGTCGACGAGGTACCCGAGCAGGTGGATCGACCGGCCGTAGCGCGAGCAGGAGATCTCGATGCCGCGGACCAGGGCGACGCCGTGCTGGGTGGCCGCCTCAGCGGCTTCGTCCCACCCGTGCGCCGTGTCGTGGTCGGTCAGCGCGACGACGTCAAGGCCGGCCCGGCGCGCGGCCCCGACCACGTCGGCTGGCGCCTCCGTGCCGTCACTCGCCGTCGAGTGGGTATGCAGGTCGATGCCGGCCAGCGCCGCTCACCTGGCCTCGGGGTGTCGGCGCCGGACCACCCTCGTAACGGCGGCCATGACGACAGGGATGAGGCTCCAGGCGACGAACGCCCACCCGTGAATCACAAAAGCGAGGGGAATGGAGACCCCGAAGAGGCCCATGAGCACGAGGTTGCGGGTCCGCCCCCGCTGCAGCAGGCCCGGCGGGGTCTCCGGTGCGAGCAGCCCCTCTCGTTCGAGGTAACGCTGGGCCAGGAAGAAGGTCAGCGCCGCACACGCCTGGACCAGTGCGTAGAAACCGAACCGCCACGGGAAGTCGCTGTGCGAGATGTCCTCACCGCCGTAGATGACCCGCGTCGCAAACGGCGTGACGACGACCGTCAGGAGCCAGAGGATGTTGAGCGAGACGAGGCGCGGTGGTGCGTCGGTGACGTACCGGTACACGCGGTGGTGACCGCGCCAGTACTGGGCGATGACGAAGAAGCTGATCAGAAAGGCGAGGTACTCGCCGAAGTGGTCGGCAACGAATTCGCCCAGCCCAGAAGCCGAGTCGGCATCGGGCACCGGGAGATCGAGGGCCAGCAGCGTCATGGCGATCGCCACGACGGCGTCCGAGAAGAAGGCGAGCCGTTCGACCGACTGGCCGGCCGCCTCCGCGGTCGCGGACCGGCCGATCGCGCCGATCGCGATATCCGGCCTCCGGCGGCCGGATGGTATCCGCCCACTCACGGGCGCCAGCGTAGCGACGCGTGTGCCGGCTAGTCGGGGTCCCCGCGAAGTATCGGAGCGCAGCGGAGAACTTCGTGGGGTGACCTAGCGCTGGTCGACGTCCGCGGGGAGCGGCCGCCCGGGATGGTCGCCGCCGCGCGCGTCGAGGTAGGACTGCTTCGGAACCATCACCTTGCGCCGGAAGACGCAGACGAGGGCGCCGTCCTGGTTGTACCCCCGCGTTTCGACGTGGACGATCCCGCGGTCGTCCTTGCTCGTCGACTCCCACTTCTCCAGGACCGTCGTCTCGCCGTAGATCGTGTCGCCGTGGAAGGTCGGCGCGACATGGCGCAGCGACTCGATCTCGAGGTTGGCGATCGCCTTGCCTGAAACGTCCGGCACGGACATGCCGATGAGCAGCGAGTAGACGTAGTTGCCGACGACGACGTTGCGCCCGAACTGGGTCGAGCCCTCCGCGTAGTGCGCGTCCAGGTGCAGCGGATGGTGGTTCATCGTCAGCAGGCAGAAGAGGTGGTCGTCGTAATCGGTGACCGTCTTGCCAGGCCAGTGCTTGTACACGGCCCCGATCTCGAACTCCTCGTACGTGCGCCCGAACTGCATGGGACGCATCCTGCCGGACGGTCCGGTATGCGGGTACGTCACCCATGCGTGCCGTTGCTCACGATCATGACCGGGTCAGCCGGTCGACTGCCGCGCGAATCGCCTGGACGCTGACGCGGGCCGCATACGTGCCCAGCGAGACCCCCGCCGCCAGCCCCATGCCGACACCGACCGCGCCGAGCAGGGTCCCGAGGCCCTGGTAGAGGCCTGACCCGCTCTCGCCCGAGACGATCTCGAACAGACCGCGATAGACCGCCCGGCCCGGCAGGAGCGGCACGATGGCCGCCGTCGTGACGGCCAGCGCCGAGAAGCGGATCCGGCCCAGGGCCAGTTGCGTCACGAAGCCGATCACCGACGCGGCCAGGGCCGCGGCGAAGCCTGAGCTCGTCCCAGCCTCGGAGACGAGCAGGTTGACCGCCCACCCCACGGCCCCGACACCGGCCGCCACCAGGGTGCTACGGACGCCGGTATACGTCGAGACCGCCCAGCCCGCCGCGATGAGTGCGGCGGCGACCATCTGGACGAACCGTCCGGCCACGTTCTCGGTGTCCGGTGAAATGGCCAGGACGACGCCGAGGCGGTTGGCAACGCCGAGCACGATGACGATGCCCACGACGATGCCCAGAGTCAGCACGATGACCTGGAAGATCCGGGCGCCGGCCGTGACGTAGAACCCCTCGATGGCGTCCTGCGCGGCTCCCACCAGCGACAGCCCGGCGAGGAGCACGACGATCCCGGACGCCACGACGACCGAGGGCAGCACACCCTGGAAGCGCCCGGTCGAGGACTGGACCACCGCCAGTGCGACGGCAAAGAGCGTGGGAACCGCGGCGCCGATGGCCTGTGCGAAGAACCCTGGCACGCCGCGGCGTCCCAGCGCCGTCAGCACCCGGAAGATCACCGCTGCGCTGAGGATGCTCGTCGCCACGATGACCCAGCCGCCGCCGAGGAGCAGCGAGGTCCCGGCCCCCATGGCTCCCGAGGCAGCCGTGGTCACCCAGCGGCGGTAGGGATGCGGGGCGCGGACCACCATGTCGAACCGCTCCCGGGCTTCGGACACGGGGATCGGCTCGGCGGCGATCGAGTCGACGACGTCGTGAAGACGCTGGAGGCGGGTGTAGTCCTGGTTCCGGGCCCGGACGACGCGGGTCACGCCCAGCGGGTCGGCGTTGGGGCCGCGGTTGTAGGAGACGGTCAGCGCGCTGAACGTCACGTCGACGTGCAGCGACCGCAGCCCGTAGACGGCGGTCAGCTTCAACACGCTGCCGACGACATCCGACGCCTCGGCGCCGGTGGCCATCAGGGCCACCCCGACGCGGACGGCCAGCTCGACGACGGCCCGGCCGGTGGCGATGTCGACACCGTCAGGCTGGGTCCAGATGGGGATCGGGTCGGTCGGCGGGTCGGTGGCGCGGACGACGTCGCGGGTCCGGCGGCGCAGCGCGCTGCCCGTGGCCACCCGGCCCCGCCGCGACCGGGACGGTCGCCGGGGTGGTGGAGCGTCGGGCACGACAGGAACCTACGGCCAAGAAGGCGGTCAAACCGGCCATGCAGCGCCGTGGTGCCGGTCGATCACCCCGCGACCACAGGCATACCGGTCGACCCCGATGTGAAAGCCTGACGACATGGCGGACTTCGTCGGTGCGGTCGACCAGGGAACCACGAGTACCCGCTTCATGGTGTTCGACCACCACGGCACCGAGGTGGGCCGCCACCAGCTCGAGCACGAGCAGATCCTGCCGCGGGCCGGCTGGGTGGAGCACGACCCGCTGGAGATCTGGGAGCGGACCAAGACCGTCGTCGGCTCGTGCCTCACTCAGCTCCACCTCACCGCCGCCGACATCGACAGCATCGGCATCACCAACCAGCGCGAGACCACAGTCGTCTGGGACAAGAGCACCGGCCGGCCCTACTCCAACGCCATCGTCTGGCAGGACACCCGTACCGACCGGATCGTCAAGGCGCTGGACGCCGACGGCCGCGGCGACGTCATCCGGCAGCGGGCCGGCCTCGTCCCGGCGCCGTACTTCTCGGCCGGCAAGATCCAGTGGATGCTCGAGAACGTCGACGGGCTCCGGGCGGCGGCCGACCGCGGCGATGCGCTCTTCGGCACCGTCGACTCGTGGGTGGTCTGGCAGCTCACCGGCGGCGCTCGTGGCGGCCGCCACGTCACCGACGTCACGAACGCCAGCCGGACCATGCTGATGGACCTGGAGACGCTCGACTGGGACGACGAGCTGCTCGGGTTCTTCGACATCCCCCGCTCGATGCTCCCGGAGATCCGTCCGTCCAGCGACCCGTCGCTCTACGGCCACACCATGCCGAACGGCCCCTGGAACGGCGAGATCGCCATCGGCGGCGCCCTCGGCGACCAACAGGCGGCCACGGTCGGCCAGGTCTGCTTCGCGCCCGGCGACGCCAAGAACACCTACGGCACGGGAAACTTCATGATCCTCAACACCGGTGAGGAGCTCGTCCGGTCGCAGCACGGGCTGCTCACGACGGTCGCGTACCAGCTCGGCGACGCCAAGCCGGTGTATGCGTTGGAGGGCTCGATCGCGGTCACCGGCTCCGCGGTGCAGTGGCTGCGCGACCAGCTCGGGGTGATCCGCAGCTCCGAGGACGTCGAGACGTTCGCCCGCCAGGTCGACGACAACGGTGGCATCTATTTCGTGCCTGCATTCTCCGGCTTGTTCGCGCCGTACTGGCGGTCCGACGCCCGAGGAGCCGTCGTCGGGCTCTCGCGGTTCAACACCGCTTCGCACCTGGCCCGCGCCACGCTCGAGGCCATCTGCTACCAGACCAAGGACGTCGCCGACGCGATGTGCGAGGACAGCGGCGATGCCGGTCGACCGCTCGACATCAGCGTCCTGAAGGTCGACGGCGGCGTCACCGTCAACGACCTCTGCATGCAGATCCAGGCCGACGTGCTCGGGGTCGAGGTGATTCGACCGGAGGTGGCGGAGACGACGGCGCTCGGCGCCGCATACGCCGCCGGTCTGGCCACCGGCTTCTGGCGCGACACCGGGGAGCTGAAGGCCAACTGGCGGGAAGACCGGCGTTGGACGCCGCAGTGGACCGACGAGCAGCGGGCCGCCGGGTACGCCGGCTGGCGCAAGGCCGTCGAACGGACCCTCGACTGGGTGGAGATCTCGTGAACCCGCGTCCCCTTTCCCCTGAGACCCGCGCGGCCGCGATCGAACGGCTCGCGTCCGGTGAGGAGCTCGACGTCCTGGTCGTCGGGGGCGGCGTGGTCGGAACCGGCTGCGCGCTCGACGCGGTCACCCGCGGCTTGACGACGGGGCTGGTCGAGGCGCGCGACTTCGCCTCCGGCACGTCAAGCCGGTCGAGCAAGCTCGTACACGGTGGGCTGCGGTACCTCGAGATGTTCGACTTCCGGCTGGTCCACGAGGCGCTCACCGAGCGCGGGCTGCTGCTGACGAGGCTGGCGCCGCACCTGGTCCGGCCGGTGCCCTTCTTGTACCCGCTGACGCACCTCGGCTGGGAGCGCGGCTACGTCGAGGCCGGCCTCTCGCTCTACGACTCACTCGCTCGGTCCACGGGCAACGACGGCGGCCTGCCGTGGCACAAGCACCTGAGCCGGCGGGCCACGTTGCGGATCGCCCCGGCGCTGAAGAAGTCGGCGCTGACCGGCGCCGTGCAGTACTACGACGCGAAGGTCGACGACGCGCGACACACCATGGAGGTCGCGCGCACGGCGATGACCTACGGCGCGCACGTCGCCTCCCGGGTGGCGGCGGTCGGGTTCCTCCGGCAGGGCGAGCGTGTCACGGCGGTCCGGGCGCTGGACAAGCTGACCGGCCGCGAGTTCGACGTCCAAGCCCGGCAGGTGGTCAACGCGACCGGCGTCTGGACCGACGAGACCCAGGCGATGGTCGGCGAGCGCGGCCAGTTCCACGTCCGGGCCTCCAAGGGCATCCACCTCGTCGTTCCGCGCGACCGGATCCACTCGCGGTCGGGCATCATTCTGCGCACCGAGAAGTCGGTCCTCTTCGTCATCCCGTGGGGCCGGCACTGGATCATCGGCACGACCGACACCCACTGGGAGCTCGACAAGGCCCATCCCGCCGCCACCTCGGCCGACATCGACTACCTGCTGGAGCGCGTCAACGCGTTCCTCACGACCCGGTTGACCCAGGCCGACGTCGAGGGCGTGTATGCCGGTCTGCGGCCGCTGCTCGCCGGCGAGAGCGAGCAGACCTCCAAGCTCTCCCGCGAGCACGTCGTCGCCCACCCCACGCCGGGGCTGATCGTCGTCGCCGGAGGCAAGTACACGACATACCGGATCATGGCCCGCGACGCCATCGACGAGGCCGCCCGCACGCTCGGCGGGTCGATTCCCGAGTCGACGACGCAGGACATCCCGATGGTCGGCGCCGTCGGCTATCAGGCGATGTGGAACCGGCGGGCCGCACTGGCGGAGGAGTCCAGCCTGCACGTCGAGCGGATCGAGAAGATGCTCATGCGGCACGGGATCCTCACGACCGAGATCCTCGACCTCATCGCGGCGGATCACTCCCTCGGCGAGCCGCTTCCCTGCGGTGAGGACTACCTGCAGGCCGAGATCGCCTACGCGGCGTCTCACGAGGGCGCGCTCCATCTGGATGACGTCCTGGCGCGCCGTACCCGGCTCTCGATCGAGACCTTCGACCGCGGGATCGGGGCATCCCGGCCGGCCGCCGAGATCGTCGCGCCGATCCTCGGCTGGGACGCCGCCACCATCGACAACGAGGTCGAGCACTACCGCCAGCGGGTCGAGGCCGAACGCACGTCGCAGACCATGCCCGACGACGAGTCCGCCGACCGGGCCCGGCTGCGAGCGCCGGACATCAACGGCTGACCGCGCTACGCCAGGCTGACCGAGAGACGCTCCAACAGCTCCGAACGGGTCGAGGCTCCACTGCGGCGCTTGATCCGCGCCATGTGGTGCTCGACGGTCTTGGCCGACAGGTAGAGGGATTCACCGATCTGGCGGTACGTCATCCCGGCCAGGACCATCTGCACGACCTCACGTTCGCGAGCGCTGAGCGGGACGGCGCCCGCCTTCGCCTCCGCCGGCGATGGCGCGGCGTACCCCGTCGCGTCATCCGAGGTCGTGGACAGCAGGTCGCGAGCGCACTCCATGAGCGACGCCGTCGTCCTGCGGTCGATCGCGCGGGCGGCCGCGTGCCCGGCCAGCCGCGCGCCCTCCCACCGTTGCCCGACCGTGCCGAGGCCGCGGGCGGCGCCTTCCACTGTTGGCGGGTCGACGTCCCCGCCGAGGACCGCCACCCAGCTGCGTCCGGCCCGCGCCAGGGCGGCGGCGAACGGACTGGTCGACGCGGCCGAGAGGAGGGCGGCCGCATGCGGCGCCATCGCGTGCGGCCGGTTGGTGAGGATGGCCGCCTGGATGCCGTACCAGTAAAAGGCTGGTCCCCAGAGGGGTGGGTTGCCCAGCCGGTCGAGCAGCTCCAGCGCGTGGTTCCAGACCGGAGCCGCCAGCTCGGGCTCGTGCATCCGGGCCGCGGCCAGCCCGATCTCACCGAGCGGGAGCAGGCTGTAGACGTCGACCGGGTGGCCGACCAGCACTCCCCGCGCGTCGACCCACAGCCGGGCGAGCGCGCGAACGTCGTCCTGTCGGCGGGCCAACCCCAATCGCAGTCCCCAGGCCCACGGCTGCTCGCGTCCGGACCGCGGGTCGATCGCGTCGAGGAAACCGTGAGCGGCCGCAAACTGTCCCGCTTGCATGGACGTCCACGCCCGGAGCGCCGCGTACCGGGAGGCGCCGGCTGGGTCGTCGGACTCGGTATGCCGCGCGAGAACCGAGTCGGCCATGGCCAGATCCCCGGTATGCAGGGCCATGAGGGCGGCGAGGGTCTCAGGCGGGTCGGGCATCAGCTCGGGCCGAGGGGTGCCCGACGTGAAGACGCGCTGCACCAGGGGCGACATCGCGGCCGGCGGGTTGTCGCCCAACGAGCCGCGGACCGCGGTGGCCAGCGCGCGCACCGGCGACCCGGTCAGACCCGGTGCCCTGTCGCCAAGGGAATCGAGCAGCTGGCCGGCGAGGGTGCTATCGCCGGCTCCGTAGAGCACGTATGCGGCGACCGCCGCCGCTTCCGGGTCGTCGCGGAGGACGGCAGTCTGAGCCGCCCAGCGACACAACGAGGCTGCCTGCGGCAGCTGACCGCTGAGCACTGCGACGGTAGCCGCCACTCGCACTCCGGAGGGCTCCGGATCCTCGCCCCGAGCCGAGACGCCGGTGAGTGCGACGCGAGCTCCGTCGAGGTCGCCGCCGAGGGCCAGGGCCTCCGCCCGCCGGATGGAAAGGATGTCCGCCGCACCGCCGCCGTCGATCGCCGTCGCATACAGGCTGGCGCTGGTGACCGGGTCGTCGGGGAGCAGCTCGTCACCGCGGACAACGAGGGCGTCGACGAGCCGCCGGTCCCGTAGCCCCGCGTGAACGAGGTCTTCCGCGAGCGGTCCGAGATCGACGCCGGCGCCCGCGAGGTCGTCGACCACCGTCAGGAGGTACGGACGGATGCGGTGCCGCGGCACGTGGTGGAGCACGGCCCTGCGGACGAGCGGCGGCACTTGGCCGTCGCGGCTGAGGATGCCCGCGTCGTAGACGCGGTCGAGAAGGCTGCGCAGCGGGGCGCCGGCCAGCGGGGCGAGCGGCGGCGGAAGTGGACCGCGGTCGACGGGATACCCCGCGCAGAGGGCCATCACCACCTCGTTCACCTGCTTCGGCAACCGGCCGAGCGCGCGTAGGACCTGACGTTCAGGGCGGGTAGGCTGCCCCGGGCGTGGGAGCGCCGGCACGGAGTTCTCGTCGGCCAGCAGCTCGGTCACCAGCCACGGCAGCCCGCCGGTGGCCGAGACGACGGCCCCAGCCTCCTCGAGCCGGTCGCGATCGCCGGTCGGCTCGAGCAGCGTCGCCACCTCGTCGGCGGTCCACGGCTCCAACGGGACGACGGTTCCGGCGCCGGCGAGGCGGTCGAGGGCCTCGCCGAACGAGCCGTCCCCCGGTGGCGGTTCGACGGCCACGACCACCCGTGGAGCCGACGCCACGCCGTGGCCGAGGACCGCCAGCTCCCGAGACGGCAGCAGGTGGGCGTCGTCCACGAGCACGACGTCGGGAGTGTCGCTCCCGGGAGCGAGGGGGTAGCGCTGGGTGCGAAGGCCGAGCGTGCGGCCGCTGCGTTCGAGATGACGCAGCGTGGTCGACTTGCCGAAGCCGGCGGGGGCGACGAGGAGCACGTGGCCGCGACCCTCCGCGAGCAGCCGCAGCGCCGACTCCGCCGCCTCGGTCACGACCTCCGCGTCCCGCACCGTGACGTGTCGGGTCACCAGGTCTCCTAGGGCGTAACGGTGCTGTCGGTGGTGTCCGCGAGGTCCGCCGAGCCGCCACCGCTGGAGCCAGCGGTCGAGGCCGACCCCGAGGCGGGCGACGAGTCGCCGTTGCTCGGCACGGGGTCGGTCGCGGGCTGCGGAGCCGGGTCGCCCGACGGCGTCGCGTCGGAGGCCGGCGGGTCACTGGTGGGCGGGTCGGACGGTGGTGGGTCGGACGGTGGTGGGTCGGACGCGAGCGGCGGGTCGCGGGGCATCGGGTTCGACGGGGCCGAGTCGCTGGCGGACGGTTCCGACGCAGGTTGGGTGCTGGACGCCGACGTCGCCCCCCCGACCGAGGTGGCGCCACCGGTCGGCGTGGCGGCACCAGCCGAAGTGGACCCGACGGCCGGCGCGGACCCCCTCGTCGTTGGCGATCGGGGAGCCAGCGTGCCGGAAGCCCCAGCTCCGCTGAGTCGTCTCGGCGAGGGCGTGTCGTCAGCATCCGCCGGAAGGACCATCGACAGCATCTGGTTGGGACCGAGCGTGCCGGTCGGGCCGGATAGCCATTGGGCGGACGGATCTCCTGCGCTGGGCGTGAAGGCGAGCCCGGACCCGTCGCCGATGCCCCCGGCCGCGCCCGCCCGTGCCGCGCTGCCGAGCCCGGTGGGCGCCGCCCACGTCGTGGGGTCGTCGGCAGTCTGCATCGCCCCGCCGATCGCCGGCACCGCCGCGACGGTGACCAGGAGAGCGGCGGCCATGGCCAGGTTGGTCGGTGCGGGCATGGGGATCCGGGCGAGCCGCGGCTGCGAGCGCGTGAACGCCGCCAGCACCCAGGACGCGGCCGGCGTTTGAGCGTCGGCGGGACGGCCGGTCGAAGACACTCGATCGTCGCCGTTCACCGGAGCCGGCGCGGGGTTGACCGCGGGATTGACAACAGGGCGCACCGCGGCGCCCCGCTCGACACTCGCGGCGGCCGGGTTCGTCCCAAGTCTCGAGGAACCGGAGGCGCCGCCCGGTATTGACGTCAGCGGCACCACCGGGTCCCAGTGGCGCCGGGCCTTGGCCAACGCCCCTACGGTCGGCTCGTCAGCCCTGGCCGCGGTCGGCGCCGGCATCGCGGACCGGGCTTGCCGGACCGATGCCGTTGCCGGCTCCACGCGGTCGACCACCGTGGCCGGGGTCGTCCCCTTGGTCATCGCGTCACCGACCCGCGGCACGGCGAGCACGGGGACCTCGAAGCGGGCACCGGCGGCCTGAACCAGTGACGGGGCGGCCGCCGCTCCGCCCAGGAGCAGGACCATCCGCAGCGGCGCCTCGTCGTCGTCGGTCCGGGAAAGCGCCGCCGCGAGGGTGTCGAGCTGCCGTCGGAGGAGACGGGCACCCAGCTCCTCGACGTCGCTGCGCACCATGCGGACCGGGACGCCCTCGACGTCGACGTCCACCGCCGTCTCCGTGGACAGGGCCACCTTCGCGCGCTCACACTCGCGTCGCAGACGGGTCATGTCGGGGCTGGGCGGTCCCACCGGTCGGCCGAAGCCGTCTCCGCTGCGGAGGGCCGCGAGCAGCACGTCGTCGACGGCATGGCCTGCGGCTCCGCGGTCGACGCGGACGGCGACGATGTCGCCGGTGGCTGGAGCGGACTGCTTCCACACGGCCGCCTCGACGCTGGAGCCTCCGACGTGAAGGACTCCCACGCGGTCGCCCGCACTGAGCTCGGCGCACTCGGGCGCCGCGGCCATCGCGGCCGCTGCCCGCGAGATCCAGGTGATGTGCGTGCCGACGGGAAGGCGTCGAGACAGGTGCCGCTCCACGGTGGCCCGACCGCGACGCGACACGTCGACGGGATGCACGAGCGTCAGCCGGCTCGCAGCGACCGGCTTCACGAGGTTGAACAGCGTCGCGATCTGTCGAGCGACCATCTCGGCGCCGGCGACTGCCTCGCCGCCGACGAGCATCGGTACGGGGTCGTCGACCCGCGAGAGCACATTGGCGACGAGGATGTCGCCGGGATGGAGCTGGTGCCGGGCCCCCCAGAACCAGCGCCCCGCCTCGGTGACCCGGAGGTCGGCGGGGAACTGCCCGGGCGCCGCACCCTTCACGAGCCCCGGCCGGGAGAACCGCCCGGCCCGCTCCACCGTCACCCAGAGGTTCGTCTCCCCCAGCTCGACGACCACGTCGGTGACGAGATCGGTCATAGCCCCGTTACGCATACACATCCCCTGTTTTGTCCGCCCTCGACGCTCACGATAAGCGGGGCTCCGAGGCCCCGGCATCGGCCGTACGGACACCGGGGTTCCAGCGGGCTAAACCCCCTAATCACCCCCTAGTCCCTCATCCCGCGACCGAGGCCCCACCCCCAATGCGGCCGTCGAGGTGGGGGTGGTTACCCCGATGCGGCGCCGGGGTGCGGGTTCCTACCGTCCTCCGGAGGCAGGGAACGGTTCCCGGCTTTGACCCGCAGGGGAAGGAACACACCGCATGGCCATCACCCAGAGTCTTCTGGACTTCATCCTCAACCTCCTTCGCGACCCCGAGGCCGCGCAGGCCTACCACGCGAACCCGGAGGCCGCCCTGGCGAGCGCCGGGCACAGCGACCTGAGCTGCGCGGACGTCGACGCGGTCCGCCCGGTCGTCCTCGACTACGCCTCGGTCAGCATGGACCGCGAGTACAACACCGGCGGCAACCACTCCTCCGCGAGCGGCGACTCCGCGTGGGCGTACAGCGGCGGCGGGCACCCGAGCGGTGGCGGCCACGCCAGCGGCGGCGGCTACGACGGTGGTGGGCACCCCGGTGGCGGTCACCCCGGTGGCGGTCACCCCGGTGGCGGTCACCCCGGTGGCGGTCACCCCGGTGGCGGTCACCCCGGCGGAGGATCCGGTGGCGACGACCACTCGCACGCCGTTGCCCAGCTCACCTCGATCGTGAACAACTACACGTACTCCTCGACCTTCGACGACCGCGACACTGTCACCGACCAG
>Ga0307289_10000410_pt1 | contig 18712 bp, 16 predicted proteins | sample ER_DNA_143_FD_194483 | JGI IMG/M metagenome (GOLD analysis project Ga0307289, IMG submission 194483) | Bulk soil microbial communities from the East River watershed near Crested Butte, Colorado, United States - ER_DNA_143 | ecosystem: Environmental > Terrestrial > Soil > Floodplain | place...
GGCTGGCCCGCGCCCCCGACGGCCGACTCACCGCCACCCCACCCCACCGACCACACCCAAGACAGCCCGCCGCCGCCTGACCGGCCGAGGGACGCTCCTCGACATCTCGAACGGCCGTCGAGTATCCGGCGCGGCATGCAGTGGTGAAGCGTGCCTGGAGCGCCGCAGCTTGCGCGCCGCCCCGCGGCCAGGTGAATGCCTTGAACCCGGGATGCTCGACCGCTGCCCTAGCGCCAGTCCCCCGCGAGCACGATGTGGCCGGCCTGCTTGACGTCGGCCAGCATCATGCGCCCGTCGCGGATCGCGTAGCGGGCCAGGACGCTGCGGGCCAGGTCGGCCTTCTGGGCCGGCGTCAGCTGCCCGGACCGCAGCACCACGGCCAGGTGGCCGGAGCACAGCCGCCAGTGCTTGAACGGCGGCCGGTCCTTGTTCGAGGTGTCGAAGAAGCTGGGACGCCGGTTGCTGCGCGAGCTCAGCGTCTCGCGCTCGTACAGCAGCAGCTCGGGGATCTGGTACAGCTGGCCGAGCAGGCTCAGCTCGGCCAGCAGGATGCGGTCGGAGCCGGAGTGGCTGCGGAACAGCTGGGTGCGGCGCAGGGCCTCGGTCCGGATGACCCCGTAGATCGGGTAGATGGCCCGCAGCGACCACAGGACCTGGCGGAACCGCTCGGCCGGGTCGGGCGAGCGGACGTCCAGCGGGTCCAGGTCGACGACCATGGTGTCGCCGGCCTCGTCCACCCGGGTCGCCTTGGCGTGGCACAGCACCACCCCGGGGTCGGCGTCGAGCACCTCGACGCAGCGCCGGACGAACTCCGGCTCGCACCAGTCGTCGTGGGCCGCCCACTTGAAGTACTCGCCCCGGGCCAGCCCGACCAGCCTGTTGAAGTTGGGGATGGAGCCCAGGTTGCGCTCGTTGCGGACGTAGCGGATGCGCGGGTCCCTGGCGGCGTAGGCGGCGCACAGCTCCGGGGTGTCGTCGACCGAGGCGTTGTCGGAGATGACCACCTCGACGTCGTCGAAGTCCTGGGTCAGCAACGACTCCAGGGCCTGCGGCAGCAGCTGCTCGCCGTTGTAGATCGGCAGGCCGATGGTGACCCGCGGGCTGCCGGCGGCACCGCCGCCCATGCGCGCTCCTCCCCCAGACCGGTACGCCGTCGGCACCAACCATAGCCTCCCACCCTTGGCCCACCTAACATGCAGCCGCCGTAGCCAAGGTACGCACCACGGTCGATCACCCCGGCCCCGGCCGCCGATAGACTCCAGCCGATGGGCTACGAGTCGAGCATCCTGCGTGTCGCCGAGGTGTCACCTGGGCTGGCCGACGCCTGGGACGCCATGGCGGCCGGGCGTGGCCTCCAGGCCGACGTCTACGACAGCCACGCCTGGCTGTCGTCGTGGTGGGACACGACCGGGGCCGGGCTCGCCGACCGCCTGCGCATCCCGGTGGTGCTGGACGGCGACCGGCCGCTGGGCCTGCTCCCGCTGGTCTCGCTGCCGTCGGGCCGCTGGGAGTTCGCCGGCCGGGGCGGGGGCCGCATGCGCTACCGGCCGGTCCTGGGCAGCGAGCAGCCCGACCCCGAGGTCCTGGGGCTGCTGGCCGAGCAGGCCGGGCGGGCCGGGGTCCGCGACCTGACCCTGCCGCGCATGCCCGGCCGCGACCCGGCCACCGACCTGCTGGCCGACGCCCTGCGCCAGGCCGGCTTCCACGTGGCAAGGCGGGAGCGGTCCAGCGACTGCCTGGCCCTGGTCGCCGACGGCTGGGAGGAGCACCGGCGCCGCTTCGGCGGCTACGAGAAGTCGGTCAAGCGGTTCGCCAACCGGCTGCGGCCGCTGTGGGACGTCACCCTGGACGAGCACGGGCCGGAGGACCGGGCCGGGCTGGAGGAGGGCTACCAGCTGTTCGCCGGGGTCCACGCCCACAGCTGGAAGAAGCCGCTGACCCCGCCGATGCGCACCCAGGCCCTGGAGCTGCTGCGTCGGTCCGGCCCGCGCGGCTGGCCCCGGGTGTACGTGCTGCGGGTGGCCGGCGTGCCGGCGGCGGTGCACATCTGGTTCCGCCTCGGGCCCGTCGCCACCTGGCTGGAGACGGCCTACGACCAGCGCCTGAGCGCGCTTGGCCCGGGGACGATCCTGATGTGGTGGTCGCAGGAGCGGATCTTCCGCGAGTCGGCCCCCGGGGTGGTCGACTTCATCCCCGGCCACAATCCGCAGAAGGACCGGCTCGGTCCCGACCGCACCCCGATCGTGGTCCTGGAGGCGGCCCGGCGCACGCTGGTCTCCGGGGCGACGTTCCCGGTGCGGCGCCAGGTCCGCTTCGTGGCCCCGGCGGTGGCCCTGCGGGTCCGGCGCAAGCTGGCCGGCCTGCGCCGGAGGGGTCCGGGGAACCCCGAGGGGGTGCCCCGGTGGATCGGGACGGCCGCCCCGGCCCCGGCGCCCGCCCCCGCCCGGACCGTCGAGGTCGCGCCCGGCGACGGCGTGCCGCCCGTGGCCGAGCTGGAGCTGGACGCGTCGGTGCGGCGCTTCCTGGCCGCGGTGACCGGCCAGCACAGCCCGGACGCGATGGCCGCCGGCTGGCGGGAAGGGGACGCCTGGTGGCGGGTCGGGGACGCCCCGCTGGCCCTGGCCCGGGTCGGCGCCGCCGCCGCCGGGGCGCGGCCGCTGCGCGAGGTCGTCCTGTTCGAGGCCGCCGACGCACGGCTCGGGCAGGTGCTGGCCGCGCTGGCCGGCGGGCTGGCCGCGCCCATGGCCGCCCCGGCCGCCGACGGCGACGGCGTCCCCGACCCCGCGGTCACCCGGGCGCTGCTGCCCTGGCCGCGGCGGGACGCCGACCCGTGGCGGGCCGGGCCGCAGGAGCCGGCCCGGACGGCCGGGACCGGTGGCGCCCGGTGAGCCAGACGGTGGCCAAGGGCGCCTCGGCCGGCGGCGGCCGCCCGATCGACCGGGCCCGCCGGCTGGTCAAGGCGGCGGTGGTGGCCCGGGGCAGCGACGTCACCGAGGCCAGCGCCGGCCGGTCGTGCCTGGTCGTCGCCCCCCACCCCGACGACGAGACCCTCGGCTGCGGCGTCACCATCATGCGCAAGCTGGACGCCGGCACCCCGGTCAGGGTGGTGATCGCCACCGACGGCCGGCGCTCCAGCGACTCCAAGGTCATGTCGCCCGAGGAGCTGGTCCGGGTCCGGCGCCGGGAGGCCCTGGAGGCCACCGGCCGCCTGGGGCTGGGCGAGGACGACGTGGTGTTCCTGGACTTCGAGGACCAGGGCCTGGCCGACCACCTGCCCGAGCTGACCGACCGCCTGGCCGCCGTGGTCGCCGACTTCCAGCCCCAGGAGCTGCTGGTCGCCTCGGTGCTCGACCACCACCCGGACCACCACGCCGTCGGCCAGGCGGCCCGGCGGCTGCTGGACGCCGGGGCGGTCGACGGCCGGGTGGCCGAGTACCCGATGGGCTTCTGGCGGACGATGCCGTGGCGGGGCCGGCCCCGGGGGGCGGTCCGGACGGCCTGGTCGTTCCTGAGCGGGTCGGTGGCGGCGGTGGCCCGGCTGCGCCCGGAGCTGGTCCGCACCGACGGCTACCTGGACCGCAAGCGCCACGTGCTCGACGCCTACGCCAGCCAGATGACCAACCTGACCGGCGAGGCCGAGTGGTGGACGCTGGACGACCCGTTCCTGGAGCACTTCCTCGGGCCCTACGAGGTGCACCTGCCGGTCAGGCGCTCCTGACGGCGGCGCCGGCCGGCTCGCCGGCCGGGCCGGGGTCGGGCTCGACGGTCCGCCCCAGCCTCCCGGACCAGCCGTCGCGGACGGCCCGCCAGTTCAGGCGCAGCCGCCGCAGCGACCGGCCGGGCTGGCGGGGCGCGTTGACCAGCGGCTTCGCCAGCCCGACGAGCAGGCTGACCCGGACCGCGACCCGGCGCCGCCCGGCCCCGAGCAGGATGGCGACGAGGTTGCGCAGCCGGTAGTAGTCGCGCCAGGTGGTCTCGGCCAGGCCGACCGTCGGCCGCCCGGCCACGTCCAGGCGGCCGAGCAGGCGGCGCCCGGCCCGCCAGCGGTCCCCGTCGACGTACAGCGACCAGCCGGCGGCCCGCAGCCGCAGCCCGTACTCGAGCTCCTCGAAGCCGAAGAACAGCTCCGGCCTGAACACGCCCACCGCGCGAACGGCCCGCACCCGGTACAGGGGGAGCTGGCCGCTGCCGATGTAGTCGACCGGCACCGGGCCGTCGAGGCGGTGGTCGGGCACGCGCACGACCCGCCCCCGGGCCCAGTCGAAGGTGGCCCCGACCCCACCGACCGCGCCCAGGCGCGGGTCGGTGGCCCGCATCCGCAGGGCGAAGTCGTGCATCTCGGCCAGCTCCTCGGTCCCCGGCGGCTCGCCGTCGTCGAACAGCACGACCCAGTCGTCGTCGGCCGCGTCCGGGAGCAGCCGGCCCATGGCCAGGGCCACCGCCCCGGCCGGCCCGAGGTTCTCGGCGGCGGCCACGTACTCGGCGGCCCGGCCGCGGCCCCGGTAGCGCTCCACCAGCTGCCCGGCGTCGGCGGTGGGGCTGTTGTCGACCACCACCAGCCGGTCGACGGGCCGCTCGGAGTCGGCCAGCCGCTGGAGCATCAGGGCCAGCTCCCGGGGCCGCCGGAAGGTGATGAGGATGCCGAGCAGCCGCCCGCCGGCGGCGTCGCCGGTCACGGCCGCCTCCCGGCCGCGGCCGGAGCCGGCCGGGCCCTCCCGGCCAGGGCACGCCGGTAGAAGCCGGCCATGGCGTCGGCCACCCGGTCGACGGTGAAGGAGGCCAGGAACCGCTCCCGGGCCCGCCGGGCCCGCGAGGCCGCCCCGGCCGGGTCGGCCAGGGTGGCCGTGACCGCCGCGGCCAGCTCTACCGGCCGCTCCGGGGCCACCAGCAGGGCGCTGTCGCCGTGGGTGACGACCTCGCGGACGGCCGGGAGGTCGCTGGCCACGATCGGCGTCTCCAGGGCCATCGCCTCCAGCAGGACGCTGCCGAAGCCCTCCCAGCGGGAGGGGACCACGAACACGTCGGCGGCGCACAGCAGCTCGGCGACATCGCCGCGGGCGCCCAGGAGGCCGACCGCCGGCCCCAGCCCCGAGCCCTCGGCGGCCGCCCGCAGCCGCGGCGTCTGGTTGCCGGTGCGGCCGGCGACGGCCAGCCGGGCCCCGGGCGCGGCCCGGGCCACCGCCGGGAACGCGGCCAGCAGCACGTCCAGGCCCTTCTGGTGCTCATGCCTGGCCGCGGCCAGCACCAGCGGCGTGTCCGGGCCGAGCCCGAGGGCGGCCCGGGCGGCGGCCCGGCGGGCCGGCGTGCGGGTGCCGAGGGCGGCCGGGTCGCGGCCCCTCGGGACGACCTCGATCCGCTCCCGCGGCACCCGCAGCCGGGCCGCCATCAGCTCGGCCACGTGGCCGGAGATGGCGTGGAAGCGGACCACCCGGCGGGCGCTGGCCGCGTCCAGCAGCCTGGCCGCCCCCAGCTTCCAGCGCCGCAGTCCCGGGGCGTCGGCCTGGGCGGCGCCGTAGGCGTCGTTGACCAGGCTGGTCACCACCGGGACGCGGCCGGCGGCGGCCCGCCCGACCAGGTCGGCCTCGAACAGGGTGGTGTGGACCAGGTCGGGCCGCACGTCGGCGACCAGGCGCCGGGCCCGGCCGACGGCCCCGGCCATGCCCAAGGGGCCCTCCAGCGAGCGCACCGCGGCCCCGGCTGCCTCCAGGTCGGCCCGGACGCCCGGCCGCTCGTGCAGGTAGCCGACGGTCAGGCGCAGGTCGCGGTCCCGGTAGGCGGGCGCCAGGGCGGCCAGCGACCGCTCGGCGCCCCCGCCGGCCAGGCTGTCGATCAGGTACAGCACGCGCAGCGAGCCGCTCACCGCCGGGAGACCTTGGCGTTCCACTCGGGCACCAGCCGGCCCGGCTGGTCGGCCCGGCGCAGCAGCAGCGAGCCCAGCACCGGGTCGCTGACCGCGATCTGGGAGGCAGGCTGGATGCCGCCGGCCAGCCAGAACTCGTTGCCCTGGAAGCGGCAGTTGCTGACGCTGAACAGCTCGGTGTTGCTCGGCCCGTCCTCGCCGTCGTAGACGAAGCCGAAGGCGGCCTTGCGGGCGCCCCGGAACGAGCAGCCGGTGAAGGTGGTTGGCGCGCCGACCTCCAGCCGGGGCTCGTGCCGCTCGGCCACCACCAGGTAGTCCGACAGCCCGGCCCCGTCGCAGACCAGGTTGGCGAAGCTGAGCGGCTTGCCGCTGGCGGTGGCGTGGACGGCCACGGCCGCGTAGCCGTTGCCGTACAGGACCGAGTCCCGGTAGACGTATGGGTTCTGGTAGGCGCCGTGGGAGATGCCGGCCTCGGTGTTGTGGTAGCCGACGTAGTCGGAGATGACGTGCACCAGCCCGGTGTTCTGCCAGGTGAAGATGCCGTGCTCGGTGTTGTTGTGGGCGACGCAGCCGGTGAACTTCCAGACCCCCTCCGACCCCTCGGGCCACTCGAAGCCGGAGGCGTCGGTGGCCCCGTGCACCCCGACGGCCACGCAGCCCCTGGCCACGTTGCCCCTGCCGGCGCCGATGAAGAACCCGGCCAGCCGGTAGCCGCGGTAGGGCGGGTCGTGGCGGACCAGGGAGGCGACGCAGCGGTCGTAGCGGATGTCGTGGCTGGGGTCGCCCGCGGTCCGGGTGTCGGGGGGGTCGTCCCACCAGTAGGCGTCCTCGTAGGTGTCGTGGCTGATGCAGTCGCGGAAGGCGATCCCGTTGGACAGGTGGGGCACGAAGGCGTGGCTGCCGGCGTCGCGGATGACCACGCCCTCGACCAGCGAGCCGCGCGAGCCGTCGCCGCACATGTGGAGGTGCAGAGCGTAGCGGCCGACCACGAACTCGCTGAACCCGTCGGCCGGCTTGCGCGGGCCCATGTGCCGGATGGCGGCGTGCCGGATGGACTGGGGGCGGCTGGAGCGGACGAAGACGTGGGAGCGGCCCTGCGTGGTGCCCTCGATGCGGACGTTGCGGGTGAGGTTCAGGACCTCGGCGGTGAGGGTCTTCCTGGGGGCGACCCGGACGGCGGGATGCTGGTTGCGCAGCGGCGCCGACAGGGTGACGGTGCGGCCGCTGACCGCCTGCACGGTGACCAGGTCGTAGTCGTCGGTGTTGCCGTCGTGGGCCGGGCTGGTCGTCGGGGTGATGGCCAGCTCGTCGCCGGGCCGCCAGCCGGCCGGGGCCGCCTGGAGGGTGATCCGCGTGGCCCCGGCGGCCAGGGCCCCGGCCGCCCGGGTCCAGGCCAGCTTGGGGGTGCCGGCGACGTCGAGGCGGCCGGCCCCCATCACCCACAGGCCGGTGTCGCGGCCCACCACGTCCATGCCGCCGCCCACGAAGGACCGCTCGCGGGCGCCGGTGAACACCAGCCGGTGGCTGACCGCGGCCTCCGACGGGCGCATGACCAGGCGGCCGCGCACGACCATGTTGCCCCGCGACGCCAGCCGGCGGCTGGCCCCGGGGTCGAACATCAGCTGCCCGCCCGGCATGACCGCGACCCCGGCCACCTCGGCGTCGACGTCCAGGAAGACGGGGCGGGTGACGACTGCCGTCTCGCCCGGGCCGGGCACGCCGCGCGACCAGGAGCGCCGGTCGCTCCAGCGGCTCCAGCCGGCGGGGACGCGCGACGGCGGCGCCGCGGTGGTGCTGGGGGCCGCCTGAGGCGGCGGGGGCGCGACGGTGGTGGTGGTGGCCCCGCCGGCGGTCTCGTCCCAGGGCAGACCGAAGTACCGGACGCCGCCCACCACCCCGGCGGCTCCCAGCACCCCGGCGCCGATCAGGGCCTGGCGCCGGGTCAGTCTCGGCCGGTGCTGCTCCCCTTCAGCGATGCTCGACCTCCAGCGAGGCGTCCACGTGGATCGGGCTGACCCGCATCACCGCCCGCGGGCTGGCGTCAAGGTCGGGCCCGGCGACGTCGAAGTGGGCCGTCGGGTGCCAGGTCAGCACGTCCCTGCCGGTCACGTCGAGGATACTGACCCAGACGTAGAAGCGGCCCCTGGGCAGCGGCAGGTTGGGGATCGCCAGGCGGGCCTCGGTCTCGCCCGCGGCCAGCTCCAGCTCCCGGCGGACCAGGAAGAACGGGGTCGCCGGGCCGTCGCTGACGCCGACGCAGATGCTGGCCGAGCGGGCGGCGTCGCTCTCCAGGACCAGGGTGACGTCGAACGGCCCCTGGGTCCGGGGCATGGCGCCGTGCTCGCCGGAGGCGACCGCCTTGAGGACCCGGACGGGCCCGGTCGGGGCGGTGCCGCTCTCGGCGCTCTCCTCGATCGCCTCCCGGTAGGCGCCCAGGACCTCGCGGACCGGGCCGTCGGCGGCGACCACGCCGTTGTGGAGCCAGAACCCGCGCTCGACGGCGGCCTCCACCGCGGCCAGGTCGTGGGAGACGAACACCAGCGTCGCCCCCTGGCCCAGCACCTCGCCCATCCGCTGCATGCACTTCTGCTGGAAGCTGGAGTCGCCGACGGCCAGGACCTCGTCGACCAGCAGGATGTCGGGCTCCAGGAAGGCGGCCACGGCGAACCCGAGGCGCATCTGCATGCCGCTGGAGTAGAACTTGACCTGGCGGTCGATGGCGTTCTCGAGCTCGGCGAAGTTGACGATGGCGTCGAAGCGCCTGGTCACCTGGCGGCGTGGCAGGCCGAGCAGGGAACCGTACAGGTAGACGTTCTCGCGGCCGGTGAGGTCGGGGTGGATGCCGGCCCGCACCTCGATCAGGGCCCCGACCCGGCCGGCCACCTCGAGGCTGCCCGCGTACGGGAACATGACCCTGGCCAGGACCTTGAGCAGGGTGGACTTGCCCGAGCCGTTGATGCCGATGAGCCCGACCGACTCGCCCGGCCGCACCTGGAGGTTGATGTCCTGGAGGGCCCAGCGCCAGCGGTTGGAGCTCTGCCCGCGCATGGCGTTGCGCAGGTGCTCCAGCTCGTCGCGGAGCAGCATGCGCCGGCGGTCGGCGCGGAACCGCTTCCAGATGTGGCTGGCGTCGATGGTTCCCTCAGGCGACATCGGCGAACCCAGTCTCCAGTCGCTTGAACAAGGCGTACGCGCCCAGGAACATCACGGTGGCCGAGATCGCCGAGATACACAAGAGCTGCATGTCGGGCTGCTGGCCGTACAGGACCGTCCGTCGGTAGCCGTCGATCACCCCGCCGAGCGGGTTGACCGCGACGTAGAGCGGCTGGAGGCGGGCGGGGACCAGCTGGTCGAGCGAGAACGCCACCGGGGTGGCGAACAGGCCCAGCTGCAGGGCGATGGGCAGCAGGTGCCGGATGTCGCGGACGTAGACCATGATCGCCGACAGCGCCATGGTGACCCCGAGGGTGAAGATCACCTGCACGGCCAGCAGGACCGGGACCCAGTAGGACTCGACGTGGGGGACGAACGAGAACACCACGAACAGGATGCCCAGGACCAGGGTGGCGATCAGGCCGTCGACGGCCGCCACGGCCACGCTGGCGATCGGGAAGACCTCCCGGGGGCAGTAGACCTTGTTGAGCAGCCCGGCGTTGTTGATGATGTTCGACCCCCCCTGGGACACCGAGGTCGAGAAGAACGCCCACGGCACCAGGCCGATGTAGGAGAACAGCGGGTACGGCACCCCGCCGGTGTCGACCTTGGCCACCCGCGGGAACACCAGCGAGAACGCCACCATCAGCAGCAGCGGGGTGACCACGGCCCAGCTGAGGCCGAGCACGGCCTGCTTGTAGCGGGCCCGGAGGTCCCGCTCGGCCAGGCTGAAGACCAGCTCGCGGGCCCGCCACAGCTCCCGCAGGGAGGCGCCCAGGCGCACGCGGCGCCGGAAGCGCAGCTCCGGGGGCGGTGCGACGGCGCTCACAGCCGGACCACGTTGGGACGGCGCCCGGGGCCGAACGCGTTGCGGGCGTCGAACAGGAGCGCGGCCGTGCCGGCCAGCCATTCGAGGTCGTAGTCGCTGTGCGGGGTGAGCAGGGCGACCAGGTCGGTCCTGGCCACCGCCCTGGCGGTCAGCTCGCTGCGCTGAAGCCGCCGGCCGTCGACGGTGACCGCCTCCACGTAGGGGTCGTGGAAGGCCAGCTTGGCCCCGCGGCGGGAGAGGGTGTGCATGACCCGCAGCGACGGCGACTCCCGCATGTCGCCCACGTCGGGCTTGTAGGCCACGCCCAGGACCAGGATGCGGGCCCCCTTGAGCGGCTTGGCGTGCTCGTTGAGGGCCTCGCCGATGCGGGCCGCCACCCACCCCGGCATCTGGGCGTTGACGTCCTGGGCCTGCTCCAGGATGCGGAACTGGTGGCCCACGTCGCGCCGCACCTGCCAGGCCAGGTAGGCCGGGTCGAGGGGGATGCAGTGCCCGCCGACTCCGGGCCCGGGGGTGAAGGCCATGAACCCGAACGGCTTGCTGGCGGCGGCCTCGATGACCTCCCACACGTCGATGCCCAGCTCGTGGCAGACGGTGGCCATCTCGTTGACCAGGGCGATGTTGACGTGCCGGAAGGTGTTCTCCAGCAGCTTGGCCAGCTCGGCCGCCCGGGCCGAGGAGACGGTCACCACCTTCTCGATCATCTGCTCGTAGAACAGGGTGGCCACCGCGGTGGCCTCGGCGGTGGTGCCGCCGACGACCCTGGGGGTGTTGCCGAAGTGGAACTCGGTGTTGCCCGGGTCGATCCGCTCGGGCGAGTAGGCGAGCAGGAAATCGCGGCCGGCCCGCTGCCCCGACGCCTCCAGCAGCGGGGCCACCAGGTCGTTGGTGGTCCCCGGGTAGGTGCTGGACTCCAGCACCACCAGGCGCCCGGCCACCAGGTGCCTGGCCACGTCGCGGCAGGCCTGCTCCACATAGGACAGGTCGGGGGTGTGGTCGCGGACCGGGGTGGGCACGCAGATGCAGATGACGTCGCCGGCGGCCAGGCCGGCGGGGTCGGCGGTGAACCGCAGCCGGCCGGTGGCCACCCCGCGGCGGAAGCTGGCGTCGTCCACCCCGGGGACGACCAGCCGGCCGGCGGCCAGGGCGTCGACCCGGTCGGCGTCGACGTCGACGCCGGTCACCTCGAACCCGGCCTCGGCGGCGGCGCAGGCCAGCGACAGCCCGACATAGCCCTGGCCGACGACCGCCACCCGGGCGTCGCGGTTGAGCAGACGGCGGCGCAGCATCGACGTGGATCGCATGGTCGGCTTCCTCTAGACGGTCGCGATGTCGCGGGCGGCCTGTGGGGCTGGGTCCTCCATGGCGGCGGCGGCCATGGCCTTCATGCGGCTGGCCAGCTCGGCCGGGGCGGCCTCGAAGCTCAGGTACTCGAGCTCGGCCAGGGCGCGGTGGACCACCGCCCGGTTGGGGACCGGCGGCCGCGAGACCACGATCGCCGGGTGGCCGCTGGGCAGCTGCTCCTCCTCGGGGGCGACGATGTCCTCGGCCATCTTCTCGCCCGGCCGGACGCCGGTGATGACGATCGGGACGTCGCGGCCCGGGATCCTGCCCGACAGCCGGATGAGCCGCTCGGCCACGTCCAGGATCCGCACCGGCTCGCCCATGTCGAGGGTGAACACCTCGCCGCCGGTGGACAGGGCGGCCGCCTGGAGCACCAGCTGCACCGCCTCCTGCACACTCATGAAGTAGCGGGTCATGCGGGCGTCGGTGACGGTGACCGGCCCGCCGCGGGCGATCTGGCGGAAGAAGGTCGGGATCACGCTGCCCCGGCTGCCCAGGACGTTGCCGAAGCGCACCGCGCACAGCACCGAGTGGCCGTTCTGGAGGCTGCGCACGACCTGCTCGGCCAGCCACTTGGAGGTGCCCATGACGCTGACCGGGTTGATGGCCTTGTCGGTGGAGATGAGCACGAAGTGCCCGACCCCGTTGGCCACGGCGGCGTCGGCCAGGTTGGCGGTGCCGAGGACGTTGGTGGCCAGGGCCTCGGCGGGGTGGTGCTCGAGCACGGGCACGTGCTTGTGGGCGGCGGCGTGGAACACGATCTCGGGCTGGTGCTTCACGAACACCGCGAACACGCGCTCGCGGTCGCGGATGTCGGCCAGCACGGTCTCCAGCTTCATCCCGGCCCGGGCCAGGTCGATGACGCCGGTGGCCTCGGTCAGCTCGTCCTGGAGCTCGTCCAGCGACATGACCACGTCGTGCAGGTGGGTCTCGTCGTGGTCGAGCAGGACCAGCGAGGCCGGACCGAAGCCGGCCACCTGGCGGGCGATCTCCGAGCCGATCGACCCGCCGGCGCCGGTCACCAGGACGCGGCGGCCGCGCAGCATGGCCGCCACCGCCTCCAGGTCGGTCTCGACCTGCTGGCGCCCGAGGAGGTCCTCGATGCGCAGGTCGCGGATGTCGCGGGCGGTGACCCGGCTACCGAAGGTCTCGTGCACGCTCGGCAGGACCTTGAGGGTGACGTTGGCCCGCTCGCACAGGGCGGCCACCTCGCGCACCAGCTCGCTGGTGGCCGAGGGGATGGCCAGCAGCACGATGTCGGCCTGGAGCTCGGCGACCAGCCGGGGCAGGTCGTGGCGGGTGCCCCGGACGCGCACGCCGTGCAGCGGGCGCCCGACCTTGCCGCGGTCGTCGTCGATCAGGCCGACCGGGCGCAGGCCGAGCGACGGGCTGCGCAGCAGGTCCTTGAGGATCATCGACCCGGCCGAGCCGGCCCCGACGATCAGCACCCGCCGCGGCTCGGCGTCGGTGGGCCGGTCCCGGCCGCCGTCGCGCTGGCTGGTGAACAGGCGGCTCTGGAAGCGCACGGCCCCGGCCCCGAGCAGCGTCAGGACGGCCCCGAACATGGTCACCGACAGCGGCAGGGCCCGCAGGCCCCTGGCCGGCAGGGCCACGAGCACGCTGGCGCCGACCACGCCGGCGCCGCCGACCACGCCGGCGAGCACGATGCGGCGGGCCTCGTGGACGCTGGCGTAGCGCCACATCGGGCCGTAGAGCCCGTAGAGGTGGTTGACGATCAGGTGGATGGCCAGGGCCAGGGGCAGGAAGCGCCAGAAGGCCGACCAGTACCTGATCGGCACCGCCCCGTCGAAGCGGAGCACGAGCGTGAGCAGGTACGAGCCGAGCGCGACCCCGAGATCGAGGATGGCGAGCGGGGCGTCGCGGCGAAGCCGCTCGGCGACCCAACCCCCCCGATCCGAGGCCAGGGACTCGACCGGCACCGGCACGATAGGTTCCTGGTCCACGGGGCTGAGTCTAGAGGCCGGGGGCGAGCAGCTGATCCACCGGGAAGCGTATTAGGACTACGTGCGCCAACGTAGGTCGGCGTCGAGCCGGTCCCGCTCCATCAGGGTCCTGATCTGGGCGATCCGCTGGAAGCGGGCGCCGGTGAGGTCGTCGGCGGCCAGCCCGTGCTCCTTGAACGCGGTGTAGAGCTCCTCGACGCCCTGGCGGACGGTCCAGCGCAGCTCCAGCCCGGGCACCGACGTCACCTTGGCGCAGTCCACCCGGTAGCAGCGCAGGTCCGGCCCGGCGCCCTCGGCGAAGGTGACCTCGCTGCCCGGGACCACCTCGCGGACCATCTCGGCGACCTCGCGGATGCGGTAGTTCTCCTCGGTCCGGCCCACGTTGAAGGCCTGGTTGTGGACGACCTCGCGGGGGGCCTCGAGCACGGCCTGGAAGGCGGCCGAGATGTCCTGCACGTGGACCAGGGGCCGCCAGGGTGTCCCGTCGCTCATCAGGTGCACGGCCCCGGTGGCGAAGGCGATCCCGACCAGGTTGTTGACCACCACGTCCCCGCGCAGCCGCGGCGACACGCCGTAGGCGGTGGCGTTGCGGAGGTAGGTGGGGCTGAAGTCGTCGTCGGCCAGGGCGGCGATGTCCCGCTCGGCCAGGACCTTGGACTCGCCGTAGGGGGTGACCGGGTTGAAGGCGGCCTGCTCGTCGAGGAACCGGTCGTCGTCGGCCGCCCCGTAGAGGCTGCAGGAGGAGGAGAACAGGAACCGGGGCACGCCGGCCTGCTTGGCCAGCCGGGCCAGCCGCGCCGAGGCCAGGTGGTTGATGTCGTAGGTGCAGCCCGGGTTGAGGTTGCCCAGCGGGTCGTTGGAGATGGCCGCCAGGTGCAGCACCGCGTCGAAGCCGCGCAGGTCGTCCACGCCCACGTCGCGGACGTCGACGGCGATGGTCTCGACCGGGGCCGGCTCCGGGCCGAAGGTACAGCCGGAGAACAGCCCGCTGTCCAGGCCGACCACCTGGTGGCTGGCCGCGGCCAGCCAGGGGACGAGCACCGCTCCGATGTAGCCGTCGGACCCGGTCACCAGCACACGCACGTCAAGGCCTCCCCTCGGTTCGCCGACCACCAACTATAGGGTCGGCCCCGGGGTCTGGACAGGCCGCCGCTGACGTAGTAGGCCTGCGCACGTTGCGGGAGCCGTTGTCGTCCGCTTGCGGGGGCGACGCCTCTACGGCGGCGGCTACTGTCAGCTCGACCACCTGTGAAAGGGAGCACGACATGACCACGACGCAGCCCGAGCCGATCCCCATGTGGCTGCCCCACATCGGTCCCGAGGTGATCCGGGCCGCCACCGACGCGCTGGAGATCGGCTACCTCGGCCTGGGCTCGGCCACCAAGGAGTTCGAGGAGGCCCTGGCCGAGTACCTGGAGCTGGACGCCAGCCGGGCCCTGATGAGCACCAACAGCTGCACCGCCGCCCTCAACTGCGCCTGCCTGCTGGCCGGGGCCGGGCCGGGCACCGAGGTGATCGCGCCGTCGTTCACCTACGTCGCCGCCCACCAGGCGATCACCGCCACCGGGGCCGAGGTGGTGTTCTGCGACATCGAGGAGCCGACCCTCACCGTCAACCCCGACGCCCTGGCCGAGCTGATTACCGAGCGCACCCGGGCCATCATGGTCTGCCACTTCGCCGGGCTGGTCGGGCGGCTGGACGAGATCTACCGGGTCGCGGCCGAGCACGGCGTGCGGGTGGTCGAGGACGCCGCCCACGCCATCGGCACCCGCCACGACGGCCGCATGGTCGGGGCCACCGGCGACCTGGTCTGCTTCAGCTTCGGGCCGGTCAAGACCATGACCACCCTGGAGGGCGGGGCCGTGGTCACGCCCAACGCCGACGAGCTCGAGGTGCTGCACCAGCTGCGCATGCTGGGGGTGGACCGGGAGACCGAGGCCCGCTACCAGAACAAGCGGGCCTGGGAGTACGACGTGCTCCGCCAGGGGTTCCGCTACCACCTGGGGGCCATCCCGTCCTCGATCGGCCTGGCCCAGCTGTCGCTGCTGGACGAGTTCGTGCGCAACCGCCAGCACTACTGCCGGGGCTACAACGAGCGCCTGGCCGGCATCCCCGAGGTCATCACCCCCGACTCCGACTACAAGGACATCGGGCCGTTCATCTACTTCATCAGGGTGCCGGGCGAGGTCCGCCAGGACCTGATCGAGTTCCTCAAGGGGCGCGGGGTCCCGACCGGCATCCACTTCCTGGGCGCGCACGACTTCACCTTCTACCGCGACGCCCGCCGGGGCGACCTGTCGGTCACCGACCGGGTGGTCCGTGAGGAGCTGACCCTGCCGCTGTGGTCGTACATGGACGAGTCGGTGCTGGACCGTGTGGCCGGGGCGATCCGGGAGTTCTTCACGACATAGCCGTCGCCGGGCACGCCCGTACGTCGTCGCTACGACGATTGAAGCTGGCGACGGCCGAGCGTCCCTCCGATGCTCGCACCAGCCCTGGCAGACGAGCCGTTCCGGCTCAGGCAAGGGCCGGTCGAGTGTCAAGCAAGGGGGAGCACCCGATGTCCAGGTACGGCGACGGTCCGCGGCCGTCATGGATCCCCGGCCATGCTCGCAGGCACGAGCGCACCGGCGAGCTGGACACCCGCTGGATGCCGGCCTGCCAGTGCGGCTGGGCCTTCTACGCCAGCGTCAGGACCCTGCGCATCGCCGACCGGACCCACGGGTTCCACCTGGACCGGGTGCACTCCAGCCGCCACAGCGCCGCGTCATGAGCACGGCCATGCCGTGCTCGCCGCCGCCACCGCCGTTCTGAAAGGTTCCCCTGGCCTCGGGACGGCGGTGGCCGCCGCGAAACGCGGTAGCCTGCTGGGATGGCCAGGGACCCCTCGGTGTTCGTGCACGCCCTCGCGCTCTGCGAGAGCGACGACGTCGGGCCCCGCACCCGCGTCTGGGCCTTCGCCCACATCCTGGCCGGGGCCCGGGTCGGGGCCGACTGCAACGTCGGCGACCACGCCTTCGTGGAGGGCGGGGCGGTGGTCGGCGACGGGGTCACGATCAAGAACGGCGTGCTGCTGTGGTCGGGGGTGACGGTCGAGGACGGGGTGTTCCTCGGCCCGGGGGCGGTCTTCACCAACGACACCGGCCCCCGCGCCCCCTACCCCAAGGGCCCGGCGGGCTGGCGGGCGACCCTGGTGCGGCGCGGGGCCACGGTGGGCGCCAACGCCACCGTCCTGTCCGGGCTGACGATCGGCCGCTGGGCCATGGTCGGCGCCGGCGCCGTGGTCACCGCCGACGTCCCCGACCACGCCCTGGTCGTCGGCAACCCGGCCCGCCAGGCCGGCTGGGCCTGCGAGTGCGGCCGGACCCTGCCCGAGGGGCTGGTCTGCGCCTGCGGCCGCTCCTATCGGCTGACCGAGGCCGGTACCCTGGAGGAACGAAGTTCGGCAGCCGGCCACGACGGGTAGGCAGCAGCCATGGACACCCAGCCACAGTGGACCCAGCAGCCAGGAGCCGGCCAGGGCCCGCCCGGGTGGCCCCCGCCGCCCCAGCGGCGGTCCCGGGTCCGGCTGGTCGCCGCGATCCTGTTCGTCCTGGTCCTGTTCGTGGCCGTGGCCGGCCTGAGCGGGCTGCGGCTGTGGTCGTCGTTCCCCAACCCGTTCGCCACCAGGCAGGTCGACCGCAGCCAGCCGGTGCTGCTCAAGGCGATCGAGGACCTGGCCGTCTACAAGGCGGCCAGCGGCAGCTTCCAGGTGGTGGTCGACCTGGAGGAGGGCTCGCGGGGCATCCCGCTGCTCATCAAGGGCCAGCGCACCCTGTTCGTGGCCGGCGGCAGCGTCGACGCCGAGGTCGACTTCTCCGGTCTGAAGGGCGACGCCATCAAGGTCTCCCCCGACGGCCAGCGGGTCGAGATCACCCTGCCCAGGGCCCGCCTGACCCCGGCCCGGGTCGACCCGGACCAGAGCCGGGTGTTCTCCAGGGAGCGGGGCCTGCTCGACCGGCTGGGCTCGGTGCTGTCGGACAACCCGACCAGCGAGCGCGAGCTGTACCGGCTGGCCCAGGCCAAGATGCAGGCCGCGGCCGTCGAGAGCGACCTGGTGGCGCGGGCCGAGCAGAACACCCGGGCGATGCTGGTGAGCATGCTGCGCTCGCTCGGCTACCGCGAGGTCGCCGTGACGTTCCGCGACCCTCCGAGCTAGCCCCCCGGGCCCGGTGCAGGCGGCCCCGACAGCCGGCGACCCGGCGAACCGGAGTTAGGCTAGGCTAAACTCGGCTGGCCAATGCTCACTGCTCGTCGCGACCACGTCGTCGTCACCGGCGCCGCCGGCTTCATCGGCTCCCACCTGGCCGAGGCCCTGGTCGACCGCGGCCATGAGGTGGTCGGCGTCGACGCCTTCCGCGGCCACTACCCGGCCGCCGACAAGTGGTCCAACCTGTCCGGGCTGCTGGGCCGGCCCGGCTTCGAGCTGCACCGGCTCGACCTGGCCACGGCCGAGGTCGGGCCCCTGCTGGCCGGGGCGGCGGCCGTGTTCCACCTGGCCGCCCGGGGTGCGCACCTCCTTCGGCCCCGGGTTCTCCGGCTACCTCCAGGACAACGTGCTCGCCACCCAGCGGCTGCTGGAGGGCTGCGTCCGCGCCCGGGTCCCGCGCCTGGTCGTCTCGTCGTCGTCCAGCGTCTACGGGGACGCGCCGAGCTACCCCGTCACCGAGGAGTCGCGGACGCGGCCGGTGTCGCCCTACGGCGTGACCAAGCTCGCCGCCGAGCACCTCTGCCAGGCCTACGCGGGGCTGGCCGGGCCCTCGATGGCGGTGGCGATCCTGCGCTACTTCACCGTCTACGGGCCCCGGCAGCGGCCCGACATGGGGTTCCGGCGGTTCATCGAGGCCGCCATGGCCGGCCGGCCGCTGGTGGTCTACGGCGACGGCGGCCAGACCCGCGAGTTCACCTACGTCGACGACGTGGTCCGGGCGTCCCTGCTCGCCATGACGGCGCCGGTCGAGATGGAGGCGGTCAACATCGGCGGCGGCCGCCGGGTCAGCCTCGACGAGGCCCTGGAGCTGATCGGCGAGGCGACCGGCCGGCGCCTGGTGGTCGAGCGCCGCCCGCCGCTGCCGGGCGACGCCCGCCACACCGGGGCCGACGGCACCCGCGGCGAGGCGCTGCTCGGCTACCGCCCCGAGACCGGCCTGGCGGCCGGGCTGGCCGCGCAGGTGGCCTGGGTCTCGGAGCGGCAGCGGGCGGCCACCGGCTGAGCTCCCTCAGTCGCCCAGGAACAGGTCGAGCAGGCGGCCGCGCAGGCGGGCCGGGCGGCCGCTGCGCTGCTCGCTGGCGTCGGTGGAGGCGGCCAGCCATCGGGCGGTGTTGACGCCCAGCCAGCGCAGCGGCTCGGGCTCCCAGGGTCGGGAGCGGTGCTGGACCCAGGGCAGGCGGACGAGATCGGAGTCGTTGCCGCGGATCAGGTCGGCCAGGGTGCGGCCGGCCAGGTTGGCGGCGGCGACGCCGTCGCCCACGTACCCGCCCGCCCAGGCCAGGCCGGTGGCGCGGTCGAGGCCGACCGAGGCC
>Ga0307289_10000412_pt1 | contig 18698 bp, 19 predicted proteins | sample ER_DNA_143_FD_194483 | JGI IMG/M metagenome (GOLD analysis project Ga0307289, IMG submission 194483) | Bulk soil microbial communities from the East River watershed near Crested Butte, Colorado, United States - ER_DNA_143 | ecosystem: Environmental > Terrestrial > Soil > Floodplain | place...
AGGCCAATGCCGCGCGCGGAGAGCGATTCGCGGGCGCTGGCAATGCCGTCCCGGCCACCCAAATGATCATCGACGGCGTAGTCGCGTACGCAGTAGGGCGATCCCACCACATCGCTTGTCTGCCAATCGGGAAGAGCCGCTGCGAAACTGGCCCGCAGGTCATCATTCGACAACGCGATCGTGACGCCGGCGGGACTGCGCTGCCAGACACCCATCAACCACACGCCATCGAAACCAAGATCGGCTACTTCGTCCCAGTAGCGATCGGGAACAGATCCAAGATCGATAGCTCTTCCTTCCTCCCGACTGATTGCCTCAAGCCACGGCCAGGTGTTGATCTCGTAGATAAAAGGTTGAGTGATCTTGTTCAAAGCTGATGGCATGGCGCCACTCCCGAGTCCGTCGTACTAACCGGCTGGGCCTGCGGCGAGCGGCGACACGCCTGGGGTCGCACGGTCATCGTCGTAGAAGATCAACCGATGTGTCCGACCGGGTGGATCGAGTAACAGGTCTGCGACCAGGGCGGTCCAGCCGGTCTGATGCGTGGCGCCAAGTCCAGCTCCGTTGTCGCCGTGAAAGTACTCATTGAAGAACAGGTTGTCTTTCCAGGCGGGGTCAGTCTGCAGAAGTTCGACGCCCCCGTAGACGGGCCGGCGGCCGTCCGGGTCCGGAAGCCAAATGCTAATCAGCCGATTGGCGAGATCGTCGGCGACGTCACGTAAAGCCAACTTCCGTCCTGATCCGGTCGGATATTCGATAGTGAATTCAGGCCCAAAGAACTGGTCGTACTGCAGCAGTGAGCGGATGACCAGGTAATTGATCGGGAACCATACCGGTCCACGCCAGTTAGAATTGCCACCATACATTGCCGTGTGAGATTCGGCGGGCTCATATTCGATGGTTGCACCGGGCATACCGGGGACCTGATAGGGCGTGGAGTGACGCTTTGATATAGCGCGCAACCCATGCGGAGACAAGAATGCGCTCTCGTCGAACAAAGTCGCAAAGATCCGTGCCAGTTGGTCCGGTGGCACGATAGACACCAGGCCTCGGCGGCTATCCCCGGTTCCACGGATCCGCCAATCCAAAATCTGCCGATTCTGCGCTTCCATCCTGCGAGCAAACCGCTTCTGCAAGCGTTGGATTCGATCGGTATTTCGAGTTGGCAGCGTCATTGCAGGCAGGGCAGGAATCACCCCCACGAGTGTCTGCACCTTGATCGGCTCCCGGTTCCCGAAGGCATCGGTGAGCAGGTCATAGAAGAATCCGTCGCTAGGGTCATAGCAACCCGAGTCTTCAAGCGCATCCATGACGAGGACGAGTTGCTCGAGGAACTTCACAACCATGTCCTCATAGACGCTGTCGCGCTCGGCGAGGAGTACAGCCAGGGCGAGCATTGCGACTGAGTAATAGGCCATCCATGCCGTTCCGTCGGCCTGGTCCAGCTTGACACCCGGGGGTAGGTGGGAGCGGTCGATGGGACTGATGTTGTCGAGGCCTAGGAAGCCGCCGCCGAAGATATTGTTGCCCTCGGGATCCTCACGGTTGAGCCACCAGGTGAAGTTGAGCAGCAGTTTCTGGAAGATGCGCTCGAGAAAGTTGAGATCGGTGGCACCGTCAATGACGAACACCCGGAGCGCGGCCAAGGCATGGACCGGAGGATTGACGTCGTCGAAACTCCATTCGTACGCCGGAAGCGCTCCATTCGGATGCTGGAACCATTCCCGCAATAGCACGAGCAGCTGATATTTCGCGAACGCGGGATCGAGATGGGCCCACGTGATGGTGTGAAATGCGAGATCCCAGGCGGCAAACCATGGATACTCCCAAGGATCCGGCATGGCGAGAACATCGAAGGAGTCAAGGTGCCGCCAACCGGAATTGCGGCCAGTTCGGTGTCCGGGCGGCGGCGGTAGTTGACCCGGATCCCCGTCCAGCCATCGGGCCACCCGGTAGGGGTACATCTGCTTGCTCCAGATCAGACCCGCACACGACTGCCGTAGTACGCGCATCTTCTCTTCGTCGATGTCGTCGGGTGCGAGAGCCGCGTAGAACTCGTCGGAGTCACGTTCCCGGCTGGCCACGATCTCGTCAAAGTACTGATCGGACCAGACTCCACCCGTCGGGCTCACGATCTGATCAGGCCTGTGCAGCCGGAGACGTATCTCCGCCTCACCTCCGGCTGGCACCGTGATCTTGTACCACCAGGCAGCCTTGGTGCCGCGCTTGTCAGGGTTCACGGTGTCGGCACCGGCGATCACGTGGTCGTTGATGCCGTCCTTCGGGTAGTCGGTGATGGCGGCAGCACCAAACAACCGTGGCACGTTGGTCTCGTTGTCGCAGAACAATGCCTGTGGACGTGCACCGTCGGCAGCCGCGGCCGCGTCAAGTCGGTAGCCAGCAAGTCGGGGATGATCAACGGCAATGCCATCCCCGTCGAGGAACAATCGTGGAGCTTCACCGCCGCTGAATTGCCAGGTGTTGTGGAACCACAGCGTCGGCAGCACGGAGAGGGTTGCCTCCTCGGAGGCATGATTCTTGATCGTGATCTTGGCAAGCACCTCGGTGGGTGATGCTTTTGCGTACGCCACATCGACTGCCCAGTAGCGTCCTTGATCGAAAATTCCGGTGTCGATGAGCTCGAACTCGGCCTCGTCGCGGGATCGCCGGGCGTTCTCCTCAATCAACCGCTGATAGGGAAATGTTTCCTGGGGATAGTGGTACCGCCACCGCAGCCAAGCGTGACTGGGCAGGCCATCGAGATACCACCAGTACTCCTTGACGTCCTCGCCGTGGTTCCCTTGCGGCCCGGTAAGCCCGAACATGCGCTCCTTGAGAATCGGGTCGACCCCGTTCCACAATGCCAGCGCCAGACACAGCTCATGGTGGACGTCTGACAGACCCGCCATACCGTCTTCGTTCCATCGATAAGCGCGAGATCGCGCATGATCGTGAGGAAAGAAGTCCCAGGCGTCACCGTTGTCGCTGTAGTCCTCCCGGACGGTGCCCCAGGCACGCTCAGACAGGTAGGGCCCCCATTCGTACCAAGGGTTCGACTCGAAGAGATTGTCTTCGGCAAGTCCCGTCGCCTGAGCCAGCCGAGCGTGTTCAGCGGTACTGCCTCGAGGTGGTGTGGACGGCGGAGGCATGGTCATGGTTTCTCCAACATCGATCAAGCACCGGCCCCGAGCGAACCAACATTCTTCCGTACCGTCATGCCGCCCGACTAGCTTCCAAAAGCGTAGTGCAGGACGATGGTCGCCTTCCGGTACAGGGAAGCGCTAGCGCAAACAGCCGGTTGTAGAGGCGAAGGCTGACGCCACCTCATCGAGTTTCTTGGCCCGAAGTGCGGCACTGATGATCAGGTTCTTGCTGAGCTTGAACTGCCCATAGTCACAGTCGAGCGCATGGATGATCTCCTCGGCCATCGCGGCGCCGAGGATCGGGCGATTGGTTCGGCTTCGTTCTGCTAGCCCGAGCTGAAGCCGAATGGACGCAAGATATCGCCGACACATGTCGTGCCGCCAACAGTTAGCCGAGAGTGTCGCGGTCCTCCGCATCCTCGTCGTACCCGGCTGCTATATCCGCGGCGTGCGAATCAACATCATCTTCGCCGGTCTCTTCAACAACGCGCGGCGCTGGCTCGTCCCGCTCGTCCTCACCCTCATAACCAGCCCGAACATCCGTGCTCGCCGAGGTCTCCTCTTGGTCAAGTCCGGAATCGGCGCCAAACCCTCGCTCGGTCATTGAGTCCTCCATTCTCTGGCTGTGACATAGCAGCACATACCCTCGTTCTGCAGGCATCAACCCGATCAACGGCGAGTGAGCAGCCCGCCGACGTCGCCAGCGACGCAGCCGGCAAGGACCAAGATCGCGCTGAGGTCAGGTCGGACGTCGTTGCCGAGGACAGCGGCGGCAATCAAGGCGCCAATCACCCCGTGCTCGATCCGCGTTTCTCGTCTGAAGATGGCTTAAGCGTGTCTCTTCCTGCGTAAAAGGCCACGTTTGCCATCCTGAGATGGCTAACGCTAGATCGCCGGAGCCAGCCGCTCGAAGCCCACGATGCACCAGGAGAGGCCGCGATGCCGGTAACTCACGAACACGCCCTGTGCCTCGGCCGCCTTGATCATCGCGGCGGGCGAGTGCACGAACGAGCGAAAATCGTTACCTCGTAAGCGCTGTAGCAGATTTTCACAGCTGATGATCATCCTGCTGAAAAGGTTTCGCGGCGGATAAGAGAACACCAGAAGCCGCGTCGCATGGCTGGCCGCAGCGGAGAGCAGCCGCCGGTAATCCGCATAGCAGCACACAACTCGGTGCAGCACCACGACATCCGCCTCCTCGACCTCGTCAGGCGAGGTTGCAATATCGACGATGCGACGCTTGACCCGATCAATCATCCCGGAATCCGCAAGGAGGACCGCGGCCTCAGCCTCATAACTGCGCGAGATCTCCAGATTCGTTGCCTTGCGAGCGCCGTGAGAGAGCAGCTCGATCTGAATCTCCCCCACTCCACCGCCGATCTCGAGCACCGACGCGTCCCTGATCCCGTGCTCGGTCAGGAAGGACACCATGTGTGTTTGGGTGGGATCGAGGCCGCGCTTGCGATACATGCGGGCGACCCGCTTGGCGAAGCGGTCGCTGAACACGGTCTGGTAGCCAGGCCCGTCGCAACAATCGCCCATTGCCTTAGTGTGCCCGATTCTCCAGTCGATAGATCAAGAAATAGCTCGCGATCCGTACGCGGTGATCATGACTCTGTTGCCGAGACCTGCGCTCGACCTTGCTCGGTGAGCCTTCGCCGAGCTCTCAATCCCAGCATCACGGCCACGACGAGGGCCGCGGCCCCGTACACGATGCTCAGCAACCAGTATCGGCCGGCACCGTCCATGCCACCCAGAAAGAGGCCCTGAGAGAGATTGATCGCGCCGTGGAAAAGGGTGGCGATCAGCACGCTACCCACGGTATGCAGGAACACCCAGGTCATCAAGATCGAATACTCGATCGTCAGCAGCACGAACGCCGTCAGCGGCAATCCATATTGCGGGGTCCCCGGCACCAGGAAGGTCGGCAGATGCCATAGCCCCCACACCACGCCCAAGATCACGCTAGCCGTTACGGGGGATCGCTTGTCGAGCAGCAATGGCAAGGCGTAACCACGCCAGCCCAGCTCTTCGCCGACCACCAGAACAAAGAGGATGATGTCGAAGATCGTCAGGGTGCCGACCTGTAGCAGCTTCGGCGCCCCGAGTAGGTAAGCAAGGGCTGCGGTCGCCAACGAAAGCACCGTCGGCAATCCGAGGGCGATGACATACCACGGCAGCCCGATCCGCCAACGCACCACTCGGCTGAGTAGCGCCTTGAGCTCACCTTTCCCTCCAGTAACCGCAGCCATGATCATGGCGGCGAGCGCCGGCCCGAAGAGCCCAAAGATGCCGAGCAACGGCGAGAGTTTCAGGACCGGATAGATCCACCACGTCAGCAGGTACGCCAGCACGAAGAATGCGATTAGCGGATGCTTTCTCACCAAAGCTCCAATCAACCCTCCCAAGCAAACCGGCTCACGCGGGCTCTGTCACGGCCGGCTCCGGGACTTTCTCACGTTGTACCAGAAGCGCGATACCCACAGAACCCCAAAGCAAGGCCAGCAGCAGATACTCGGCGGAACTGAAGATCGCGTTTGCTCTATCACCCAGTGGGAAAGCCACGATCAGCAGCACACCGCACCACCAGGGCATGAGCTTGGCCCGAAGGATGATCACACCGAGAAGTGCCGAGCCAATGAGCAATACCAGGGCGCCGCCGATCCGAACGGTTTGGAGAGAGCGCTGTCCCTGCACCATGTTGATCGCCGTGACGATGGCAATGATCGCGTAGCCGGCAAAGGTCATCACCGTCCCGACAGCGCCCAATCGCCCGTACCGCGGCCTTCCGCGGTGCACGGCGTGAATGCCCAGCAGCGCACCCAGCACTGCGACGTATGCAACGAATATGGCGGCAAGATAGAGATAACTGGTGGCGGAGTCATACGTCGTCTTGATCGGACTCAATTGGTTGAGGATGGCTGACAGGACGAGTAGCGCCGCAGCAACGACACCCGCGATTCCGCCCCATCTCACGGTTGATGACATGATCATCACACTCCTTCTATTCTCAGGTCCCTGACCCACCATGCCCTTCTTGATCTCGGGCAGGAACAGGCTCGATCAGCTGACCTGATTCGGTGGCGTCTGCAGGTGGCTCCTCCTGCTTGTCGTGCTTGCGCGAGAAGTTCGTCGGACCCGCAATTACGATCACCAGGACCGCTACGACCCACCAGACCAAAGCTAGCAACCACGCCTCACGAACTGAGTCGGCTCCTGAAAACATCGGGGCGAAGAAGCTGCCGGATACCGCGTTATTGGCGGCGTGCATCAACATGATGATCAACACGCTGCCTTTCGCATTGTTGAACACCCAGTTGAAGACGATCACTGCGGCAAGAATCAGCACGATATCTGGGTAGTAGACCTGCCCAACCACAATGAGAGGCAGATGCCAGCCGGCGATGAGAACGCCGAGGATCAGGCTGGCAACGAGTGCCGACCGGCCGTGCTGCAACCGGGGAACTGCGTAACCCCTCCAGCCGGGCTCCTCCCATGCGCCGCCGACGCCTGGAACGAGAAGGACGATTGCAAAAGTGGAGAGGATGCCGGGCCAGGCGCCGAGTTGGGCTGGAGACGGAGCATGAGCACCCAGCATGACGTTGAGCACTGTTGCGACAGCGGTAAGCACTGCTGGCAGTAACAGCGCCACCGCGTACCATCCGGGCGCAACACGCCAGCGAATCATTCTGCGAAACAGGCCCAGCAGACCAGCCTTGCCCTCCGTGAGCGCCAGTACGACGACCGCAGCAAGAAATGGCCCGAAGCTTGCGACAGGATTGGGAAAGACCCCAAGTGCGTAAGGGATCCACGCCCACCACGACAACGCGTAGGCCAAGATGAAGAACGCTGTCAGCCGATGGCGTTTCACGAGAGCCGATATTCGTGCCATGTCGGTCCATCCACCTTTCTGCGGGTCGTGACGTCAACCACAAGGCTCGCACCGATCAGCTCTTGGCGACAGGCGGTGCGCCGGTGCCAGGTATGCCGTTTCTGGTATTACCGTGACTCCATGAGCAGGGGGCGGCGGGGCTTCACCGCACTCGCCGTCGGCCTCCTCCTGCTGACCACTGGCTGTTCCCAGCCGGCCACTTCCCGTTCGGAGTCGATCACGCTGTACACCTGCGTCAACGACACCACCGTTCAACCGGTCATCTCGGCCTTCAAAGCCGCTAACGCCGGGGCGGAGGTTCAGCTGTTCCGCGCCCCGACCGGTCAACTCAACGCTCGTGTCGCTAGCGATGTACGCTCCGGCGGACTCAGGGCCGACGTGATCTGGGCCTGCGATCCGCTCACCATGCAGGACTTCGTGACACAGGGTCTCGTCGGAGGATGGACGCCACAGACCGATATCCCCGAGACGATGCGAACGCCGGACTACGTCGGGATTGCGTTGCTCTACATGGTTGCGATCACCAGGAAGGGCCAGCCCGCCCCGGCGAACTGGCAACAACTTGCCAACGCCGGCAAGGTCGCCGTGCCAGACCCCAAGGTTGCGGCCTCGGCGCTCGGCGCGCTCGCCTACTTCGGCACCGACTTCTACGCCGACCTGAAGTCCAAGGGCGCGGTCCAGGTGAGTACGCCAGACGACGTCACTACCGGTGTCGCCCAGGGGGTCTACGACGCCGGGATGACCATCGCAAATTCGGCGTACGCGGCGGCCAAGAGCGGCTCGCCGGTAACCGTGTCATGGCCCAAGCCAGGAGCGGTGGCGATCTTTGGGCCGGTCGCGGTTTCGAAGGCCACCGAGAACCGCCAACTGGCTCAGGACTTTGCGAGTTACGTGACCAGCCAGGAGGGTCAGACCGTGATCGGCAGCAGTGGCTCTTATCCGACGTTGCCGAATGTCCCCGGCCCGACGAAGCCTGAGAACGCGCCAACGGTACAGCCCGATTGGAAGACGCTGGCCAGCGAGAAGGCTGCGCTGCTCAAGGACTACGCCACAATCTTTGGCGGGTAATGATGCAGGCTGGCGACCGTGGCCTGCTCTGGGCCGGGTGGTCGGTGCTGATCGGATCGGCTGCCATCGTCGTCGCAGTGCCGCTCCTGATGCTGATGAGGACCAGCTGGGTGGAGGGCCGCGGGCGGCTCGCGGAGGTGTTGACCGAGCCGGGATTCGGCACTGCTGTCGCACATTCATTTGAGTTGTCGGCCGCCGCCACTGGGCTTGCCGTGCCGATCGGGATTGCGATTGCGCTGGTTCTGCGGGATCCACGGCTGCCCGGGCGAGCGCTCTGGCGCGTTGCGGTGCTGCTGCCGTTGCTCGTCCCAGACTTCGTATTGGGCTACAGCTGGCTTCGGGCCTATGCTCGCGCGGGTCTGACAAGCGAACTGTTCGGATTCGCCTGGACAGGGGTCCAGGGACCGGTTGGGGTGGCGGTGATCGTTGCTGTGTCGGCCGTGCCGCTGGTCTATCTGATCATCACCGTTGGTCTGGCGACTAGGGCCGAGCCGATCACCGAGCGCGCAGCCCACGCGTCCGGCGCGACGGCCCTCACCGTGCTGCGGACCATCACCCTTCCACTGTTGGCCCCCGCGATCGCAACGGCGGCGGTCGTGATTTTCGTCCTCACCCTGGGCACGTTCGCGGTGCCTCAGGTGATCGGCACCCCGGCCGGTTTCAGCACGATCACCACTCGGATCTACGCCGATCTCACCTACGGCAGCGACCCGCAGACCTTTGTCGACGCGACCACGCTTGCCGTGCTGCTGGTGATCCTCACGCTCGTCGTGGTGGCGCCGGCCGACGTCCTACTCGGTATCCGGCTGCAGCTCAGCCGCACGTCCGCGACCGACCTCGACTGGCCGAGCGGCGGCCGGATCGGTAGGGCGCTGAAGCCGCTGGGCCTAGCGATATACCTGATTGCCACCAGCGGCCTGCCCTTGGTGGCGCTAGTCAGTGCGGCCATGACGCGGGCGGTCGGGGTGCCGTCGACCCCGGCCAACTGGACCTGGGACAACTTCCTCGCCGTGCTGACGCCGCGCACCGGCGAGGCGCTCGGCCGCAGCCTGCTGCTGTCCTTCGCGGCCGCGTCGATCCTTCTCATCCTCGGGCTGATCACCGCCGGCCTGGGTCGGACGCCGGCAGGCCGAGGGGTCAGCGTCCTGATCACCCTGACCCTGGTACTTCCCGGCTCGACGGTCGCGATCGGTATGTTGCTCGGGTACGGTCGGTGGCTTGCCGATACCGTGGCGATCATCCTCCTCGCGTACCTTGCAAAACTCTGGGCCCTCGCGCACCGCCCCATCTCGGCTTCGGTCGATCGCTTGCCGCTGGCCGGGCTCCGTGCAGCTCGCGCCAGCGGCGCCAACTTGGCTACCGGCCTGGGCACAGTGGCCTTGCCGCTGATTCGGCCGGCCCTGATCACCGCCTGGGCGTTGTGCTTTCTCACTGCACTGCACGAGGTCACCATGTCGAGCCTGCTGTACGGGCCGGGCAGCGAGACCCTCGCGGTGGTGGTTCTCAACAGTGCCGACCTCGGACGGGTGGGCGTTACGGCGGCCCTGTCTGTTCTCGTGACCGCGATCGTCCTGCTGCCCGCCGCAGCCCTGTGGGCGCTCACCCGGCGCGCCCGTGCCTGACGTCCTCCACGTCCGTGGCCTGAGTGTGGCCTACGGCACGACCACGGTCCTCCACGCCGTGGATCTCTCGGTCGGGCAGAGCGAGGTGTTGGCCCTACTCGGTCCCTCCGGCTCGGGCAAGTCCACGCTGCTCAATGCGATCGCCGGGTTCGTCCCGATCCGCAGCGGAGAGATCACTCTAGGAACGCGCCAAGTCGCGGCTCCGAACCGCGCAGACCCGCCCGAACGACGTGATATCGCCGTTGTCTTCCAGGACTACGGGCTGTGGCCACACATGACCGCAGTAGACACTGTGGCGTACCCGCTGCGGCGACGCCGCGTAGACCGGGAGACGGCTCGGGATCAAGCGAGGGACCTCCTCGACCGACTCGGGATCGGCCAGCTTGCGGATCGCAAACCAGCGCACCTCTCCGGCGGTGAGCAGCAACGGGTCGGGCTCGGCCGTGCTCTTGCTCGCCAAGCAATGCTCTATCTGTTCGACGAACCAACCGCTCACCTGGATGCGCACCTTCGGGACGTCTTCCTGGGCGAGATCGCGGCGCGGCAGCGTGAGACGGGGGCGGCGGCGATCTACGCAACACACGACGCGGCCGAGGCCTTGGGGCTGGCGGATCGGGTCGCCCTTCTGGTGGGTGGCCGGGTGATCCAGGTCGGTACACCGCAGCAGCTCTACGTAGAGCCGGTCAGCGCGACGGCCGCCACGCTGACTGGTCCGGCCTCGATCCTGTCCGGGCCGGATGGGCCGCTGCTGGTGCGGCCCGATTGGGTGCGGTTCGGTGGTGATCGAACAGGTGTCGTAGTCGACGTCTGGTTCCGGGGTTCGCACACTGACTACGCCTTGCAGACCACCGACGGTGGTCTATTGCTCCGGAGTCAGGCGACGCCCACTCATCACCGTGGCGAGCAGATTACTTGGTCACTTGATCAAGCATGGCCGCTGCCGGAGGATCACTAGCGTCGTCGGCTTTAGGCCCCGAGCAATGCCGCGGGACCCGAGTGCAGGTTGCCCTCGTTCACGATCTTCAAGTGGCGAAGAGTGAAGTCGCGAAGATAGCGGACCTGCTGCCCGGTCAGCCGATCGCAGATCCACTCCCAATGCAACGACACCCAATCCCCTGGAACAAGCTCGCCGATCATGCTCACCCCGTCGATGGCCCGCATCACCGACTCAGACATCGGCTCGCCGAGGCCCAGTGTGCGGCCGTCCCACGTGAGTGGGCGGGACTCGACGACGACCTGGTCGCCAGTCACCGCTAGCACCTGTCCCCATCGAATGCGGCAGCGGTCGAGGACCGTCAACGCTTGCGGGGCCTTGCGCCCATCGCTCAGCAGACCTGTCCAGGGATAGATGCAAAAAACCGCGAAACTGTGGTGCGGCACCCCGCCGGCGAGCACGCTGGTGCTGAGCGTCGCAAACTTGCCCCCGGTGATCCGGCGGAAGCGTTCCTCCATCGAGTTGCCGACGGCGCGGGTGCTCACGTGCTCAAGCCGCTGACTGCCGACCCAGTAGGCCTCAACAACCCGGGCGTCGAGCGGATCGGGAAGCCCGGTCGCTCCTGCAATCAACTCCAGATACGGCCAGGCCCCCGCGAATTGCTGGGCGAGAGCGCGCAGGCCGCGATCATCGGCTCCGGCCACACCGTAGGAGAAGAACGACTCATGGTCACCAGGGCCGCAGTATCCGTGCAAGTTCGGTGGGAATGCGTAACGGACGAACAACACCGGCCCAGGCACCCGGGTGCGGTGCTGAGTTCGGGTTTCGGGCTTGAGACGCTGAGTGCGATCGCTCATTGCTGTGGCCGGCCCATCAGCTCCAAGCCGGCCAGCGCCTCCTGTGCTTCGGCTTCGTCGATCAGCTCCAGGGCGAAGCCCATGTGGATCAGCACCCAGTCACCGGGAGCCAGGTCTTGCTGATCAAGCTCGAGCATCCCGATGTTAATCTTGCGGGAGGCACCTGACACGTCGACCAGCGCGAGCTGCCCTCCGTAACCCTCGAGCAGCTGGATGACCTGACCGGGAATACCGAGACACATGCTGCTACACCCGCTCTCCGACGTTGTGTGGATCATCGATGAGCTGATGCACCACTCGGCGTACGGCGTCCGCGGCCGCCGGTACCGCGTTTTGCACCGCGGGTGTCAGCCCGATTCCTTCGGCGAGCTCGGCCGGGCGACAGCCCACCAGATACGTCGGTGGCAGCTGTCCGCCGATGCCTGGCAACGTCGCCAGCACCGCGACCGGATCCATCCCGTGAGCGTCGAACTCCCCGCCGCCGACATCGTCCGGGCCGATCTCCATAACCACGAGCTCGCCGGCTGCGGCGGGCCCGGGGCGAGCGTCGATCAACACCAAGGCGGCATATCCCTCGAGCAGGTCGTACGCCAGGTGCATGCCGCGTATGCCGTAGTCGACCAGCCGCGCCTGGGAAGGCAGCGGTTCTCCGTCGCCGGCCAGGTAACGAACGACTTCGGGTCCGAAGCCGTCGTCGCTGAGAAAGATGTTGCCCACCCCCGCGACGAGAATGGTCGGCTGCTGGTTCGGTTCTCGGTTCACATCTTCCGCATCTCGACGTACCGCTTAACGTCGGGTATGGACCGAACGCCCACAAATACTCCGACCGCGACTGCCACAGCGGCCAACACAACCGCGACAATTCCGATGTTCTTCATCTGCTCTCACCTTCCTTCGTTGCAGAAACTCACAATGGGACGACCTCGTCGGGAGAGAAGTACAGGTAACGGCCGTACCAATCATGAAGGTCGGCAGCCGGATCATCGACCAGCACCACAGCGACGTGCGTCTCATCGTCAAGATCACGATGAATCGCCGTGACGCGCGCCAGCTGGTCGGCATAGAAGACGTCCTGCGCATCGGCGCGGCGCCGCGGGTTCAGCCGGACCAGGCTTCCTTTGCTGATCGTCGTGCCAGAGATCACGACTTCGCCGGTCTCGGGATCGTGATCATTGAAGATCGCGAACGGGTCGGCCGCGTCACTCCACGACGGTGGCATCGGGTCCGGATCGCGGAACGTGCCATGCAACCGCATCAGATCCTCGGCTGACATCGCATCGCAACGATCGATGATCTCGGCCGCCTTCGGATCGGTGGCCCGGGCTTCCGCCTTCTCGGCGTCGGTCATCGTCAACACCCGCAGCATGAGGATTTCGTCGATTTCGGTGGAGTCGAAGAGTGACCCGGTGCTCTCGCCGGCGATCTCGGGATAGTCATAAAGGATGATCGGCGAACCGAGAACAGCGGATACCTCGCCAGGCTCGCCTGCCAGCACCGGCCAGCAGCGATGCTGCCTGCACTGCTGAGCAGCCTCTTGCGCGTAGTCGGGCGGATCGATCACAGAGACGAACCCCACCCGCGGATCGTGAGATTCGATGATCATGTGGGTGCCGAGTAGCGAACGACGTAGCGCGTCGTCCTTGCCGGCCAGCGCATCGACTGTCGCCTGATTGTCGATGGACACGCTGAGCCGATGCAGTCCCTCGACGAGCTCCAGCCGGGCAGCGACGGTCGCCGCTATCGGCCAGCGCTGCCGCACCAGCCGGCCGGCCGGATTGCCGTGCTGATCATGAACCGGCTCGATGTTCTCGGCTGCGTCGGCCGTCACGGTCCAGGAGTGTCCAGACAGCAGATCGGGCAGGAGCACGGTGTGACTGGACTCCACGTCGACGGCTTCGTCCCAGCTGAACCAGCGCTCCGCGCCAACCCGCAGCTCGGGAACAGCTAGGTAGCCTCCACCATCCTGGACCTGCTCCGTACGCCGCTGTTGGAGTTGCAGAAAGCGCACATGGAAGCTCAGAGTCGCCTGGATCTCCCACAACCGCTCGTCGGCCTTCGCGTCGACGAGGCAGTCCATAGACAGGTGCGCGTCTTCGCCGAGCCCGGCGTTGTCGGCGCCCTGCGGTCCCAGCACGCCGAACTGCCATCTCACCTGGTTCTTGCGCGAGGTCGCCCGGTACGGATAGAGCAGGTAACCCTCATAGAGCACCGCGTCCGCCACGGCACGTATCCGGTCGAGACTGGCCAGCTCAGAGCGTGCCGAATCGGCGCTCATGGCTCCCCCACCCGCTCTCGACTGAGCAGCCGCTCGAGAACGGAGTCCCAACTCGTCAGGCCATGATCAGCCTTGTATCTGGTCAGCTCGGCGAGGATGTCCCGGTTCAGCCGCAACCAGCCGCTGCCGGGAAAGTGCTGGTCCATGCACTCTCGCCAGACAGCGACGGGCATCCGGTAGGAGTCCTCAAGATGCCAGGGCACCTGCTCGACGCCGAATCCGGAGCTGCCCTGTATGAAGCAGGTGCCGGAGAACATGAAGACCAGCGGCACCTCTCCGATGCCAAGCTGGTGGAGGTACTTCGAAGCCGTCACCTCGAGGTCGTAGGTCACCGGCATAGGCAGATCGACCAGTGCCATCTCACTGAATCCCTGAACCACAGTCGAGCAGTGCATCCACAGGAACGGCTTGAGAGTCTGCGACCAGCGCTCGCGCGGTCCGAATTGGTCGGCGAGTCCGGCAATCTCCTCCGCGTCGTACCCCCGGCGCTGCGGCTCGATCCGCACCTGGCAACGAAGCGCGAGAGCATGTACCTTCTCGCCGGAATGCTCACTGATCTCCAGTCGTGCCGTTAACTGCGGCACCGCGGCGTACGGCTCACACACGATGTCGTCGATGCGGAAGGCAAGGTCGATCACGCGCCGACCTGCCGTCCTACCGCGCGGCTCCGCGCGGCAACCGTCGCAAAGAAGTCCTCGATCACTGCGCGCGCATCCTGCCCGCCGTCGAAGCCGCGCCAGACCGTACGTAGCCGGCCAGCCAACTCGTAACACGCGTCGATCGGCACCAGGAAACAATGTGCTTCGTGATCATGATCAGCACCGCGTACCAGAAGAGCTTCCACGTCATCGCTGAGAACGGTGAGCTCAGGATTGGCCTCGAGAACATCGCTCCATGCCGCCAGTCCCAGTTCCGACTCTGCTACGCCGGCGGGCCCGGGATAGAAGGCGACGACTCGGCCCAGCACGGAGCTGGAAAAGAAGAAGGCAAGTCCGACCGGAATGTCGAGCGAATCCCAACCGGCTTCGGGGAGCTCGAAATCGGGAAACGACAGATAGCGGTCAGGCACAGCGCGATAGCGCTGATTCGCAGCTTCGGCGGTGAACAGCAGACCGCAGCCGCGGCAGGTGCACATCAGCTGCCGGCTCTGGATATCGACAACGTGGCGATGATCATCGGTGATCGGCTCGGTGCACATGTCGCAGGTCTGCTGGTCCGGATTGGGCCGCGGACGGGTTGCGATCCGACGCAATACCGACAGGGCACCAACGCCGCCGGGCGGCACTGACCTTGCGCTCGGCGCCTGCGGGTCCACTGGCACGATTCGGCCCTCAGACGCCCGCCGGTACGGCCACGCTGAGCACGCCATCACGCTGCAGCAGCGGCAGCGGCTCGAGATGATGATCACCATCCAAGCCGGTCCCGGCGCGCCGCGCGTCATAGCGAGCACGGCAATGCGGACAGACCAAGATCAAGTTCGCGGCACTGGCCCCCAGCCGGCGCTCCAGGATCGCACCGACTAGCCCTTCGCCACATGCCGGACAGTGATCCCGATACACGAAAAGGTCTGCGCCAAGCCGGCACGCGACGAAGGAAGTGCCGTCCTTTTCGAACCCGCCGAGCTCCCCGGGCGACAGGTCGGCCAACTCCGGCATCGGCAGCCATGCAGCCGCGGCTTCGCTGTGATCGAGCCGCACCCTCAGTGACTCCACCGAAATCAATCCGGGCGCTGATCTCTCCGTCGGCTCGACCCGGATTGCTGTGACCTCTGGCGCGGCGGCCTCGATCGCGCCCTCCACGGCCAACTGCAGCGTCACCGTCGATGACGGACAGCTGTCACAGCTACCCAGCAACCGCAACGTCAGCACGCCGGCCTCGTCGATGCCCAAGAGTTCGACGTCGCCGCCGTGTGAACCCAGATAGGGCCGCACGCTGTCCAGCGCCGCTGCGACCCGGGTCGCCACGTCGTACGGATGTAGGCCGTGCACCAGGAGCAGCCCGGAGACGAGCTCGTCAGCGGCCAACGCATCGAGCGCTGTGCCATCGAGGCGACCGGCGTCGGCCAACACCTCGAGGAGCCGCTCCAGGCCCGCGCCATAGAGGTTGGTTACCAGCGCGACCAGATCCTCGCCGCGCTGCTGGGCCACCGGACCGGCCGTACCCAGAGCGCTCAGCAGGCCGTCGATCCGCTCACCTGTATCACTGAGTTGATCAAGCGATGCGGGCTGGGCATGTCGAAGTCCATCGGTGAGCCCTTCGACAGGCTCAGGGGGCATGTCGCTGGGCTCAGAGCGCAGGTCCCTGGGCTCAGGGTGCATGCTCACTCACCGGTTACGGACTGCGTTGGCGAGTGCAGCAGCTCGAGCTCCTTGCCGCCACCGAGGTACATGTGCACCCCACACGGCAGACACGGGTCGAAGCTACGCACCGTGCGCATCACGTCGATGCCCTTGAAGTGGTCCAGGTCATTTTCCTCGAAGATCGGCTGGCCCTGGACGGCATCCTCGTACGGGCCCGGAGTTCCGTAGGAGTCACGCGGGCTGGCGTTCCACGGGGTGGGCGGATACGGGTGGTAGTTGGCGATCTTGCCGTCTCTGATCACCATGTGGTGGCTCAGCACGCCACGAACCGCCTCTGTGAAGCCGCAGCCGATCCCTTCGTCCGGCACCTCGAACTTCTCCCAGGTCTTCGTTCGACCGGCGCGGATCTCCTCCAGCGCTTTCTCCGCGAAGTAGAGCGCACAGCCAGCGGCATAGGCCTGGAAGTAGGTCCGCGCGCGATTCCGCTCCAGGGTGTTGGAGCCGTGCACCGGGATCTTCCATTCGAAGCTCACGGGGCCCTTCAGCGCCGTCTTCGGCAGGTTGATCTGAACGCTGGTGCCAGTCGCCTTGACATAGCCGCCGACGTCCACCAGCCCGGACAGTGCGGTCGACCACAACCGGGCGAGCGGGCCGCCGCCGGTGTCGAGCGCGAGGTGATCTTGACCGTCGTACCAGCGCGGGCTCATCACCCAGCTGTACTTGTCGTCGAGATCTCGCTTTTGCGGATGCGGGTTGGTGTGCTGGTTCCACGGATGGCGCCGGTCGACCGGATTACCCAGCGGATCGTTCTTGACGAACATCTCCTGGTCGGTCCAGTCGTCGTAGTACGAGGTACCAAGCAGGATCCGGATGCCGAGGTTGATGTCGACCAGATCGTTGGTGACGAGCTTCCCGTCGACGACCACGCCAGGCGTGACGTACATGGCCCGGCCCCAGTCGGTCATGTCCTTGTAATCGAAGTTGCAGACGTCAGGATCTTGAAAGGAACCCCAGCAGCCGAGCAAGGTACGCCGCAGCCCGACCTGCTCGTAACCGGGCAGCGCCTCGTAGAAGAAGTCGAACAGGTCGTCGTGCATCGGGACGACCTTCTTCATGAACTCGACATAGCGCATCAGTCGCGACAGGTAGTCGGTCATCAGCTGGATCGTCGCCACCGTTCCAACGCCGCCCGGGTAGAGCGTCGAGGGATGAACGTGGCGACCCTCCATGAGGCAGAACATCTCGCGGGTGTAGCGGCTGACCTGAAGCGCCTCGCGGTAGAAGTCACCGGTAAACGGATTCAGCGCTCGCATGATGTCGCCGACCGTGCGATAGCCATGATCACCAGCGTGCGGCGCCTCGGTCTGATTGGCCCGCTCCAGCACACCGGGGTTGGTCTCGGAGACCATCTTTTCGCAGTAGTCCACCCCGACCAGGTTCTCCTGGAAGATGTTGTGATCGAACATGTACTCGGCGGCCTCGCCGAGATTGACGATCCACTCGCCGATGTGCGGCGGCTTCACCCCGTACGCCATGTTCTGGCAGTAGCAGGAGCAGGTCGCGTGGTTGTCGCCGCAGATACCGCAGATCCGGCTGGTGATGAAATGGGCGTCCCGCGGGTCCTTGCCCTTCATGAAGATCGAATAACCGCGGAAGATCGATGAGGTCGACTTGCACTCGCTGACGACCCGCTGCTTGAAGTCGATCTTGGTATAGATACCGAGGCTGCCGACGATCCGGGTGATCGGGTCCCAGGCCATCTCGACCAGGCCTTCGGCATTTTCAGTGATCTTGCTCGGTTTGGCCATGGTCGTGGTCATGGGCGCTTGCCTCCTTGAGGTGCTGAACTGTGCTGCCTACCAGGTGCGAGTCGCGCCCGTGGTGAGTTGGGAACCCCGCTTACGCCACTTGGGTTCTTTGTCGATGGTGTGCTGGGTCGCGGCGCGCAGCCGGCGTAAGGTCCCGCCCCATGCATTGACGACGGTGGTGGATAGTTTCGCGCCGGGCGGCTCGTCCATGAAGGGCATGAACTTGTCCGGGAAGCCCGGCATCGTGCATCCGATGCAGATGCCGCCGACGTTGGGGCAACCACCGACACCGTTCATCCAGCCGCGCTTCGGCACGTTGCACTTGACGACGGGGCCCCAGCAGCCGAGCTTGACGATGCACTTGGGTGAGCCGTACTCGGTGGCGAAGTCGGCTTGCTCGTAATAGCCCGCCCGATCGCAGCCCTCGTGCACGGTGTTGCCGAACAGCCACGTGGGCCGCAGCGCCTCATCGAGCGGGATCATCGGCGCCTGATCGGTGGCCATGTAGAGCAGATAGGTCAGTGTCTCGGAGAGGTTGTCAGGCTGAATCGGGCAGCCGGGCACATTGACGATCGGTATGCCGGCCTTCGACTTCCAGCTCCAGCCGAGGTAATCGGCAACGCCCATGGCTCCAGTCGGGTTGCCGGCCATGGCGTGGATGCCCCCGTAGGTCGCACACGTGCCGGCGGCGACGATGGCCGTAGCCTTCGGTGCCAGCCGGTCCAACCATTCCGAGGTGGTGATCGGCTGCCCGGTGAGAGGGTCGTTGCCGAACCCGCACCAGTAGCCCACGTCCTTG
>Ga0307289_10000413_pt1 | contig 18634 bp, 18 predicted proteins | sample ER_DNA_143_FD_194483 | JGI IMG/M metagenome (GOLD analysis project Ga0307289, IMG submission 194483) | Bulk soil microbial communities from the East River watershed near Crested Butte, Colorado, United States - ER_DNA_143 | ecosystem: Environmental > Terrestrial > Soil > Floodplain | place...
CACCATCCTGCTGGTCACCGTCCCACCGCTCATCATGTTCATCTTCTTCAACCGGAAGATTGTCGCAGGAATGGCGGCAGGCTCGGTCAAGGGCTGACGGCTTGATCGCCGACCGCTCCCAGCGGCTCACATCCGACCGGTGGGAGGAGGGCTGTCAACCGCGCTCTGAATCGCGTCAACGGACTGTCGCGGGAGGACAGCTAGCCATCGCGCTGCACGACTTCGTAGCGGTCACGGCGGAGGACTTTGTACCCTTCGACTACGGCGACGGACCGAACGTGTCCGCGGGCACCTGGGTGCGACGGCGTTTCCGTCCACACTGGCGCTCGCTGCCAATTTCGACCGTGCACTCGCCCACCGCTACGGTGCCGCACTTGGCCAGGAAGTCCTGACCGCCGGGAAAAACGTCATCCTCGCTCCGGCTCTTGACATCGCCCGGGTACCTCTAGGAGGCAGGGCCGGCGAGAACCTGGGCGAGGACCCGCTGCTCGCGGGAGAGATCGCTGGGGGCCATCGGCGCCGGGATCCAAGCCCAAGGTGTGCTGGCGATTGCCAAGCATTACGTGGGCACAACTTCGAGTGGCTGCGGACGGGAGAGGGAAGCTTCACACGCCGATCGGATGCTATCGATGTCCGGGTGTCGCAGCGCACGCTGCACGAGATCTCTCTGGAGCCGTTCCGCAGGGCCCTTGTTCGGTACGGCGTGGCCGGCCTCCTCGGCTCGTACAACCGCCTCAACGGCCGATACGTCTGCCAGGATCCGGACCTGCTCGACGTTCCGCGCAAGCATTGGGGTTGGGCCGGTTTCACCGTTCCGGACTTCCAGGATCGCGGCGTTGAGCCTGCGTACCCGTTCGGCCATGGACTGGGTTACACGTCGTTCGACTTTGATCATTTGCGCGCTGAGTTGACTGAAGCTGGAATCGGGCTGACCTTCATCGTCCGAGACATTGGTTCCCGACCCGGCAAAGCAGTTCCCCAGATCTACGTCAGCTATCCCTCCGATTCTGGCGAGCCACCTGCTCAGCTGAAGGCGTTAGAGGTCATACACCTTCAGCCAGCTGAGGCACTGCAGATCGAGATCGGTATTCCGCTGGATGATCTTGCCATCTTCGATGAACTATCAGGATCGCGCGTCGTCCGGCCTGGGGCGTACGCCATTCACCTTGGGGTCTCGTCGGCAGAGCTGCTGTTGAAAGCCGAAGTCCAAATCGGCTGAGTTAATTGCTTGGCCAGATCCTCCAGCGGCGGGAACGAGACTACGACCTATGAAGCCGCGCCCTCGGTGGCCCCTTGCGCCGGTAAGGCGCGGCTTGCCGTCGGCGCCGTCACCGCGGGCCGGCGGAGCGTAATGAAGGCGAATGCGGCCGCGATCAGCATGAGCCCTCCGCCGATAAGCAGCGCTACGTGCAGGCCGTCGACGAAGGCGCTGTCCACGAGCGGTTTGGCAGCGGGGCCGAGCTGTTGCGCGACGACGCTGCCCTGTCCGCCGCTCACGTCTTGGACCATGTCGGGGGCACCTGCTTGGGCTGACGTCGCCAGTTGGGCGGACTGGGCTGCCCACGAGCTCCGGGTGACCGCCAGCCCGATGGACCCGAGTGCGGCGAGTCCCACCGCCGTACCAACCTGGCGAGCCGAGTTCAGCACGCCGGAGGCCAGTCCGCTGTGTTCCAGCGGCAGCGCCGACACCGCGACGGATGAGATCGTCGGCACCGCCATCCCGTAACCCGCTCCTATCAGCACGTAGCCGGGCGACGCAGCCAGCAAACCGGCGCCGGGTGTCAAAAACGCGAGGGCGAGCACGCCGAGCCCGCCGAGCAGAACGCCGAGCCAGCAGGTGGCCGTACCGATCCACACTGCGAGGCGGCCGGCAAGCGTTGACGCGATGAGGAACGGCGTATTCATGATCAACCAGGACAGGCCGACGTCGAGCGCCGACCACCCCTCGACGTTCTGGAAGAACAGCGTGACGAAGAAGAAGGTCGAGGCCAGCGCGAGGTACATGATCGCGTAGACCCCGCAGGACACAGTGAACCGGGAATCCCGGAACAGCCCGAGCGGCACCATTGGCTCGCGAACCCTCGATTCGACCACCAGGAAGGAAACCAGCAGCACACCTGCAGTCGCGAGCAGCGCAATCATGGTCGGCGAGGTCCAGCCGATGTGCTCGGACTCGACGATCGCGAAGGTCAGTACGCACAGGCCGGCGGCGACGAGCACAGCACCTGCTAGATCCAGCCTGCGAGCATGCGGGTTGCGCGACTCGCGGACACCGGTGATCACCAGGACTAGCCCGATGATCCCGATGGGTACGTTCACCCAAAACACGGCCGACCAGGAGAACAACTCGACCAGAATGCCGCCGACAACTGGCCCAGCACCGAACCCCAAACCGGCAGCAGCAGCCCAGATTCCAATAGCAGCAGTGCGACGCTCCGGTGGGTAGGCGTCAGCCAGGATCGACAGGCTGAGGGGTGCGACGAGAGCGGCACCGACGCCCTGCGCGGCGCGGGCGGCGATCAGCACCGACTCGTTCGGGGAGAGGGCGCAGGCGGCCGACATCGCGGTGAAGAACGCCAGCCCAACAAGAAAGACGCGCTTGCGGCCGTACCGATCCCCCAAGGTCCCGCCAACCATGATGAGCGAGGCGAGGGCGAGGACATACGCGTTGACGACCCAGATCAGATTGCCCGGATCCACGTCGAGCTCCCGCTGGATCGATGGCAGGGCAACGTTCACGATCGTGTTATCGAGCAGAATCATGCCCTGCGCGACGCACATCGCGACGAGCGTCACAACCCGACGTCGGGCACTGAGCGGTTGCCCAGCCACATGTAAAGCCTGACGGGGGCGGAACGCGCCGTCAAACAGCACAACGCCGCATGGCGCGGGTCACGGACCGGACATCAGGCGCCAAATGGATTGGCACTCTGACAAGCTGTTCGCGCGTTCCGACTCCTTCGTCGCTTGCGTTGCAGGGCGGACGCCGGTTTATGTTGGCGCACCCGCAAGCTCCTGCAGTCGTCGGAGCGAACAGCCCGTCATAGTGCCGTGACTTCGGACAGATTGCGGCTCTTCGCGCTGGAGCGGCGAACGACAAGCTCAGGTGTAAATCGAACCTGCTGGTGTTCGTGGGCAACATCTCGCTCGTTGGCCTCAATTTCGTCAAAGAGCAGCTCGGCTCCCCGGTAGCCGATAGCGAGCCGGGGCTGACGGATTGACGACAAGGGGACGGCTGCGGCAGCCGCAAATGCAATATCGTCGTACCCCACGATCGCCATATCGTCGGGCACCTGCAATCCAGCGGTGACGAAGCCCTGGAGCATACCGATCGCCAGAAGGTCATTCGCCGCGAATACTGCGGTCGGTCGCTCCCAGTTAGGAAGCGCGACTATTTCCTCTGCAGCTCGAATGCCTGAGTCCAGGTCGAGATGCTGGGTTGAGATGACCAAAAGTTGTGCTGACCCGTCGTGCCGGGAGTTCGCGAGCTCGGCGCCCAGCCGCCGGTCCCGAACCTGCTGGAGATTCCCAGGCCCGCCAACCAAAGCGATCTTCGTGTGACCTTGGTCAAGCAGGTGCTCCGCCGCTAGGCGCCCGCCCTCGACGTCGTCGACAGAGACCGAGCAGAAGTCCGACGCGTTTCCGGAACGATCCAACAGGACGACCGGGATTCCGCGTAGCCTGAGTTGGCTGACCCGCTCATCGAGGCCCCAAATAGGTGCGAGAAGCACCCCCCGAACCCTCTGCTGCATCAAAATCAGCAATTGAGCGCTTTCCCGATCAGCATCTTGTGAGCTATTTCCCACCTGAACGGAGTAACCACGTTCCTGTACACAGTTCTCGGCACCCAGGACCAAATCCGTATAAAAGGGATTGGCGATATCCATGACCACCATGGCAATAGAGCGGCTACGGCCGGCCCGAAGTTGCCGCGCGGGCTCATTGGGAATCCAACCGAGCTTTGCAATGGCAAGCTCTACGCGGCGTCGCGTCGGCTCCGCAACGATATCGGGGGAATTCAGAACATTCGAGACCGTCCCCAGGGAAACCCCAGCCAGCGCGGCGACATCTTTCATGCTGACTGTAGCCTTACGAGCCGCCATGCGCCCGTTTACTCCTGGTCCTGAATTGAAGTTTTGGGCTCGAGTTCCCGGCCATCTGCAGGATGCCCGAAGAAAATTACTGCGCTAAATCATACAGCAAGGGCGGCCTGGCATTGGACGCTTTGTGCGTGCCCCGCAACAAGTTGCGTCCTCAGCCGACTCTACGAAGAAGAACGGGCTGTCGGCAGTCCAGCCGGCCATGCGTCAACAATGGCGTGGTGCCAAGCTGCCTTCGATGGTGACGGTGCCCGGCCGCTCAACCACAAGCATCGACCAGCCGTCGTCGGTGGGTCGCATGCAGCCAATGGAGGCCGACAGGTAGCGGGACCAATGCACCCGCGCGACATATTCACCCGGCTCGGGCACCGACACCGTAAGGGACACCGGGCCACGAGCGATCACTCGCCCGGGGGGTGAGATGACCGGCTGCGGATCCCTCACCGCATACAGAGTCCACGTCGGGTCCGCCCACACAGGTTGCAAGTACGGCAACCCAGCGCTTACCAAGGCCACTTCATCACTCGCCGCCCAATCGTAGGGCCCTTCAGAAAGAGCCACATACGAGATCGCATTGTCGTCGAGCCATTTTCGGTAGGTGTCCGCGTTCAACGTTCCGTCATAGAAGACGGGGCTGTTCCCGGTGTCGGCTGGTCGCGACCACCCTCTAGCGATGGCAACCACCGGTGCCACGAAGGCAGCTTCGCCGCGGCGCAGCGTCGGAACCACCTCAATGGGCCCGGCAACCCCACGAGCGACCAGCTGGTCCAAAACGGGCGCATAAAACTCTGCGCTGAGCGCCGGATCGCCCCGCTCTTGCACCTCGGTGATCGATACTGGCGGCAACACCAAAACCACACTCACCGCGGCGGCAATAACAGCGACCAGAGGAACGCCCGCAGCCGCCACAATCATCGGCGCAGCGAACAACTCGGGCAGACGAGTCGCAGTCGTACCCACAGGCGTCGGCACCAGATAAGCCGCAACCACCAGCACCGCCGACAACAACGCACCCCACCGGACAACGGGGAGGCGCCAACACAAACCCGCCACAGCCAGGCAGACAACAAAACCAATCAGGGCCTGATTCGCCGCAAAAGTTTGATACCCGCCATTGCCAAACGCCAACGCCACAGCAACCGTTGGCACCCCAGCACTAACCGCCAACACCACCCCAGCCCGACGCCGACCGGACAGGAAAAGCGCACCACCAGCGACGCCGAGGAACAAACCAGCTACCGGGCTGGCGAGCGGCGCCAGCACCGCTAGCACTGAAGCCACCCGCAGCCGCCCGGAAACCAGAACCAACACCGCACCCAGCGCCAACACCAGACCCAACACGAACGTCGTCCGCGTCACCACCAAATTCCCACTAAGACAGACCGCCCCCGTGAGCGCCCCAGCAACCGGTCGCGGCACCCCAGTACTTTTCAACAACACCGCAAAAAGCACCACGCTGGCAACATAGGCAAGCGCAGTCGTCAGGCGTACGCCCAAAAGCGCCATCACCGCAGGAGACAACACGCTGTAACCCAGCGGATTGAAACCCCCATACCAACGCAAATCCAACAACACCGGCCAATGCGACTCAGCCAACTGGGCATGAGCTAGCTGTGCCGAAAAATCACGACCCATCGGCGCAGCGAAAAGGTACGCAACCGCTAACAGGACCGCTATGGATCCGGCGACAACGACCTCAGGCGATCGCCGGAACAGCGAACGCAGCCGCGATCGGACGCTCCGACTCGGACTGCTAACCTCCGCGTTGACGCCACCGGAATCGAGGTTGACCGTTTCGGCGTCTTTCACGATTGGAAACCGAATGCTCAACGCAGAAGGCTCCTCGTCACGATCTTCGCCCCCTGATCCCTGATCGCCGTCGCGTAGCTGCTCCGATACGCGCAGTGATCGGTGCGGCAACGGTGTCCTCCCCAAGGCACACCGTCTACCAGTAGACGCTCTGTGAGGGCGACCTGTCCAGCCGCGATGGCCGGCCTGCAGCGCCGCACCATCGCCTGACGTATGTGACATCACATGCGGAACGCGCAGAAAAGAAGCGGCTGGCGCGTCTTCATGGTTGCCCGAGATGCCCAGTCAGCGCTGAAACTCCACTGGCAAGGGCGCTATCAAACATGGGCTACCGGGCGAAACGACCCCGCGCCTGGGATCAGGGTCCTACCCATCGAGACATGAAAAGGCGCCAGATTGCCACAACTTTCGGCTCTACAGTGGAGATTTCCGCTAGATATGGTCGTGGCATCCCGCCGAGCAATAAGTCGGGCGTTCATACACTGACCAACTACATGGACCATGGCGTTGGGTACCGCGAAGTGTTGCAGTTCTTAGCTCTGCGTCATGCATAATGATGAGCCTTCGACCAGATCTGCCTGGAGGGGGCGGCTAGATCATCGTGGCGGACGCATTGGAGCCCAATGACCAACCGCACAGACATGGTGTCGCCTGACGCGCTGGTGCTGACCCACGCGCTCGAGAAACTCCGCGCGCGTGACGGCTTGACTCATTCGCGGCTGGACAACAGCCGCAGCGTTGAAGCAGCGCCCCTCTTAGGCCTCCCCGCCGTGCGGCGCTACGCCGCTGTACATGACATCGAGCCTGCGCAAGCCGCACTCGATGTCATTGGAGAATGCGTACGGGAAAGCCTCCATGGTTCACAGTGCATAGTGGCCGATGCGGTTTTGGGGCTGGGAGCATTCTCCGAGGCCTACGCCGGCCACAGCATCGGGCCGCGTGTTGTTTATGCACTACATTCCGACTTGCTTGGGAGGCGGCGCAGCGCCCTGCTGACGAACTGGCGTCTGCTACACGAGGCATTAGATCTTCCTGCAGTCGAGCCGCCAAGCGATCGCGCCCTACGAGGAACGATCGAGCGTGAGGTCCTACGCGAACTTGCTCGGCAACTTATAAGGCGTGAGGAGTATTCACTCGGCTCCAAGAGCACGGTCATCCCATACGTGGCCGAGAACTCTCGAAAGACGCCGATGTCGCGGCCTGGCCATGTAATCGTCATTGGCGGCGCAGTGATGGACGTCACTTTTCATACAAAGGAGGTCCCACCCAGAGGGACTTCGACTGAGGCATTTGCATTCGGACGCGCGCCTGGCGGCAAGGGGCTGTGGCAGGCTGTAGCGGCGGCGCGGTTGGGGCTTGATGTAGCACTAGTTGCGGCGGTCGCCGAGGATCAGTTCGGCCGTGAAATCGTTGATTTTTTGAAGGATGAGGGAGTAGACACCTCCCTGCTAAAGCTGGTCAGCGACGCGCATACACCATTTACGGCCGTCATTGAATTCGAGATGGGCGATAGCGTCGCTATTAATTGGCCGAATCGCTCGGAGGTGCACCTTGACATTCGTGACGTCGACCGGCTTGGCCAACACTTCGCCGCTTGCGACGCTGTACTGCTGACGTTCGAGATCCCACGCGAGACTCTCGAGTACACTCTAGCCTTGATAAACGGTGTGGCTGACCCTCCGCCAATCGCCATCGTTACACCTGGGCAGCCCTACCCTGAGACTCGAATTTCTGGCCAAGCTCTTTCTCAGATTGACTACCTCGTTGCACAGCCGTGGGAACTCGGCCGATATGGGCCTCCAGATCGGCAGTTTGACGTCGATGCCACCGCTCGACAGCTTTTGGCGTATGGAGTCGAAACGCTCTGCGTTCTTGCCCCTTCGGGGGGATGTAACATCTACTCTGAAACACCACTCGGGACGTTCACGGTGCCGACCTTCCCGTCCGCTTACCTAGAGTGGTCGACGGCACGAGACGCCTACTGCGCGGCGCTGGCTGCCAAACTGATAGATAGTGGGCGCAAGTTTTCTGAGGACGTCGCGCTGTGGGCGTCAACCGCGATGTCCGCCGCAATTGCCGATCATCCTTTGCCAAATCCACTCCCCGACCGCCGGCGCGTGGAACAACTCCTCGAACGATCACGGTTCAAAGTTAACTCACGCACCGCGCAGCTCAGCGATGCAGCCGAGGCCTATTCTGATCAGGGACAACCTTCGTTTCCCCATTAACCTTGTTACAATAGATCATCGAATCCAGCAGGCTGACCTTGCTTTTTTCGAATATCCCAGGGTACTTGCCTTGCAACTCGGCGAGACTCGCAGTGCCGAACCGTTCACGTAATTGACGAGGGGTTACATACCGACAGTTTTCATACAGGTAGGGCCGGGCCCTAACAGTCATCCATTGTTGCCAATTCGCGGCTCGATAACTGCAACCAGTGAAACCCAAATTGGGATCTACCGCAGTGACCAGTAGCTCAATGGACGGCATATTGCGACGAACGTAAATTCGAACCTTAGATAGAAGAGACGAAATCGCATTGGGCGGTGCACCATCGATTGAATACACTCTCGATAGGTCCCAGACTCTTTCTCGCGAAATACCATGCTGGGCGCTGATCTGGTTTCCAACACACTTCCACTGCATGGGCGAGATGCTGCACAGACTGACTGGAAGCCTGCCCACGGGATCGACCAACGCGAAGTATAAAGAATTAGGACGACTCCCGCGAAGATAGTGAAGCGACGTTAGGACCGGGAGAGCGCGTGACGAGTCGATCTCCTCGAAGTCCAAGTCAGCTAATTGGAATTTCCCGATAGGCACATGTCTCCTCGCGGCGCGCACGTCGCCGAGCAGCTGCTCGGCGCTAGTCCCCAGTTCTCGCTCTGCTTGTCGTTTCGGAACCCACCCGTTGCATGAAGCAACTCGGGGCAAGTGAAGTAGAGCGCGCACAGCGAGTGCGCGCGGCTGCACGTCAGCGATGCGAGCCGTCTCCGTCACCAGGGCGCTGAACGCAGACGCTGGCAAGAAGCCGCGGCACTCTTTCAGATGTAGTCGCGAGTAAGCATCCGTTGGGGGGCCGATCGGCGTCTCCAAGGAGGCTGATTGCATCACCCTGATCCGTCTGATTGCGCGAAAAAACTAACCTCCCCCGAGAACACACGGGGAGCGTAAAGCCTAGGCGCAAGTCCCGCTGCCAGCGACAAACCCCAAAATATTTGCTGCCACAAAAAGATCCTTGGTCGTCCAGGTGCTGCCAATCTTGTGCCAAAAGGCAGCATCAGCTTCTCGATGTGTCGCAACCGTGTCGCAGTCAGGCTTCGGCAGACCATGCACCAACATCGATGCGCCAGTTAGGTCATCATCGCTACCAATTTTACGAGTTGACAGACTATTGCCGTCGTATTAAATGAGATTTAGGTAGACCAGCAGCGCTAGCAAAAATGGAAAAGACGGGCACAATTGGCCAGTCTTCGAGTAGGTCGATCTCGCCTTATGGTCGGCCCGAGGATTCGGAAGGGGGAAAGCCATGTCAGGGACGGGTCTCGTAGCAGTGATGCTAATGGTCGGTATGGTCATGCTCGTGATGTCCTTCTGGAAGCAAATCGCAATCTTTATGCTATTTGCCGTCGCGACCGTATTCTGCTTCGGGGTTTACTACATCTTTAGTTTAGTGCCATTGCATACATAACTTCGGCTGACAATCGCGCTGACAGTTCCGAGAAGGTGCTGATCAACCACACGTTTCTTGGAAGAGACGTCGCGATTAGCCACACACTTGTAGCCGATGCCGCTCGGCGACTCCGTCCGGCGAGAACCAACTAGCCGCCGCTCAGCACCTCGCGACTGGTAGACGAGGACGGCGATCACGCCGAATGTGAGCGTGAAGTCCCAGCAATACCAATATCCCCGACCACTCTCCCTAAGTACAGCTGCAATCACCCTGCCAGTGCCAGTGCCAGGCCTGCGCCGACGAGTTGTGGTAGCAGCACGCAGGCCTGGTCAGTTGGCCCGCATCGGGCTCGATCTTGTTCTCGCGCCGATGCTCACGCTGGGACGCGAGCCAGCAGCATCTGCGCTGGCTCAGGCTTTGAACCTGCGATGATCACCGCTAAAATAAGCGAGACACGTTGAAGTTCATGCTTCTCGCTAAGCCATTTAGGGCGTGTAATCGCCCGTTCGATATGCGTACAGCGCAGTGCGCCCTACGTCGCTCGTCGGAGCCAGCGCGCTGTCTTCGGGCGTCTCCTCGACGCAGGAATCAATTGCTACTACGCGCAATTGACCGAAAGCTGCCAGGGAGCGCAAATTGCCCGATTCAATGGTAGATACAAACGACGAAAACTATTGGCGTCCAGATGCCATCACTAGCGGAAATCCTGAACCTGTGGTGGCACTACGGCCGGCCTTAGGCAGATTCAGAGCGCTGCTGGCGGGGAGCTGGAGTCCTGACACCGCGTATCCGGGAAGTTTTGCCGAGACACATTGGTTTGCTGGCAATCCCCGGGGCCAATGTGGCGTCTCCTCGGTCTGGCTCGCCGAAGTACTTGGTCGTGAATACTCGATAGATTCAACATTTTGCCGCGGGTCGCTCATCTTCGATGAAAAAAGCGCAGAGGATCTCTTCGACCATTGTTGGCTTGAGATCAATGAAAGGCCAGAAGACGACCTAATTCTCGATCTTACTTGCGATCAGGCGCAGGGATTTAACCGTCGGATCGTGTTCGATGCGAAGGCAAAACTCGAGTGGGACGGCGTCCACTACATCCCCAGCGAACAGGTCGAAATTTCCGATCTTCCCAGCAATCCTGTTTGGCCGAGGTATCAGAAGCTACTCCTCAACATCGATCAAGCCGATGCCGGCCGACTTCAGGCCTCGTAAATGACCACTAGCCGGGCGCCAGCAACCTAGTCAGCGGGTACGCGAGAGCGGCAATCGTTGCGGCAGACGGCAGCGTAAGTACCCACGCCATGCCGATCTCGCGGGCAACGCCCCAACGCACGGCCCTGATGCGCCGCGTGGCGCCGACGCCCATGACTGACGCCGTCATCACCTGTGTGGTGGAAATAGGCGCCGCAATCACAAAGGCAGTGAGATAGAGCACGCTCGAAGCGGTCACCTCAGCGACGAAGCCATGCAGCGGCCTCAGCGGAAAAATACGCCGGCCCAGGGTACGCATGATTCGCCAACCGCCCGAGTACGTGCCGGCGGCCAGTGCGAGAGCGCACAACAGGACAGCCCAGATGGGTACCACGTAATTCTGCTGATAGCCCGCTGTCACCAGCGCGAGCACGATGATACCCATGCTTTTCTGGGCATCCTGCAGGCCATGGCCGAGCGCAAGACTTGTCGCGGAGAAGATCTGCGCAATACGGAATCCCCGGTCGACGCGGTGCGGATTTGCCTTGCGCAGCACCCACAACGCGATGACCATCAACGTGTAGCCACCAACCAGGCCGACAATTGGCGACAAGATCATCGGAACGATCACCTTTTCGACCACGCCAGTGGTCCAGTGAACTGTGCTGCCGGACGCAAGGCCCGCTCCCACGAGACCGCCGATCAGTGCCTGCGAGGACGACGACGGCAGCCCGAAGTACCAGGTGATGAAGTTCCACGCGATTGCTCCCACCAATGCGGCGAGCACAACCACCATGCCCTGCGGCCCCGAAGGCGGGTCGATGATCGATTTGGCAATCGTGACCGCAACTCCCGTCGACAGCAGCGCGCCGCCAAGGTTCGCCACAGCAGCGATCACCAGAGCTGTCCGGGGTGTCAGGGCACGGGTGGAGATTGCACTGGCGATGGCATTGGCAGCGTCATGAAAGCCGTTCGTGTAGTCAAACAGCAGCGCCAACACGATGATCATGATCAACGCTGCGGTCAGCACGGTCAGGACTCTTTGGCGGCGATCGACTGCACGACGTTCGCTACCTGTTCAAAGGCATCCGCCGCGCTTTCGAGTTCATCCACTACTTCCTTGATCTTGATCATGGTGACGACGTCTAACTCACTGTCGAACAGCTTCGCCAGCAGCGCGCGATAGACAGCGTCAGCGCGGTTCTCGATCTCGTTGATGGTGATCCAGTAGTCCTCAAGCTTCTGCAGCGTCTTGAGCCGGCTCATGCCTTCGGCGGTAACTCGTCCCGCCTCCTCCAGTAGCTCAGCCTGTTCGCGGACAGCAAGCGGCAGCGTGTCGATGCGATACAGGACGGCGAGGTCGCCAGCGGCCTCGATGTGGTCGACGATGTCGTCGAGTCGCGAGGCAAGAACGGCGATGTCTTCCCGGTCGAACGGCGTAATGAAGCTTGTGTTCAGCGCCCGCATGATCTCGTGTGTCGTGTGATCGGCGACATGCTCTAAGTCGGTCAACTGTCGAGCGAGCGCAGGCCGCTGGTCATAATCAGCGTTCACCAACCTCGTCAGTATCAACGCAGCATCCAGTGCGTTGCCCGCCGCAGCCGCAAACATGTCGTAAAATTGCGTGTTGCGCGGCGTGAGGCGCATGGGCTTGGTCACCTCCAGGACATGACACGACAGATGTCGTGGTCCGCGAACAATGAGCGGCAGGAAACGAATACGTGCAGAGGGCCTACCCAGCCCTGCGTGGGCCAGATGGGATTCTAGTCAAGTGCGCTAGGGCCCGGAATCAGGAAATGTCGGTGCCCGCCCGTAGACATGTGTCATGACTAGTGAATCTGACCTGGCACCGGTCTTGGAGCTCGAGCGCGAGCTCAAAGTTATCTTCATCGAGATCATGAAGCCACGACGTGCAGAGTGCCTGCACTGCTACGTCTATCGGATGCTCGAGTTCGGTTGCAGAGGGCTTCGTTGGGCGGTGCGCTATCGGGATATGAGCGCCCCACGGGCAACGGCGTTACACAGGCGGCTCATGGCGAAGGGAGCCGGCTGCGACTGCGAAATCTTCATGAACGGCTGGACCCTCCGGTACGAATACCAGGTGCGCGACCCCAAAAGCGAGGAGTACAAGTACCCGGAAGAACTGCCAGCTTGTCGCGGCGTTAGAACTGGCTCAATCCAGCCGTGCGGGTTGTGGATGGTGCGCCCGCGGGGGCTGTGGTGGTGACCCGCCCGCTGGTCTGGCGGTGTCGTGGTCCGCCAGACCGAAGCAAAAATCTGCGGCCCGAGGCCGACTCCGGCCAGCGGACCTTGGTGATCTTGCGGCTCTAAGGTGTGGTCTCCCACAGGCCTAGCACGTTGCCCTCGGGGTCTTTGAAGTAGGCGAACGCGCCCATGCCAGGGATCGGAGTCCGTGGCTGGACCGTGGTGCCGCCAGCATCCTCAATCTGCTTCAGGGCGTCGTCGATTCCGTCGACGTCGATGGTGATCACCGGTGAGGTGGTGATGCGCTCGTCGCGCCGCATCATTCCGCCGTTGATCGCGCCAGGCTCCGTCGGCATCTGGGTCTGCTCGTCCACAGCTGTCGTCTTCACACTCGTGTACTCACCGTCGCCCATCTGCATCGTTTGAAGTTCCCAGCCGAAGATCGAGCCATAGAAGTCTTTCGCTCGATCGACGTCGTCGGCCGGAATCTCGAAGTGCACGACCTTGCTCATGATCATCTTCCTCCCTGGATGAAATGGACATCTCGATAACCTTCGAACCGATCTCGGATCGCTGTCAACCGTAGTAAACCTCTACGGCTTGTACGGCGGTGCCACACCCCAACCCCAGCGAGGTACGGGTGCCTGCTCGACGACGTCGTCCTCGTCGGAAGAGTTTCGGACCGCCAGGCGTGTCCCCCATTCGGCGTAACCCATCACCGCTGCCCGGAACTCGGGATCATCGGGCAGGTCGGCGTCATCCGCTGCACGGGACAGCAACGTGACGAAGCGTAGGCGTTGCTCCCCGGTGATGTGCAGTCCGCGATGCTTCGAAAGCATGTGCTCGTATCCGCCCAGGTCTTCGGTGTACGCCGCAGGACCACCCATCACTTCACACCACCAGGTGACGACATCGCGGCGGTGTTGATCACTCACCGTGCCACCAAACAGGCGTGCGAGCAGTTCGTCGTCCTCGACGAGGTCGTAGAACCGACCCAGCCAGCGCTCGAAGGCCGGTCGGCCGCCTGCCCAGTGATAGATCGTGGGGATTTCGCTGCTCATCAATACCTCCCAAACTGGCGGCTCCTGGCTGCCGGGATGAGTACGCTCGCTGGCCATGATTCTTACGCATCGAGGAGAGCGACCTGTGGTCCCCGCGTCCGCGTACGTCGCGCCATCGGCTGTGCTGTGTGGTGCGGTCACCCTGGGCGAGCGAGCGCGAGTGCTGCATGGCGCGGTATTGACTGCCGAAGATGGTGAAATTTGGATCGGTGACGATGTCGTGATCATGGAAAATGCACTGGTTCGCGCTCGATTGCGGCAACCGGTCTCGGTCGGTGACGCCGTGCTCATCGGCCCACACGCTCACCTCAATGGAGCCACGGTCGAGGACGAGGTCTTCGTCGCGACCGGAGCATCGCTGTTTCCTGGGTCGGTTGCAGCCAGCGGATCGGAACTGCGGATCAACAGCGTGCTGCATGTCAACTCCAAGCTGGCACCAGGAACGATCGTGCCGATCGGCTGGATCGCCGCAGGGGATCCGGCGCAACTCTTTCCGCCGGATCAGCACGAGGCGCTGTGGCGCGTGCAGGCCGAGCTCGACTTTCCCGGCACTGTCTACGGAGTGCCGCGTGGTACGCCGATGCGTACGATCATGGCCCGACAGGCAGACTTCTACGGCGCTCATCGAGATGACCAGATCATTGATGGCTAGCGATGCAGCCGAATCTGTAGCATCGCTGAGGCTCGAGCGAGTTCTCTCTCCTGCCGATCCCTGCCGACAAGCCCTCGTTGTCTAGCGTTTGTCCAATGTTTGTCATAAGCTTTCATCGAATTCTGTCGCGGACAAGGGAACCGACCGTATGGAAAGCGCTACCGCTGCTCCCGAGGACCTGGTCGAGCTGGTCGATGAGGCCGGACGGGTTGTCGGGCAGGAGGCACGGGCGACCGTACATCACGGCGAGACGCCTCGACATCGCGCCTTCTCCGTCTACCTTATCGACGCTGCTGGTCGTGTTCTGCTCACAAGGAGGGCTCTGAGCAAGATCACTTGGCCCGGTGTGTGGTCGAACTCTTGTTGCGGACATCCTCGTCCAGGAGAGAGCGACGTAGCAGCTATCCACCGTCGCGTGCGCGAGGAGCTCGGCGTAGAGGTGATGGACGTTGAGGTGATACTGCCCGACTTCGCTTACACCGCCACCGATCCGCGCGGTTTGGTCGAGAACGAGCACTGCCCGGTCTATCGCGCCTGCATTGTCGATACAGCTGTGCTGCGCCCGGACCCCGATGAGGTGATGGACTACCAGTGGCTGGCCTGGCCTGACTTGATCGCGACTGTTGAGCGGGCCCCGGGACTTCTGAGCCCGTGGGCGGTATCGCAGGTCCGGACCCTGGCGTCCTCTCCCGATGTAGCGCAGCTGCCACGAAGGCCGCGACGTCTCCAAAGCGCCGACGCCGCCGTCACCCTTGCCAGCGTGGCGCGCCTACTCACTGAGCAGATCGATGAGCTGGCGGTGTTGTGGCGTGAGCTAAGTGGCGGACTGGCACCTGATGTTCTTGCGGACGATCTCCCGGCGTGGCTGGAAAATGTGCTGCTGGGAGGTAAGCGGCTGCGGCCGGCCATGTGTCACTGGGGATATATGGCGGCGGGCGGTGAGATTGGCTGGCCCGAGCACGCGGAGATGGTTCAGGCCGCGACGGCCCTTGAGTTGCTGCATCAGTTCGCTCTCGTGCATGACGACGTGATGGATGAGTCGGACCGACGCCGTGGCAGCCTCACCGCACACCGGCAAGCCGAGCGCTGGCACGCTGAGACTGGCGCGCTCGGGGACAGGGCCGCCTTTGGCCGGAACCTCGCCGTGCTGCTCGGCGACCTCGCGCTGGTCCAGGCGCATCGGCTCGTGGCGTCGTTGGGACCGCTCCTGCGCGAACTTTGGTATGAGCTGTGCGTCGAGTTGGTATTGGGCCAGCGGGGTGACCTGACCGGCGCGGCAGCCGGGCGGCGTGATCAGCTCCATGCCGAGCGGCTCGCTCAACTGAAGTCAAGTTCCTACACCGTGGCACGCCCTCTGGCGCTGGGCGCCACGGCGGCGGGCGGCACGGCAGCGGCTCATCGTTCGTTGGACCGCTACGGCTTCCATGCCGGCATGGCCTTCGCGCTACGAGATGAGGTGCTCGGCGTCTGGGGCGATCCGGTCGCCACCGGCAAACCTGCGGGCGATGATCTTCGTGCCGGAAAGCCCACGGTGCTACTCAGCCTGGCAACCGATCGGCTAGAAGGTGCGGCGGCCAAGGCGCTAAGGAAGACAGGCTCAGCTTCGATGACCTCGCATGATGTGGCAGTCCTTCAGGACGCCATGTTGACCGCAGGCGTCAAAGACGAGGTTGAGAAGTTGATCGTTCGGCACGTGGAAGACGCCGGCATGGCTTTAACGGATGGAGCATTGCACCCGGTTGGCGTCGCCGGGCTGATTGAACTCACTGAGGCACTGGCCTGGCGTACGTCTTGAGCGGCTGAGACAAACCTTGGACAACTAGGTCAAAGCCTGTGTTAGCCGCTCCCGCAGATCGGACGCGGCGTGGGTTATCGAGTGGCCCAAGGCCACTACTGGACGGTCGCCCAATGACCCGGCGGCCTCCATCACCACTTCCTGCTGCTGCCCGCCGAGCGCTACAAGTGTCTGGCGAGATGAAAGCCTCCTGACCAGCTCCACCGCAGGTACGACATCGGTTGGCGTCGGAACGCCGAGTACGACCGCGTCGGGCCGCTGCCGCTGTACTGCGCTCAGCCAGTCCGCGAGCGGGAGATCTGTTCCCATGTGGAGCACCGCTAACCCCTGCCGGCGCGCTGCAGTTGCAAAGCTGAGGATCCCGAGCTCGTGGCGAGAGCCTGAGGGCAGACCAGTCAGCAAAAGGGGAGACCGGCCACTGTCCTGCCCAGCCGCATCGAAGGCGGCGCTCAAACGCCGCTCTACTGCGGCCGCGACCATGTGCTCGCCTGCCACTGTCACCCGACCATCGGCCCATGCCCTGCCGAGGTGCTCGAGCTCGGGAAGCAACCAGCTATCGACTATCTGTTCAAACGAACTTGTGGCGAAGTGTTCGTCGAGCATGCGACTGACGGCGGATGGGTCCAGAGCGGCCGCCGCCGCAACCAAGTCCGTCGCCGCGCTACCGGGGCGCGAAGTCGACCTGCTCGTCCGGCGCTCGTCTTGCCACAGACCGGCTGGCATTCGCGCGAGGCGCGCCTCGCCGGAAACCGCTGCCTTCGAAGCTTCCTTGGGGGACCAGCCAGATGCCACCAGAGCCTGCATGTGGCGCAGTACCGCGATGTCACCGTTGCCGTATAGGCGGTACCCAGCGTCCGACCGCCCAGGATTGACTACTCGGTAGCGCCGCTGCCAAGCGCGCAAGGTCGCGACCGGTACTCCCACCATTTCAGAAGCGTGCTTGATCGTGTACATCTCACGGCCCAACCTTGGACAAGGATGAGACAAGGCTAATCTCGGCGCCTCGCCAGGGACAAGCCACCGGCGGAGAATTGGCCAATGGGTTATGCAGCGCGGCGAGACGTTCGACGCTCTGTATTGCGACCGGGCAAAGTCGCTCGACGAGGTGATCCACCCGATCGCGTGGATGGCTGAGCAGTCGCTAGCCGGCCCGCCCCATAACACCTTTGTAACGGCGCCAGCGCTAGGCCGCTCCTAGCGGGAACAAAACACTCACAGCCGAGTTACCACACTCGTCGGGAGCAGAACAACGTTGTTTTATCACCCAACTAATTTGGTGAGTTATGCGTCAGCTGACAGGTGTAGCTGACGTACTTGCACGCAAATCTGACCCCTCAAGCTCAGCAGGATATCTATTTTGCGGTTACACGACCCTGCGGCCCCGGTGGCATCCCAGGTCATCTTCATCGATCCATCAGGTCGGCGCTGGCAGAAGATCCGCATCATTGCGGCTGTACTGGCGGCCCTAACGATGGTCGGGATCCTGGTGGCCCTCCCACATGTAAACGACACTCCCGCCCTCTCGGCCGCTGACGAGGAGCTGGGTCCCCCGCTGACGACCGATACCACCGGTAAACAGCTACCGGTGGTCGGCCAAGGACCCCTCGTCCGCGTGCTCAAGGTCCGTCGGGACAACGGTCAGGTTGCTGGCGCGGACCCGTCCACAAAAGCTGTGGTCGCGACGTTCAGCCCCGCAGACCGGCAGCGCATCGGCGCGAGCTCGTATGTGATCCAGCGGTTCGGCTATTCCGATACGGCGCAACGCACAATGTCGTTGACCTTCGACGACGGACCAGATGTGAAGTGGACCCCCGAGCTACTGGACCTGCTAGCGGCCGAGAAGGTCCCAGCGACCTTCTTTGCCACCGGCACGATGATCGCGCGGAACCCTGAGATCTTCCAGCGCGAAGTTCGCGAGGGCCACGCGGTAGCCAATCACTCGCTCACCCACGTCGACGTCAGCACTACGTCGAGTTGGCGGGCACGGCTGGAGTTGACCGCTACCGATCACGTCATTCGCGCAGTCACCGGCAAGCAGGTGGGTTACTTCCGGTTGCCCTATGAAGGCGACGATGAGAAGTCGACCCGAGATGCTATGGAAGGGCTGCTGCGCTCGCAGCGGTACGGCTACGTGGTCGCGTCCCACGACTT
>Ga0307289_10000414_pt1 | contig 18571 bp, 16 predicted proteins | sample ER_DNA_143_FD_194483 | JGI IMG/M metagenome (GOLD analysis project Ga0307289, IMG submission 194483) | Bulk soil microbial communities from the East River watershed near Crested Butte, Colorado, United States - ER_DNA_143 | ecosystem: Environmental > Terrestrial > Soil > Floodplain | place...
GTGACTTGGGACACCCGTTCGACGGTGCCGGTCAGCGTGAGCGTCTGCGACACCGAGCCCTTGGTGGCGGTGGCCAGTCGGTAGGCGCTGTCCGGGTCGGACTTGACGGCTTGAGCGTAGGCGACGTAGCCACCCGCCCCGAGGACCACCACCGCTCCTGCCGCCACGGCGGCTCGACGCCGCCACCGGCGACGCCGGCGCGCAGCAGCGCCGAGCGGCTCAGCCATTCGATCCTCCGGTGGTGGCGGTGCCGGTGGCGCCGCCGCCTCCGCCGCCCGCTCCACCGAAACCGGTGGTGCAGCTGCCGTTTGTTGCTGGACGCAAGCTGATCGACGTCGCGGTCACGGCGCCCGTGTCGTCCGCCTTGCCCAGAGCGCTCGCGCATTCGCCGACGGTGACGTCGGAAGCCGCTCCCGTTTTCTGAGCGGTATACGTCGTCGATGCGTTGGTCGTGACCGTCACGGTCGCGATGGTCGGCGTGGCCGTCGCCGTGGCCGTGTCAGTGCCGCGGGGTCGCAACGTCTCTTGGACGGTGATGGTGTCGCCGCTCACCGCCGTGACTTGGCCCGCGAGGGCGCGGCGCCCCACGTCACCGCTGCCCCGGCCACCAGCCGCACCGGTCGTCGGGGGTGCTGTCGGGGCGCCGCTCGGCCGGGTGGCACCGGAGCCGGGCACGCCGCCTGGGCCGCCCGCGCCTCCGGCGCCGCCGAACCCGGTGCACTGGCCGTTGACCGCGGGCCGCACGTCGACCGATGCCGCGGTCACCTGAGTGGCCGGCGCCGACCCCGAACCGGACGTCGTCGCCGAGCCGCTCGACGCCGGCTCCAGCACCGTCACGCACGCCCCCACGGTGACGTCGGCCAGCGTCGCCGAGGCCGTCGTCGTGAACGTCGTGGAGTTGTTCCAGGTGACCGCGGTCTGGTCGGTGCGGGTCTGCACCTCCATCGTCGAACCGCTCACCGCCGCGACCAGCCCGTTGACCCCCGGCGGCCGCTGCCCGCCGGCCCCGCCACCGGCGGCACCGGTGGGGGCCGGCGTCGAAGCACCGGCGGGAGCGCCCGCGTCTCCCGACCCGCTCGACGGTCCGCACGCCGCGAGGGCCAGCGCGCTGACGACCGCGATTCCCGCGTACGGCAGCGTCCGCACGGCGGCGCGTGGGACCCGGGAAAGGTGAATCAGATTGACAGTCATGGCAGTTCGGTCGCTTTCGTCATTCACTGCGGAGAGCATCGATAGGAGCGAGCCGCGCGGCTCGTTGGGCGGGGTAAACGCCGGCGACCAGGCCGATGGCGAGCGAGACCACGAGGGCGCCCACGGCCGAGAGGGCCGAGATGGTGACCGGCTGGGAGATGAGGTTCGGCAGGACCGCGGCACCCGCATACCCGACAGCCAGCCCGAGCACCCCGCCGGTCAGCCCGAGCAGGCCGGCCTCGAGGAGGAACTGGCGCAGGATGACCGACGGCGTCGCCCCGAGCGCCTTGCGCAGCCCGATCTCACGGATCCGCTCGGTGACCGACACGAGCATGATGTTCATGACGCCGATTCCCCCGACGAGCAAGGAGATTGCCGCGATTCCGCCGAGGAGCACGGTGAGGACGTGTTCGGTATTGGTCGCGGTCTCGACGAGGGACTGCTGGCTGCTCAGGGTGAAGTCGGCGTTGTCCGCGGTGACCCCGTGCGAGGTCGACAGGGCACTGGTGACCTCCTGGTATGCGGCCGACAGCGACTTCTGGTCCTTCGCCTGCAGGTAGATCTGCGAGACCGCTTCGGGATTGGTGCTGGTCGAGATCCGCGACGAGTAGGTCGTCATTGGGACGACGACCTGGTCGTCGAGGTTCGTCGACGAGCTGGTGCCCTGGGTGTCGAGGACGCCGATGACCGTGAACTGGGCGCGGTTGACGGTCACCGTCTGGCCGATGGGGTTCCCGCTGAAGAGCTCGCCGGCCGTTGTCGAGCCGAGGACCGCCACCGGGTTGCCGGCGGCGAGGTCGGCCTCGGTGAAGAACCGGCCGTCGGTGACCGTCCGCGCCCGGACGGCGAGCCAGGCCGGTGTGGTCCCCACGACCGACGACGTCCACGTCTCTGACCCTGCCGCCAGGGCCTGGTTTGACGTCGAGGCAGGGGCGACGGCGGCCACGTCGGGTGCGATCGCCGGATCGGCCAGCATGTCGGCGTCACCGACGGTGAGGGTCGTCGCCGAGCCCTGGCCGCCACGGAAGCCCGACGACGACGTCGTGCTGCCCGGCGTCACGATGAGCAGGTTGGAGCCCAGCGCGTTGATGGCGCTGGCGACCCGCTCCTGCGCGCCCTGGCCGAGCCCGACGGTGAGCATCACGGCGGCGATCCCGATGAGGATGCCGAGCATGGTGAGCACCGACCGCATCCGACGGGCCAGGATCGCCTCGTATGCCGTCCGGAAGCTGTCCGCCCAGGTCACCGCTCGACCTCGTCCGGGTGTTCCCAGAGGGGTATGCGGGTGGTCGCCGCCAGCGCCTCGGTCGCCGCCACTTCCTCCTCGTGCGAGTGGTAGAGGTGGCCGTCGCGGATGAGCACTGTTCGTCCCGCCTGCCGGGCTACGTCGCGCTCGTGGGTGATGAGGACGATCGTTCGCCCTTGCTGGTGCAGCTCGGCGAACAGCGAGAGCACGTCGAGGGTGGACGCCGTGTCGAGGTTGCCGGTCGGCTCGTCGGCGAGGACGAGGTCCGGGTCGGTGACCAGGGCGCGGGCGACCGAGACTCGCTGCTGCTGGCCGCCGGAGAGCTCACCGGGCCGGTGGTCGAGCCGGTCACCGAGGCCGACCCGCTCCAGCGCCTCCGTGGCCCGGCGCCGCCGCTCGGCTCGCGGCACGCGCGCATACACGAGGGGGAGCTCCACGTTGCGCTGGGCGGTGAGCGCGGGAAGCAGGTTGAACTGCTGGAACACGAAGCCGACCCGGCGGTTGCGGACGTCCGCCAGGTCCTCCTCGTCCATGACTCCGACATCGACGCCGGCCAGGCGATACGTGCCGGAGGTGGGGACGTCCAGGCAGCCGAGGATGTGCATCAGGGTCGACTTCCCTGATCCCGAGGGCCCCATGACCGCGAGGTAGTCGCCCTCGGCGACCACGAGGTCGATGCCGCGCAGCGCCCCGACCTCGACGGCGCCCGTGGCGTAGGTCTTGCGAACGTCTATCAGCTCCAGGATCGGCGGCGGCTCCGCCGCCGCCTGACCTTCGTCCGGTGCCTGTGGCTCGGTCAGGTCGTCGAGGGAGACGGTGGACATCAGCCGCCTCCCGGTCCGGCCGGGGCGCCTCCGGGAGCCTGGCCCGGGGCCTGACCGGGCACCTGGCCAGGGCGTGCTCCGCCGAAGCCACCCGAGCCGCCCCCAGTCCCCCCGAAGCCGCCGGTCCCGCCGCGCGTGCCGCCCGTGCCATTGCTGCCGTTGGTGCCGCCGGTGCCGTTGCCGGTGGTGGTCCGGGCGGTCCGCGCCGTGACTACGACCTGGTCGCCCGCGTTCAGTCCTGAGGTGACCTGCGTGGTCGTGCCGTAGACGGCGCCGACCGTGACCGGCGTCGACACCTGCTGGCCGTCCTTCATCTGGTAGACGACGGTCTGCCCGTTCTCCTCGTGGATCGCCGCGGTCGGCACGGTCAGGACGTCGGGCACCTGCTTGACGGTGATGACGACGGAGGCGGTCGTCCCCGCATACACGCCGGTGGGCGAGCCGGTGACCGCGATGGTGACGGGAAACGTCGAGGTACCGCCGCTGGTCGTCCCGATGACGCCCACCGTCGAGATCGTCCCGAAGATCGGCTGCGTCGCGCCGGTGGGGGTGATCGTCGCCTGCAGGCCGCTCTTCAGCTTGGCGAGGTCGGAGGCTCCCACCGTGGCGTCGACGACCCAGGCGTTCGTCGCGATGACGACGACGTGGGCCGAGGCGGCGGACGAGGTCGTGCCGGTTGCATTCGACCCCGAGCCACCCGAGCCGCCCGACCCGCCGCCTGCGCCCGAACCCGAGCCGTTCGAACCGCTGGTCGTCCCCGCCGAGCTGGAGCCGCCCGCGACCTGGTCGCCCACGGCGACGTTGACGGCGGCCACGGTGCCGGCGATCGACGACGTCAGCGAGGCCTGGCCGAGCCCCTCCTGGGCGGCGGTCATCTTGCTCTGCGCCGAGGTGACCTGGGCGTTGGCCGACGCGATCTGACCGGAGTTGGCGGCAGCCGTCGCCGCGGTCAGCTGGGCCTGCGCTGCGGTGAGCTGCTGCTGCGCGAGGGTGAGCGCCGACTGGAGGCTGGTCGGGTCGATCGTCGCGAGTGTCTGACCGACGGCGACCGGGTCGCCCACCTTCACGTCGACCGCCGTCACCTTGCCGCTCTGGGCGAACGTGAGATTCGCCTGGTTGGCCGGCTGGATCGTGCCGGTCGCGGACACCGTCTCCTTGACGGTCTCGGTCGTCGCCGCCACGAGCTCGGTGGTGACCGCATTCCCGGCCGTGCCGCTCGACCGGTGCAGGTACAGCCAGGTGCCGGCGGCGGCCGCGAGGACGACCAGCGCCGCCAGGACCGCGACGACCGTCCGGCGGCGGCGCCGACGTGAGGTCGACGCCTCGGCCCGGTCCGTCCTCCGACTCTCGCGAGTCGCCTCGCTGGCCGTCTCGTTGGCCACGTGCACGCACCCACCTGCCTTCGCCAGGGTCCGGTGGCGCCGGGCCTCGTCACGACGTGCGGGACGCTAGGAACGGCCGCTGAGTCATGCTTGGCCCGGCCCTGTGGACAACCTGTGAGACGGTCCAGCGCTTCACAGCATGTTGCATCTATCTTAGATGCAACATGCCGACACCATTCCCGTCCGCCGCCGAGCGGGTCTACGTCCAGGTCAAGCGCGACATCCTGGCCGGCGCTCTATCGGGCGGCTCCTTCGTCACCGAGGGCGGACTGGCCGAGGCCGCCGGCGTGTCCCGGACCCCGGTCCGCGAGGCCCTGCTGCGGCTGGAGAGCGAGGGCCTGGTCCGCCTCTACCCCAAGAAGGGCGCCCTCGTCGTCCCGCCCTCGGTCGACGACGCTCGCGACGTCCTCGAAGCCCGCCTGGTCATCGAGGAGTGGGCGGCTCGGGCGGTCTGGCCTCACCGAGCCGAGCTGCTTCCTGCGCTCGAGGTCGAGCTCGAGCTTATGCGGGCGACCCTGGGGACCCAGGACGTCGTCGGGCTCGTGGAGCACGACCGCCGCTTCCATGCGATCGTCGTACGGGCGGCCGGCAACGCCATCCTCGCGCGGACCTACCAGGGTCTGCGCGACCGACAGCTGACGATCGTCGCGGCTCAGTTCCGCCGCGACCGAGAGCGCATCGACCTGGCGGTCGCTGGGCACACCCGCCTGCTGGAGATCCTGCGGACCGGAACCGTCGAAGAGCTCGTCGTGGAGACGCATACCCACGTCCACACCGCGCTGGCAGCGCTGCAGGCGCCCCGATGAGCAGGACCATGAGTACTGACGGCGGCCTCGGCGGCCGACGCGCATACGCCGTCTGGCTGGCCGCGCTGGCGGTCTACATCCTCGCCGTCTTCCACCGCACCTCGCTCGGCGTCGCGGGGCTGTTGGCGGCGGAGCGGTTCCACATCTCGGCCACCCAGCTGGCGACGTTCACCGTCCTCCAGCTGCTCGTGTATGCGGCGCTGCAGGTCCCGGTCGGCGTGCTCCTCGACCGGTTCGGCTCGCGACGGATGGTCCTCATCGGCCTCGCCCTGATGACCGGTGGGCAGCTCCTGTTCGCCGTCGTCGGGACGTTCGAGCTGGGTGTCCTCGCGCGAGCTCTCGTCGGCGCCGGCGACGCGATGATCTTCGTCAGCGCGATCCGAGTGGTGTCGCTGTGGTTCGGCGTGAGGCAGAGCCCGGTCATCACCCAGCTGACCGGGCAGCTGGGCCAGGTCGGCGCCATCGCGGCGTCGTTCCCGCTGGCGGCCGCACTGCACGGCGTGGGCTGGACCCCCACCTTTCTCGGCGCCGCGTCGATCGGCGTCGTGCTGGCGGTCACGGTCCTCCTCGTCATGCGGGACGCTCCGGGAGAAGAGCATCCGCCGCTGCGGTTCCGGGCGCTGGGGCGCACACTCCGGAGCACCTGGGACACGCCAGGGACTCGGCTCGGCCTGTGGTCGCACTTCACCAGCCAGTTCGGGATGACGGTGTTCACCCTGTTGTGGGGCTTTCCCTTCCTCGTCCGCGGACAGGGCCGCAGCGAAGCGGCCGCCGGTGCGCTCCTGGTCCTCATGACCGCCACCCAGATCGTCACCGGCCCGGTCCTCGGCGGCCTCGTCGCCCGGCACCCGTTCCAGCGCTCCCGCATGGTGCTCGGCATCGTGGGCGCCATCGCCGCGGTGTGGGCGGTCGTCCTGCTCTGGCCGGGGCCGGCTCCACTGGCGCTACTGGCCCTGCTCGTCGTCGTGACCGCCCTCGGTGCCCCCGCGGCGATGGTCGGGTTCGACCTGGCCCGGTCGTTCAACCCGCGGGAGCGGATCGGCAGCGCGCTCGGGGTAGTCAACGTCGGCGGCTTCGTCGCCTCGCTGTCGGCGATGGCCCTGGTCGGGATCGTCCTCGACCACGTCACGCCGGGCGGCCCCAGCGCCTACACGCTGGACGGGTTCCGGTTGGCCATGGCGGTCCAGTTTCCGTTCTGGCTGCTCGGGGCGGTCCAGATCTGGCGGTACCGCCGCAAGGCCATCGGCCACCTCCACGCCCATCATCCCGAGGCGTTGCGGGCCCTGCGCGACGGCGAGTCGGCCCTACCGGGCATTTCGCGATAGGCCGCCGCCCTCGAGGGGGAGCTGTGGGTGTCGGGCGCGGCGGCACATGGGGGGCGGGTGCCGCCGCGCCCGCGGTCGTGCCCATCGGGGGATGGCACGACCGGTGACTCCGGGGATGACAGGGGGCGAAACCCCGAAGCGCCCCCAGCATACGGTTACCAACCGGTAGCACAGCAAATCGCCGAACAATCTTCGCCTCAATCGTTGCCACAATCGATGGCGTGGACGCCTCCGAGTGGGACCGTCGGTACGCCGCCGTCGACCTCGTGTGGTCGGCCGGTCCGAACGCGGTAGTCGCCCGGGAGGCGGCCGACCTGGCGCCCGGCCGAGCGCTCGACCTCGCGTCGGGCGAAGGGCGGAACGCGATATGGCTCGCCGAACGCGGCTGGCGGGTGACCGCCGTGGACTTCTCCGCGGTGGCGACCGAGCGCACCCGGCGGCTAGCGGCCGAGCGGCTCGGCGCCGACGCCGGCCGCGTGACCGCCGTGACGGCGGACCTCATGACCTGGGTTCCGGAGCCGGCGAGGGCGGACCTCGCCGTTCTCGCCTATCTGCAGCTCGCCGCCAGAGAGCGCACGCACGCCCATCGCCTGGCGGCGGCCGCTCTGTCACCGGGCGGGATCTTTCTCCTCGTCGCGCACCATTCGGACAACCTCACCCAGGGAGTCGGCGGGCCGCCAGACCCCATGGTGCTCTTCACGGAGCGGGACGTCGTCGCCGACCTGGTGGGCACCGATATGGTCGTGGACCGCGCCGAACGGGTCGAGCGGGTGGTGACGGCGGGAGCCGTGGCCCTGGACGTCCTCGTCCGCGCTCACCGACCTTCCTGAGGCCCGGCAGCACCGGCCGCTAGGGTCCGGGCGTGCCCTCGGTCCCGCCCGCGCCACCGATCCGCGGCGTGATCTTCGACTTTCACCACACCCTCGCCCACGCGGGCGACCCGGCCGTATGGCTCGAGGAGGCCTGGTCCGACCTCGGCCGCGCGGGCGACCCGGTCAGCGCACTCGGCGCGGCGACGCATACCGAAGCCGTGGAGTTCCTCGACCAGCTGTGGGAGTCCGCTCGGGTCGTCGATCCGGACAGCGAGCGGGACCTCGACTCACGCCGGCACCGCGCCGTGTTCGACCAGGTCGTCGCCGCCGCGCCGGGTATCGACGGCGACCTGGCCGACGCGCTGTACCAGATCATGCACCGACAGTGGGACGTCTACGACGACGTGCTTCCGGTGTTGGCGGCATTGCGCGACAAGGGGATTCGCGTGGCAATGCTGTCGAATGTCGGCTTCGACCTGACCCCCACCCTGGAACGGACCGGCGTCCATGCCCTCATCGACGGCGCGGTGTTGTCGCACGCGGTCGGGGTCGTCAAGCCCGACCCCGGGATCTTCCGGCGGGCGCTCGACATCCTCGAGCTCCCCGCCTCCGAGGTGCTCATGGTGGGCGATGCCTGGCGCGACGACGCAGGAGCAGCCGCCCTCGGCATCCGGACGCTCATCCTGCCGCGCACCGACGACCCGTCGCACGGGTTGGAGCTGGTGCTGCGCCTCGTATGAGTGCATCGGCGTCGCGGATGTGAGGATGGGCGGGTGCTCGACGTCGTCCTCGCTCAGCAGTTGCGGGCCGCCGGACTGGATTGGGAGCCGAAGCCCGGCGACCGGTTCGTCCTGCCGCTGCCCGACATGCGTGACGAGGTGTTCATCCTCAGCAACGTCATCGCCGACGTGCACCGGTTCGAGAACGGCAACGTCATCGGCTTCAACGGCACGACGGAGTGGGCCCTCGACAGCGTCGAACAGGACGACGTCGTCTGGCTGCCGCGCGAGGAGCAGCTTCGCGACCTCCTCGGCGCCGCGTTCGTCCGGCTCGAGCAGGTGACCGGCGGCTACGCGGTGACGGCCACGGCCGGAGACGGCGAGGACCGCCGGTTCGTCGACATCGACGCCGAGCGGGCGTATGCGCGTGCGGTGCTCGCCCGGTTGCAGGTCGCCCGCCCCTGACCGGGTGCGCTCCTGTCGCGCCTCAGGGGCCGTCCGGGCGAGCCAACCGGATGGCGTCTCGGAGGGACCCGTTCTCGGTGACCGACAGCACCGGACTGGTCGGCTCGGGGGCGTCCGGATCGGCCTGCTCCGCGAGCCCGCGGTCCATCGTCGCCATGCTCTCTTGAGACAGTACCCACCCGAGCGGGGCCGTGACCGACGGGAACGTCGACTGGTGCACGACCACGACCGGCTTCGGCCGCCACTGGTCGATCTGCGTCACGAGCTCGGGCGGGGCGCCGGTCGACGCGTCGAAGAGGCTAGTCGTCGGGATGGCGCGGGCCGCGTTGCGCAGCAAGGCCGGGGTGTCGACGAGGGCTCCCTTGGCGCGCCCGTCCGTTGTCGTCGGCACGAGGATCTCCGGGGTCGGCGCCGGCGAGTTGGCCACAAGGTCGCCACCAGTGCCGTTGTCGAAGTACATGACGACGGGGACGATGACGTCGACCTGAGCGGCTCCGCTACCCAGAGCGAGGGCATTGCGACGCTGGACCTCGGGTAACCAGACGGGCGCCAGGTCGACAATCGTCGCGAGCCCGCTGTTCTCGACGTACCCGCCGTCGACCAGCTGTTGCTCGAGCTGACCGGCACACGGACCGGCGACACCTGACGGCGTCACGAACGGAAAGCGCGACGCCAACAGCGCCCCGGTCGCCGCGCTGACCGGTCCGAGACAGTGGTCGGTCCCGGTCGGTGTGCCCGCCGCCCCCGCCCCGAGGACGCCGAACAGGTCCACGGTGTGACCGGCCGGTGTCGGCGAGAAGTCGCACGACTCCTGGTCACCGGTGGCGAGCACGACCTGGCTGACCCACATCCGGCATCCGTCCGCGACGCGGGTCGAGTTGAGGATCAGCGAACCGGTCACGGCGGTCGACACGGTGCCGTCCGACGGCAGGAACGGCGTGACCAGGTCCGAGGACTTCTCCCACGCCGACTCCATGAGGCCCGCGCGGTCCAGCCACACCGGTCCGGAGACCTGCCCCGCGGCATACCCCGGCGCGCCGAAGAACGGGACGCCCGTCGCCGCATACGCCGTGTCGCGCACGAAGAGCCCGCTGGTGGCCGCGCCGAGCGCGTCGGGGGTGGCGATGGCCGTCGCCTGGTCCCGAGCGAGCCCGGTCCCCGCGAACCGGGCCTGGGTGAGGCCGACGGCTCCACCACTGGCGCCACCGGCGAACAGCGCTGCCGCGCAACGATTCGGAGTCGTCTGAGCGGACCAGTCGACCGACTGCGCAGAGGGTGTCACCGCACCGCGGAAGATGTCGAGGCCCGCGGTGGTCCAGTACGCGGCCCGGATGCCGCCACCCTCGGCCGCCAGGAGGAACAACGGCCGCAACCGGTATGCGACACCGGCGGCCGTGACGGTGTGACCACAACCCTGAGTCCGAGCTAGCCATTGGTCGATGGCCCGCGGCAGAGTGGGCCGGCTGGCCGCAGGAGCCGGCGTGCCCGGTCCCGTGCCGAGTCCGCGGACGCCGTGCACGTCGACGTCGCTGCCCAGGCTCGTGGTGAAGACGATGGTGAGCAGGAGGATCGTCGTCACGGGCAGCGACCGCAGCCGAATGCCCTTGTACCAGAATACTTCTGGCGCCTTGCGGTCCTGAACAACGACGACAGTGCCGCCGACCACCAGTGTCGCCGCCAGGAGGGCGAGCAGCGACGTGGCGATGACGCCGAGACCGCTTCCGAAGGCGGCCGCGAACCCCCCGACCACGAAGAAGAGGGCGATGCCGGCAACGAGCACGCCCAGGCGCAGGCCGAGGTTGCTCGGCACGTCGACGGTGGGCGTCAGGGTGGCTCGTACCTTCTGCCACCAGTTCCGGCTGGCGTGGACGCCGCCGACGAGGGTGTCGTCCGTAACGAACAAGACGAGCCAGCGGGCCACCGGCCAGCCGAGGACGGCGAGGGCGAAACCCAGCAGCAGCAACGGCAGTCCGCGCCAGGTGCCGCCGAGGTCGACCGCCGCGAGTGCCACGACGGCGGTGAATGAGCGCACCAGCCCAACGGCGGCCACGACGATAGAGATGGCGGTGAGGATGTCACCCGCGAGGACCATCGCCCTCTTGACCTCGGCTGTCGGTACGCGGTGCGGCAGGGCCTCGAAGTGCGCCGTCCACCACGTCGACGTTCCGCCGGCTGCGTTCAGCCGCCACCGGATCAGCGCCGACATCCCGATGATGATGAGCGGGACCGCGAGGAAGGCCATGAGCCGCTCCGGCTCGAGGCCCGGCATGCTCCAAGGCGCACCGCCACCACGGACCCAGATGACGACCAGCGCGACGGCGACGACCGCCGGGACGAGCAGCCCAAGCCAGAGGTTTGCCGGCGGCTCGGCGGCGACGGACCGATCGGTCCGATGCCACATGGCACCGGACCGCAGTCGGCCGAGCACGAGGACACCGACCGTGACCACGGCGACACTGACCGCGGCCGCGAGGAAGTGGAGCAGGCCCTGCCCGTCCCAGACCCATCGGCGCTGGACATCGGGAAGCTGGTCGAGCAGGTCCGACCCCGCGGGAATGGTGAGCACCGCCAGCGGGATCACGGCGAGGATCGAGAACCGTTGCAGGTAGAAGCCGCGCAGCCACACCGAGGTCAACGCGCGGGCGCCGGGTTGGAAGACGCCGTAGACGACGACGGCAAGCGCGGCGAGGACCACCAGCCACTTCAGGACCGACACGTACGCCGTGACCTTGGCGAGCGCAGCCGACCCGGTGGACGTCGTCACCAGCGCGAAGGCGTCCTCGAGCACGTCGACCACGGCCAGGAAGCGGAGCACCCACGCGAGGGAGTGGGCGCCCTGGCCGGCCAGCCAACCGGCGACAACGATCCCATAGAGCGCGATGAGAACGACGTCGAGGGCGACGTACATCACCAGCCACTCGGCGCGCTCGGAGGCATATGCCGGGAACGTCGCCGTCCAGCCCTCGACGTTTCCGAGGGCACTTGGCCCCATGAGGGCCGTGAACGACCAGGGTCGGGCCTTGTCGTCCAGAACCTGGCCCGAGAGCCGGTTGATCTCGCCCAGGGCGACGAACAGCGCGACGACCACGCTCACGGTGATGCCCTTGCGGATGCCGAGCACCGGCGTGACCGCCGATGTGGCGGCCGGCGTCGGACCCGCCACTTCCGGCGCGGCATTCTCCGCAGCCATGGACTCTCCTTCAACCGGATCGGTGGCCCGCCTCGGCGTCGACGCCTCTCGACCGTGGTGATCCATCGAAGCAGGACGGCTGTCGTTCCTGCGTGATACTCGTGGGCCGCGTGTCCTCCCGAGCCGGGCGTTTGGCTGGAGCGAGACTGGACTCAAGGAGCAACGGCGATGAGAGACCTCGAGGTGGCCATGACGAAAGACGACGTCGTCGCTGCACTTGCGTGGTGCGACAACCCCTGGTGTGGCGAGGTCTACGACCTACGCGACGGCTGGGGCGGCCGCTGCCCCTCCTGTATGGCGCTCGCCGACGAGCACCTGTCCGGAGTCCATCCCATCGTCATCGAGGCGTGCGTGGAGTGCCGGCGCGAGCCGCGGGAACGGCGTCGATCGGCCTGAGCGCCCGCGTCAGGTGAAGGCGAAGAGCGCGATCGGCGTCGCCGTCGGCTGAGGCGAGCCGCCGCTCGGCTCAACCGAGACGCCGGCGCCCTGGGCGGTTGCAGCGTCGCCCTCGAGGAGGACGGTCTGGTTCGGGCCCGGCGGCACCAGCCCCGCGGAGACGAAGTTGCCGCCGGCCGCCTGCAGCCACATCTGATAGGTCTGCCCGCTCGGCGGCGCGCCCAGGTTGTTGGTGACCAGGACGGCCCGGCCGACCGACTTGGACCGGACGACGGTGATCGTGCCGCCGCCGGACAACGCCTGCTGGTAGCGCTGGGCATCCGGCGCCTGCTGGACCTGCCCGGCGACATCCGTCTGGACCTGGGAGGTCGACTTCCAGGGCTGGATGACCGCCAGCGCGCCACCGGCACCGAGAACGACGACGGCGGCGGCCGCGGCCAGCCAGCGGTTCCGGCGGCGGCGGGCCCGGGACCGCCGGGAGGTCCGGCTCCCCGGCTCCGCCGCGTGGCCGGCCTGGCGGCTGGCCGACGGTGGCACCGGTCGTACCGTCGAGATGTCGCGGAGCACCTGCTCGCGCAGCCGTTCCGGCGGCGTCGCCTGCGTCAGCACTGACAGCTCGAGCGCGGTCGCCCGGAAACTCTCGACCAGGGCGTGGCAATCGGCGCACTTCGCCAGGTGCCGCTCGAAGTCGGCGCGCTCGACGTCGTCGACCGCGTCGGCGGCATAGGCGCCGGAGAGGGCGTGGATCTCCGCCATGTCGTTCCCGTTCATGAGCCCAGTCCCAACGTGTGACGCAGACGGATGAGCCCGTCGCGAATGCGGGTCTTGGCGGTTCCGAGGGGGAGGTCCAGCATCGCGGCGACCTCGGTATGCGTGTAGCCGCCGAAGAAGGCGAGCTCCAGGGCGTTGCGCTGCGCCGGCGTGAGCGTCTGGAGGGCCTTGCGCACCCGCTCGGCCTCCAGCGAGGCCTGCGCCGCCTCGGCGGTCGAGTCGTAGTCCACGTCGTGGTTCGCCTCGTGGTAGCCGTGGTCCCGGCGGCCGGCAGCCGCCGCGGATCTCACCCGATCCACGGCTTTGCGGTGGGCGATGGTCATCATCCACCCGAGCGCGCTGCCGCGATCCGGTTCGAACCGGGTCGAGGTACGCCAGATCTCGAGGAAGGCCTCCTGGGTGACTTCTTCGGACTGAGCCGGGTCACGGACAACCCGCAGGACCAGTCCGAAAAGTCGTGGGGCGACGGCGTCGTAGAGCAGCGCGAACGCGCCCTCGTCGCCCCACGACGACTGTCGGAGCAGGCTGGCCAGGCGAGCGTTCGGATCGGTGCCCGCCGGCGACTCATCGCCGGAGGGCACGGCCCGGAGCTCAGCCATGACGAGCATTCTGCTGCGCCATTGTCGGTTGCGCTCGACGCCGTCCGCCGGCGGGCCCGTCTGCGAGCTCGCGAACAGCGCCGCGGCTGGCGCCACGGTCACAGGCGTACTTCGTCCCGACCGCCTGACAGGATTGGGCCATGGTGGACGAGGTGGGGGTCGACGAGGTGGGGGTCGACGAGGTGGCGGTCGACGAGACAACCCGGTCGCGCCCCGCCTACCTGCGCTGGACCACCATCGGGCCGGTCCTCGCCCTCCTGGCGCTGGTCGCGACGTGGGAGCGCGTCCTTCCGCCGGTCGGTGTCATCATCCTCGCGATCCTGCTCGGGGTCGCGGTCATGGCCGCCGTGCAGCACGCCGAGATCGTGGCGCACCGAGTGGGTGAGCCCTTCGGCTCGCTGGTCCTGGCCGTCGCCGTAACGGTCATCGAGGTCGGTCTGATCGTCACCTTGATGGTCTCCGGCAAGGGCGATACGTCGACCCTCGCCCGTGACACCGTGTTCGCGGCGGTGATGATCACCTGCAACGGCATCGTCGGCATCTCCCTGCTCGCCGGGTCGCTCCGGCACGGCGTCGTGGTCTTCAACAAGGAAGGGACCGGGGGCGCCCTCGCGACGGTCGCCACCCTGGCCACGGTCTGCCTCGTGCTGCCGACGTTCACGACCAGCCACCCGGGGCCGGAGTTCTCGACGGCACAGCTCGCCTTCGCCGCGGTCGCGTCGCTGCTGCTCTACGTGGTGTTCGTCCTCACACAGACCGGACGGCACCGAGACTTCTTCCTCCCCCTCGACAAGCACGGGAGCCTCATCGAGGACGACGAGGGGCACGCTCCACCGCCCGGCAGCTCCTGGAAGCTCAGTCTGGTCCTCCTGCTCACCTCCCTCGTCGCCGTCGTCGGCGACGCCAAGACGCTGTCGCCGGCGATCGACTCGGCGGTCGCCGTCGTAGGGTTGCCGCCGTCGTTCGTGGGCGTGGTGATCGCGGTGCTCGTCCTCGCCCCGGAGACGCTCGCCGCACTCAACGCCGCACGCCGCAACCGGATGCAGATCAGCCTCAATCTCGCCCTCGGTTCGGCGATGGCCAGCATCGGGCTGACCATCCCGACGCTGGCGCTGGCGACCATCTGGCTGGACAACCCGCTGCTGCTGGGTCTCGGGGCAACCCAGATGGTCCTCCTCGCGATAACCGTCGTGGTCGGGATGCTCACCGTCGTCCCCGGTCGCGCCACTCGGCTTCAGGGTGGCGTGCACCTCGTCCTGCTCGCGGCCTACATCTTCCTCGCCGCCAACCCCTGAGGTCCGCCGTGTACGTTCCGCACCACTTCGCCCTCGAGGACCTCAACGAGATCCGGGAGCTGGTCCGCGCCGTGCACGTCGGACAGCTCGTCACCGTCGGCCCCGACGGTGCTCCGGACGCCAGCCTGCTGCCGGTGCTCTGGGAGGGCGACGAGGTCGTCGTTCACCTGGCCCGAGCGAACGCACACTGGCGCCGGATCGCGGACAGCTCTCCTGGCCTCGTCGTCGTGACCGGACCGGACGCATACATCACCCCTCGTTGGTATGCGTCGAAGCGCGAGCACGGGCGTGTAGTCCCGACCTGGAACTACTCCGTGGTGCACCTGTCGGGTCCGGTGACGGTTCACGACGACCCGGAGTGGTTGCGGCGGGCGGTGACGCGACTGACCGAACATCACGAGGGTCGGACGGCGAACGGCGACGCGTGGGAGGTGCACGATGCGCCAGAACGCTTCGTCGCGGGTCAACTCAAGGCCATCGTCGGTGTCTCCATGACGGTCACGACCGTGGAAGCGAAGGCCAAGCTGAGCCAGAACCGGTCCGCTGAGGATCAACGCGAGGTGGTGGAGGGCCTGGCCGGGTCACCCGACTTCGGTGCGGCGGCGGTGCGCGACGCGATGGTCCGCATCCAGGCCGGTCACTGAAACCCGGCCTGCGCCAATGGGTGCAGCAGCTCCCGCTCTTCGTACGAGAGGTGGGACAGCAGCGCATCGGTGACGAGGTCGAGCACCTCCTGCAGCTTCTGGGTGCCGGAGCCCTCGTCAGCGACGAGGGCGACGAGCGCCCGGTCGAGATGGTCGAGAAGTTCGGCGATGACCTCGTGCTCTTCCTCGAGACGATCGAGGACCGGACCGACGCCGTCGACACGACGCAGGTGCGGAAAGACGCTGACGTCCTCCAGGGTGTGGTGGCCGGTGACGATCCGGCAGTACTGCTCGCAGTAGGCGCCGAGGGTCCAGTTGTTCTGCCGCAGCGTCATCCGGTTGATCGCCGACCGCGCCGAGCCGACCGAAGTACGGCCGTCCGCGACCTGCTCGACGATGTCGCGAAGGCGGGCGAGCTCGGCGCGGAGCGCGTCGTGGACGTCGATGAGGTGCTGTGGCGCTGCCTGCTGGACGGCGGAGTAGGTGAACGACGCCGGCGCCGGGAAGGTTGGGCGGGTGCCCTCGTCCCAGGCCGCCTGGTCGCTGAGCCGGGTACCGTCGTCCACTGTTGGATGAACATCGAGTCGTGAGTCGCCTTGCGCTGTGGTCGAACTCGTCGCAACGACCTCCGCGGTCGACGGCGCCCGGGTGGTTCCTGCTCCGCTCCGTCTCGCTTCGTCGACGAGGTCGCGAACGCTCGGCGCGACCTCCTCGCCGAACCGGCGCACGTCGCCCGGGTCGTCGGTGCCGAGGATGAACGTGCTCATCCCGTCCTCGACCGCGAGAGCGGCGAGCTGCTCGGCCCAGTTCTCGGCGGTTCCGGAGAGGGCGCCGCCTCGTCCCCGTCCTGGCGTGAAGGAACCGAAGACGTTGTAGAGACGACGTACCGACGAGGGGTCGCGGCCGGCGTCCCGCGCCGCCTGGTCGATCACGTCGTTCATCCCGCCGAGTTGGTCGGGGTCGGCGTAGCCCATGCTCGGAAGCCAGCCGTCCGCATACCGACCGGTGAGTCTCAGCATCCGCGGCTTGTAGGCGCCGAGCCAGATCTCGACCGGGTGCGCGGGGGCCGGCCCGGGGTGCAGGCCGGCCACACGGTGGTGACGGCCGTCGACCCGCAGGGAGGTGCCGTCCGGGCGCCAGACGCCGCGGATCACCTCGATGGCTTCGCTCAGGGCGTCGACGCTCTCGGCCGGCTGTAGCCGGCTTCCGCCGGCGGCGACGATCGCGTCCCAGAACGCTCCGGCGCCGAGTCCGAGATCGATTCGGCCGCCGGTGACGAGGTCGAGGGTGGCGACGCTCTTGGCGAGCACCACCGGAGGGCGAAGGGGGAGGTTCGCGACGTTGAGGGCGAACCGGAGGGTGCTGCTGCGTGCGGCGAGGACGGTCAGGAGGGTCCAGGCGTCGAGGTGCCGTGACTGATAGGGGTGGTCCTGGACGGTGACCAGGTCGAGGCCGCTGACCTCGGCGATCTCGGCGAGGACGAGGAGCCGGTCGAGATCCGCCGCGTCGGGCGTGGGGAACAGTCCGAATCGCAGCTCCTGCCCGTAGTCCACCCCGCAACCCTAAGCAAGCGTGGTGCGCTTCCGATCACTCATGAGCGGACCTGACGCGGACCTGTGCATGAACCATTGGCTGTCGGACTGTAGCTCTAGGATGGAACAGATGTTCGATTCAATGCGGTGGAGGGTCCATTGTGGTCACTGGTCTGGAAGCGCCGCCGTTCCTGCCCGAGCAGGTGCGGAGCGCCTGGGCGCTGCTCGCGCAGACCGTCGTGGGCTCCAGCGGCGAGCCAGAATTCGCCCCCCCCGCGGAGCAGGCGAGATGGGCGGCAGTGGAGGCGTCGTTTCACGACCGTCCGGCCTTGGTCCTTTCACAGGCATGGGCGGCGGAGGAGCTGCGAGTGATCGAGGCCGCGGAGGCGGTCAAGGCGTGGGCTGACCTCCAGGGCCTCAATGCGCTGCGACGGCTGCACGATGCAGTCGGCATGGTGGTGCGGGAGAACGTCGAAGAAATCGGCCACTACACCGCGAACGCCGTCTCATACAAGGCAGTCGTCGCCGAGACGGTCACCGCGACGGTCGACGACGTGGCGCTGGCCACCGGACTGCCCGAGGGCGCTGTGGCCGCCCGCCTCGACCTCGCAAGGAACGAGGAAGGCCGCTCTGCTCCGCTGCTCGCTTCCCTTGCGGAGGGGCAGGTGGGCCTGGACCGGGCGGTGCGGATTCATCAGGCAACAAAGGGACTGGACCCAGATGTGGCGTCCGCGGTGGCCGCCCGGCTACTGGCTCCTAACGCGGACGGATCGGTGCGCTCGCACCGGTCGTTCACGCGCGAACTGCGACGACAGGTCGTTGTCCACACCCCCGACCCCGCCGAAGAGCGCGCGGAGGCGCTGCGCCGGCGATGCGCTTACGGATGGCTCGAGCCGGATGGCACCGGTCGACTCACCGTCGTCGGAGACGCGGCCAGAGTGACTGCCGCCCTGGATCGCGTGGACCGGCTTGCTCGGAGCCTTCGCGGCGCCGGGGATGCACGCACCTTGGAGCAACTCCGTTCCGACGTGGCCCTGGATCTGATCCTTCACGGCTGGGCGGAGTCGACGAAGGTCCCTGGAGCCGCGCAAGCGACATTCGTTGGGCAACCACCGTCGGCGCGAGTGAACCTTGTCGTCGCGTTGACCACGCTGCTTGGCGTTGATCAGCAGCCGGGTGAGATCCCTGGGCACGGGTTCGTGCCCGCTGCGGTCGCCCGGAGCATCGCGACGGCCGGCGGGTCGGTGTGGCGGCGCTTGGTCACCGACCCAGCCGACGGCACCGCCCTGGAGCTCTCGACGAACCGGTACCGCCCCACCGCCGCCATGGCCGAGCAGGTCGCCGCTCTAGACGGAACCTGCCAGGCACCGGGTT
>Ga0307289_10000415_pt1 | contig 18554 bp, 14 predicted proteins | sample ER_DNA_143_FD_194483 | JGI IMG/M metagenome (GOLD analysis project Ga0307289, IMG submission 194483) | Bulk soil microbial communities from the East River watershed near Crested Butte, Colorado, United States - ER_DNA_143 | ecosystem: Environmental > Terrestrial > Soil > Floodplain | place...
ACACCGTTGATCATGCCGAGCGGGTCGCATTGATCGAGTTGGGGTCTGCCATCGACAACCCCGTGATCACTCTCGATGGTCGCGTTGAGTCCAACGGCAACTTCCACGGCGCCCCACTCGGCTATGTGTTGGACTTCCTCGCCATAGCGGTGGCAGACCTCGCCAGCATCTCCGAACGGCGCACCGACCGGTTTCTCGACAGGGCGCGCAACAGTGGCCTGAATGCGTTCTTGGCGGCCGATCCCGGCGTCGACTCCGGTCACATGATTGCGCAGTACACCCAGGCTGCGATCGTCTCCGAGCTGAAGCGGCTGGCGGTGCCCGCTTCGGTGGACTCGATTCCAAGCTCGGCTATGCAAGAGGATCACGTTTCCATGGGTTGGTCGGCGGCGCGCAAACTGCGCCGTGCGCTCGACGGCCTTACTCGGGTCCTGGCCATCGAGCTGCTGACAGCGGCTCGTGGCATTGAGCTGCGCCGGCCGCTGCAACCCGCACCCGCCAGCGCCGCCGTCATCGCGGCCCTCCGGGCTGCCGGTGCCCCGGCACCTGGTTCAGATCGTTGGCTCGCACCCGAGATCGACACCGCAGTTGATTTGATCAGAGCTGGTGCCGTCGTGACGGCCGCGGAGTCGGTGGTCGGCCGTCTCAATTAATCAACAATCACCCGAGCTGCGAGCGTCGACAGCGCGCGAGCAGCTCCCATCAAAGGGAGGCAAATATGGAAGGCGCCCGACCTGTACGTGCGCCCCGCGGCATGACGCTGACTGCGCGATCATGGGCTACCGAGGCTCCGCTACGGATGCTGATGAACAACCTCGATCCGGAAAACGCCGAACGCCCAGATGATCTTGTCGTGTACGGCGGCACCGGCCGGGCCGCCCGGGACTGGCGAGCCTTCGACGCCATGGTCCGCACACTGTCGACTCTGGCACTTGACGAGACCATGCTTGTCCAGTCAGGGCGCCCGGTTGGTGTCATGCAAACCCACGAATGGGCGCCGCGGGTGATCTTGGCAAACTCCAACTTGGTCCCGGACTGGGCTACCTGGCCGGAATTCCGCCGATTGGAGAAGCTTGGGCTGACGATGTACGGCCAGATGACCGCGGGGTCGTGGATCTACATCGGGACGCAGGGCATTGTGCAGGGCACCTACGAGACCTTCGCCGCGGTCGCGGAGAAACGGTTTGGCGGGACTTTGGCTGGAACCTTGACGCTCACCGGTGGCTGCGGTGGTATGGGCGGCGCACAGCCCCTGGCGGTGACGCTGAACGGGGGCGTCTGCTTGATCGTCGACGTTGATCGATCACGGCTGCAGCGCCGAGTTGATCATCGCTATCTCGACGAGATCGCTGATGATCTTGACGAGGCGGTATCTCGCGCGGTGGCGGCGAAAGATGAGCGGCGAGCAACCTCTATTGGTGTCGTCGGCAACTGCGCCGAGGTCTTCCCGGAGCTCTTGCGGCGCGGCGTACCGATCGACGTTGTGACCGACCAAACCAGTGCTCATGACCCGCTGTCTTACCTGCCGGAAGGAATCAGTGTTGAAGATTGGGCGATCTATGCCGAGCAGAAGCCAGAGGAGTTTACCGACCGGGCCCGGGCCAGCATGGCGCGTCACGTTCAGGCGATGGTGGAGTTCCAGGATGCCGGGGCTGAGGTCTTCGATTACGGGAACTCGATCCGCGACGAGGCACGGTTGGGCGGCTGCGAACGGGCCTTCGACTTCCCGGGCTTCGTACCTGCCTACATCCGGCCGCTGTTTTGTGAGGGCAAGGGCCCGTTCCGGTGGGTCGCGCTGTCGGGAGATCCGCACGACATCGAGGTCACCGATCAAGCCGTTCTGGAACTCTTCCCCGACAACTCTCGACTGCAGAAGTGGCTGCGCGGCGCCCGGGCGAAGATCAGCTTCCAAGGCCTGCCAGCACGGATCTGCTGGCTTGGCTATGGCGAGCGGGATAAAGCTGGCTTGGCCTTCAACGAGCTCGTCGCCTCGGGCAAGGTCAGTGCGCCGATTGTCATCGGTCGTGATCATCTGGACTGCGGTTCGGTGGCCAGCCCGTACCGCGAGACCGAGGCAATGCTCGACGGCTCGGATGCCATTGCGGACTGGCCGTTGCTGAACGCCATGATCAACACTGCTTCGGGAGCCTCCTGGGTGTCCATCCACCATGGCGGCGGCGTCGGCATCGGCCGCTCGATCCACGCCGGTCAGGTGTCACTCGCCGACGGCACGGACTTGGCCGCGCAGAAGCTGGCGAGAGTGCTGACCAATGATCCAGGCATGGGAGTAATCCGGCACGTCGACGCCGGTTACGAGCGGGCCGAGCAGGTCGCCGCTGAGCGTGGCGTCCGAATCCCCATGAAGGAAGGGATCGAGGAGTGAACTCAGTACGAACGGCCTTACTTGAGGTTCCGTGTGGCGACCTCTTGAGATGATCTTGCTGATGCCCGGCCTGCGGAGCTTCGCCTAGGACGACATCTTGATCGGTGACACAGGGAAAGCGTGGGGTACCTGGACAGGCAGAAACGCTCGTCGACGAGCCGAGTAGTTAGCGCATAGCAGCCGGCCAACTGGGTGAGAAATATGGCAAGGCTGAGCAGACTGTTTGGAACTCAGCAGGTCGAATCTCACCATGCCTAACTGCTCGCGACTCGCAACGGCCTTCTCCCTAGTCGCCGTGAGGAGACCCTGCAGGTGATCGACCACGACTGCAGCGTCAACATGGATGATGGGCAGCTGTTCGGCAGGACCCGACCCCAGTCAACCCCGAAGTTCACAGCCGGAAGCGAGAGGTGTACGGGGCGATCTCAGCGGCGGCCTCCGTGCCGTACGCCTGGTCGAAGCGAGTTAGGAACGTGTCACCGAAGCGATACTCCTGGGTCCCAACGACCTCCATCACATAGCTCGCCAACATGGAACCGATCTGGGCGCAGCGCTCCAGCGACACATCCCAAGCGAGTCCAGCGAGGAACCCTGCGCGGTAGGCATCGCCCACGCCGGTAGGGTCAACCCGTCCGACCTCCCGCGCAACGGGTACGTCCACTCGAGGCTCACCAGCGATCTCGACACTGGATCCCTTGACTCCACGAGTGATCACTCGGACGGCGGTTCGCTCCAGGATTTCCTCATGCGACCAGCCCGTCTTCTGACGGATCATTCCGTCCTCGTAGTCGTTGGAGAACAGGTACGTTGCCCCATCGATCAGCCGTCTGATCTGCGGCCCGTCCAGCCAAGCCAATTGCTGCGAGGGGTCAGCGACGAAGTCCAATCCCAAGCTGCGACACTCCGCGGTATGCCGCCGCATTGCCTCGGGATCGTTCGGAGCAATCACGACCAGATCGAGCCCGCTGGTTCGTTCGGCAATCGGCTGCAGCTCGATCTCGCGCGCCTCGGCCATGGCGCCGGTGTAGAACGAGCCGATCTGAGCACTCACTGAGTCGGTCGTACAGATGAAGCGCGCGGTGTGCTGGGTTTCGGACACTCGTACGGGCCAGGTCTGCACGCCGTGTCGCTCCAGCCAAGCGCGATAATCGCCAAAGTCCTCGCCGACGGACCCGACGAGCAGCGGGTCCAATCCAAGTGCCGCCAGTCCGAAGCAGATGTTAGGAGCGATGCCGCCGCGCCGGATCTGCAGATCCTCGACTAGGAAGGACAGTGATACCCGATCCAGCTGCTCGGTGAGCAGCGACTCAGCGAACTGTCCCGAGAACTTCATCAGATGGTCCATGGCAATGGAACCAGTGACGGCGATGTGCACGAGGTGACGGTAGCGGTTGTCAGGCCGAGGCGCTTGCGTATCGAAGAATCGACTCGTCTGCTTCGGAGTCGTCGCCGTTTGCGGTCGCAATCACTCATGCATTCCGAACCCGCTAATTAGATATCAGGTAGCAAGCCTGTGATGAGGAGAATGGCGACGATGCACCCCAAACCGGATCTCTGGCTACCAGCGGAATACAAGGATTTCAAGCGCATATTGAGGCATTGGAGGAGGCGGCCTGTGAGGCTGAGTCATCGATCGATCTTGCTCATGGGAACTTGCTCCTTTACAGCCGGGTCTCACCCCGGCAGTGTTGGCGCATTGCCCGGGGCACTGTCTGGAGGAGCAGCATCAGCGAATTAGCGTTTGAGCAGCTGTGGTCGGCGATCGCGGACATTGGGCGCGATTCGGTCACGGGGGGTTACCGACGGTTTGCCTGGAGCGAAGCCGATTTGAGGATGCGCGAATGGTTTGCCGGCGAATGCGAGAGCCGCGGCCTCGAGCTGACCGAGGATCGGATGGGAAACCAATGGGCCTGGTGGGGTGATCCGGATGGCTCCACGGCCGGCAGCATCGTTACCGGCTCTCACCTGGACAGTGTTCCGGACGGCGGCGCCTTCGACGGGCCGCTCGGCGTCGTCAGTGCGCTGCTGGCGGTCGACCGGCTGAGGGCCGACGGCTTGACGCCGCGCCGCCCGATCGGGGTAGTGAACTTCGTCGACGAGGAGGGTGCCCGGTTTGGCGTGTCCTGTGCCGGGTCCCGGATGATCACCGGCGTGCTGAGTCCTGATCGGGCATTGGCATTGCGTGACGCCGACGGCGTGACGATGGCGGATGCAATGCGGGCGGTGGGGAGACAACCGGAGCAGTTGGGCCCTGATCCGGAGGCTCTTTCTCGGATCGGCTCATTCGTTGAGCTGCATATCGAGCAGGGGCGGGGACTGATCGATCTCAGTCGTCCGGTGGCAGTTGGCAACGGGCTATGGGCCCATGGCCGGTGGCGTACGGAAATTCCTGGTGAAGCGAACCATGCCGGTACGACGAGGCTGAACGATCGCCGGGACGCGGTGATCGGCTGCGCGCACCTGGTGCTCGAGGCGCGGGCGGCTGCCGAGGCACATGAGAGTCTGGCGACCGTTGGCAAGATCAACATCATGCCCGGAGGCGTGAACGCCATTGCTCGTCTGGCGACCGCCTGGCTTGATGCCCGGGCGGCTGATGAAGCTGCGCTCAGCGCCACCGTTGATCAGATTGCAGGGCAGGTTGCCAGCCTTGGCGGGGTCATGGTCGAGGAGTCGCGGACACCACACACGGACTTCGACAATGCGCTCGTCACTCGGCTGACCAGCTTGCTCGATGATGCACCGGTGATGAGCACTGGTGCAGGGCACGATGCCGGGATTCTTGCCAATGCCGGCGTGCCGGCGGCGATGATCTTCGTCCGCAACCCGACCGGCATTTCTCACTCGCCCGCCGAGTGGGCCGAGCCCGAGGACTGCCTTGCCGGGGTCGCTGCCCTGGCGTCGGTGCTGGCTGACCTCGCTGGAGTGGAACCGTGAGTTCGTACTGGTCCGCGTACGCCTGGCTGCCGGACGGCTGTTTCGCCGGTGTCGGCTTTGATGTAGATGATGGGCGCTTTGCAGCGGTTCGAGCCGGTGTCGAACCGCCTATCGGTGCGGTAATCCTTGGCGGCGTCACACTCCCTGGGCTCGCGAACGGCCATAGCCACGCTTTCCATCGGGGGCTACGTGGCCGAACGCACGCAGCAGGCGGCACGTTTTGGACGTGGCGTGAGCAGATGTACGCTCTCGCCGCGCGGCTTGACCCCGACTCCTACCTTTCGCTTGCCCGTGCGGTATTCGCCGAGATGGCGCTGGCCGGATTCACTGTCGTCGGGGAGTTCCACTATCTACACCATGATCAAGGCGGGCGCGCGTACGCCGATCCCAACGCCATGGGACAAGCGCTGATCCAGGCTGCCACCGAAGCCGGCATTCGACTGACCTTGATCGACGCCTGTTACCTATCCGGCGGACTCACAGCAACCGGCCATCTGCCGCTGGATTCAGTACAGCAGCGTTTCGCTGACTCCGACGTTGATCACTGGCGGGCTCGGGTGAGCCTGCTGAGCGATCGTGATCGGGTACGCATTGGCGCCGCGGTGCATTCGGTTCGGGCAGTGCCGGCTGAGGCTCTCAGCGTGATCGGTCAGGTGGCAGGGGAGCAGCCGCTACATGTTCACCTCAGCGAGCAACCGGCGGAAAACGCCGTTACCCAGGCTTTCTATGGCTGTACTCCCACGGAGTTGCTTGATGATCATGGTCTACTCGGTCGCAGAACTACAGTGGTGCACGCTACCCACCTGAGCGACACCGACATCAAAACCTTGGGTAGCAGCCAGACATCGGCGTGCTTCTGTCCGACGACGGAGCGTGATCTTGCCGATGGCATCGGCCCGGCCCGACGGCTGGCCGACGCAGGCAGCCCGCTCACCATCGGCTCTGATCAACAGGCAGTGATTGACCCGTTCGAGGAGCTACGCGGCGTCGAGCTTCACGAGCGGCTGGCGACCGGTCAACGTGGCCGCTTCACCCCCGCCGAGCTAATCAATATCGGCAGCGAGTCCGGCTATCACAGTCTGGGCTGGCCCGACGGCGGCCGGATCGCCGATGGAGCTCTCGCGGACTTCGTCGTCGTCCGATCCGATTCGGTGCGCACTACGGGAGTCCATTCTGATCAAATTGCCTATGCTGCGACCGCGGCCGATATCGATCAAGTCGTCGTCGCCGGACACACCATCGTCCGGGATGGGCAGCATCAGCTCGGCTCAGCGGCTCGGCTGCTCGCTGTCGCACTTGATCAGCTGGACGCCGTGTGAGCAGCACAGTGATCACTGGAATCGGCGAGCTGGTGACCTGCGACGGTACCAGCGCTGATCTGCTGGGCATTCGGTCCAATGCTGCGCTCGTCATCGAGGAGGATGTGATCGCTTGGATAGGGCCCGCTGCTGAGGCGCCAGCGGCCGACACCAAGATCGACGTCGGCGGCCGAGTGATCATTCCTGGTTTTGTCGACTCACACAGCCATTTGATCTTCGCTGGTGATCGAGCCGCCGAGTTCACGGCTCGGATGACCGGCCAGCCGTACGATGGAGGCGGCATTGGCGTCACAGTGGCTGCGACTCGCGCGGCCAGTGACGATGAGCTCACTCGGCTACTTGCTGCCCGGATAGCCGAGCTACGAGCCCTCGGCACTACCACCGTGGAGATCAAAAGCGGCTACGGATTGACCGTTGCCGACGAGGTGAGGGCGCTCACAATTGCTCGGCAGTTCACAACCGAGGCGACCTTCCTGGGCGCCCATGTCGTACCGGCGGAGTATGCGAACGATCGGGCCGCCTATGTCGACCTCGTGACCGGGCCCATGCTGGAGGCTGCCGCGCCGTATGGGCGCTGGATCGATGTCTTCTGCGAGCCGCACTCGCCCCATGCGTTTGACGCTGATGAAGCACGCCACATCCTCATGGCCGGAGCAGCTGTCGGTCTCGGCCTGCGCGTACACGGCAACCAACTCGGTCCTGGTCCGGGTGTTCAGTTGGCCGTCGAGTTGGCCGCAGCCAGTGTTGATCACTGCACCTATCTGGACGACGCGGATGTCGATGCGCTGGCTGACGCAGCGGATACGACGGTGGCAACGCTGCTTCCGGGAGTCGAGTTCTGTACTCGCTCGCCGTATCCGGATGCCGCTCGGCTGCTCGCGGCAGGAGTCTCGATCGCACTGGCCACTGACTGCAATCCAGGCACCTGCTACTCGAGCTCAGTGCCGTGGGTGATCTCTCTGGCTGTGCGCGAGATGGGCATGACACCAGCTCAGGCGCTTTTTGCCGCTACGGCGGGCTCCGCTAAGTCACTGCGACGCACCGACATTGGTCAGCTGACCGTGGGAAACCGGGCCGATCTCGCGGTACTGGATGCGCCCTCATATCTGCATCTGGCCTATCGTCCTGGAGTGCCGATCGCCCACGCGCTCAATCTCGCGGCATCTGCCGAAACGTTGGCGGAGTGATCTGCAGGTTCTTCCAGACGAACGACGGCACGCGACCGAAGAACTCGTGTGCAAAGTCGGCGCAGAAGCCGATCAACTGCGTGTCATGTTTGTCGACCGAGAAGCGCATCCCATTGCCTGCGATGCGAAATCCTGGCGGCTGCGCCGCCATTAAGAACTCCATCGTCCGCGGATGGATCACATCCGATGCGAACTTGGGATTGTCGGTGCGCACCGTAAAGCGGTCATTGAATTCCTCGCTCTCGAAGCGGACCTTCTTGCCACCCCAGCCGCCGCCCACTGAGAGCATCGGGAACGAGAAAGGCATCATGATCGCAGTCACGACTTCGGAGTGATTCTCGGTCACCGTGCGCGTCCGGGTATGGCCATTTGAGTCGGTGTAGGTCTCTGTGCGTTGCGTCTTCCAGCGGTGAATAAACGCCTCGATCGGCAAGCCGTCGTTGGAACCGCGAATCGCCTTGTCCGTGGTATGCCCGAACCCCGCTGTGGTCAGGTCGTACTTAGCGATGAGCGTGTCGTCGCGGCCGATCAGCTGCCAGTCAGGATGGCCGTAGAATTCGAATCCCGGCGTCGGCGGTGTTGCCCGATAGGGCGCCAAGGCTCCCGGGTCGAACGCCTGGGCGACCGCCCCGAGCTTCTCGAGATAGCCCTGCAATTGCTCCGGGTCTTTGGGTGTACCAACCGCAACCAGCTGTTGACCGTCGATGCTGAGATCGACCTTGTGCCCTGCCTGGCCAAAGGCAGCGACCGCATCAAGCACAGAGGCGGAGAGGGCCGTTCCGGCATATCCAGCGTCAGCAGCCCGTACCTGATAGCGCGGATCCACGTCAACCTGAGGCAGCTCTACGCCGCTGCGAGCCTGGTCTGTGGACACGAACAGATCCGGGAGGGGTAAGGGCAACTGCATGCTCGCCACGCGGTCGTCGAATTTGGGTCCGCCCTCGCTGCTGGTGTACTCGAACACCCGGAATGGCACCCCGGCTGCGGTCTGGCCGGAGATTGCCTCGTCCACCTTGCGCACGAAGCCGAGGCCAAACGGCGGTGCATGGTGATCAAGAACCCAGTCCAAGGAGGGACGCGACTCGAAGGTCCAACCACGTCCGCGCAGTGCCCGTACGTAGCGCTGGCGGCGGATGATCAAAAAGGCAATGAGACCTACCACCAGCACGGCGATCACGATGAAGATGATCACGATCGTGCTGCTCATACGTACTCCCTACGTGGTGCCTGAGTGCGGTGACCTTGGGGACGCTCTACGAGATACATCGCGGACAGGATGGCCAGGCCGCCAATGATCATGCGTAGGGTGATTGTCTCCCCACCGAGGGCCACCGCGAAGGCCGCTGCCCAGACGGGCTCCATGGCCATGATCACTGCAGCCCGCGAGGGCTCAATGTGCGCCTGAGCCCAGGTTTGCAACACCATCGTCATAGCGCTCGCAATAAGCGCGAGATAGAGCACGATAAGCCAATCACCGGCGCTGTTTGGCAACTGGATGCCGGCACCTGATCCTGTCGTCGGCCACCACGCCGCGACGGCAGACACCAGCGTGATCACGATCAGCTGAACCAGGCTCAGACTTAGCGTGGTCTCCGGAGTACTGAACCGCCCAAGGGCCACGATGTGACCCGCATAGATCACTGCAGCGATCAAGGTCAGCAGTTCACCGTAGCCGAGCGCGAAGCCGTGCAGCGCCAGTACGCCGAGTCCAACCGTGGCAAGGATCGCAGCCAGCCAGGTCAAACGCGGGATCCGACGCCGCAGCAGGAGTGCAGTCAGCAGCGGGGTCACCACCACATAGAGCCCTGTGACAAAGCCCGAAACGCTGGCTGCAGTATGGGCCAGCCCCGCGGTCTGCAAGATCTGCGCGGAGCCGTACAAGAGTCCAAGCAAGGAGCCATACATCAGGACGGTTCGAGACAAGCGAAGCCGAGGCGCCGCGATGATGGCAAGCGCCACGCTGGCAATCGCAAAACGGATGGCGAGCAGGTCGGCTACCGGAATCCGGGTCACCACATCCTTGATCAGAAAGAATGTCGAGCCCCAGGCAGCCGTCATCAACAGCAGCGCCAGAAACGCCAGCAGCTCGGTGCGAGACCTGGCAGCAAGCATCGCCCCAGCCTAGAGCGGTGACCCACGTCGTTCTCACCGGCGAGAAGTCCACCATCGCGCCCCAATTGCGTTGCGTGACTGCCGATGAGTACCGCCTCGAGTTCTAGAGCTGGTGTTGACTGGTTGTCCGAGGTGGCCGAGCTGACGACTGGGGGAGTGACCGTCAGACGACGTACAAGGTGATCGTGGAGCCTTTAGGCGCTTCCGTACGCGCCGAAGGGTTGGTGTAGACCACGTAGCTAACTCCAGGGCGATTGATCGAAACTGGCTGCACCTTGGTCTTGAAGCCGGCCTCCCGCATCACCTTCCTGGCGGCTGGAACCGCCATGCGCTGCACATTGGGCACCGTGATCAGGTTCTGACCGAGCGATCTGGTGAGGGTAATGGTGTCACCAGGAGCGCCGTGGCCACCTCGCGGATTCTGACGCAGCACAAGATCCTTGGCCACCTTGTTCGAGTACGCGCTCCGCTGGACCACCCGGAAGCCCGCGTTGCTCAAAGCTGCGGCTGCGGCATCGTACGGGGTGCCTTGGTAATTGGTTATCACTAGAGGCTTCGGCCCGTTCGAGACCACCAAGTCGATGGCAGTGCCCCTCCTGAGGCGGGCGCCTTCTTTCTCTGACGCGCTGAGGACCACGCCGGCCGCCACGTGCTCACTGAAGCCATTGGCGATCTTGCCAACGACGAGCTTCGCCTTCTGGATCGCCGCCTCGGCTGCGGACTGGGAGAGGCCAACGACGGCAGGCATGGAATACCGCTCGGGTCCCTGGGATAAGGCCGCTTTGATCCGAGAGCCCTTTTCGATCTTGGTGCCGGGTCTCGGATCAGTGGAGATCACCTGGCCGCGGGCTACCGTTTCGCTATACGCGTCCGAGAAGTCAATCCTCAAGCCGGAGTTCCTGGCCACGCGCTGGGCCTCAGTTCTGCTGAGCGAGCCAAGGTCCGGTGCGGTAGTGAACCGGCCTTCAGTCAGATACCAACCAGCGAGTGCGGCGGACGCGGACAGCATGAGCACCAGCAGGAGGGCCAGCCAACCCCTGCGACGCTTCCGTGCCCGGCGCTCGCGCTCGGCGGCTAAGCGGTCCGGAGACGGCTCGTGCAGCGGCCTGGCAACCGTCGGCGGTGGAGCATCGATGATGGTGTGCGCGCCACCGGAGAGTCGCGGCTCGACGCGTCGGGGCGGCATCGGCGCCGGTACTCTCTGGGTAACCTCGTAATCTGCGCGGTTGCGCGGCCTCGGCCTCGCCGCTGGCGGTGTTGGTGTGGTGCGCAGCTCACGGGTCAACTCCGGATCATCGGCCAGGCCTCGCTGGAGCGCGCCGCGAGCCCGCCGTACCTGATCAAGAAAGACCTTTGCATCATGTTGCCGCAGATTGGCATTCCGAGCCGTAGCGCGGGTGATCAGAGCGTCCACGTAGGGCGGAATCCGGCCAGCGGTGGGACTGGTCGATGGTGGCGGTACGTCACGATGCACGTGCGCGTACGCGATCTGGATGGGCGTATCGCCAGTGTGAGGTTTGCGCCCGGTCAGGAGCTCGAAAAGAACAATGCCGGCGCTGTAGACATCGGATCGTGCGTCCGCGTTCCCGGACATCACAAGCTCCGGGGGCAAATAGGACACGGTGCCGATGAGCAACCCCTGGGTTGCGGTGTTGGTCTGTGATGAGACGGCTTTGGCGAGTCCGAAGTCCGCGACCTTGATCTGACCGCGGTCGCTGATCAAAACGTTCTCCGGCTTGACATCGCGATGTACTAACCCCGCGTTGTGGGCTGTCGCGAGAGCTGCCAGTACCGGCTCCATGATCTCGAGTGCCCGCCTCGGCGGCATCGGAGCTTCCCGATTCAGTACGTCGCGCAGTGTCTGTCCCTCGACGTACTCCATCACGATGTAGGGCCGGCTGTTCGAGCCTTCGCGGTCTTGACCTTGATCAAAAACTGACACCACATTCGGATGAGACAGTCTGGCTGCCGCTCGTGCCTCACGATCGAACTTGCGCGCGAACTCTGTCTCATCGCCTAGCCCGATGTGCATCACTTTTACTGCGACGGTACGGGTCAGGCGGGTATCGACAGCCCGATAGACGGTGGCCATGCCACCGCGGGCGAGCCGCTGGGTGACCTCGTAGCGACCGTCCAAAAGGCGACCCACCAAAGGGTCGCCAACGGTCGTCATTGTCACGTCTGCTCCATACACGGTGGGGAAGGTGGCCGTGCTGGCCTCGGGCCCGAGTCTAGAAGTTACGTCGTACTGCCACGACCAAGGCGCGCCGCCGCTGCTGGATTCGTCGCGCATCAACGATTAGTCGATCCGTCCGGCATGAGTCGAGGATGCCTCAGCGTAGCGGCGAACCGGAATTCGTCCGGCGGAACCTGCCAGCCGGCGGCTGCATCCCCTACGTCATGGCTTTCGGCTGAGGTCACCGGGACAGTTTAGTGTCGCGGTGATCCGGGTTTCTTGCCGTCGATTGCCTCACGATGAACCACCTCTACTGTGTGGATACGGCACTTCGACGAGGAGTATCACGCTGCTATGGAACTTGGGCTCACCACATTCGCCGAAATAACCGATCCGAACACCTCTCCAGGCGAGCGACTACGGCAGGTGGTTGAGGAGGCCAAGCTCGCCGACGAGCTCGGCCTCGAGCTCTATGCCATCGGCGAGCATCACCGGCCCGACATGGCAGCGTCGGCTCCGGAAATCGTTCTTGCGACAATCGCCGGTCGCACGAAGACGATCAAGCTGTCGAGCGCGGTCATCGTGCTCAGTTCGGCAGATCCGGTCCGGGTATTCCAAAACTTCGTCACCCTCGATTTGCTGTCCAATGGACGGGCCGAACTGATGGTAGGCCGAGGGTCGTTCACCGAGTCGTTTCCCTTGTTCGGCTACTCGCTGTCTGACTACGACGAGCTCTTCGCCGAGAAGCTCGATCTGTTGTTGAAGGTTCGCGAAGATCAGCCGGTGACCTGGCACGGAAAGTTCCGATCATCGCTGGACAACGCCGCTGTCTATCCTCGCCAGGAAGGTCGGCCACTACCCATCTGGATCGCCGTAGGCGGTACGCCCAATTCAGTTATCCGCGCCGGCACCCTTGGCCTTCCGATGGCACTTGCGATCATCGGTGGGCGGCTGGCCGCCTTCACGCCGTTGGTCGAGCTATACCGCAAGGCATTGGAGTACGGCGAGCACGATCCCGATACGCCGCTGGCGGTACACAGCCATGGCTACGTCTTTCGCGACGAGCGCGCAGCGCGCGCGGAGTTTCTGCCGGCTTATCGCCGAACGTTTGCCAAGATCGGCCGCGAGCGAGGCTGGGCACCGATGGGCGATGCGGCTGTAGAAGAGCTGATTGCGCCCGAGGGCGCCTTGTTCTTCGGCAACCCGGAGACGGTGGCTGACAAGATCATCCGGCTGCATGAGCTAATGCGTATTGAGCGTTTTGAGATGCATATTGCTCATGTTGATCATGCACTCACGATGCGCTCGATCGAGCTTTTCGGTGCCGAGGTCGCTCCACTGGTCCGTAATGAATTGGGAGCTCGATCGGCCGTTTGAAACGACCAATGGTCTGAAGGTCGAGATCCGGCCACGCGGGGTCGATGCGCCCGAAGCCAGTCGAAGGGCCCGCTTCGACAAGCTCAGCGCTCGTGGGAAGGATGACGGCATGCGCGAAGTGGTCGACGGGGTCATCGAGATCCCGATCGCATATGTCCATGCCTATGCGGTTGTCGTCGACGACGGCGTAGTGCTGGTTGATACCGGACTGCCCGGCCGGGCCGACAAGGTGGTGAGAGCAATTGAGGAGGCCCGGCGCCGAATCGGCGAGGTGCACACGATCTTGCTGACGCACTGGCATCCCGACCATGTCGGCGGCGTGGCCGAGCTGCGGCGCCGGTCCGGTGCTCGGATCGTGGCCCATGCCGGAGACGCATCGCGCATCTCCGGCGCCAAACCTCGTCCGAGGAGCCGTTTCATGCGCGTCGTTGGGGCTGTTATGTCCGCCCCAGAGCCGGTTCCTGTGGACGAGACGCTGACTGCCGACGGCCCGATATCGGTGCCGGGGTTCACCGCGTTCCACACCCCCGGTCACACCGCGGGCCATGCTTCGTTCCTCCTGGACCGGGCCGGCGGCGTGCTGTTCGCGGGCGACGCGGCCCGGAGCAGACGTACGGGACGGATTCAGCGCGGCCCGAAGATGGTCACCGAAGACTCCGAGGCTGAGTCGGCGAGCATCTCCCGGCTCGCTGATCTCAAGTTCGACGCGGCGGTGTTTGGCCACGGCCGTGCGATATCCCACGACGCGGCTCAGCGGTTTCGAGAATTCGCAGCGCAGGGATAGTGAACAGTTTGAGACATCGCGTGACTGATAGTTGTGCGTGGCAGGATGCGAGCGTGGTCGCTCTCCAGATTCACGGCGTCTCCGAACCCACTCGCAGCACGCTCTCGGCCGAGGCGAAAGTCCGCGGCGAATCCTTGCAGGAATACCTCCTGGATGTACTTGATCGCGAAGCACGTGACATCGAGAACCGTCGACTCCTGGCCCAGTGGACCGCGGACTCAGTGGAGGATGCGGTCCGGCGAGTCGATCAAACGATGATCATTGCGCACTAACAGCTAACCAGCGGGGGCCACTATCGTGGCCTTCGTGACCGCCCTGATGGGTCTGGAGGCCCGGCTACGCCTCGCCCGGCTGTACCTCTGCACGGACGCTCGGGAGGAGCAAGGCGATCTTGAAGCCTTCCTGCACGCGGCATTTGCCGGCGGTGTGGACATTGTGCAGATTCGCCAGAAGGGCATGAAGCCCGAGGCGGAACTAGCGGCCCTGGAGATCGCGCGGCAGGCCGCCGCACCGTACCAGGCCATCGTCTGCGTCAATGACTCAGCCGAGCTTGCCGGGCGCTTCCAGGCCGACATGTTGCATCTCGGTCAGGCCGATGGACCATCGGCAAGGGCTCGCCGATACCTGCACCAGTGGGCCCTGCTGGGCCGATCCACGCACGCACCTCGCCAGACCGACAAGGCGATCAAGGACTCAAACCTCGACTACTTCTGCGTCGGTCCGGTCTATGCCACCTCTACCAAGCCCGATTACGAGCCGGTGGGGCTGGACCTAGTCCGATATGCCACCCGCAAAGCCCCCGTCGCCTCCATCAAATCGAAACCCTGGTTCGCCATCGGCGGGATCTCGATGGACAACATCGACAACGTAATCGAGGCCGGCGCCCGGCGGGTCTGCGTAGTGCGGGCCATTACCCGGGCTTCCGACCCGCAGGACGCAGCCGACCGACTCAGCCGCCGACTGCGGGCCGCGTGGAAGGCCGATCCGGCGATGGAGCAGTACGTCTTCCAGGCTTTGTCGTGATTTTTTGAGCTGCCCGCCGCAATCACCCGTTAGAACTCACGGCGTACGGCTGCCTCGGCAAGCGCCGTCAGACCGGTGAGGCCCTCCTCGGTGATCTCGGTATCGTGCAATGCCTTGAGGGCTCGCTCGTGGTTCTCGTTGATCATCGACTCCACCGCGTTCCGGGCTCCGGATTCGGTGATCACCTCTTGCAGCTCGCTAATGCCCGCGTCGTCGAGTCCGGGGTCGCCGAGCTTTTGCAGCAAAAGCTTCTGACCGGCGTCGCCGGCGTGGGCGTAGGCGTGCGCAACAAGTACTGTGCGCTTGCCCTCGCGAAGATCATCTCCGGCCGGCTTGCCGGTGATCTGCGGATCCCCGAAGACACCTAACAGATCGTCGCGGAACTGGAAGGCACGGCCGAGCGGCGAGCCGTACGCGCCCAGCGCGAAGTACAGCTCATCGTCGCCAGCACCGAGCGCCGCGCCCATCTGGCACGGCCGTTGCACGGTGTAACGAGCGGCCTTGTACTCCACGACGCGGCTGGCGTCGTCCAGTGCGAGCTCGATCGTTGGCCGTAGGGATCCGATTGCCGGTGCTCGCTGCCGCAGCGGGTGGGCTTGGGCCACCATGTCGAGGTATTGGCCGCACGTCACTTCCGTACGCATCGCTTCCACGATCGGCAGTGCCCGCTCTAGAGCGGATTGCTCCAAACCAGCACCGTGCAACATCTGGGCGGACCACATGACGAGCAGGTCGCCTAGCAGGATCGCACCCGCCTTGCCGAAAGCAGCCGAGTCACCCAACCAGCCGGCGTTGGCATGTAGCGCCTCGAACTGGCGGTGAGCGGCAGGACGGCCGCGCCGCAGATCGGAGGAATCCATCAGATCGTCGTGTACCAGGGCGCTTACATGAAGCACGTCAAGGCTTCCCGCCGCCGCCAGCAGCGGCTTGAGTTCCTCATCTGACGGGATCCCCGCAGCGGCGACATAACCCCAGACGCAGAACGCTGGCCGCATGCGCTTGCCACCGCACAGCATTTGGCTGGCCATCAGATGCACCGGGACCAGCTCAGGTCCCATGGAGTCGAGCACCGCTGACTGCTCGGTGAGGAAGGCGCTGATCTCTGCCGACATCACATCCCTGAACGCCTGTGCCAGTGGCGCTTGGGGATCCAGGACGGCCTCCGCGCTCGTTACCAGCGGTTTATTGACCACATGCTGAGCCTACGAAGTTCAGCTATGAACCCGTCTTTAGGGTGTTCGCATGCCGGGCCGCGAACGTCTCTGGCGCCCGCATACGCCGAGCATTGCCGACCTGCTGGCGGTGGGGAATCGACCACTTTTCTCCTTCGAGTTCTTCCCACCCAAAGATGAGATCCAACAGCGCCAGCTTTGGCAGACGGTTCGTGAGCTGGAGTCGTTGGGTCCCGACTTCGTCTCCGTGACCTATGGAGCCAGCGGCGCAACCAGAGAGCGCACGATCAAGGCCACCGAGGCAATCGCCCAGCACACCACGCTCCGGTCGATGGCTCATCTGACCTGTGCCAGTCAAAGCCGTGAGCAATTGCGGCGGGTTATCGGCTCGTACGCGGCGGCCGGCATTCATCACATACTCACGATCCGCGGCGACATGCCGGGTGGTCCGACGGTGCCCTGGGAGGCGCATCCGGACGGCCTCCAGAACGCAACCGAGCTAGTTGCGATGGTGCGAGAGCTGGGCGACTTCTGCGTCGGCGTGGCGGCGTTCCCAGATGCCCATCCGGAGCGGAATGACTTTGATCTTGATGCCCGGGTGCTGGTCGCGAAGGCGGGAGCCGGCGCGAGCTTCGCGATCACTCAGTTGTTCTTCACCGCGGACGACTACTTCGCATTGGTTGCCCGGGTTCGTGCCCTCGACTGCGATATTCCGATCATCCCGGGGATCATGCCGATTACCAACGTTCGGCAAGTGATCAGGTTTGCCCAGCTGTCCGGGGCCGCCCTGCCTAAGTCGGTGACGGACCGGATCAATGAGGTCGCCGACGACGATGATCAAGTTCGGCGGGTAGGGATCCAGATCGGCACTGAGCTGTCTGAGGAGTTGTTGAGCCGCGGCGCACCGGGACTGCACTTCTTTACCCAGAACCGTTCTCGAGCTACTCGAGAGATTTACGCCAACTTGCATCAGGTGCGGCGTCGAGCGTAACCAGGCGCTGCGTTGGCCGGGTGAGTGCCACGTAAAGCGCCCGGATGCCGCCCGGAGATTCCGCCACAATGTCATCCGGCGTGATCACCAAAACTGCGTCGTACTCGAGCCCTTTCGCCTGCTGCGCTGTGATCACGACAACGCGTTCGGCCCCTGGCAGCCCTGCTCGTTCCAAGTGAGTGGCAAGTTCGTCCTTGGTCGACGGCGGGCAGATGACGCCGATTGTGCCTTCCACCTCGGCGAGCAGTGACCGCACGATGTTGATCATGGCGGCGGGAATCGTGGGATTCTCCGGTGCGGCGTCTGCCGGCATCAAGAGCTGCGGTTCATGGCCGGTTGAGCGCACCGCTGTGGGAAGGTCGGCGTCCGGGAAATCTGCGACGACTACCTTCGCGGCCAGGTTAAAGACCTCCGAGGGGCTGCGATAGTTGGTGCTCAGGCGGAAGTGCCGTACCGGGGCTGTTCCGATGATCTCTTCGATCGCACGGTTGGCTTCCTGGGTATCGGTCAAAGAACTCTGCGCAGGGTCGCCGACAATGGTCCAGCTGGCGCTGGCGCCGCGCCGCCTCAGCATCCGCCACTGCATCGGGCTGACATCTTGCGCCTCGTCGACCAGCACGTGCGCATACGTCTCGTGTGGAAGTTCGAACGGGTCTGATTCTCGTACCGTGGACAGCAGATCCGCGGTCGTGAAGACCTCTTGAACGCCGGAGTCGAGATCGGGAAGACCGGCGAGCTCCGGCTCCTCTTGCACTGGCACCGGACCGAGTAGGTGCACCAGCTCATCGAGGAGCGCGCCATCGGCTGCGGTCCAATCCGTCGCATCCCGATAGCTCGCGCTGAGCACCTCGCACTCCGCGTTGGACAACATCGACGTCGAAATTCGCTTGAGCAGCTCGACGTCGGCCAGGCGGGACAGCGCTTGGGGTGCGCTGACCGCCGGCCACCAAGCGTTGAGAAACATCCGAAAGGAGGCAAGTTCCGACACCCGGTCGCCGAACTCCTCAAGTTCCTGATCGTGATCAAGCGCGTCATCTGAGTCGGGCGTCCAGACCCGCCAAAGCGCTTTCAGCAGCTCCTTTTCGACTGCCTCCCG
>Ga0307289_10000416_pt1 | contig 18509 bp, 16 predicted proteins | sample ER_DNA_143_FD_194483 | JGI IMG/M metagenome (GOLD analysis project Ga0307289, IMG submission 194483) | Bulk soil microbial communities from the East River watershed near Crested Butte, Colorado, United States - ER_DNA_143 | ecosystem: Environmental > Terrestrial > Soil > Floodplain | place...
GACCGGTTGGCCGTCGAGCTCGGACGCCGCCTGGACCACCTCACCGACGACCACGGCGTCGCGGCCCCGATGCAGACCTGGCTGGCGGTCGCATCACCGGTCGGAGGGCGATTCCCCCGGGTCGTAAGCCGACTGCGGGGTGCAGATGAGGTGGGCTACCAGCGCGGTCCACCCGGTCTGGTGAGACGCCCCGAGCCCGGTACCGGTGTCGCCGTGGAAGTACTCCGAGAACGTCGGCTGCGTGCTCCACAGGGGACCGTCGAGGAGGTCGCGCGGGTCGCTGGGGCGACGTCCGTCGGAACCCGGCCGGAACAGGCCGACGAGTCGGTCCTCGATCCGCTGCGCGATGTCGTGCAGACCCAGTCGCTCACCCGACCCCGTCGGGAACTCGACGGTCATGGCGGCGGCCGAGCCCGCGGCATACGTGTGGAGCGCGTCGACGAGCAGCACGTTGAGGGGGAACCACACCGGACCCCGCCAGTTGGAGTTGCCTCCGAAAAGGCCCGAGTCGGACTCCCCCGGCGTGTAGTGCATCACCATGCTCATGCCGGCCACGTCGATCGTGACGCCGTCGCGGTGCGCGGCGGAGACCGAGCGGATCCCGTGCGGTGACAGGAACTCGCCCTCGTCCAGGAGCCGGCTGAGCAGCTGGGTCATCCGGGCCGGGTCGACCACAGCGAAGGTCAGGGCGTCGCTGTCAGCGGGATGCGTCGTTGCCAGCGAGGCGACCTCGTCCGGTCGGTGCCGCTCGAGCCACCGCAGCGACTCGTCGAAGTCGGTCAGCTCACCCCGGACCCACGGCGGGCAGTTGGCCACGGCGAGCAGCGGGAGCAGACCGACGAGCGACCGCACCCGCATCGTTTCCGTCTCGCCGTGCGGACCGACCAGGACGTCGTAGAAGAACCCGTCCTGCTCGTCCCACAGCGAGACGCCCATCGACCCGAACGACCGCATCGCCCGGCAGATCGCCAGGAACCGCTCGAGGAAGGTCGTGGCCAGATCGTCATAGGCGTGGTTGGTCCGGCCGAGCTCCTGCGCGATCCGCATCAACGACAGGCACACGAACGCCATCCACGCGGTGGCGTCCGACTGTTCCAAGCGCCAGCCCTTGGGCACCTGCCGCGAGCGGTCGAAGACGCCGATGTTGTCCATCCCGAGGAACCCGCCCTCGAACAGGTCCGACCCCTCGGAGTCCTTGCGGTTGACCCACCAGGAGAGGTTGAGCAGCAGCTTGGCGAGGATGCGGATCAGGAAGTCGCGGTCCCAGGCGCCGTCGCGCAGGTAGACCTGCCAGGCCGCCCAGGCGTGGACCGGCGGGTTGACGTCGGAGAACGCCCACTCGTACGCGGGCAGCTGTCCGTTGGGGTGCTGAGCCCACTCCCGGCAGAGCAGCACGAGCTGGGCCTTGGCGAAGGCGGGGTCGACGTGGGCCAGCGCGACCGTGTGGAAAGCCAGGTCCCAGGTTGCGAACCACGGGTACTCCCACTCGTCCGGCATCGACATGACGTCGGCCAGCGCGACGTTGCGCCAGGCCGTGTTGCGACCGTCCGGTTCGGGACGGAGGCGTTCCCACGGCGGGGGCGGCGAGGCAGGGTCGCCGTCGAGCCACTCCTCGACGTCGTACCGGTACAGCTGTTTAGTCCAGAGCAGCCCCGCGAAGGCCCGGCGAGCGGTGAGGCGGTCCTCGTCGGGGACGCCGGCCGGGATCACGACGTCGTAGAAGGCGTCGGCCTCCGCCTGCCGGTCGGCCATGACCGCGTCCGCGGTCGCGAACGGCCGGTCGAGGATCGGTGCAGCGGTCAGCCGGAGCCGCACGGTCACCGACTGCCCGGGGGCGACCGCATCCCATCGGTAGTGGTACGCCGCCTTGGTCCCGGTGCCGTCCGTGGCGAGCGCCGACCGGTCGCCGTGGACGATTGCGCGGTCGACGGCGTCCTTGGGGTGCGGTGACCGGTTCGGGACGCCCCACAACGACTCGGCGTCGGACTCGTTGTCGCACAGCAGCGGCTCAACGAGACCCGGCGCGCCCTCCGCCGTGAGGACGTATCGCCCGAGCTGCCCGTGCCGGGCCTCCACCGACACGTGGGTCTGCTCGTCGACGTCGGGCCGGTGGAGCAGCGTGATGCGGGGTTGCCGGTCGTCGCGACCCCAAGCCCAGGTGTTGCGGAACCACAGCTGCGGCACCAGGTGGAGGGGCGCCGAGTCCGGTCCGTGGTTCGTTGCGGTGACACTGACCACGATGTCCGTCGGTGCCGCCTTGGCGTGCGTCACAACGACGTCGAAGAACCGGTCCTCGGCGAGGATCCCCGTGTCGCTGAGCTCGAACTCGTTCTGGGTTCGCGACCGTTCGGCGTTCTCGGCGACCAGCTGGTCGTAAGGAAATGCCGCCTGCGGATACCGGTAGAGGTACTGCCCGAACGAGTGGGTGGGCGTGGCGTCAAGGTGCCACCAGTACTCCTTGACGTCCTCCCCGTGGTTGCCCTCCGGGTTGGTCAGCCCGAACAGCCGCTCCTTGAGCCGGTCGTCGTGGCCGTTCCACATCGCGACCGCGAGGTTGAGGAACCCGAACCGGTCGCAGAGCCCGGCGATCCCGTCCTCGCCCCAGCGGTATGCGCGTCGGTGCGCCTGGTGGAAGGGGAAGTCCGCCCATGCGTCACCGTCGGCGGAGTAGTCCTCGCGAACCGTCCCCCACTGGCGCCCCGCGACGTACGGACCCCAGAGCCGCCACGGGTCGGAGTCGTCTGGCGACTCGGCGAGCCGGGCATGCTCGGCGCTGGGCTCCGAAGGTCGGCGACCGGCGGGACCGAGCGTCACGGGGCTACTCTTCCGCACCTGCCGCTGACCCGCGGCCGCCAGGAGACGACCAGCTGGGCTGGTTCGACCCGCCGGAGTCGTCGACGGCCGCCTAGGTCACCCCACGAAGTTCTCGGCTCCGCTCCGATACTTCGCGGGGACCCCGGACTAGGACCGCCTGGGATCAGACGAGGTAGGCGTTCAGCTCGCGCAGCAGCGGCGGGTGCACTTTCGCGTGCAGAAAGGTCCCGTCCTCGCGGTGCTCGGTACTGAGCACCTCGGACTGCTGGTGGAGCCGGCTGACGAGGTCACCGCGATCGTAGGGAATGACCGCCTTGACGTCGATGTCCGGCCGAGGGAGCTCGTCGGCGATGAGGTCGCGCAACGCGGCGAGCCCTCGGCCGGTCCGCGCCGAGACGACGATCGAGTGCGGCTCATGCCGTCGGAGCCGGTCGAGCACCTGGGGGTCGGCGGCGTCGGCCTTGTTGACGATCACGATCTCCTTGATGTCGTGGCCGCCGACGTCGGCCAGCACGCCCCGGACCACCGAGATCTGTCCCTCCGGGTCGAGGTGGCTGCCGTCGACGACATGCAGCAGCAGGTCGGCGTCGGCCACCTCCTCCAGCGTGGACCGGAACGCCTCGACGAGCTGGGTCGGCAGTGAGCGCACGAACCCGACTGTGTCGGCGAGCGTGTACGGCATCCCGTCCTCGGTCTCCGCGCGCCGGACCTTCGGGTCGAGCGTCGCGAACAGCGCATTCTCGACGAGCACCCCGGCGCCGGTGAGCCGGTTGAGCAGCGACGACTTGCCGGCGTTGGTGTAGCCCACGATCGCCACGCTCGGGACGTGGTTGGCCTGGCGACCGTGCCGCTTGGTCTCGCGCGTGGTCTTCATGTGGCCGATCTCGCGCTTGAGCTTGGCGATCCGGTGGTTGATCCGGCGGCGGTCGAGCTCGATCTTCGTCTCACCAGGACCCCGGGACCCCATGCCCTGCCCCCCGGCGGCCTGGCCACCGGCCTGCCGGGACATCGACTCACCCCAGCCGCGGAGCCGGGGCAGCAGGTACTGGAGCTGAGCCAGCTCGACCTGGGCCTTGCCCTCCCGGCTCTTGGCGTGCTGGGCGAAGATGTCGAGGATCAGCGCGGTCCGGTCGATGACCTTGACCTTGACCACGTCCTCCAGGGCACGTCGCTGGCCCGGCGCCAGCTCACCGTCGCAGACGACGGTGTCGGCGCCGACCGCGATGACGATGTCGCGCAGCTCCTGGGCCTTTCCCTTGCCGAGGTACGTCGCGGCGTCGGGTCGCTGGCGCCGCTGGATGACGCCTTCGAGCACGTCGGAGCCGGCCGTCTCGGCCAGAGCGGCGAGCTCACGGATGGAGTTCTCCGCGTCCTCGAGGGTGCCCTCCGTCCACACGGCGGCGAGGACGACGCGCTCCAGCCGCAGCTGGCGGTACTCGACCTCGGTGATGTCCTGCAGCTCGGTGGACAGTCCGGACACCCGCCGCAGCGCGGCCCGCTCCTCGCGGTCCAGCTGCTCCCCGTCGTGTCCCAGCCGGTCGTCCTCGAGACCGTTCGGCTGGTATGCGTCGGCCTCGGCGGCGATGGCCTCGGCCCGCTCGGCGAGCAGTTCTGAACGTCGCGTCATGATGTCCTTTGAGATCGGGTGCTGCGGAATGTCGCCCAACCAGGGTGACACGAGGAAAACGATCGGCGCGAAACGTTTATGCCTACGCGCCGGTCTCCCGTCGGATCAGCTGGGCGCGGTTGCGCGCACCGACCTTCATCAGCGGCGAGCGCACGTCGCTTTCCACGGTCCGCTCGCTGAGGTAGAGGCGGCCGGCGATCTCGTGGTTGGTCAGACCCTCAACGACGAGGTCGGCGACCTCACGCTCCCGGGGGCTGAGCGGGTCGTCGGCGGCGACGGCCGTGGTGAGCCGGGCGACCAGCGCCTCGGCACGGGCCAGGTGCCCCGGCAGGTCGAGGGTGCGGCAGTCCGCGGCGGCATGGCGCGCCTCGGCGAGGGCGGTTCGGCGGGCGGCGGCCCGGTCGGGTCCGGGCCAGTCGTCGCGCGCCAGGATCTGGGCGATGCCCAGCCGTACGAGCGCGACGTCCGGCGACGTCCGCCCGCTTTCAGTACTGGCACTGAGGTGTGGACGGCCCCCTCGGCGGACCGTCGGACCACTGCACCACAGACACCGACCACACCGATTTCAGGAGCACACCATGGACAACGACCTCGCCACCCAGCTCGCCTCGGCGATCTCGGCGACCTCCGAACGCGAGTTCTTCGCCGACGCGGACACCGCCGAGGCCACCTTCACGGTCAAGGAGAGGTTCGGACGGCGCACCGTAAATGGCCGGATCCCGGTCCGCAGGGCCGACGTGAGCATCGACCAGGACGGCCTGCCGAGCGGCACGGCCAGCCTCGCCCTCACCGGGATCCAGACGCCGAACGCACGCCGCGACCGCGACTTGCAAGGCCGGCGCTTCTTCGCCACCGCCACCTTCCCGCTGCTGGACTTCCGCTCGGTCAGCACCCGCTGGGCGGGCGACAAGGTCGTCGTCGACGGCCTGCTGAGCATCCGAGGCGAGGACTGCCCGCTGAGCCTAGTCGTGACGAAGACCCCCTCGGACGACTGAACGGTCGCCGTGCACGCCACCGGCACCTTCGACCGGATGACGTCTCCACTCCGCGGGGCACCGCGCTGGATCATCGCGCCCGCCGTGGACATCGTCGTCGACGCGGTCCTGCAGCCGGTGTCCGCGTCCCGCTAACGTCGGGCCGTGGCCGGCGAGCACTACTTCACGGCGCAGCCGGCCGGCCCCGCCGACCGACGGCGCGTGGAGGTGGAGCTCGCCGGCCGCCGGCTGGCGGTGCAGACCGCTGGTGGGGTGTTCTCGCCGGACCGCGTCGACACCGGCACGCAGGTGCTGGTGCGCGAAGCACCCGCTCCGCCCGCCGAGGGGGCCTTCCTCGACCTGGGCTGCGGGTGGGGGCCGATTGCGCTGACCCTCGGGCTCCTGGCGCCGGCCGCCTCGGTGTACGCGGTCGACGTCAACGAACGGGCGGTGGCGCTCACCCGAGCCAATGCCGCCGCCATTGGCACGGGCAACGTTCGCGCCGTCCTTCCCGCCGAGGTGCCGGCTGACGTTCGGTTCGACCTGATCTGGTCGAACCCACCGATCCGGGTCGGCAAGCCGGCCCTCCACGACCTGCTTCGCACGTGGCTGTCACGGTTGGCCGACGAGGGCGAGGCATACCTCGTCGTCCAGAAGAACCTCGGGGCCGACTCACTCCACCGGTGGATCCAGGCCGAGCTCGGACTGCCGTGCAACCGGCACGCCGTCTCGAAGGGGTTCCGGATCCTGCGGGTCAGTCGGGGAGGGTGATCGTCCCGTCGGCGACCAGTACCGCAGGGCCGGCCAGCTCCACGTGACCGCCCGGAATGGCACGCACCGATACGCGACCGCCGGGAACGTCGACCGCCCAGTCGGTGTTGTCGTCCGACTCGGCGTCCCACCAGCGCGTGGCGAGGGCCGCCGCGGCCGCGCCGGTCCCGCAGGACCGCGTCTCCCCCACCCCACGCTCGTATACCCGCATGGCGATGTGACCCGGACCGATCGGCCGGACGAACTCGACGTTGGTCCCGCGGTCGGGGTGCGGTGAGACAGCCGGCGGCTCGGTGAGGTCGACGCCCTCGAGGTCGATCTCCGGCGGGAGGATGACGACGGTATGCGGGTTGCCCACGTTGAGGCGCAGCGCCGGCAGCTCGATGCCGCCGCGGGACCGGACGGTGGAGTCGAACCCGCGCTCTCGGGCGCCCTGGGGGTCGACGACGCGCCATGGCCCGAGGTCGACGGCGTAGTGCTCTCCGGCGACGGTCATGGCCTTCACCCCTCCGCGGGTGGCGATGCGGAAGGCGCCGTCCTCGACGAGACCCTCGCGTCTCAGATAGGCCGCGAACACCCGGGAACCATTCCCGCACATCTCCGCCGCCGACCCGTCGGCGTTGTGGTAGTCCATGAACCACGGCGCCTCGGCCGCCTGGTCGCGCACATCGGGTTCCTCGGCGTGGACCGTCGCCACGACGCGGATGACGCCGTCGCCGCCGACGCCTAACCGCCGGTCGGCCAGCAGCCGCACCGCGTCTCGGGTGAGAGGACGGGTCCCGTCGAGGTCGGGCACCAGCACGAAGTCGTTCTGCGTGCCGTGTCCCTTCGTGAACGGCACGGTGGTCATGCCCGCATCCTCCCAGCCGCCCCGACGGCGGCGAGCGCCCGGTCCACCAGGTCCCTCGCGTCGTGTGGCAGCCAGACGATCCGCGGGTCCGCGCGGAACCACGACTCCTGCCGCCGCGCATACCGCCTCGTGGCGGTCGCCGTCGCCTCCTGAGCCTCAGCGGGAGTCATCGTCCCGTCGAGGTGGGCGAGCGCCTGACTGTAGCCGAGCGCCTTCGACGCCGTCCGTCCGTCTCGAAGCCCCTGCGTGACAAGGGTTCTCACTTCGTCGACGAGGCCCTGGCGCCACATCCGGCGAACTCGCTCGTCGACGCGCGCGTCGAGCAGCGAGCGGTCGGCGACGAGCCCGACGACGACGGTCGGCCGGACGTGCTCGCGCGCCGGCAGGCTCGCCGAGAAGGGTCGGCCGGTCAGCTCGACCACCTCGAGAGCGCGGACGATGCGGCGGCCGTTGCGGGGTTCGATGGCGTCGGCGGCGGTGGGGTCGAGCGCGACGAGTCGAGCGCGCAGCACGTCGATGCCGACGTCGGCCAACTCGGCCTCCAGTCGAGCGCGGACCGTCCGGTCCGTCGGCGGGATGTCGAGCCGGTCCAGCGCCGCGCGCACGTAAAGCCCCGATCCGCCCACCAGGACGGCAATGCGGCCCCGCGCACCGATGGCGGCGATGTCGGCTCGCGCATGACGCTGGTATGCGGCGACGCTCGCCTCCTCGCGGACCTCGAGGACGTCGAGCTGGTGGTGCGCGATGCCGCGGCGCTGCTCGAGCGACAGCTTGGCGGTGCCGATATCCATGCCGCGGTAGAGCTGCATGGCGTCGGCGTTGACGACCTCTCCACCCAGCCGCTCGGCGAGGGCCAGCCCGAGCTCGGACTTGCCGGTGGCCGTCGGGCCGACGACGGCAACGACGGGAGACCCCGGAATCTCAGACAAGCCGCTCGTCGTGACCCGCGGCGTCGAGGTGGGCGTCGTCGCCGTCGGGTTCGTCGTCGTGGCCGAAAGGATCGCGGTCGACGCCGGGCATCCACGTGTGGCCGGCCTTGCCCCAGCCGTTCTCCCGGATCGCCTTGCGGGCCCGCTTGGACTGCTTGGCGTCCAGCCGGTCGACGTAGAGCAGGCCGTTGAGATGGTCGAACTCGTGCTGCATGACCCGGGCGAACCAGCCGGTCGCCTGGAACGACCGCTCCTCGCCGTCCGCGTCGAACCCGACGACGGTCACGCGGTCGGCCCGCTTGAGCGGGTAGCTCTCGCCGGGCACCGACAGGCAGCCCTCGCTCTCGGTGTCGGGGTCGGGGCGGTCGGGCGAGATCTTGCTGGCCGAGAGCATCGGGTTGACGACGACCCCCCGGGCCGGGACGTCGTCGTCGTTTGCCATCTCGTAGACGAACAGCCGGAGCGGAACACCGATCTGGGGCGCGGCCAGCCCGACCCCGTGCGCGGCGTCCATCGTCTCGTACATGTCGGCGACCAGCTCGCGGAGACCCTCGTCGAAGGACTCGACGCGTGCGGCCGGACGGTGCAGCACCGGTTCACCGGTGATGACGATGGGACGGACGGCCATGGTGGCGAGTCTTCCAAACGAGCCGGGTCAGAGGCCACCTGGTCGCGTCCGGCCGGGCGAGTTGAGGCCTCCACGCCGCGGACTTACGGTGACACCATGACCTATCCCGGCGCCGAACCGACCCACGAGAAGGCCCACCGGCACATCGACCTTGGCGCCCTCATGGACGGCAGCGAGCGCGGTCCGGAGGTCGCCGAGGAGGACGAATACGGCCAGGCGGCCGACCTCAGCGGCGAGACCACCGACGGGTACGTCTCGGGTCAGGACGAGGGCTCGATCGACTGAGCGCCGGTCAGCTCTGCGTGGCAGTCGACCGGGCGCCCCCGGACACGCGGAGGCGTCGGCCGGTCACGCGCTGCGGTTCGATCCGCACGAACCACGACTTCCGACCCTCCTGCCACGGAAAGATCGGCAGCGAGGCGGCGCTCAACCACTCCTGCGACTCGCGGACGACGTGACCACGGCCTTTGACGACGACGCTCCACCCGGCGCCGTCGTGGAGGTCGTAGCCATCCACCTCGTAAGCCACGTCGGCGCGGCTGGCGGCGGCCAGCTTGGTGCCGGGGGCGGTGCGGAAGACGATCGTGGCGTGGTCGACGATGGCGTTGACCGGGAAGATGTCAGGGCGGCCGTCGACGAGAACGGCGAGGCGCCCGACCGGCGCCTCGCGCAACAGCGCCCAGCAGGCGGGGGGTCCAACGTCTCGGTGGCCGTGGTCTCGTCGTGCGTCATCCCCAGCGCCTCACCGGCCCGACTGACCGCCTGCAGGGCCGAAGGTCCCTGGACCTCAGACGGCGGCGCAGGCCGGCTGGGCGGCGACCGGCGCGGGTCGGCCGACGGTCGGGAGGCCAAGTGAGACCGCCGGTTTGGCGTGCCCCTGCTCCTGCAGCGCCGCCCAGGCGTCGCCGCCACGAGTGCGACGGAGGCGGTATGCGCCGCCGGCCATGCCGCTGTCGGCGACCAGGTGGTGCGGGGCGCCGTAGGTGACGCCGACGGTGACGAGGTCGCCCGGCCGCGGCGGCTCGGCGCCGTCGGGAACCGCGAAGTGGACCAGCCGGTTGTCGCGCGCCCGACCCGACATCCGGTGCGTCGCCGCGTCCTTGCGACCCTCGCCGGTCGCCACCAGAACTTCGACGTCGGCGCCCTCCAGCGCGCGGTTGCCGGCCCAGGACACCTGCTCCTGGACGGCGATGAGCCGGTCGTACCGCTCCTGGACGACCGGCTTGGGCACCTGGTCGGGCAGCGTCGCGGCTGGGGTGCCCGGGCGGATCGAGTACTGGAACGTGAACGCGCTGGAGAACCGCGCCGCCCGAACCACGTCCAGCGTCGCGCCGAAGTCGTCCTCGGTCTCGCCCGGGAAGCCGACGATGATGTCCGTGGTGATCGCGGCGTCGGGCATGAGCTCCCGGACCCGGTCGAGGATTCCAAGGAACCTCGCGCTCCGGTAGGACCGGCGCATCGCCTTGAGCAACCGGTCCGACCCCGACTGCAGGGGCATGTGCAGGCTGGGCATCACGTTGGGCGTCTCGGCCATGGCGAGGATGACGTCCTCGGTGAACGCCGCGGGATGGGGGCTCGTGAACCGGACCCGCTCCAACCCGTCGATCTCGCCGCAGGCCCGCAACAGCTTGCCGAAGGCGAACCGGTCGCCGAACTCCACTCCGTAGGTGTTGACGTTCTGGCCGAGCAGGGTGACCTCCACGACTCCCTGGTCGACGAGCGCGTGGATCTCCGCGAGCACGTCTCCGGGAGGCCGGTCGGTCTCCTTGCCGCGCAGGCTCGGGACGATGCAGAACGTGCAGGTGTTGTTGCAGCCGACCGAGATCGAGACCCAGCCCGCATACGCGCTGTCGCGCCGGGTGGGCAGCGTGGACGGGAAGGTCTCCAGGGACTCGCGGATCTCGACCTCGGCGCGCCGGTTGTGGCGCGCGCGCTCGAGGAGGACGGGCAGCGAGCCGAGGTTGTGGGTGCCGAAGACGACGTCCACCCAGGGCGCGCGCTCGACGATCGTGCCGCGGTCCTTCTGGGCGAGGCAGCCGCCGACGGCGATCTGCATGTCGGGGTTGCGCAGCTTGGCCGGACGCAGCTGGCCGAGGTTGCCGTAGAGCTTGTTGTCGGCGTTCTCGCGCACCGCGCAGGTGTTGAGGACGACGACGTCTGCGGTCTCCGGGCGGTCGGGCCCCAGCGAGGCGATGTCGACGTAACCCGCGGTCTCGAGCAGGCCGGCGAGCCGCTCGCTGTCGTGGACGTTCATCTGGCACCCGTGGGTGCGCACGTCGTAGGTCTTCACGCTGGCCATGGCAGCGTCAAGGGTATGCGGGTCAGCGCAGCCGGGTGAAACTCACCTCGACCTTGAGGGTGGATTCCGCCGCCCCGGTGTAGACGCCCTTGAACGGCTGGACGTCGCTGTAGTCGCGCCCCCGGACGACGACGACATGGTCGAGCCCGACGAAGACACCATTGGTGGGGTCGAACGGCACCCAGCCGCCGTCCCAGAACTCGACCCACGCGTGGCTCTCGCCCTTCGACGTCTCGCCGACCTCGGCCTCGCGCTTGGGCGCGAGGTACCCGGAGACGTAGCGGGCTGGCACACCGAGGCTGCGCAGCGCTCCGATGGTGACGTGGGCGAAGTCCTGGCAGACGCCGCGGCCCTCGGACCAGGCCTGCTCGGCGCTCGAGTGCACGTGGGTCGCCCCGGTCTGATAGATCATCCGGTCGCGGACGATCTCGACGACCCGGTACGCCGTGTCCCGGGGCGACCGCGGGCCGCGGGCCTCGCTGGCCAGGTTGAGGAGCTCGTCGCTGGGCGCGGTCCGCTCGGTGACGGTGACGTACTCGTTCTGGAGGTCGAGCAGCCGCGGTTCGGCGAGATCCGTCCACGTGCCGCCGGTCGGCAGGGCGACCGAGTTGCTCCGCTCCACCGTGCTCGTGGCCTCGACCTCGAGCGAGGAGTGGTCGCCGATCGCCTCCATCGCGGTGACGTGGGCTCCCCAGTAGTCGCGGTAGACGTGGCTCCACGTCATGGGGCGAACCCGCAACCGGTTCTCCAAGGTCGACTGACCGGGCTCGGTGAGGGGAGTCATCCGCAGCTCGTTGTAGGACGCGGTCGCCCGCCGGTCGTAGCCGATCGAGGTCTTGTGGACGATGCGGTGCCGCCGGATCTCGGTCGCCCCTCGGTGCTCAGGCATACTCCTCCACCCACGTCGTGACCTGGCCGCTCGGGAAGTAGCGACGGGCCACAGCGTCGGACGCCCCGGTGACGGCGGCCTGGACACGGCGCATCTGGGCCGGCAGGTCCGCCATGACGTCCTGGACCGGACGGTACTCGAGGCTGGTGCGGATCCGGCCGAGCCGGCGACGAGCCTCGTCGGGAATGCCCAACCGTTGGGTGGCTGGGTCGATGGCCTCGAGGCGGCGTTCGGCCGCAGAGAGCGAGAAGAGCACCGACCGGGGGAACTGCCGGTCGAGGACGAGGAAGCTGGCGACGCGGTCGTCGCGGATCAGTCCGCGGTTGGTGCGCAGGTAGGCCTGTTGCGCACCGCAGCTCTGCAGCACGGTCGACCAGGGCGGCCCGGCGTTGGGCAGCGCGCCGGTGGCGACCAGCCGGGCGGTCATGTCCGCCCGCTCGAGGGACCGCCCGAGGGCCATGAACAGCCAGGCCTGGTCGTGGCTCATCGTCGAGTCGGCGATGCCGGAGACGAGCGCGGCGCGCTCGCGGACCCACGCCAGCTGGGCGGCGGTGACCTGGTCGGGTTCGAAGCCGCCCCACCGGTTCCAGGCCGTGTTGATCGCCTCCCAGAGCTCCGTGGAGACGGTTTCCCGTGCCCGGCGGGCGTTCTCGCGGGCCCCGCGCCACGCGCCGGCGATCGCGCTGGCGTGCTCGGCGTCGAAGACCAGCCGTTGGCAGACCGTCGCGTAGTCGACGCGTCCGTCGCCCGGGTCGAGGCCCATGATCACCTGGAGGATGACGCGGGCAGTCGTCTCCTCGGACTGGCCGGTCTGCTCGAGCATCTGGAGGCGGGCGGCGTCGACGATCCGGGCAGTCCCGTCGGCCCGCTCGACGTAGCGGCCGATCCAGAACAGCGACTCGGCGATGCGGCTCAGCACGGAGCACCACCCGGTGCCGTCCCCCGGAGCCTGGTGTCGTCGCATACCCGTTTCTGCTGTTGCTGTTGTTGTTGCTGCTGTTGCATCCCCTCGGTGTCCTCGTGAGAGGTGTCCGGCGCCGTCATGACGACGATCTCCCGGGCGTCGTGCGGGATCTGGTGACGACTGACGCTGGCCTTGCTGTGGGTGAGGACCCAGGTGTCCTTGGAACCCCCGCCCTGGCTCGAGTTGACGACCAGTTGACCCTCGGGCAGGGCCACCCGCGTGAGCCCACCCGGCAGCACGCGTACGGTCGTGCCGTCGTTTACCGCGAACGGGCGAAGGTCGACGTGCCGGGGCGCGAGCCGGCCGCCCACCAGCGTCGGGACGGTCGACAGCTGGACGACCGGCTGGGCGATCCAGCCCCGCGGGTCCTCGACCAGCCGGCTGCGAAGAGCATCGAGGGTGGCGCCGTCGGCGGCCGGGCCGATGACCAGCCCCTTGCCGCCCGAGCCGTCCACGGGCTTGACGACCATCTCGTCGAGCCGCTCGAGGATGTGTGCGAGAGCCTCCGGCTCGGTGCAGCGGTAGGTGTCGACGTTGGGCAGGATCGGGTCCTCGTCGAGGTAGTGGCGGGTCAGCTCGGGCACGTAGCTGTAGATCAGCTTGTCGTCGGCGACGCCGTTGCCGATGGCGTTGGCCACGGTGACCCGGCCCGCCCGCATGGCCGCGACGAGGCCCGTGACGCCGAGGATCGAGTCGGGGCGGAAGTGAACGGGGTCGAGGTACTCGTCGTCGATCCGCCGGTAGATGACGTCGATCGGCTGCTCACCCTGGGTGGTCCGCATCTTCACGACGCCGCCCGAGCAGACGAGGTCGCGGCCCTCGACCAGCTCGACGCCCATCATCCGGGCGAGCAGGGTGTGCTCGAAGTAGGCGCTGTTGAAGACGCCTGGCGTGAGGACCACGACGGTGGGGTCGCTCGCGCCGTCCGGAGCGGCGGCGCGCAGGGCGGAGAGCAGCATCCGCGGGTACTCGTGAACCGGGCGGATCCGCAGGGTGGCGAACGCCTCCGGGAAGACGTTGGTCATCGCCCGCCGGTTGGCCATGACGTAACTGACCCCGGACGGGACGCGCACGTTGTCCTCGAGGACCCGGAAGATTCCCGACTCGTCGCGGACCAGGTCGATGCCGGAGACGTGGGCGCGGACGTCGTTGGCCGGGCGGATGCCGTGGACCGCCCGGTGGTAGTGCGGTGAGCTGGTGATGAGCTCCCAGGGGATGATCCCCTGCTTGACGGCGCTCGGCATGTCCTCAGGGTGGTTGTAGACGTCGGCGAGGAACGCCTCCAGCGCGCGGACGCGCTGTTCGACGCCGTCCTCGACGATGGACCACTCCTCGGCCGAGATCACCCGGGGCACCGCGTCCAGTGGGAAGGGCCGCTCTTCGCCGGCGTGGTCGAAGGTGACGCCCTGGTCGAGGTAGCTGCGGGCGAGGTACTCAGCGCGCTCACGCAGCGCCTCGGGTTCCATCGAGCGGAGCGTGTGGTGGACGGCGCGGTAAGGGCCCCGCGCCTCGTTGGGGCCGCCGAGCATCTCGTCCCAGGAGTTCCCGAGTCGGTAGTCCTCGAAGAGGTCGGCCACGGGCCGATCGTAGGACTATCCGTGTTTCCGGGATGTTGCGACGACTTCTCGGTATGCGTCCGCGGGCCACGTGCGCCGGCTGCCTCGGTGCCCGTCAGTCGCGCTGATGCTCAGGCGCGTCGTTGACGGCGTCGCGGACCACGGCGTAGACCACCGAGGGCGGATATCCCTTGCGTCCGAGGACCCCGGAGAGTCGGCGCGCCTGCACCTGTGGGTCGAGGCCGGCCAACCGGCGCATTGTTTTCTGCGCCAGCTGCTCCGCCAAAGCCCGCTCGGACTCGGCGTCGATGGAGCCCAGGGCGTCGTCGATGGTCGCGTCGGCCACGCCCTTGTCGCGCAGCTCGTGGGCGAGCGCCCGCTTGGCCAAGCCTCGCGTGGCTTGCTTCGACCGCACCACCATCTGCGCGTAGGCCTCGTCGTCGACGAGCCCGACCGCCTCCATCCGGTCGAGCACCCGGGTGGCCACGTCCTCCGGACAGTTGCGCTGACGAAGCTTGTCAGCCAGCTGCTGCCGGCTGCGTGGCGCCATGGAAAGCTGCTTCAGGACGATCGCGCGGGCGACGTCCTCGGGGTCAGAATCCCGGCCCTCCTCGGTGAGATCGGACGGCGGTGCCACCGCACGGCGAGAAGCCTCTCGTCGCCGGGGCGGAACTCCGCTGACGTCTGCCCCGTTGCCTGCCGCATTGCCTGCCGCCGCGTTACGCGCCGGCCCGGCCGTCCCTTCAGCAGCTGCGAGCGCCTTGGCGGCCGCCACCAACCGTCGTGCGTGCTGGTCGGCGGCCGCGTCGGCGTCGCGTGCTTGTGCGGACGGCACCGGTCAGAAGTCGACGGGAACGTCGGCCACGGCCGGCTGGTCGACCTTGGGTCCGACGCCGAGCTTCTCCTTGATCTTCTTCTCGATCTCGTCGGCGAGGTCGGGGTTGTCGCGCAGGAAGGTGCGGGCGTTCTCCTTGCCCTGGCCGAGCTGGTCGCCGTCGTAGGTGTACCAGGCGCCCGCCTTGCGGACGAAGCCCTGCTCGACACCCATGTCGATGAGGCCACCCTCGCGGGAAATGCCGTGGCCGTAGATGATGTCGAACTCGGCCTGCTTGAACGGCGGTGAGACCTTGTTCTTGACCACCTTGACGCGAGTCCGGTTGCCCACCGCGTCGGACCCGTCCTTGAGGGTCTCGATCCGCCGCACATCGAGCCGCACCGACGCATAAAATTTCAGCGCCTTGCCACCGGTCGTCGTCTCAGGGCTGTTGTGGACCATGACACCGTCGACGAAGTAGTTGTGCGTGCCGTTCTGGCCACCCACCTCGATGTCGAACCGGTGCATCGACCGGGTCCGCGGCTTCACGTGGACGTCGAGCACCCGCGCCGGGACCAGGACCTGTCGAGGCTCGACGAACTCAGGCGTCACCGTGAACTGACCACGCAGCCGCGGCAACAGCTTGTAGTTCATCGATGGGTGAACGAAGGGGGCGACGACCTCCAGGAATCGATCCGTCCCCGCTCGCGACATCACGAGCACCGCCTTCTGTCCCGCGCCGCTCAGGCGGACCCGGCAGTCAACGCCATGGACGTCGCGGAGGTAGTCGACCAGTCGAATCCGAGTGCCGGGGCTCATCGCCTCGACGCAGATTTCGATCCGGCCGCTACCGCCCAAGGTGCGGGCTTGGATCCCCTTGGAGCGGATCGCAAAGGCTCCGTCGTCCATGTACCAGACCGCCAACGCGAGCGGCGTCAGCGCCTTGAGGTAGTCGTCGGTGAGGTGTTTCTTCCCGTCGCCCCAGTAAACGACTTCACGCAGCTCGCCCAGTTCCGACAGCGGAGTCACGTCGACGTGCACGGCGCCATTCGGCCTAATAGAACGACTCTGGCCGATGTTGCCGAGCAGGGAGCACTTCCAGTCGAGGTAGTCGACCTGCTTGGCGCCGTGCCCCATCCGGAACCGCACCCCGGCCCGACCGCGGAGGTTCGGAGCCAGGTGACCGTCGCCCATGAGGCCGCCGAGAACGACCTGCCACTGCTGCGCGCTGAGCCGGGCGGTCTCGCTGGCCATGACGCGGTCGCCCGCGATGATCTCGCCCGCCTCACGCCAGCCACCAGGCGTACGGACCAGATGGTTCTCGGTCGCGGCGAACTGCGACCTTCCGTTGCCGGCCGCCTTCGAGACGGTGAACTGCAGGAACCGCTGGGCTTTCCCGTTGTCGAACCAACCCGTCACGGGCCGGTTGACGATCGCATCGGTCTCGGGGTCGTAGGTGCGCACCTCGACCGGCATCCGCTGGTTGACGATCCGGCCGATCTTCTCCTGGCTGCCATCGGCGAGGGTGACGCGCGTGCTGTAGGACATGCAGCCGAACATCACCCCGATCTTTTCACGCAGCTGGTTGATGAAGATCGCTGTCGTTCCGGTGCTGTTGAGCGCTCCGGTGATCTTGCGCAACGCCTGGGACATCAACCGGGCCTGGAGACCGACGTGGCTGTCGCCCATCTCGCCCTCGATCTCGGCCCTCGGTACTAGCGCGGCTACCGAGTCGATGACGATGACGTCGATTGCGCCGGAGCGGATCAGCATGTCGGCGATCTCTAGCGCTTGCTCCCCCGTGTCAGGCTGCGACACGAGCAGCGCGTCAGTGTCCACACCGAGCGCATGGGCGTACTCGGGGTCGAGCGCGTGCTCGGCGTCGATGAAGGCCGCGATGCCACCGGCCTTTTGAGCGCTGGCCACTGCGTGGAGCGCCAAACTAGTCTTTCCCGACGATTCCGGTCCGTATATCTCCACCACGCGCCCGCGCGGCAGGCCGCCGATGCCCAGCGCCACGTCGAGGGCGATCGACCCCGTGGGGATCACCTCGATCGGCGGGCGGATGTCGTCGCCGAGGCGCATGACCGCGCCCTTGCCGTGCTGCTTCTCGATCTGGCTGAGGACCGTCGCGATCGCGGTCTCGCGATCCGGAACACCAGGAGCCATGCCACCCACCGTGCTTTCGTCTCGAAGTCTGCCGTCCACCTACGACCCGCTCCCCGCCCCGCCGTGCTGCCGGTCGGACGTCTCGTCGAGTCAGACGTTAGGAGCGATCACCGACATCCCGGACTCGGTCAGCAGGGTCCTGTGGATCGTGGGACGAGATGGTCATTCCGTGTGGACAAACCTACCGAACACGTGTTCGACACCCGGCCCGCGACACGCCCGTTCGCCATTACTGAAGACCTGCCGGTCACGACAGCAGCAGCCGCTCCAGCCGCCGCGCCGTCCCGAGCAGCCCGACCGCACCCAGGACGAAGAAGTACAGAACGTGCCAGAGCAGCCCGGCGTCGACCTCTCCGAGCATGAGCCCACGCTCCAGCGCCACCCCGTTGTAGAGCGGGGTGATCTCGACCAACCATCGGATGCTCTCGGGGTAGGTCGACAGTGGGAAGAACGTCGCGGAGAAGAGGAACATCGGCAGGATCGCGAGGTTGACGTAGTCGAAGTCGACCCACGACCGCATGAACGTCGTGAGGAACATCCCGACCGCCGAGAACGCGAAGGCGATCATCGTCGCCGCCGGCAGCGCCAGCAGCGCCCACCACGTCGAGACGGTCCCGGCCAGCCAGGCCACGACGAGGAACGCCGCCGAGTAGAACGTCCCGCGCAGCAGTGACCACCCCAGCTCCCCGATGGCGATGTCGCGCGGGCCCATCCGCGTCGCCAGCACCGAGTCGTAGAGCTTGCTGTACTTGAGCTTGAAGAAGACGTTGAACGTCGAGTCGAAGATCGCGCCGTTCATCGCCGAGGAGGCGAGCAGCGCCGGGGCGACGAACACCGCATACGGAACCGTCGTCCCGCCGTCGGTGGTGACGTCCGGGATGAGCGCACCCAGCCCGACCCCCAGTGAGAAGAGGTAGAACACCGGCTCGACGAAACCGGTCAGCAAGGTGATCCACCCGTGCCGGAAGCTGGTGAGGTTGCGCTCGACGATCATCCGCGCGAGGCCCGCGCCGGCGGGGATCGGGACGGCCCGCGACAAGCGGGTGACGACCGAGCTGCTCATGGCCGAAGCCTCGTCGTGAGCCCCCAGAGCGCAAGCACCCACCCGACCGCAGCGAACCCGACCAGCGCGGCGACATGACCGAGCACCCCCGCCAGGCTGCCGGTGCCGAGGGCCAGTGCGCGTTCCGCCTCCACCCCGTGCCAGAGCGGAGTCACCCACGCC
>Ga0307289_10000421_pt1 | contig 18364 bp, 16 predicted proteins | sample ER_DNA_143_FD_194483 | JGI IMG/M metagenome (GOLD analysis project Ga0307289, IMG submission 194483) | Bulk soil microbial communities from the East River watershed near Crested Butte, Colorado, United States - ER_DNA_143 | ecosystem: Environmental > Terrestrial > Soil > Floodplain | place...
TCGACGGCTCAGCCATCAGCGGAACTCTCGCCTGTGCTGCGAGCTTGGCGACGGCTACGCCCACCTCAGGCGGGCAGTCACCGGCAATGATCACCGTCTGGGCGCCGTCCGGCAGCGGCCGTGGTTCTGCTGGATTCTCCGACGCGGTGATGACACGTTCCCGAGCGGCCGGCGGCCAGGCGGACTCCGCAGGGAGCAAGGGCTCACTGAACTCGATATTCAGCTGCACCGGTCCCGGCGTCCGCGTCCTGAGTCCAGTGGCCGCCGTCAGAATTCGCGTCATCTCGAAACGCCATGTCCGAGGATCAAGAAACTCATCCGACAGCCCCGCGTACGCCCGCACATGCCGGCCGAAAAGCTGATCTTGGTCAGCGGTCTGGTTCGAACCGGTGTTGATCAATGAGCGCGGCCGGCTCGCCGTAATGACGATCAGTGGCACATGGGCATGCCAAGCTTCTAGGACGGCTGGGTGCAGGTTGGCAGTCGCGGTACCCGAGGTTGTGAGGACCGCAGCCGGCGCGCCGGATCCCTTGGCAAGCCCGAGTGCGAGAAAGGCCGCCGTACGCTCATCGACCCGGACATGCAGCCGAAGCAATCCAATGCGGTCGGCCTCGAAGCATTCATACGCCAGCGGTGCACTCCGGGAGCCCGGCGCCAGCACGACGTCGCGGACGCCGCGGGTGATCAACTCCTCGACGATTACCCGAGCGCACGCCGTGGCGTTACCCACCAGCCAGCTCCCGAGTCTGCACGAGACGAGCCTGCCAGAACTGGTGCACCTGTTGGTCGGCCTGGTACTGCTCGATCGCCGACTCCTCAACAACGAGATCGCGCAGCCGAATCACACCGTCGACGGCGAGCAGCGGCTCTGTCACGAGGTCGGCGGTGAGCAGGGCGACCGTATTGAGCCCACAGGCGTACGGCAGCTCAGGCAGTGCGGCGGCGAGCGCGAGTCCAGCTCTTATGCCGATCGAGGTCTCCAACGCGCTCGACACCACCACTGGAAGGCCGATTCGCTCAGCGATCTGCAAGCAGGCTCGGACTCCACCCAGGGGCTGGACCTTCAGCACCGCAATGTCGGCGGCTTCCTGCACCGCCACCTGGTAAGGATCCTCGGCGCGCCGGATGGACTCATCCGCTGCGATTGGCATATTCAGGCCAGCTCGGGCCAGGCGCCGCCGCAGGTCGGCCAGCTCCTCGACCGTTGCGCACGGCTGTTCTGCATACTCAAGATCGAATTGAGTTAGTTGATTTATGGCATGCAGCGCCTCGGCAACACTCCATGCCCCGTTGGCATCGATCCTGATCTTTCCGCCTGAGCCCAGCGCATCGCGGACAGCTTCTATACGTGCAGCGTCCTCGACCAGCGACTGGCCCCGCTCGGCAACCTTGACCTTGGCCGTGCGGCAGCCGGCTGTCCGAGCGATCGCGTGCGCCTCCTCAGGTTCGACCGCGGGAACTGTGCTGTTGACGGGGACGTCTGTTCTCAGCGGCACCGGCCAACCGCGCTCGGCCGCCTCGTCAGCCGCGCGCAGCCACGGCACCAGCTCGGCTCCGGCGTAATCGAGGAAAGGGCTCCACTCGGCCCAGCCCGTCGCCCCGCGCCAGATCATGCCCTGACGTTCAGTGATGCCGCGAAAGCGGGTCCGCAGACCAAGCGCGTAACAGAAGAGCTCGGCTGGCACGCCCCTCAGTCTGGCCTAAGTATCGCGCCCTGAGCCCTTCGAGAAAGTTAGCGCGTAGGCAATGGCTAGCCTGGTCGCCGTGAGCGCAGCCGGTACCGCACCCGTTCGGCTCCGAATGGTGGAGTCCAGTGAGGTCATGGCGTTGCTGGCCGTGTCGCTGCATGGCGGGCCGCCGATCGCGCCGCTACCGCTGAATCCCGTTGAGCGGGCTCGAGCGATCGCGATGCTGCAGCCCGATCAGCATGTCATCGAAGCAGATGCAGGGGCGGTAATCGCAACATCGGGATCAACCGGAGCGCCTAAAGGCGTCGTACTGTCGGGTGCAGCAATCCGCGCATCGGTCGAGGCAACCGATCACCGCCTTGGTGGGCCGGGCGATTGGGTGCTCGCGCTGCCCGTCCACTACGTCGCGGGATTCATGGTGCTCGCTCGCGCGTGTCTTGCGGGCACCCGCGCAGTGCGGGTGCGCTCCGATCTGACCGATCTGCCCGAGGTCGCTGCCACGCTGGCCGAGCTGCGCTACATCTCATTGGTTCCGGCACAGCTGGATCGTGCGTTACGGCATCCTGAGCTGAACGAAGCCTTGGCCAGCTTCAGCTCGGTTCTGGTCGGCGGTGGTCCGGCGAACCCCGACGTGGTGGAGCAAGCCAGGGCGCTCGATATCAGAGTTGTAACCACCTACGGCATGAGTGAGACCTGCGGTGGCTGCGTCTATGACGGCGAGCCGCTGGAAGGCGTCGACGTGGAACTCACCGAAGACGGCCGAATCATGATCAGGAGTCGGAGCCTCTTCAGTGGCTACCGGCTGCGCCCAGACTTGACCGCTGCGGCCCTCGTCGACGGCAGGTTCCGTACTCAAGATCGAGGCCGTTGGCAAGCCGGGCGACTGATCGTACTCGGCCGGACGGACGACATCGTAATCACCGGTGGCCACAAAGTTGATCTTGGCGAGGTGGAGCGTTGCGTCCAGCGCTGGGCAGCCGAGCGGCACGCTTGCGCGGTCGTGCTCGGCATTCCAGATGCGGTCTGGGGCACTCTGATCATCGCCGTATCGGATTCGGCACACTCGCTGGGCGACCTCCAGGGCGTGGTGTGTCAGTCGCTGCCGGGGTATGCGTTACCACGCGAGCTCATTCATCTTGATCCGCTTCCGGCGCTTCCCAGCGGCAAGCCGGATCGGGTTGCGATCGAGTCCATGATCATGAAGACGCTTGCCCCGCGACAGGCGCGAGTGTGACCGCCGAAACAGCTCCTCGGCCGACGCCGACGCAGTGGCTCGCCGGGGCGCGGCCGCGTACTCTGCCGGCTGCCTGCTCCCCGGTGATCGCAGGAACAGGTCTTGCCGTCTATGAGCTCAGCGCCTCATGGCTGGTTGCGGTCTTGGCACTGGTTGTCAGTGTTGCGCTCCAGGTCGGCGTCAACTATGCGAATGACTATTCCGATGGCATCCGCGGTGCGGACGCAGCCCGCGTTGGTCCGCTGCGGCTCGTAGGCTCCGGTCTTGCCTCACCGCCATTGGTCAAACGGGCGGCGTTTGTCAGCTTTGGGATTGCGGGTCTTGCCGGCTTGGCCCTAGTGATCATGACTCAGCAGTGGTGGTTGCTGGCCGTCGGTGCGGCTTGTGTGCTGGCTGCCTGGTACTACACAGGCGGCAAACGACCGTATGGATATGCCGGTTTGGGTGAGGTCTCTGTCTTCGTCTTCTTCGGTCTGGTCGCGGTTTGCGGCACCGCGTACGTGCAAGTTGGCCGGATCTCGCTCGCGACACTGCTCACCGGGGTCTGGGTCGGCGCCTTGGCGTGCGCGATCCTGGTAGCCAATAACCTGCGTGACATCCGCGGAGATGCGGAGGTCGGCAAGCGAACCCTGGCTACCCGCCTCGGAGATGCCAGAACGCGGACCTTGTATGTGATCTTGGTAGCCCTGAGCGGCGTGTTGATCATCATCGTGGCGTTCCTGACCACCTGGTGGGCGCTGCTGGGGCTGATCGGGCTGCTCTTGATCATTCGTGCGTCACGGACCATGCTGTCGGGGGCCGTAGGGCCAGCGCTGATCGGAGTACTCAAAGCGACCAGCCTCGCGGAGCTCAGCTGCGCCATCGGCTTCGCGGCGGGCTTAGTGTTCAGCGCTCTCCGACTCGCCTGACCCCTCCGTCAGGGCGCATTGCTGGGCCATACCCCGGAGGCCTCGAACGAGGCGAGCATGGCCTGGTACGGAGCCAGATTCCAACCTCGCTGCGCGACCCAGGCGTCGTCGTAATAGCTGTGGGCGTAGCGTCGTCCGTCGTCACACAGCAGTGTGACAACGCTGCCCTGCACACCGTCGGCCTTCATCTCGGCGACCAGCTGCAGCGCACCCCACATATTCGTGCCCGTCGATCCGCCAACCCAGCGGTCCAGCTTGTGCGTGCACCATCGCATGGCAGCGATCGAGGCGGCGTCGGGCACTGCAATCATCCGATCCACCAACGAGGGAACGAAGCTAGGCTCGACCCGCGGTCGGCCGATCCCTTCGATCTTGGAGCCCGCCGCGGTGACTGCGGAATCCCGGTTTTTCCATCCGGTATAGAACGCCGAACCCTCCGGATCGACCACACAGAGCTGGGTGTCGTACTTCTTCAGGCGGGTGTAGCGGCCAATAGTGGCGCTGGTGCCGCCGGTGCCAGCTCCGACGACGATCCAGGCCGGTATGGGAAACGGCTCGCGGCTCAACTGATCAAATATCGACTCGGCGATGTTGTTGTTGCCCCGCCAGTCGGTGGCCCGTTCGGCGTAAGTGAATTGGTCGAGGTAGTGCCCGCCGCAGCTCGTCGCAAGATCAGCCGCGACCTGGTAGATCGTTGTCGGATCCTCCACGAGGGTGCATTGCCCGCCGTAGAACTCGATCAGCTCGATCTTCTCTCGTACGGTCGTTGCCGGCATCACAGCCACGAACGGCACATTGATCAGCCGGGCGAAATAGGCCTCGCTCACTGCGGTGGATCCGGAGGAAGCCTCGACGAGTGTGGTGCGCTCATGGATCCAGTTGTTGCAGAGGCCATAAAGCACCAGGGATCGGGCCAACCGATGCTTCAGGCTGCCGGTTGGATGCACCGACTCGTCTTTCAGATAGAGACTGATACCCCAGTCCGGCGGCAGCGGAAAGGGGTGCATGTGAGTATCGGCGCTGCGATTCGCGTCCGCCTCGACCTGCCCGATCGCCCATTCCGACCAGGCGCGATCGCTCTTATCTACCTGCTCCACCATCGCTAAATTACCGGCGCCTAAATAATTGGAGCACGTCCGGCGCGGGTCATGCGCCAGATGGTTCTCCAGCTCATCGGGCGCCGCTCCCCCGCCGGCTCGGTGAACCCGATGCGATAGCCGCGCAACGTCTCCCGCCAGGCGGTACGCGATCGCAGTCGGAGCGCAGACACTCCGGTCCATGCCAGGACGTAGAGCACAGCCACGGGCAGCGGCAGGTTACGCCTAGCCAGCCAGACGCGGTTGCGCGCCTGAAACCGGTAAAACTCAGCGTGCCGGGTCGGCTGGATGGCTGGGTGATGCACGTCGATGTCGCCGTCGTAACGCACATGGAAGCCGCCGTCCCACACCCGCCAGGCCAGCTCGATGCCCTCATGGGCGTACCAAAATGGCTCCGGCCAGCCGCCGGCAAATTCGAAGGCATCGCGACGAATGGCAACCGCGCCCTCCCAGACATTCATCGCAGGACTACTGCGACTTGGATCGCCGACGCGTACCCGTGGAGTCCAGCGACGCGGCGCCTCCCGGCCCTGAGGATCGACAACCCGGGGTTGGATCATCCCGAGCCTGGGGTCTGCGGCGAACTGCGCCGCCATGCGGGCCAAAATGTCATTCGCCGGCAAGCAAGCATCATCGTCGAGGAAGAACAGCAGCTCCCCCTCGACCAGCGGCACTCCAGCATTACGACCGGCCGGAATCCCGAGATTGGATGCCAGCCCTTTGGCCTTCACCCCATTCGGCAAATTTGCCGGCTGCCACCCGTTGCCAACAACGACGACATCGAGGTCGACCTCACGCTGCCGCAAGAGGCTGGCCAGTCCGTGATTCAGATCGTCCGGGCGGTTGCCCATCGTCAAGACGACGACCCCGAATTTCGGCCGGCCCAAATTCGACCGGGTAGTCGCCGTCATCGCAGCCTCGAGGATGCCAGTACGGCGATCAGATGACCGACCAATGTCAGGCAGGCTGCGACAACCAGCGCAGCGAGCAGGACCTTGGTCGCCACTCCGCCCACGAAAAGATCAACAATGGCGGCGATCAGCACCAGGATCGACAACTCCACCGAATGAAAGACTCGGTGAAACGGGATCACTCGCGCCAGCCGCCGGCCGCTGCGCAGCACGCCGCCCCTCGGCGCACGGACATTCTCGACGTCAGGCACCTGCGGCATGCCGGCGTAGTGGCGGGCGACATGCACCAGGTCGTTCTCCACCTTGTTCAAGGCGACAAGTAGTCCCAACAACAGTCCTGCGCTGATCCACACTCCACTGACCTGCAGATGGCCTGTGGCCCGTACGCCGAGGGCGACTGCAATCCCACACTCGGCGACGTAGTGCCCAACCCGATCGAGGTAGACACCGACCGGGGACGACGTTTGCCGCCAGCGCGCCACCTCTCCGTCGCAACAGTCGAGCAGCATCTGCAATTGCACCAAGATCACCGCAAGGATGGCGCCAAGCAGTGAAGGCCATCCGGTCGCCACGGCAGCGGCGGCTGCGCTGATGATCATCAGCCAGGTGACGCCATTCGCGCTGAACCCGGCTCGCAGCAGAATCCGTGTCAGATAAGGAGAAATATCCCTCAGATAGGCATGCGCGACCCAGTGTTCGGCGGCAGCACGAGTACGCACGCTGGGCGGCTGTGTCACCTCACGTAGCTGGGCTATCGTCGGGCGGGCGGGTCGCTCCGCACCGACATCGAAACCAGCCGTCACCACGCCCTCCAGAACCAGCCCACAGATCGGCGCCAAAGCATAGCGACGCTAGCTCGACGGGGCATCCCGACAGCCTATCGTCGAGTGTTGTATCGACCCCGGGCCAAGACGCATACTTCCGTTATGGGGCGGTATCTACCGATCATCATCATCGGATTGCTGATGATCTACTGTGTCGTCGAGGTGGCTCAGGCCCCGCCGTTCGCTGTCCGCCGGATGCCTCGCTGGCTGTGGGCAACGGCGATCATCTGCCTACCGCTGGCGGGCGCCGTCTGCTGGCTCTTGCTCGGTCGACCCAACGCGGAGTCCTCGGGTACGAAACAAAAGCCGCGCCCGAAGGCACCTGACGACGACATCGATTTCCTGCGCGGGCTTTGACTGAGATCACCAAGTATTTGGTGCTGCTCGCGCAATGCCGACGCTCGCAGCTGCGGAGATCTCAGTTTGGTGAGGATTGCTGGATCTCGTATGCGCGCTCAATCGCATCCTCGAACCGTTTCGTGCTCTGCTGAGTGCTGACATCACCGAAATAGTGATAAGCCAAACCGCGGAGCTTGTCGCGGGCATCGGAATCACCTTGCAGGGCACGGATCTTCGCCAGCACTTCTGGCGCCTCAGCGGCACTTAGTAGCGGAATGGTGTCCAGCAGCGCTGAAGGCGGACGGTATGCACCCGGCGCGGGCTCGGTGATCAGCAGCGGCTTGCCGGTCGCCAGCCAGTCATAGGCGACCGCCGAGATGTCGGTAATGCAGGCGTCGGCGAAGTCCCATTGCCACCCGTAACCTTCACGATCAACCAGATGGCGATTGCCCTGCTTTGCCAGCAGCGCACGGATCGTCTTGTCCGCCGCACGGTGACTGCTCGAGGCGTATCCGGTTCGAGGGTGCGGCCGGTAAATGACGTGTACCGAGGGATCGGCAAGAAGAGCCTCGATGATCGCCACGCCATGGCTGACCAGCGAGCCGTACGCGATGCTGGGTCGATCACCTTCCCAGGTTGGCGCGTACCAGACCCGCAGTCCCGAGTCTCGCGGCCAGGATGGTGCGCCCGGGTAGCTATGGTCGAGCTGCGGGCGGCCGATGGCCAACGTGCGTTCGCTCGCATCGAATCCCCGCAGAGCTTGGGCCAGTCGATCACGGCCCGCGTCGCCGCCTACGAAGGTCAGGTCGTACGCCTTGTGCTGGTTGGAAACGCTGCCACCCTTGTCACTTTCGCCGTGCCCAATCTGAATATGCACCGGGTTTGCGAACCGCAGCATCCGGAAGTTCGGCTCGACCTGGTTGAGATAGAGCACGATCCGCACGTCCCGCTCCTCGACCAGTTCTTCGAGCGCGGCGCTGCCTCGCGCGAATGCGAGCGGCAGCGATGTCGACGCCAGCAGTGCGTCGCCGGTGTCGGCCTGATCGGTGATCACGAAGATCGGTTGCCGCTCGGCCAGCCGTTCCAGGGGCCGGCGCCACTGCTCGAACTGGTAGAAATTCTCCGGCCCGGTGGCGAAGAAGACCGCAATGCCGGCATTGGGCACCAGCCCGTTGCCACCGGCCCGCTCGGCGAAGCCAACGGCCGCTACCTCGTTCCGCAGCCGGGCCCCGGCAGCGCGTGCAGCCCGCGCGGTTCGGCCACCCAGCCACGTGAGGCTCTGCCGACCGAAACGGGTCATGCCGAGGTGGCGGGCGCCTTCTCCGACTCCGTGGCGGCAGGCACGTCCTTCTTGAAGGCTTCCCCGACCTGACTCTCGGTGCGGTCGGCGCTCCACTCGGTGTGGAAGGAGCCGTCCTTGTCGACACGGCGGTAGGTGTGCGCACCAAAGAAGTCCCGCTGCGCCTGGATCAGGGCAGCCGGCAGCCGCTCTGCACGAATGCCGTCGTAATAGGCCAGCGACGATGAGAAGGCGGGTGTCGGAATGCCGTTCTGAGCCGCCCCAGCGACTACTCGGCGCCAGGCAGCCAAGCTGTTGTTGACGGCTTCGGCGAAGTAGTCGTCGGCCAGCAGCAGCGGCAGCTGAACATTGCGCTCGTACGCCTCGGTGATCCGATTCAGGAAGCGAGCCCGAATGATGCAGCCACCCCGCCAGATCCTCGCCATGGCGCCACGGTCAATGTTCCAGTCGTACTCCGCACTGGCCGCCGCGATCTGGTCAAACCCTTGAGAATAGGCGACCACCTTGGACGCGTACAGAGCCTGCCGCACATCCTCAACAAACTGATCCGGATTGGCCACACGCCACTCTCCGGTTCCCGCCGAGAGGTTCGCATTGCCGGCTTCGCGTTGCGGCACCGATCCCGAGAGGGCGCGTGCCATGGTTGCCTCGGCGATGCCAGTGATCGGCACCCCAAGATCAAGAGCGTTCTGGACCGTCCAGCGCCCAGTACCCTTCTGCTCGGCTTGATCCAGGACGATGTCGACAAACGGTTTGCCAGTCTCAGCATCGGTGTGGGCGAGCACCTCCGCGGTGATCTCGATCAAGAACGACTCAAGATCGCCTTCATTCCAGGTCTGAAAGATCTTGGCAATCTCCGGAGCTGACGCCCCGGTCCCCTGCTTAATCAGGTCGTAGGCCTCGGCAATCAGTTGCATATCGGCGTACTCAATGCCGTTGTGGACCATCTTGACGAAGTGGCCGGCCCCGTTCGGGCCTACATACGTGCAGCACGGCACGCCTTCGACCTTGGCGGCAATGCTCTCCAGCAACGGGCCCAGCGACTCGTAGGACTCCCGCGACCCACCTGGCATGATCGACGGACCGTTGAGTGCGCCCTCCTCACCGCCGGAGACTCCAGTACCCACGAAGTGCAGGCCGATCTCGGCCAGCTTCGCCTCACGGCGAATCGTGTCGGGGAAGTGCGCGTTGCCAGCGTCGATCACGATGTCGCCGTCTTCCAGCAGCGGAGTCACCTCGTCGATCACTGCATCAGTCCCCGCACCAGCCTTGACCATGATCAACACCCGGCGAGGCCGCTCCAGCGAAGCGACGAAATCGGCCATGGATTCGGACGGAATGAACGTCCCTTCTGACCCAGCCTCTGCGAGCAGCGACTCAGTCTTGGCGTAGGTGCGATTGTGGATCGCAACGCGGTGGCCATGCCGGGCGAAGTTCCGCGCGAGGTTGCGGCCCATGACAGCAAGCCCGGTGACACCGATCTGAGCGAGTTCAGCCATCCTTGAAAACTCTCCTTTGGAGCGCTATGAGACGATCGTGCAGCGAGCGGGGTCGCTGTGCCGTTGGCTCAGCGTATCGGCTCCACCCAGGCGTCGGGTCGGGCGCCGGTGGCCGCTAACAAGAACCCTGCGGTGGAGGGAAGGCATGCTTCAGCCGCTAGGCATCAGCGCCGAGGCGGAGGCCGTGTACGTCGCGCTTGGTCCGATGCGATCCGCGTCCGCAGCTGAGCTGGCGCGGCTCACCTCGTTAACACCTGAGATGGTTGCCGAGAACCTGGAAGAGCTGAGAAGGCTCGGACTCGCGACCGATTCCTCGCGCGGGAACTGGCGAGCACTACCGCTACTCGATGTGGTCAATCAGCTCAAGGCGCAACGATTGTCCGAGATCGAGCTGGCAAGCGTGGCGGCTGAGTCGCTGGAGAGCCACCTACTGGCCGCCGGCGCAAGCCCGGTCGATGACGTCAAAATTCTTGTTGGGCGGGAGGCCATCGTCGCTGCCCACCGCGAGCTGCTGGATTCCGCACGCCGCGAGATCTCAGCCTTCGACAAGCCTCCGTACGCACAGGCACGGACCAACATCACCGAGGAAGCGCTGAGTGTGGAACCGGAATGGCAGGCCTTGGAGCGCAACGTGACTCTGCGTGTGGTCTACCACCCGGGCTTCGATCCCGAACGCCTGACTGAGCTAGGCCTCTTCGCCAAGAAGGGTGAGCTGTCACGAACCTCACCCGTTCCGATGAAGCTGATCTTGGTGGACTCCCAGGTCGCACTCATCCCCTCCATGCGCTCCTACCTGCCAGGGCATGAGCTTCGGGCATCTATCGTGCGGCATGCGCTACTCGTCGAGGCGCTTCAATGGCTCTTCGAAGCCGTGTGGGAGGCCGCCGTGCCGATCATGACGTCGGTCAACAGCGAAACGGATCCGCGCCGCCAGATGTTGATCTCGATGCTGATGACCGGTTCTACCGACTCGGCAATCGCCAATACGTTGAACATCAACGTGCGCTCGGTGCGTCGCTGGATTTCTGATCTTATGGACGAGATGGGGGTGACAACCCGGCTACAGCTCGGTGCCGCCCTCGTGCGATCGGATGGCCTCCGTGGCGAGCGAGCGATGTCCCTGAATTCAGTGTCGCCCAACTCTAATCATCCGGTTGCACCCGCAAGTTGGGAGTAAGCGCAGAAAGCCACGCCCGCGGTCCTAAATGAACCGCGGGCGTCGCCCAGGGGGAGGAACTCCGAGCGGAACCTCGGGGAAAAGTTCCACACGGGCTGTGCTGGTTGAGCCACGCTCACTCGCAACTCAACCACCGGGAACGTCAGGTATCCCGGCTTCCTTGCGGAAGATCTGGTGCTCGCTTTGCCTAGGGAAACACTATCGAACTTTGGGCGCGATTTCACTACCTGCAACCGTCCGAAATCGGCGCGTCGCTGCGCCACGGCAAATAGTGCGAGCGTCTGAGTACAGCGTCAGCGGCGAGTCGAGCGCAGCGGAGACTAGAGACGGTTTCCCCTGCAACCGTCTGTGATTTCAATGCTGAAATCTGGCGAACTTACTCCCAAGCACCCAACCGCAGGCATCCGAACCGCTATTGGTAGATCAGCGACCAAGAGCTCTATCCGTATGAATTGCCTCACTTATGAAGAAGGCGGCGCGATCGCGCCGCCGCTTCAGAGAGTGTGTCCGCGAAGAGTATGTCCACGAAGTGTATGACCGCGCAGAGTGTGTCCGCGAAGAGTATGTCCACGAAGAGTATGACCACGATGGGTTGAGGACTGCATGAAAAGTTCCCTTCTTGATGTCCCGCCGTGCCGGGTGATGCCGCCGGCGAGAACCCGAGCTTTCAAGAAGGACGCTATGCAGCCGCTACGAGCGAAGTCACGCAAAAACGGCAGCAGGAAGAGGACATGTCCTAAAGCGGACATGCCAAAATCGCGTTAGGTGCTTTGCACTCTCCAACGCGTACGCCATGGGCCAGTATTCACGCACGCACATCTTCGGTCCATGACTCCAATAGTCACGGAATCGCCGCCATCTGCACGGTGGCCGTCACCGATTGCGCGCCGTCAATCGACCCACGGGACAGGCTATCCGCTCTGAAGCGAGTTGACCCATTCCCGCAAGTCAGCCTGAAACGTACGACGGCACGCCGTCAAGGACTCTGCTCAAAATTCTCCCCCGATGGTCGCCAATACCGAATGTAACCTGCGTGTGAGCATGCAGCAGGCAGTTGCGATCGACTCCATCAAATCATCGCTGCGGCTACGATGCTTGGCATTTTGTGTTATCGGTCAGGTGACCATCGCAAGGAGGTGTGGTGTTCTGCACGTTCGTTCCGCCTTATCTGCTGCAGCGCGTCGCCAGGCGGGCTGGCACACGGCATGCGTGCGCCTCCGGTCGTGAAACGCTGCAGGTCGATGACCGGCTGAGGGCCAGACGCGAGGCCCGACCGCCTGAGATGGCTGCACCCACCCTGCCCGGGGCGAGCAGTCGAGTCGTACACAGTGCCAACAACACTGAAACCTTGCCCGGCGAGGTCGTCCGCAGTGACGGCGATCCTCCCGTCGACGATCTGGCAGTTGACGAGGCATTTGATTCATCCGGCCAAGTACTGGATCTCTTCCAGAGTCAATTTGGCCGGCGGTCCATTGACGGCCGCGGCGGCACGGTATCCATCACAGTCCATTACGGGCGGGATTACGACAACGCCTTTTGGGATGGTAGTCAGCTCGTCTTTGGCGACGGCGATGGACAGATCTTTGAACGCTTCACCAAGCCGATGGATGTCATGGCACATGAATTCACGCATGGTGTGACGCAATTCACCGTCGGATTGGCTTACCAAGATCAGCCAGGCGCGCTGAACGAGAGCATCAGCGATGTCTTTGCCTCGATGGCCAAACAGCGCATGCTCGACCAAAGCGCTGCTGAGGCTGACTGGCTAATCGCGGAAGGACTTTTTAAGCCCGGGATCAACGCCAAGGCGCTGCGTTCGATGAGGGAACCGGGAACGGCGTACGACGACCCTCAAATTGGCAGAGATCTGCAAGTGGGCTCGATGGCCGATTATGTGCATACCTACGAGGACAGCGGCGGCGTTCACATCAACTCGGGAATTCCCAACCGTGCGTTCACATTGGCCGCGCTGGAGATCGGTGGAGCTAGCTGGGAGAAGGCTGGTCAGGTGTGGTACGACACGCTCGTTAATGGCCAGTTGAGCTCGCAGGCTGGCTTTGAGTCCTTCGCGCAGGCAACCGTCAGCTCGGCCGGTCGGCTCTTCACGAATGACCCGTCGATCGCCGAAAAAATCCGGAGTGCGTGGGTTGAGGTCGGCGTGCTGGCTGGGGAGGCGCCGGCCGATGTGGGGCGGCCTGGTGGTGTAGGCGTGTTCCAGGCTTCGGCTCCTCCGTCGGAGGCTGATCTGCCTGCAACGGTCGCCGTACGCCGCACTGGCGGCTTTGCAGGCACCACCAAAGTCGGGCAGTTGGATCTCACTTCCGATCCGGAAGCCTCCGAGATCCGGCATTTGTTGATGCGTGTTGGCCGGCAGGAGATCACTTCGACCCGTCCGGCTCCGGATCGATTCGTCTACACCGTCGAATACGGTGACTGGCGGTTCAGCGTGCCGGAACAGGATCTGACACCGGAGTTGCGCCGGCTCGTGCAGGTAGTGCTGGACCGCGGACCCAACTAGATGAGGCGCCCCGGATCTCTTCGCTAGAGTGGCAAGGGTGCCAACAGGCGGAGCGCGCGATCGTACGTCTCTACGCTCAGTCGGGGTGCTTGGGGACGGACGTTTGGTCAAGCCGGTCGTACAGCGGCTCTTGGGCGCCCTCCCGCCAGAGACGCATATCTGGACATACGGGCGAAATGCCGACGTACTTGCTCAACTGCAGCGCCTAGGAGCCCAAGTCGCCGCGAGTCCGGCAGACCTTGCGGCGCGGAGCGAATATCTGCTGGTTTTGCTGGAGACCCTAGATGATCTTGAGGTGCAGCTAGGCGGTCCTAGTGGGCTGCGGGCTGGGATGCACAGCCCCAAGATCCTTGTCGTCAGTGGAATCTCGGCCCCAGCTGATCTTCGTGAGCTAGCCGGGGATCTTGCCGAGAGCACAGCTCGGCTAGTGCGAGTCGTTGACGCACCGCTAAGCGGAACGCAGGCAGCCGCAGCGCGGGGTGACCTCGTCATCCCCGTTGGCGCATCGCCGGCGCTCTATCGGGATGCATTGCCCGTTCTGGAGCTGTTGGGAACCTGCGTACGGGTAGGCGGTGTGGGTAGCGCTCAAATCGCCAATGCGTGCGAGCAATACGTCGTTGCCGCAACGGCCATGGCGCTCGGCGAGGCGGCGGTCATCGTCGAACGCGCTGGTCTTGACCTTGCTCGGGTCCTGCAGAGCTGGGAGTTGTCGCTCGGAGGCAGCGGGGCGCTGACCACAGCCCGTGGCACATTGCTCAATCGTGACGTCTCGCTCAATCATGACGTCGAACCCGATGTGCCCACCAGCTCGGCGTTGGCGGCGCTTGAAGTCGCAACACAACAGGCGTGGCGAACTGGGACATCAGCACGACTTCTAGCGAACGTCCGAGAACTCTTCCAGCTGTTGGATCGGGCTGGGGTGAGCGGTCAGGATCTAGCAGCGACATACGAGCACCTGACAGCGCAGCACCCCGAACGCCGCGAAGCTCAGGCTTAGCTTCACAGCGCCGGGGTGCAAACGAAATATCGGGAAAGGGTGGCCCGCGGGGCGGCGGCAGCCAACAGACGCCTCACCGGCCCGGGGTCTGCAATCAGGTGAGCTGCAGAATGACGATCACCAAGATGATGATGACCAGCACACCGATGATGGTGCCGATAATTCCCCGGTTCATGGAAGGACCTCCTCTCGTGCCTTTTCGGGGGTACCCGTGTGTTGAGGAGGTAAACACTCCCACATTTGGTCAGCCGGGGAGGCTCTGATTAGAAGGTTCCTTCGCATGCGCCGTGGCGCCCACCGTCAGGTGGCGTAGTTGCGGATTCCCAAAGGCCAGCGCTGCGACAACCAGCATCAACGCCCCTCCGATGAGGAATGGGACTTGGGCATTCGACACGTTGGTCACCAGCCCGGTGAGGGCGTACGTGATGGGGACCGCGGCCAGACTCGAGAATGACAGCGCACTCATCACCCGGCCGATCTGTCCGACGGGCGCTAACTGCAGCACAGCAGAAGTAACCAGCGTGCCGTAGAACCCGGCACCCAAGCCCGAGCAGAGACCGAGGAGCCCCGCGGCAGCGAACGCCGTAGACACTGGTAGGCCCAACGCTGGCAGCAAACCGAGCCCCAGCACGCTCAGCGCCATCGCAAGCAAGCCAGAAAGCGCGACGAATCCGGTCTGGCGGACATTCTTGCGCCACATCAGGAATCCGGCCGCAGCGGCCGCGCCAAGGCCGAAACCACCAAGAACCCAGCCGATGGTTCGTACACCCCAACCGGTCTCATTGGCCAGTAAGGGCACTCCGGCCATAATCGGCCCGCTGAATCCAATCTCGGCGACAAACACGACGATCAGCAATGTCGTCAAGGTTGGGTAGCCGCGGATCAACCGGATTCCCGCTCTCAAGTCGGCCCACACCGACATCACAGGCTGGTTGGAGGTCGGTTCAGCATCGGATGCGTCCTGGCCTCGAGTGTCCTCCTCAGGGATGACCATCCGCGTGAGGGCCAAAAGCACGACCGAGATTGCGAACAACCAGGCGTTCACCCAGAACGCTGCGGCGGCACTTGCTACAACCAGCAGCCAGCTACCTAAAGGTGCGCCGGCGAATTCGGCGCCGCGCGCCACGATCGTCTTTGCGGCGACGACGCGGGTGATGGAATTTCGAGGGACCAGATATCGGGGAGCGGCATTGACGGCGGGCAGGAAAAAGCCGTCGACTAGACCGAACATCACAGCCAGTGCGCCCAGCAGCAGTGGGCTGACGTGACCCCTAGCCACGACGACCGCAAAGACGATCATGATCACGGTTCGCAGCAGGTCTGATGCGATAATGGTTGGCTTGGGGCCGAGTCGGTCGACGAAGACTCCCCCGATCAACAGCAGAGCGGCCTGAGGGATAGCACCTGCAACGAGAATCAAGCCGACATTCACCGGCGAAGTCGTCTGTACAGCGACCCAGGCCAGCGTGACCAGGTAAATGTGATTGCCGATCAGCGAGGTTGCCAGGCCGATCAGCCACCGCAATACGTGAGGCAACGCTCAGCTCCCCTCAGGCGAGGGGGAATCCGTCACGATCTCCGAATCCGGAAGCGCACCGAGACCGGGTTCGAATTTCTTCGCTGGTACTCATGGCCATCACAACATGATGGCGCATGTACCCATTCGGGTTAAGAGGCCTACCCGCCCCCGGAGCGGGCGCTACTCCTCCCAGGGCAGCGGTTTGCCCTCCGCGACTGGAGCCACCGGAATGACTACGACTGGCCGATGCTGACGATGCGCCAGGTGGGCGGCGACCGAGCCGGTGAGGAACTGCTTCAATCCAGCTCGTACGCCACCGCGGCGGCTGCCGACCATGATCAACTCGACATCCAGGATGTCGGCGAGTCGAGTAAGCGCGTACGCGACGTCGCCCGCCAGTTCCCTGAAGGACAGGTCAATGGAGTCGTCAGCGACCGCCGTGCGCACTTGCGCAACCAGCCCTTGGTCGAAGTCGGTGTCCTTCAGTTCGGGCAGTTCTGGATCGAGTGGCAGCGAAACCACCGAGCCATCCGGGCGCTCCTCGACCACGTAACGTCCGGGATCGACGTGGGCACAGACCAGCGCGGCGCCGAAGACGTGCGCAAAGCGTGCGGCATGGCGCAGTACCGTGTCGGGCTGACCATAGGTCACCCCCACCAGAATCCGGCGCTCTGCCTGATGTTCCGCCATCGCCTCACTCCCCGTGCTTCAAGTCCAGACCCTAGCGCCGGGAGTATCGGTGAGCCAGGTATCAACGCATTGCGGGACTGGTGTCGGAATACTGGCCCGCTTCCAGCGAGAGCAGCGCCGCTTTGGTAGGCAGCCCGCCGACGTAGCCGCCAAGTTGTCCGTCGCTGCGGAGCACTCGATGGCAGGGCACGATCACTGGTAGCGGATTGGTAGCGCAGGCGGTGCCCACTGCGCGTACGGCACGTGGATGACCGGTCGCTGCGGCAACCTGTGAATAGGTCTCGGTATGCCCGTAGTCGATCATCACAAGGCGTGCCAGCACCTCGCGTCGGAATCCGTGAGCCAGCCGGAAATCCAAGGGCAGCACGAAATCTCGGCGGTCTCCGGCGAAGTACTCCGCCAATTGCCGGGCTACTTGATCAAGCCGGCGCGGCGCATACAGGATGCGTGGACTGACCCGCTCGGACAATGTCTGCAAGACTTGATCATGGTTCTCGAGCTGGTACGCGATGCGCAGCAGGCCTTGATCGGTGGCCGCCAGGAGCAGCGTGCCGACGGGCGAATCTACGGTCCGGTACGCGACATCGAGCAGCCGATCGACATCCGCCGCTGCCGCGAGTCGATCATGGAGGCGAGCCATTGTGTCGGCTTCGTCATGAGTGATTGAGTCGAAAATGGGGTCCGTAGGGTTGATCATGAATGAATTCCTTCTCTTGATGTGAGCTGCTGAGGGTCGCGGTAGCGGCGGCGGAGGGTGCGAACGCCGTCGTATGCGGCGCGGCGCGCTGCGTCTGTCGAGCCGCCGATGATCGTTGCGACCTCGGCGTACGGCAGTCCGGCGAGATGGTGGTAGGCGACCGCCTGCCGCTGTTTTGTCGGGAGTGCGCGCAAGGCTGCCCACAGGTCGTTCTCGGGTGGCTCCCAGGCGCTGGCGTTGGAACTGGTCTCGTCGATGTTGGCAACCGGAACCGCCCGACGGCTCTGTGCGCGCAGGGAATCAATCGCCTTATGGTGAGCGATCGTGACGAGCCAGGCCTCGATATTCGCACCGTCGGCAAGATCGGAATAGGCCCGCAAGGCAGCGAGGAAGGTTTCTGACCACGCATCGTCGGCATCGGGCCGAGCCAGTACGGCACGACAAACCCGCAGCACGGTTGGGCCGTGCTGCGCCACGATCTCTTCAAACGGCCGTTTCATCCTCATCACCCTTCTAGACGATGGCACGGCGCAAAACGTGAGATCTGCGGGATTGTTTCGCACCTGTGCCGCGAAACGCACCACAGAGCCAAACGAATCCGACCTTATTCAACCGATCGGTTGACAAGCCCCGAGGCACCCGCTACGGTGTTATTCAACCAATCGGTTGAGCAAGGGTTCCAGGAGGCTCCCATGAGCGAGGATCGACTCTCCCGAGTCTTCGCCGCCTTGGCCGACCCGACGCGGCGTGACATTGTGGCTCGGCTAGCCGTCGGGGATGCCACCGTGAGCCAGCTGGCAGCGCCGTACAACGTGTCGATTCAGGCAGTGTCCAAACATCTGAAAGTGCTCGAAGACGCCGGTCTGGTAAGCCGCAGCCAAGATGCCCAGCGCCGACCACGACACCTCGAGGCGGAGGTCTTCGACATGATGACTGCCTGGATCGAGCGATACCGCAGGCAAGCCG
>Ga0307289_10000422_pt1 | contig 18330 bp, 21 predicted proteins | sample ER_DNA_143_FD_194483 | JGI IMG/M metagenome (GOLD analysis project Ga0307289, IMG submission 194483) | Bulk soil microbial communities from the East River watershed near Crested Butte, Colorado, United States - ER_DNA_143 | ecosystem: Environmental > Terrestrial > Soil > Floodplain | place...
CTCGGCCTCGCGCCCGGCCTCGCGCAGGACGTCGACCGCGATCCGCCCGTCGCCGCCGTTCGCGCCGCCGCCGCATACGGCGACGAAGCGGCGCGCCTCGGGAAAGCGCCGCATCGCCTCCTCCGCGACCGCGCGCCCGGCCCGCGCCATCAGCTCATCGACCTCATGGCCGGCCTCGGCTGCGCGCATCTCGTCTGCCGTGTAGAGGGGCTCAAGCATCCGAGACGACGCAGACCGCCTGAGCGAGCTCGCGCGAGTGCGTCATCGAGAGCTCGATCCGACCGGCACCGACTCGCTCGGCCCACTCCAGGGTGCGGCCGGAGAGCGTCACGCCCGGCTTCGGCCGGCCCGCGATCTCGATCTCGCGCCAGGTGAAGCGGACCCCCGAGCCGAGCGCCTTCCCGACCGCCTCTTTCCCGGCGAAGCGTGCGGCGTAGTGCTGCGGCGGGTTCGCGCGCCTCTCGCAGTAGGCGCGCTCGGTCTCGGTGAAGCAGCGCTCGCGGAAGCCGGGGTACCGCTCGAGCGCCTGCGCGATCCGTTCGATCTCGATCAGGTCGACGCCGACCCTCACGGATGCGCCTCCAGCCACTGCGGCAGCGCGGCGATCGAGTCGATCACGCCGTCGGGCCGAACCGTGACCTCCTCGAGCGCCTCCTCTCGGAACTTGCCGGTTCGCACCAGGACGGTCCGGAGCCCAAAGGCCGAGGCGCCGGCGACGTCGGCTTCGATGTCGTCGCCGACCATCCACGTCTGCTCGGGCTCGTAGTCGAGCGCGTCGAGCGCGGCGGCGAAGTAGGCGGCGCTCGGCTTGCCGAGCACGGTCGCCTCCTGCTCGGCCGCGTATTCCAGCCCAGCAACGAAGGCGCCCGCGTCCAGCAGCGCGCCGCGCGACGTCTGCCACCAGCGGTTCTTGTGCAGGCAGTAGAGCTCGGCTCCGTCCTGCAGCTCGGCGAACGCGCGCGCGAGGTTGTAGTAGCTGAAGACCTGGTTGGTCTCGAACGACTCGTCGGCGCCGCCGAGCAAGACCGCGTCGGCGTTCTCGCCCACGAGCTCGAGCCCCTCCAGGTCCTCGACGATCGCGGGCATCGTCAGCGCCAGCACCCGCTTGCCCCTGAGCGCGTGCGCGGCGGCGATAGGAGTCGTCTGCAGCTCCCGGTCCTCGAGCTCGACGCCGAACGAGCGGATCTCCTCGGCGAGCGCACTCCGCGAGTGCGTGGTGTTGTTGGTCACGAAGCGGAGGGCGTGGCCCATCTCCCGGAGCCGGGCTGTTGCCTTGGCCCCGCCGAGGATCGGATGCCCCGAGACGTGCAGCACGCCGTCGACGTCGAGGAGAATCGCGCTCATGGCCGGAGACTCTATTCGGGTGACGCGGTCGGTCTCCATCCCCCGCGCGGAGATCGAGCTGCGCTTCTCGCGCTCGAGCGGGCCCGGCGGGCAGCACGCGCAGAAGTCGGACACGCGGGTCGAGGCCGTCTTCGACGTCGAGCGCTCGATCGGGCTCACGGAGACGCAGAAGCGGCGGGTGGTGACGCGCGCCGGCCCGGTGCTGCGCGCGGTCGCGCAGGACGAGCGCAGCCAGTGGCGCAACCGCGAGCTCGCGACCGAGCGGCTCGTCGAGGCGTTGCGCGAGGCGCTCTTCGTCCCGCGCCCGCGCCGGGCGACGAGGCCCACGAAGTCATCCGTCGAGAAGCGCCTCGAGCGAAAGCGCCGCCGGAGCAACGTCAAGCGGCTGCGGCGCCCTCCACCCGACTGAGAAAGCGGCGAACGAGCTCGAGCGCCTCCTCGGGCTGCTCGGCCTGGGCCATGTGCGAGCTCTCCTCGAGCACGACGTACTCCGAGCCCGGGATCGCGCGGTGCGCCGCCTCGGTGCAGGCGGGCGTGACCTCGTCGTGGCGGCCGGAGAAGACCAGCGTCGGCACCTGGATCCGGCCGAGCCGCGGCGTGATGTCCCAGTCGCGGATCGTCCCGATCACGTGGAACTCGCTCGGCCCGTTCATCGCGTGGTAGACCTCGGGATTCGCCTCGAGCTTCTCGAAGCACTCGACGAGCCAGTCCGGCCACGGGTCGGTGCGGCAGACGTGGCGGCGGTAGAAGACCATGCTCGCCTCCTCGTACTCGGGCGAGTCCGTGGTCCCGGCCTCCTCGTGCTCCCGGAGGGTCGCCTCGACCTCCGGGGGCAGCTCCGAGCGCAGTCGCGCGACCTCCGGCATCCAGTCGGGCACGCTCGGCGGCGAGCTCTCGACGATGAGCGAGGCAAGGCCCTCCGGCTGCTCGGTCGCGTACTGCATCCCGAGCATGCCGCCCCACGAGTGCCCGAGGACGTGCACGCGCTCGAGTCCCAGAGCCTCGCGGACGACGCCGATCTCCTCGACGAAGAGCTCCGGCTGCCAGATCGAAACCTCGTGCGGCTCCTCGAGACCGGAGTTGCCTGACCCGATCTGGTCGTAGAAGACGACGCGCCGCTCCTCGGCGAGCGCCTCGTAGGGCTTCAGGTGCAGCCAGTTCGCACCGGGCCCGCCGTGGAGGCAGAGCAGCGGCAGGCGCGCGTCGTCCTCCGAGGCCGCGGCGACCGAGCGGTACCAGGTTCGGCCGCCCCGGAACGGGACGTAGCCCTCGTCGACGCGTGACGCATCGGACACCTGCCCATCTTTCCACGACGAACGATTTACGCCGCGCTTACACGTGGCTAATCGGCGCCTGACAACGCAGAGCCAGGATCCGTTCGATGCCCTCGACCAAGGAGCTCGAATGAAGCGCAACCTGCTCTACCTCATGCTCGTCGCCCTCGTGGTTGCGACGGCAGGCACGTCGAGCTCGCTCGCGGCCCGGCAAAGCTCGAACATCACCTACGTCTTCAACGGCCGCCTCCTCGCCGACGCCGGCAACTCGACGTCGCTGTACGTCGACGTCACTGGCGGCAGCCACGCCGCGCTGCGGAAGCTGATCGGCCAGGGCGACGCGCAGCACTTCGCGGTCGGCCAGAACACGCAGTACATCCGCTGGACGCACGGCGTGCCCACCGTCGTCCAGGAGTCGAACCTCGTCGCGGGAGACCGCGTGAGCGTCAAGATCCCGGCCGCGCGCAGCGCGTCGCTGGCCGAGATCGAGTCCACGCCCGCCCGCCGGGTGGCAGACAACGGCCCCAGCGGCCGCTTCCCTCGTCACCCACTCTGGCTCTTCATCGGCACGCTGGACGCCCCCGCGTCCGGCGGCCACTTCACGCTCCACATCCGCAACGGCAACCTCCGCGCGTTGCGGTCGATGCTCGGAGCGCCGCTCGACCAGACGTTCACCTACGACGCGCACACCATCTTCGTCCTCTGGCAGGGCGGCGTGCCGACGGTGATCTCTCCCTCCCAACTGGTCGTCGGCGACCGGATCTCGGTCCGGATCCGCGCACCGAAGTCGTACTCCCTCGGCCAGGTCGAGTCGGTCCCGGCGAACCACGTCGGCGACCACGAGCCTGGCGCGGGCAACTAGCAGCACCGCACTCCTCCCCGACCGAAAGGCCGCCCTGCGCGGCCTTTCGGTCTTCTGCCGCTAGGGTCCGCGCATGCGACTGCGGGGGTCTTTCGGCGGCCGTGACCTGGCTGTGGATCTGGGGACGGCGAATACGCTCGTCTTCATTCGCGGCCGGGGAATCGTCCTGTTCGAGCCGTCGGTGGTCGCGTTCTCCGAGGAAACCGGCCGGGTGCATGCGGTCGGCGAGGAGGCGCGGCGCATGATCGGGCGAACGCCGGCGACGATCCGCGCGACCCGCCCGCTGCGCCACGGCGTGATCGCCGACTTCGAGATCACCGAGCAGATGCTCCGCCACTTCATCAGCAAGGCTGCGGGCGGCCGCTTCGCGTTTGCACGCGTCGTCCTCTGCGTACCGAGCGGGATCACCGACGTCGAGCGGCGGGCGGTCGACGAGGCCACAAGATCCGCGGGGGCTCGCGGCGTGTTCCTGATTGAGGAGCCGATGGCCGCCGCGATCGGCGCGAACCTGCCCGTCGGCGAGGCCGTCGCCAGCATGGTCATCGACATCGGCGGCGGCACCACCGAGGTCGCGGTCATCTCGCTCGGCGGGATGGTCGTCTGGGAGTCGATCCGCGTCGGCGGCTACGAGATGGACGAGGCGATCGTCGACTACGTCAAGAACGCGCACAAGCTGCTGATCGGGCAAGAGACAGCCGAGACGGCAAAGATCGCGGCCGGGTCCGCCTGGGCGATGGACGGGGGGCTGCAGGAGACGCAGGTCGCCGGAAGAGACCTCGTCACCGGGCTCTTGCGACGCGTGACGCTCGGCGCCGACGACATCAGGCGCGCGCTCGAGCCGCCCGTCGCGCGCATCGTCGCCGCGGTCAAGGACACCCTCGAGCGGACGCCGCCCGAGCTCGCGGCCGACGTCGCCGAGCGCGGGATCGTCCTCGCCGGCGGAGGGTCGCTCCTGCGCGGAATCGGCGAGCGGCTCAAGCACGAGGTCGGCCTCCCGGTGCAGCTCGCCGAGTCGCCGCTGACCTGCGTCGCCGAAGGCGCCGGCCGAAGCCTCGACGAGCTCGAGACGCTCGAGCGGAGCGCCAAGGCCCAGCGCCGCGTCTACCGCTAGCGCATCAGGGTGCGGATCCGGTCGAGGGGCCGCGGGCGCCTGACCTCCGGCGCGGACAGGAAGAGCGAGAGGCGGTCGGCCTCGTTCTCGTCGAGCGAGACCGCGGCTTCTGCGACGCCCTCCACGCTCCAGACGCTAAAGCGCACGTGCGGCTCGTCGGTCAGGTAACGCGAGACGCGGAGCGCCTTTCCGTCGTCACGCGGATGCGCGCGGAAGAACTCGACGAGCTTGCTGCGCTGAGGCGCGGCGCACCACGGACAGAACCGGAACGCCGACTCGAGCTGCCCACCACACTCGGCGCAGACGCGCACCTGCACGTACCTCCTCTCGCGCATAACGTACCCCGTTCGAGGGATTTCAGTGCGACGGGACTGACAACGCGTGAAATGGGTATGGCGGGGACATGAGCTCGCTTCCCGCCGATCCGCTCGAGGCCGAGCTCGGCTCGCTCTTCGAGCGGCACTCGCGCCGGCTTCTCGGCTACTGCCTGCGCCGGCTGCGGAGCCGCGAGGACGCCGAGGACGCGGTTCAGCAGACCTTCATCAACGCCTACCGCGGGCTGCGGCAGGGGACCACGCCGCGCTCCGAGCTCGCCTGGCTCTTCAAGATCGCCGAGAACGTCTGCCGCGAGCGGCGCCGCGCGGCCTGGCGGCGCGGCCGCCTCGAGGTCGCGCAGAGCCCCGAGGGGATCGCGACGCTTGCCTCGCCGGAGCACGAGCCGAGCGTGGAGCTCGACGGCTTGGCCGACGCGCTCGCCCGGCTCGCGCCGAACCAGCAGCGGGCGATCCTGCTGCGGGAGTGGCAGGGCCTCTCCTACCGGGAGATCGCCCAAGAGCTCGGCGTCACCGAGGCTGCGGTCGAGACGCTGCTCTTCCGCGCGCGGCGCTCGCTCGCCCGCAGGCTCGACCGCTCGCGCGTCGCGGCACTCGGCAACCTCGGCTCGCTTGCCGCGTGGGCGAAGTCGCTCGCCGGAGGCGCCGCTGCGAAGCTGGCGGCGACGGCGGCCGTGATCGTGGTCGTCTCCGCGGCGGACCCGGCGCTGCGGCAGCAGATCCAGGGCGCGCTCGCCTCCACGCCTCCCGCGCGCGGCGCACAGGCATCGAGCAAACAGACTGCCGTCGGCCACCAGTCGGTCAAGGTCCACACCGCGAAGCCGGCTGCGCACCGGAAGGCACGGCGCGCCCACCGCGCGACGACCACGCGCTCGACAGGCCTGGCCGTCACCCACGCAACGCATTCCGGACGCACGGTCGTGGCTGCCCCGCCACCCGCCGCCCCGCCTCCGCCGGCGCCGGCGCCGCCTCCGCCGCCCGGCGGAATCGGCATTCCGCCACCTCCGCACCTTCCGCCTGGGCCGCCGCTGCCGCCGGTGCCGCCGCTTCCGCCGGCGCCGCCGATCACCCTGCCTCCGCCGCCACCTCTTCCGTAGCTTTCAAGCGGGCCTCGAACTTCGCGCGGCAGCCCGACCCGCAGAAGTAGTACGTCTGCCCGTCCATGTCGAGCGTGAGCGCCTTGCGCCGGTCGACCGTCATCCCGCAGATCGGGTCGCGCGCGCCGCGGCGCAGGGTCAGGGCAACGAGCCCGGCGGCCACGATCGTGAACACGATGTTCAGGGCGGTCGTGTAGTTCCAGGAGATCCCGCGCGCAGCGATCGAGTCGATCGAGGGCCGCTCGCTCGGCACGAGCCCGGCGGCGCTGAAGATCCCGTCGACCGCGAGCGCGGAGATGACGATCGCAGTGAACATCAGCCCGACGATCACAACCGTCAGGCGGCCGCCGTAGTAGCGCCGGTAGACGAGTACCAGCGGAATGATCAGCAGGTCGGCGTAGATGAACGAGATCACGCCCGCGAACGAGATCCCGCCTGCCCAGAGGACGGCCGCAAGCGGGACGTTGCCGACCGAACAGACGAACGCGAGCACCGCGACGACGGGGCCGAGGACGACGTTCTCGAGGAGCTGCCCGCTGCCGCCCCTGTCGGTCAGGAAGAGCCCGTTGAAGAAATCCATCGGCAGCAGCGCGATGAAGCCCGCGATCAGGAAGCCGGCGGTGATCTCCTTCCAGAGCATCTGCGCGTCGCCCCGGAAGTTGTGCGCAACGTCGGACCATGCCTCGAGTGAGAGGAATCGCGACGCGCCGCCTGCGGAGTGGTGCTCGTGCCCGGTGCTGGCGGCGAGCGCACGCTCTCGCGCCTCCTCCTCCTGCTGGCGCGTGACGAGCAGCCGGATCCCGAGCCACATGAGGGCGATCAGAAGCACGCCGCCGACGAGCTCGGCGAAGGTGAACTGCCAGCCGATGAAGACCCAGAGCACGATTCCGAGCTCGAAGACGAGGTTCGTCGAGGCGAACTGGAACACCATCGCGCCGGCGAGGCTGCCGCCCTTCTGGAAGATCGACTTCGCGATCGCGACGGCTGCGTAGCTGCAGGACGACGAGGCCGCACCGAGCCCCGTCGCGAGCGCGACCGTGCGAGGCCCGCGGCCGCCGAGCGCCCGTTCCATCCGCTCCCGCGGCACCCACGCCTGCACGATCCCGGAGAGCAGGAACCCGAGCACGAGCGCCCACCAGACCTCCCAGGCCATCTGGAACGCGTTCCAGAGCCCCTGCCCGATTTGTGTGAGCAGATCCACACGGCGAGGCTACCGCTCGCGTGATTCGCGAAGCCGCCGCGGCGGAAAGACCGGGTCCGTGCCGCGGGCACTTCGCGCTGGCCCTCGACGGCGAGAAGAACCGGGTCGACTCCCTGACGAGCCGCCGCGACGAGGCGCGCATGCCCGTCGAGTATCCGCACGCTCTCAAGCCGCAGTCGTGGGCGGCCGGCGCGCCGCTGCTGATGGGGCGGACGCTCCTCGGCCTCGACGCGACGGGCGGGAAGATGCGCCAGTCGCCGCACGTCCCCGAGTCGCTCGGAAAGATCAGGCTTCGGTAGCCACGCGTACGCCGAACGCGACGAGCACGAGCCCGGCGAGCGCGTCCAGGCCGCGCCGGACGCGGGTCCGCAGCAGGATCGTCTTTGCCCGCGCGACGGCGACGGCGTAGAGCGACAGCCACGCGAGGGTCAGCGAGGCGAACGCGGCTCCGAGCGCGAACATTCCGCCGAACGAAGCCGCGAACTGCGGCAGGAGGCTCGTGAAGAAGACGACCATCTTCGGGTTGCCGAGATTGCTGAGGACGCCCTGACGGTAGGCGGCCCGGCGCCGGCCGCCGACCGCGCCGTGCGGGCGGCCGCGGATCGCCGCGACGAGGGCCTGCGCACCGAGGAATACGAGGTACGCCGCGCCTGCTACGCGCAGCCCGACGAAGAGCGGGCGCGACGCGAGTAGCAACGCCGAGAGCCCGGCGCTCGCGGCGAGCGCCCAGGTCAGCTGGCCGGTGACCACGCCGAGCGCAGTCAGTACCCCGCCGCGCCGGCCGCACCTGAGCGTGTTCCGCACCGTAAGTGCCGTGTCCTGGCCGGGAGTGACGATCACGACGAGCGAGACGCCGAGGAACGCTGCAACTTGACCGAGGCCCATCTTCGGCATGATCGCAGCGTGGCGAAGGTCGCAGTCGTCGGTCTAGGCGCGATGGGCAGCCGCATTGCGCGGCGGCTACTGGACGCCGGCCATGAGCTGACCGTCTGGAACCGGACGCCTGCGAAGGCGGAAGCGCTCGGCGTCCCCCTCGCGGCCAGCCCGGCCGAGGCGGCGGCGAGCTCGGAGGTCGTGATCACAATGGTTGCCGACCCGTCTGCGCTCGAGGCGGTCACGGAAGGCCCAGACGGCGTCGCGGCCGGCGCGGGGGACGGAACCACCGTGATCGAGATGTCAACGGTCGGCCCGGCCGCGATCGAACGGCTCGCGCGCGCCGTGAAGGCCCCGCTCCTCGACGCGCCTGTGCTCGGCAGCATCAGCGAGGCCGAGTCCGGAATGCTCTCGATCTTCGTCGGCGGCGAAGAGCCGGTGTTCGAGAGCCATCGCGAGCTGCTCGAGCCACTCGGGAAACCGCTCTACGTCGGGCCCTCGGGCTCGGGCGCCGCCGCGAAGCTCGTCGCCAACTCGACGCTCCTCACCGTGGTCGGTGCGGTCGGGGAGGCGATGGCCCTCTCCGACGCGCTCGGCCTCTCGCGACAGGCGGCCTTCGACGTGCTCGGTCGAACCGCCCTCGCCGACCAGGCGGAGCGCCGTCGCACCGCGCTCGAATTGGGCGAGTTCCCTCCGCGCTTCCCTCTCCGCCTGGCGCGCAAGGACGCTGAGCTGATCGCCGAGCTCGGTCTCGACCTGAGGCTCGTCGAAGCGGCCCGCTCGTGGCTATCGGAAACCGAAGGCGAGGACCGTGACTACTCCGCGGTCCTCGAGCGGATCACTCGACGGTGACCGTCTTCGCCAGGTTCCGCGGCTGGTCGACATTGAGGCCGCGCAGGCGCGCGATGCGGTAGGCGAGGAGCTGCAGCGGCACCACCGCGAGGGCCGCCTGCAGGAAGGCCGGCGAGCGTGGCACGTAGATCACGTCGTCGGCGTGATGCTGGATGTCCTCGTTGCCGTCCGTCGCGATCGCGATCACGTGGGCGCCCCGCGCCCGCGTCTCCTGGATGTTCGACACGACCTTGTCGTAGATCAGCTTGTGGTCGGTCGCCACGACGACGACCGGTGTCCCCTCCTCGAGCAGCGCGATCGGCCCGTGCTTCATCTCGCCGGCCGAGTACGCGTCGGTCGGGATGTAGGAGATCTCCTTCAGCTTGAGCGCCCCCTCCAGCGCCACCGGGAGGCCGATGTGCCGGCCGAGGTAGAGGAAGAACTGCTTCTCGTAGAAACGCTGCGCGATCTCCTCGATCGGATGGTCGCCGTCGAGGAAGTGCTCGATCTTCTGGGGCAGCTCGTAGAGCTGGTCGAGGATGAACTCGACCTCGTCCGGCGGCAGCGTCTTCCGCACCTTCGCGAGCTTCAGGCCGATCAGCGAGAGCAGTGCCGCCTGCGCGGTGAAGGTCTTCGAGGCGGCGACCCCGATCTCGAGGCCGCAGCGCGTGTAGAGGACGGACTCCGCCTCACGCGTGATCTGCGAGCCCATCAGGTTGGTGATCGCGAGCGTACGAGCGCCGAGCTCGCGCGCGAGCTTGATCGCGTTGACGGTGTCGCGCGTCTCGCCCGATTGCGAGATCCCGATCACGAGGGTGTCCTTCGAGAGCACCGGGTTGCGGTAGATCCACTCGCTCGCGATGTCGGGCTCGACCGGAAGGCGCGCCCACTCCTCGATCATGTACCGCCCGACGACCCCCGCGTGGTACGCGGTGCCGCAGGCGACGATCACGATCCGGCGGAGGTTGCGCAGCTGCTCCTCGGTCATGCCGAGGCTCTCGAGCACGAGCTCGCCGTGGCGGATCCGGTCGCCGAGGGTCTCGGCGACGGCCTCCGGCTGCTCGTAGATCTCCTTGAGCATGAAAGTCTCGTACCCGGACTTCTCGGCCTCGTCGAGGTCCCAGTCGACCTCGATCACCTCGCGCTCGACCTCGCCGTTCTCGACGTCGATGAAGCGCGCGCCGTCCTCGGTGATCGAGACGACCTCGCCGTCCTCGATCAGCTGGATCGAGCGCGTCTCGGCGATGAACGCCGCTGCCATCGACGCGAAGAACATCTCGCCCTGGCCGACGCCCACGAGCAGCGGGCACTGGTGGCGCGCGCCGACGAGCTCGCCCGGATGGTCGTAATGGACGACGACGAACGCGTAGTGGCCCTCGAGCTCCCTGTAGGCCGCGCGGACGGCCTCGGCCAGGTCACCGTCGTAATGGCGCTCGACGAGGTGAACGACGACCTCGGCGTCGGTCTGGGTCTTGAACGTGTGCCCGTCGGCTTCGAGGGAGCCCTTCAGCTCGCGGAAATTCTCGACGATTCCGTTCAGGACGATCGCCAGCTTGCCCTCGTCGCAGCCCGTGAGCGGGTGGGCGTTCTGCTCGGTAACGGCCCCGTGCGTGGCCCAGCGCGTGTGGCCGAGCCCGGTCGTCGAGACCGAGCCGTTCGACCCCGCGGCGGCGATCAGGTTCTGGAGGTTTCCGACCGCGCGCACGTAGTCGAGGCCGTCGTCCTCGCGGAGCGCGAGCCCCGCCGAGTCGTAGCCGCGGTACTCGAGCCGCTGCAGCCCCGTGAGGAGAAGCTCCTTACACGGTCTCCGTCCGACGTATCCGATGATGCCGCACACGACCGGGCAAAACCTCCCTTTTAAACGCGAAACGCCCGGCTGCTCTCCCCACCCCCGCGTCGGGGCGGGTCAGCCGAGCTCTCGTGTCACGAGAGCGCGGATGGTAGCACAGGCCTCCTCCGCAACGGCCTCATTTTCGGCCTCGGCGAGGATGCGGATCAGGGGCTCGGTGCCCGACGGGCGGACGAGGACGCGGCCGTTTCCGTCGAAGCTTTCGTTCAGGCGCTCGACCTCCGCGCGAACGCTCTCGGGAAGCTCACGCCGGGCGACGCGCACGTTCGCCTTGACCTGTGGAAAACGTGGCATAACGGCCGCCGCTTCCTCGAGCGTTCGGCCCTTCAGCGCGTTGCAGAGGAGGAGCCCCGCGGCGAGGCCGTCTCCGGTCACGTGGTCGCGCAGGTAGATGAGGTGGCCCGACTGCTCGCCGCCGAGCAGGCCCCCCTCGCGACGCAGCGCCTCGAGCACGTAGCGGTCGCCGACGTCTGTCGTGAGCACACGGACGCCGCGCTCCGCAGCCAGCCGGTGGAACCCGAGGTTCGTCATGACCGTGACCGCGACGAGCTCGACCTCGAGGTCGAGCATCAGGATCGCGATGATCTGGTCGCCGTCGACGACCTCCCCGCGCGCGTCCACGGCCAGCATCCGGTCGCCGTCGCCGTCGAACGCGATCCCGAGCTCGGCTCCCGAGCCTGTGACGGCTTGCTGCAAGGTGGCGAGGTCGGTGGCGCCGCAGCCCTGGTTGATGTTCGTACCGTCGGGCTCGGATCCGATCGCGGTCACGTCTGCGCCGAGCCGCTCGAAGGCGGCCGGCGCGATCCCCGAGTAGGCGCCGTTTGCGCAGTCGACGACCACCCGGAGCCCGCTCAGATCGGAACCGAAGCGATCGAGGATGTGCTCGAGGTAGCTGTCCGTCGCGACGCCCACGCGGTCGATCGCGCCGCCCCCGGGCGCGGGCGCGTCGAACAGCGCCTCGATCTCCTCCTCGGAGGCGTCCGACAGCTTCCGCCCTTCGCGGTCGAAGAGCTTGACGCCGTTGTACTCGGGCGGGTTGTGCGAAGCGGAGATCACGGCCCCCAGGTCGAGCGTGAGCAAGGCAACCGCCGGCGTCGGCAGCACACCGGCGACGACCGCGTTTCCGCCCGCCGAGACGACTCCGCGCGCAAAGGCCTCCTCGAGCTCGGGCCCGGACGCTCGCGTGTCGCGGCCGACGAAGACCCGCCCGCCGTCCGACCAGAGCGTCGCGGCCTTGCCCAGCCGCTCGACGAGATCTGGCGTCAGGTCCTCGCCGACGACTCCGCGGACGCCGTCCGTGCCGAAGTAGCGCCTCGCCATCCGCGGGAACCTAACGGCGTTCGTCGACGAAGGCGGCGATCTCCGCGATCCCGGGCTTGTAACCGTCGCTCGTGTCGACCTCGATTGCCGGGGCGGGGAGCGAGATGCGCACGAAGGCCTCGAAATGGCGCCTCCATTCCTCCGTATCCGCATGGTCAGCGTGGGCGCGGCGGGCCCCACGGGCGCCGGCCCGCTCGGCGGCCAGCGCCGAGTCGGTCATGCAGTGGACGATGCGCAGCTCAGCAAGGCCGGCGAGTGGCTCCAGACCCTCTCGCCACAGGCGATCCTGGAACGCGGCCTCCGCGACGGCGGTCACGCCTCCTTCGAGGAGCAGCCGAAGCACGTCGAAGAAGAGCGGGAACGTCCGTTGCGTCAACGGGTCGCCGGACGCAGCCTCGAACTCGCCGCGATGGGCGTGAACCATCCCCTCCTTGATCTCGTCGCGGCACACGGCCGGGCAGCCGATCGCCTCGGAGAGACGGTGCGCGAGCGTCGTCTTGCCGGAGCCTGGTGGGCCGCTGACGACGACGAGGGTGGGTTTCGCGGTCGTGTCGGCTAGCGCTTGGAGAACTGCGGCGCCTTGCGTGCCTTGTGGAGGCCGGCCTTCTTGCGCTCGACGATCCTCGCGTCGCGCGTCAGGAACCCGGCTCGCTTCAACGGGACACGCAGTTCGGGATCGGCCTCGACGAGCGCGCGGGCGATCCCGTGGCGGACTGCGCCTGCCTGGCCGCTCGGCCCTCCGCCGTGGACGCGGACCCGCAGGTCGAACGTTCCCTCGACGCCGGCGACCTTCAGCGGCGCAAGCGCGACCTCGCGGTGCGTGGCGCGGGGGAAGTAGTCCTCGATCGTCCGGCCGTTGAACCAGGTCGTGCCGTCGCCCGGGCGCAGGATCACGCGCGCTACTGAGGTCTTCCGCTTGCCCGTGCCTCTGTACTGCGCGATCTCGTTCATGTCGTGAGCTCCAACTCGGTCGGCGCCTGCGCCTCGTGCGGATGCTCGGGGCCGGCGTAGATCTTCAGCTTCTTGATCTGGGCGCGCGAGAGCCGGTTGCGAGGGAGCATCCCCTTGACCGCCTTGCGCAGCACTTCCGTGGGCTGCCGCGCGAGCTGGTCCTTGAGCGGCCGTGCGCGGAGTCCGCCGGGGTAGCCCGAGTGCCGGTAGTACATCTTGTCCTCGAGCTTGTTTCCCGTGACCGCGATCTTCTCGGCGTTCACGACGACGACGAAGTCGCCCGTGTCCACGTGCGGCGTGTACTCGGGCTTCGTCTTGCCGCGGAGCGTGTCCGCGATCTGCGTAGCGAGACGCCCGAGCGTCTTTCCCTCGGCGTCGACGAGATACCAGCGGCGCTCGATCTCGCCCGGCTTTGCGTTCCAGGTCTTTTGCATAGAAGCGGCGGGCTCAGCCCGCCGGCGAAGAAGTGTACCAACAGTCAGGCGGCACCAATGGTCACGCAGGAGCCTCCTGGAGCGGGGCCGGAGGGCGAGGCGAGAGCGCGATCCAGAGCGCGGGCAGCGCGACGGCGACCGCGCCCCCGAGGGCGATGCTGTCCCGGCCGGCGTGGGTGTAGGCCAGGCCGCCGAGCAGCGCGAGCGCACCTCCCACCGACCCCGAGAGGAGATCGTTGAAGCCGATCAGGCGCCCTCGCTCCGACGGACGCGCCAGGTCGACCAGCTCCGAGGTGGCGGCCACGTAGGAGAAGCTCCAGCCAAGCCCCAGCCCGAAGAGCGCGACGCCGGTGGCCATGATGCTCTCGGTTCTGGCGAGGGCGAGTGTCGAGAGGCCCATCACCGCGAGCCCTCCGACGAGCGCCGTGCGACGGCCGACGCGGTCGATCAGGTCGCCCACCACGAGCACGAGGCCGTACATCCCGACGACGTGCGCGCTGATCACCGGGAACACGTCCGACTGCATGTGGCCCTGGCCGACCATCATGTAGCCGGTCAGGTTCATCACGGCGACCATGACTGAGAAGCTGGCGAGGGCGCCGAGCAGTGCGGTCGGAACGCCCGGCCGGCGCAGGAGTTCGCGGAGCGGCGCTGCGGGCTCCTCGACGGCGTCCTGCGCGAGCGGCCGGGCGAGGCTCGGGTCGGGGCGGACGGCGAGCACGAGCAAGACGCCGACTGCCACGATTCCGGCGGCCGCGAGCCACGGCACGACGAGCGCCTGGGCATCGAGCTCCCGGCCGGCGAAGAGCGGGCTGAAGACGGTCGGCCCGAGGATCGCGCCGAAGACGGCGCCGAAGAGCACGAGCGAGATGCCGCGGGCGCGGCGCTCGGGCGGGTACATGTCGCCGGCGGCGGTGCGCGCGAGCAGCGCGATTCCCATCGCGCTTCCGACGGCGACGAACCCGACCACCAGCAGCGGCCCCGACTCGATCCCGCAGGCGAGTGCCGTCAGCAGGCATCCGACGGCGCCGAGCCCGAAGCCGCCGGCCAGCACGGGCACACGCCCGTAGCGGTCCATCAGCCTGCCGGCCGGGAGCGCGCTGGCCGCGCCGGCGACGAGGAAGATCGCCGGCCCGAGGCCGAGAATCCCCTCGATCCCCGTCACGAGCACGAGCGACGTCGTCGCGACGGCAACGCCCAGCTGGAGCATGCCCGAGAGAGCCGCGAGCGACGAAGCCAGCAGCAACGTGTTGCGCGCGACGGGATAGCCGTTCACGCGAGCAATCTTCGCAGGCCCGCGCGAAACGCCTGGGCGCCGCCGCGGCTCGGATGGCGGACGTACGGCGCGCCCAGCGCGGCCTCGGCGAGGCGGCCGACGGCGATCACGCGGCGGCTTCGCGCGAGCTCGCGCGCGAACGGCAACCCGCCGACGATCTCGTCCCGGTGCGGCGGGCGGTTGGAGCTTTCGGTGCCCGGATGCGTCGGGACGACGTTCCAGAGGAGGACGCTGTTCTCGAGCCCGAGCTCGGCGAGGACGCGGTGGACGATCGTCGCGCTGGCCTCCGCCGGGCCGGCGCCGGTCAGCTGGCGCTCGGACGTGAACGGGATCCCGGAGATGCGTGCGCCTCGATAGCCCGCGGCCTCGCCGACGAGCAGGAGCGGCGCGTCGCGGCGACTCTCGAAATAGGCGCGAAGCCGCTCGCGGCGCACGGCCGCGCCCTCGCCGTCACGATAGAAGTTGAAGGTCGCGCCGATCCGGGCACGCGCCAACCGTTCTATGAGCAATTCCATCCGCATTCGCACTCTGACGGACGGCGGCCAGCAGCCGCCGGAGATCGCGCGCCTCGTCGCGGAATTCCTCGGCGGCGCGCAACACTCGCTCGACCTCGCGCAGTACGACTTCAATCTCGGGCCCGAGACTCGCGAGGTCGTCGCCGGCGCGATCCGCGACGCGGCCGCGCGCGGCGTCGCGGTGCGGATCCTCTACAACGTTGACCACCCGAATCCGATCCCGGTCCCGCCGCCGCCCGAGCCGGACGTCGCGCTGATCTCGGCGCTCGGCGTGCCCTCCAAGGCGATCGCGGGCGTGCCCGACCTGATGCACCACAAGTTCGTCGTTCGCGACGGCGAGTCGGTCTGGACGGGCTCCATGAACTGGACCGACGACTCCTGGTCGCGCCAGGAGAACGTGGTCGTCACCGTCGATTCGGCCGAGCTGGCGAAGCCGTTCACGCTCGACTTCGAGGAGCTCTGGCGCGACGGCGATGTCGAGCGCAGCGGCTTCGCCGCGGAGCCGCGGCCGGTAGAGGTCGACGGCCTGCGCCTGAGAGCGTGGTTCACGCCCGGCTTCGCCGAGGCTTTGACGCACCGGATCGCAAAGAAGGTCGGACGCGCCGAGAGGGTGCGGATCTGCTCGCCGGTGATCACGTCGGCGCCTGTGCTGGCGACTCTGGCGCAGCGGATCGCGGACGGAAAGGGCGACATCGCAGGTTGCGTGGACGCGACGCAGATGGAGGACGTGCTGCGTCAGTGGAAGGCGCAAGGGACCGTGGCGTGGAAGATCCCGCTCCTGCATCAGGTGCTCGCCGGGTCCTTCTCCGGCAAGAACTCGACGCCGTGGGCACCCGGGAGCCTCCACGACTTCATGCACGCGAAGGTCGTTGTCGCCGACAACACGGTCTTCGTCGGCTCGTTCAACCTCTCGCACTCGGGCGAGCAGAACGCCGAGAACGTCGTCGAGCTCGAGGACCCCGAGCTGGCGGAGCAGCTCGGCGCGTTCGTCGACGAGGTGCGCGGGCGCTACCCGCGCGTCACTCCCACTCGATCGTCGACGGGGGTTTCGACGTGATGTCGAGAACCACGCGGTTCACCGCAGGGACCTCGTTCACGATCCGCGAAGAGATCGTCTCCAGCAGGTCGTAGGGCAGCCGCGCCCAGTCGGCGGTCATCGCGTCGTCTGACGTGACCGCACGGATCACGATCGGGTAGCCGTACGTGCGCTCGTCGCCCTGCACGCCGACGGAACGGATGGCAGGCAGGACGGTGAACGACTGCCAGAGCTCGCGGTAGAGCCCCGCGCGGCGTACTTCCTCCTGCAGGATCGCGTCGGCCTCGCGGAGGATCTCGAGCCGCTCGCGGTTGACCTCGCCGATGATCCGGATCGCGAGGCCCGGCCCCGGGAACGGCTGGCGCCAGACCATCGCCTCGGGCAGCCCCAGCTCCTCGCCCACCCGCCGCACCTCGTCCTTGAACAGGAGGCGCAGGGGCTCGACGAGATCCATCTCCATGTCCTCGGGCAGGCCGCCCACGTTGTGGTGCGACTTGATCTTCGCGGCCACCGCGTCGTCGCCGCCGGACTCGATCACGTCCGAGTAGAGCGTTCCCTGGACGAGGTGGCGGATCGTGCCGAGCCGCTTCGACTCCTCCTCGAACACGCGAATGAACTCCTCGCCGACCGCCTTGCGCTTCTGCTCCGGGTCGGAGACGCCATCGAGTCGCGCGAGGAAGCGTTCCTCCGCGGAGACGTGAACCAGAGGCACATGGAAGTGCCCCTCGAAGGTCTCGACCACCTGCGCGGCCTCGTTCTTGCGCAGGAGCCCGTGGTCGACGAAGACGCAGACGAGCTGGTCGCCGACGGCCTTGTGGACGAGCAGGGCCGCGACGGCCGAATCGACGCCGCCTGACAAGGCGCAGAGAACGCGTTCCGAACCCACCTGTGCCCGGATCCGCTCCACCTGCTCCTCGATCACCGCGGCCGCCGTCCACGTCGGCGGCGCGTCCGCGACCTGGTAGAGGAAGTTCTTGAGCAGGTCCTGGCCGTGCGGCGTGTGCACGACCTCGGGGTGGAACTGGACTCCGTAGAGCAGCCGCTCCGGGTCCTCGAACGCCGCGATCGGCGCGGCCGGAGACGACGCCGTCACCTCCGCGCCTTCCGGCGCCGCGGCGACGGAGTCGCGATGGCTCATCCAGGCCGTCTGCTCCGGCGGGAGGCCCTCGCCGAGCCGGCCGCCGACGCGCACCGCGGTCTTGCCGAACTCGGAGACGCCGGTCCGCTCGACGGACCCGCCGAGCTCCTGCGCCATCAGCTGCATCCCGTAGCAGATGCCGAGCGTCGGGATGCCCAAGGAGAAGAGCTCCGGATCGATGCGGGGCGCACCCTCGGCGTACACCGACGCCGGCCCGCCGGACAGAACCAATGCGCGAGGCCGCCGCGCCCTCGCCTCCGCAGCCGAGATCCGGTGCGAGACGAGCTCCGAGTAGACCCGCGCCTCCCGAACCCGCCGCGCGATCAGCTGGGCGTACTGGCCGCCGAGATCGATGACGAGCACCGGCCGCTCCTCCGGGCCAGTCTCGGCAACCGGAAGAGGGACGACCTCGCCCACTATCCCATTCCCACCTTTTGCGCCTGCTGGAGGGACTTGCCCTCGGTCTTGATCGACGGCGCGAGCATCACCTCGGCCTTCTGGAAGTCGTGGATCGACTCGTAGCCGCACGTCGCCATCGACGTCCGCAGCGCGCCCATCAGGTTGAACGTGCCGTCGTTCTCGGTCGCCGGGCCGATCACGATCTGCTCCAGTGTCCCGTTCTGCTCCACGGCCACGCGCGCCCCGCGCGGCAGCGTCGGGTGGAAGGTCGCCATTCCCCAGTGGTAACCGCGGCCGGGCGCCTCCTTCGCGCGGGCGAGCGGCGAGCCGATCATGACCGCATCGGCGCCGCAGGCGATCGCCTTGGAGATGTCACCGCCGGTGCGCATGCCGCCGTCGGCGATCACGTTCACGTACTTGCCTGTCTCGAGCAGATGCTGCACCCGGGCTGCGGCTGCGTCGGAGATCGCGGTTGCCTGCGGAACGC
>Ga0307289_10000423_pt1 | contig 18288 bp, 16 predicted proteins | sample ER_DNA_143_FD_194483 | JGI IMG/M metagenome (GOLD analysis project Ga0307289, IMG submission 194483) | Bulk soil microbial communities from the East River watershed near Crested Butte, Colorado, United States - ER_DNA_143 | ecosystem: Environmental > Terrestrial > Soil > Floodplain | place...
GGGCCGGGTCCGGTTGGCTGCGCCCCCGCCTTCGCTTCCTCGCGACCGGCCCCGGCGGAACCCGGGCCCGGCGGCCGGTGTACAGGCGTCATCGGACGCCTGGAGGGAGACCGGGATGGGGACGGGCGGGCGGCGGGCGCTGACGGCCACGGTGGTGGGCCTGCTGCTGATGGCCGGGTGCACCGCCGGCGGCCCCCGGCGGCAACCGTCGGCCCCGGTCACGGCGGCGCCGTCGCTCCCGGCGGCCTCGCTGCGGCCGGGACCACCGCCCTCGGCCCGGTCGGCGGATCGGGTCCTCGGCGTGGTCTGGCATGGCGAGCCGGCCACCGCCACCGCCTCGCTGGGCTGGCTGGACCCGCGCTCGCTGCGGGAGCGGCCGGGGCGGCGCCTGGCCCTCGGCGGCCACGGGGTCGCCTGGGCGGTGGCCCCCGACCAGTCGCTGGCCCTGTTCGCCGGCGGCGGCGACGGCAACGACGGCCGGCTGCTGGTGGTCGACCCCCGCCGCCTGCGCCGGCTGGGCACGATCCGGCTCCGCTCGCCCTGGTGGGAGTGGCCGAACGCCTCGAGCTGGCTCGGCCCCTCGCGGGTGCTGCTGGCCGGCTCCGGCAACTTCCAGGCGCCGGACGGCGGCGCCAACGCCACGGTGGTGACGGCCGTGGACCCGGCAGCCCGGCGGGTGGTCGCCCGGCGCACCCTGCCCGGCGAGCTGCTGGCCAGCGGCCGCCTGCCCGACGGGCTGGTGCTGCTGCTCGGCCCGCAAAGCGGGATCGGCCCGGCCCGGGTGACGGTGGTCGACGCCCGCGGCCAGGCCCGGACGGTGTCCCTGCCCGGGGTCGCGGCCGGCTTCCAGGAGCCGGCCGACTGGAGCAAGGTCGGAGCCAGCAGCCGGCGGGTCCAGCCCGGCCTGGCCGTCGACCCGGACGGCCGGCGGGCGTTCGTGGTCGGCGCCGACACCCCGGTGGCCGAGGTCGACCTGCGCAGCCTCGGGGTCGTCTGGCACCGGACCGAGCCCCGGCCCGGGCCGCTGCGGCGGCTGGCCGACTGGCTGCTCCCGGCCGCCGAGGCCAAGTCCGTCTACGGCCCGGTCCGCATGGCCGCCTGGCTCGGCGACGGCCTGCTGGCCGTCTGGGGCCAGGACGAGAGCAAGCCCGTGGTGCGCGGGCTCACGGTGGGGTGGCAGTGGCTGCGGCCGGTCGGGCTCCGGCTGGTCGATACCCGCACCTGGCGGGCGACCATGATCCATCCCGACGCCAGCGGGGCGGTGTGGGCCGGCGGCCGGCTGCTCGCCTTCGGCCGCCTGCTCGGCCCGCCGGCCGACCCCGACGCCGACGAGCCGGCCCAGCGGACCTACGGCCTGACCGTGTTCGGGCCGGGCGACCGCCGGCCGGTCCACCTGTTCGGCACCCGCCAGGTCACCTGGCTGGAGGTCAGCGGCGGCCGCGCCTACGTCGACCTGACCCCCTCCACCGAGCGCTACGCCGGCGGCGACCCGCAGGCCACCGACCGGGTGGTCGGGGTGGTCGACCTCGAGACCGCCCGGGTCGTGGCCGAGTGGCGCGGCCGGCTCCCCGAGCTGCTGGTCGGCGGCTGCTGCATCCAGCCGGCCCCCCAGTAGCCGGGGCGGCGCTCAGCCGGGGCGGCGCTCAGCCGAGGCGCCGGACCAGGGCGGCGATCTCGTCGGCGACCCCGGCGGGCACGGTGTAGCCGGTCTCGTCGCGGATCTCGTCGACGTGGTCGCGGACGTCCTCGACGGTGAGGGCCGGGTTGGCGTAGCCCTCGGTCAGGCCGACGAAGAAGCGCGCCACCCGCCCGCCGCCGGCCGACCAGATCTCGCCGGTGACCGGGCACTCCTCGGAGACCAGCCAGGCGGCCACGGGGGCGACCAGGCCGGGGTCGAGCTTGGGGGCGAGCGGGCCGAGCAGCTCCTCGGTCATGCGGGTGCGGGCGATCGGGGCCAGCACGTTGGCCTTGATGTTGTGGCGGGCGCCCTCCTGGGCCAGCACCCGGGCCAGGCCGACCAGCCCCATCTTGGCCGCGCCGTAGTTGCTCTGGCCGAAGTTGCCCAGGATGCCGGCGTTGGAGGTGGTGACCAGGACCCGGCCGTAGCCGGCCTCGCGCATCCTCGCCCAGGCCGGCCGGAGCACATGGAAGGCGCCCTTGAGGTGCACGTCGAGCACGGGGTCGAGCAGCTCCGGGGTCAGGTTGTGGAAGGCCTTGTCGCGCAGGATGCCGGCGTTGCTGATGACGACGTCGACCCGGCCGAACGCCTCCAGGGCGGTGTCCACGATCGCCTGCCCGCCCTCGACGGTGGCGACGGTGCTGGCGTCGGCCACGGCGACCCCACCCAGGTCCTCGATCTCCTTGGCCGTCTGCTCGGCCGGGCCGGCCGAGGCGCCGGTGCCGTCCGTCCCCCCGCCGAGGTCGTTGACGACCACCCTGGCGCCCCTGGAGGCCAGCAGCAGGGCGTGCTCGCGGCCCAGGCCCCCGCCGGCGCCGGTCACGATCGCCACCCTGCCGTCGAAGCGGATGTCAGTCATCGGTAACCTCCCAGCCCCAAGCATGGCACAGGCGCTCTGGGGGGCCGTGGGGGGGAGCTCGCTCCCCCCCACATGGACCAGGGACTGCGGCGTGTCATGCTGCCAGTGACATGGGACCGCTCCAGGGAACCAACGTTGTGGAGCTGGCCGGCATCGGGCCGGGGCCGTTCTGCGCCATGCTCCTGGCCGACCTGGGCGCCGAGGTGCTGGCCGTCGACCGGCCGGCGTCGGGCCAGCCCGGCTGGCCGGCGCTGTTCGCGCGGGGCCGGCGCCGGGTCGCCGTGGACCTCAAGCACCCCGAGGGCCCGGGGGTGGTGCTGGACCTGGTCGCCGGGGCCGACGCGCTGGTCGAGGGGTTCCGCCCGGGCGTGGCCGAGCGGCTTGGGATCGGCCCCGACGCCTGCCTGGCCCGCAACCCGCGCCTGGTCTACGGGCGGGTGACCGGCTGGGGCCAGGAGGGGCCGCTGGCCGGGTCGGCCGGCCACGACATCGACTACATCGCCCTGGCCGGGGCGCTGCACCCGGTCGGGCCGGCCGGCGGCCCGCCGGTGCCGCCGGTCAACCTGCTCGGCGACTTCGGCGGCGGCGGGATGCTGCTCGCCCTCGGGGTGGTGGCGGCCCTGCTGGAGGCGGGCCGTTCCGGCCAGGGCCAGGTGGTGGACGCGGCCATGGTCGACGGGGCCGCCCTGCTCACCACCCAGCTGCACGAGCTGCTGGCGGCCGGGCTCTGGACCGACCGGCGCGGCGCCAACCTGCTCGACGGGGCGGCCCCGTTCTACACCGTCTACGAGACCGTCGACGGCCGCCACCTGGCCGTCGGCGCCCTGGAGCCCCAGTTCTTCGCCGAGCTCCTGGAGCGGGTCGGCCTGGCCGCCGAGGACCTGCCCGACCAGCACGACCGCGCCGGCTGGCCGCTCCTGCGCGAACGGCTGGCCGCCGTGTTCCGGACCAGGACCCGCGACGACTGGTGCCGCCTGCTCGAGGGCACCGACGCCTGCGTGGCCCCCGTCCTCTCCCTCCTCGAGGCCCCTACCCACCCCCACAACCAGGCCCGCGCCACCTTCGTCGACGTCGGCGGCACCCCCCAGCCCGCCCCGGCCCCCCGCTTCAGCCGCACCCCTTGCCCCACCCCCACCCCACCGCCGACCCCCGGCGAGGACGACGACCAGTTCCTGGCCGCCTGGGGCCTGGCGCCCGGGCGGGTCGCCCGCCTCCGCGCCAGCGGCGCGATCCGCCCGCTGGGCGCCTGACCACCCGTCGCCCTATCCCGGTTGGTGTGCGCCGAGTGGGGACCGGTCGCCGACGAGCCAGAGGTGGCCGAAGGGGTCGAGGAAGCCTCCCTGCCGGTGGGTGCCCCACGGCATCTGGTGGTCGCGGACCGGGTCGAAGCTGCCGTCGGCTCCTGCCGCCACGGCCCGGTCGACGAAGCCGTCGGGGTCGTCCACGAAGACCTCGACCCGCACCGTCCTCGATCCGAGGTCGCCCGGCGTGTCCCAGCGGTTGTTCTCGGGTTCGCCAAGGAAGAACGGAGCCCCCTCGACGGTCAGCCCCACGACCCCGCCGAGGTCCCACAGCTCGGTCGCTCCCAGCGCCCGTTCGTACCACCGCGCGGCCGCGGTGGCGTCGGGCACGGCCAGCATCAGGGAGATCACCGGGCCACGCGGCTGGGATGTCATCCTCGGTCTCCTCCGTTCCTCACCCGCCCAGCCAGGCGTCCACGGCGGCGAGCCAGGGGTCGAGGGCTTCGCGGTGGAGGCTGTGGCCGGCGGGCAGGACCCGGGTGGTGCCGTCGCCGACGGCCTCGATGGCGTCCTTGCGGTCGAGGCCGGTCAGGTTGGAGCCGAGTGCCTCCTCGCCCAGCAGCAGGAGGGTCGGGAGGTTGGCCGCGGCGAGGAGGGAGGCCAGGTCGAAGGGGACGCCGTCGCGGAGGGCGGCGGCGATCGCCCGGCCGTCGCAGTCGGCCAGGTCGGCCAGCCGGCGCTCGGCCTCGCCGGGCGGCCAGGCGGGGTTGGCGGCCTCCATGTCGCGGCGGAGCGCCTCCGGGTCGGTGACGGCGCGGCCGGTGTCGGCCTCGATGCCGGCGGCCAGCGCCGCCCAGTCGACCGAGCTGGGGCCGGGCGGGTCCTCCACCACCAGGCGGCGCGCGAACCCGGGCCGGCGGCCGACCAGCTCCAGGGCGACCAGCGCCCCCAGCGAGTGGCCGACCAGCAGCTCGACCGGGTCGTCGCCGACCGTCTCGGCGACGTCGTCGGCCAGGTCGGCGGCGGACAGCCCGGCGACGGTGCGGGGGCTGGCCCCGTGGCCGCGCAGGTCGACGGCCAGGACCCGGAACCCGCGCCCGGCCAGGGCCGGCCCGACCCGCCACCAGGTCCGCGACGAGGAGGTCACCCCGTGCACGAGCACCGCCAGGGGCCTGTGGACAGCCGCGCGCCCCTCCCCCCCGGGTCGGCTACCCTCCCGGTTCGGGGGCCCCGGGAACCCGGGGTGGTCGGGTTCCCGCGCGCCCCATGACCGGGTGGCGAGCGGGACCGCCCCGTGCGGCGGGGTGGCCTCGGGCTGGGGGTTCACCTCAGGCGCCGGCGACGGTCATCTCGCCGACCAGGAGGCTGGACCCGCCGATCGAGCCGGTGGTGAAGCGCAGGTCGGACCCGACGGCGTCGATGCCCTTGAGGATGTCGAGCAGCTGGGCGGCCACGGTCGCCTCCCGGACCGGCTCGGCCAGCTGGCCGTCGCGGAACCACAGGCCGCTCACCCCGACCGAGAAGTCGCCGGTGATCGGGTTGGCGCCCGAGTGGACGCCCGACACGTCCTGGACCAGCAGGCCCTCGCCGGCCCGGGCCAGCAGCCCGGCCTGGTCGAGCTCGCCCGGCTCCAGGAACAGGTTGTGGGCCGAGACCCCGGGGGTGCTCTTGAACGACCCCCGGCCGGCGTTGCCGGTCGAGCTGGCGTCGCCGCCGTCGCGGGCCGCGGTGGCGGTGTTGTGCAGGAAGCAGGCGAGCACGCCGCCGTCGATCAGCACGGTCCGGCGGGTGGGGACGCCCTCGCCGTCGAACGGGGCTGCCCCAGGGCCGGCGACCAGGCGGCCGTCGTCGACCAGGCGCAGGCCGGCCGCCCCGACCTGCTGGCCGAGCTTGTCGGCGAACAGGCTGCGATGCTTCTGCACCTCCTCGGCCGAGAGGCCGGCCAGCAGCACCCCGAGCAGGCTGGGGGCGACCATCCGGTCGAACACCACCGGCACCGTCCTGGTCGGCGGCTGGACCGCACCCAGCATGCGCACCGCCCGGTCCGCGGCCTCGTGGGCCACCGGGCCCGGGTCGAGGTCCTCGAGCGCGCGGGCGGCGTCGACGCCGTAGCCGACCTGGCTCTGGCCGTCCTCGGTGGCCATGGCGATCGAGACGCACCAGGCGTGGGTGACCGCGAACGAGCCCGCGACCCCCAGCGAGGAGGCGATCGCGACCTCGCCGACCACGTCGCCGTAGCGGGCCGACTCGACCTGGGTGACCTTGGGGTCGGCGGCCCGGGTGCGGGCCTCCAGGTCGAGGGCCAGGCTGACCTTGCGCTCGGGGTCGATCTCGGCCTGGCGGCTGTCGAACAGGCCGTCCAGGGCCTCGTAGGCGGCCGCGTCCGGGAGCACGTTGCCCGGGTCCTCCCCCGACACCTCCAGGTTGGCCCTGGCCTCGGCCAGGCACTCGCGCAGGCCCTCGTCGGAGAGGTCGGCGGTGTAGGCGTAGCCGAGGCGGCCGTCGGAGACCACCCTGACCCCGACGCCGCTGGAGGAGGCCGAGGTGAGCCGCTCGACCTCGCCCTGGAAGGCGCTGACCGAGGTCTCGGTGGTCAGCTCGGCGTAGGCCTCGACGCCCTCGCCGCCGGTCGCCTCGGCGGCCAGCCGCTCGACGATCGCGTCCAGCTCCACGGTCATGCCGGGCCTCCTGTGCCGCCGACGGTCATCTGGGAGATGCGCATGGTGGGGGCGCCGTTGCCGACCGGCACGCCCTGGCCCTCCTTGCCGCAGATGCCCTCCTTGACGGTGAAGTCGTCGCCGAGGGCGTCGACGGCCGCGACCACGCTGGGCCCGTCGCCGACCAGGTTGGCCCCGCGGACCGGGGTGGTCACCTCGCCGTTCTCGATCAGGTAGCCCTCGACCACCCCGAACACGAACTCGCCGGTGACCGGGTTGACCTGACCGCCGCCGAGCGACTTGGCGTACAGCCCGCGCGGGGTCTGGCGGATGATCTCGTCGGGGTCGTCGCCGCCGGCCAGCACGTAGGTGTTGGTCATGCGCGGGATCGGCACCTCGGCATAGGACTGGCGCCGGCCGTTGCCGGACGCCGGCAGGCTCAGCTGCCGGGCCCGGATGAGGTCGGTCAGGTAGTCGGTGCAGACGCCGGCCTCGAACAGCACGGTGCGCTGGGCCGGGGTGCCCTCGTCGTCGAAGGCGAAGGACCCCCAGGCGCCCTCGACGGAGGCGTCGTCGACCCCGTTGAAGCGCTCGTCCCCGATCCGCGTGCCCTGCTTGCCGGTGTAGACCGACGCCTCCTTGGCGATCAGGTCGGCCTCCATGCCATGGCCGGACGACTCGTGGAACAGCACCCCGCCGTTGCCCGAGGCGATCACCACCGGCATCTGGCCGGCCGGGGCCGGCTTGCTGGCCAGCATGGCCACGGCCCGCTCGGCCGCCCGACGGGCCACCTCCTCGGGCGGGAACTCGTCCAGCAGCTCGAAGCCCATGGAGCGGCCGGGGCCGTCGAAGCCGGTCTGGACGACGCCGTCGCGGGCCGCGACCACCTGGACCACGAAGCGGGTCCGGACCCGGTCCTCCAGGGTCGAGAACCCCTCGGAGTTGGCGATCAGGACCTGCTGGCGGACGTCGCCGTAGCCGGCCGTGACCTGGGCCACGGCCGGGTCGTAGCCGCGGGCGGCGTCGTCGGCCCGCCGGACCAGCTCGGCCAGGGTGGTCCGCTGGACGGTGGCCGGGTCGACCGCCACCGGGTGGCGCACCCCCGGCTCGCGGCGCCGCAGGTCCGCCACCTGGGCCGCCGGCGGCTCGCGGAGGGCGGCCGCGGCCACCCGGGCCGCCTCCAGCAGGGCGTCGGTGTCCAGGCGGTTGGTGTAGGCGTAGGCCGAGGCCGTCCCCTTGACCACCCGGACCCCGACGCCGCGGTCGCGGCCGGTGACCAGCTCCTCGACCCGCCGGTCCTCGAGCCGGATGTTGTGGGACAGGCGGTCCTCGGCGTACACCTCGGCCCACTCCCCGCCGGTGGCCAGGGCGGCGCCCAGCACCTTACGGACGACAGCGTCTTCGAGCACGGCTCGCTCCTTCGCGGGTTGCATCGTGCTCCCGGCCGAGCCGGCCCGGGAGCCCGGTCATTGTAGAGGCGGACCGGGCTCCCGCCGGGGTGCCGACCCTCAGTCGCGCAGCCGGTGGCTGCGCGGGCCGAGGTGGTCGACGGTGGTCGCGTTCTCGACCTTGGCCGCCGCGGCCGCGTCGCTGCCCGGCTCGTCGACCTGCCAGCCGTCGTGGCTGCCGACCACCGGGACGCCGGCCTGCCAGGCGCCCTTGCGGACCAGGTCGTAGGCCCCCTTGGCCAGGAACGAGGCGGCCAGGTAACGGTGGCCGCGGAAGGCGGCCTCCGACGCGCCCAGCAGCCGGTCGGCGGCGGCCAGCTCGTCGGCGGCCCGGGCGGCGTCGGGGTCGGCCAGGATGTCGGCCGCGATCCGGTTGCCGCTGTGGGCGAACGCGGCCTCGCGGCTGGCCCAGCCGCCGCCGTCCTGCAGCGCATGGGGGAGGTCCCAGTGGTACAGGGTGATCCAGGGCTCGATCCCGCACTCCAGCAGGCGGTCGACCAGCCGCCGGTGGAAGTCGAGGCCCTCGGGGTTGACCGCGCCGCGGCCGTCGGGCTGGACCCGCGGCCAGGCGACCGAGAACCGGTAGGCGCCCAGCCCGAGGTCGCCCATGAGGGCCGCGTCCTGCCGGTGGCGGTGGTAGTGGTCGGCCATCGCGCCGGTGTCCCCCCGACCACCCGCCCCGGGGTCCGGGCGAAGGTGTCCCAGATGCATGGTCAAGGGGAAGCGTTTGCAGGTGGTAGGGTCGGGCATGGCCACCCCGACCCCGCGCCGGCGGATCGCCTCCGGCTCGCCGTTCGAGCCGGTGGTCGGCTTCAGCCGGGCGCTGCGGGTCGGCGACCGGGTGCTGGTCGCCGGCACCGCCCCCATCTGGCCCGACGGGTCCTGCGACCCCGACCCGCGGGCCCAGGCGGCCCGATGCCTGGAGATCATCCTGGCCGCCCTGGCCGAGGCCGGGGCCGGACCCGAGCACGTGGTCCGCACCCGCATGTACCTGGTCGACCCGGCCGACTGGGAGGCGGTCGGGCGGGCCCACGGGGCCGTGTTCGCCGAGCACCACCCGGCCTCGACCATGGTCGTCGTGGCCGCGCTGCTGGACGACCGCTGGCGGGTCGAGATCGAGGCCGAGGCGGTGCTCGGCGAGGGTTAGCTCCGGCTGCGCAGGTAGCTGACCAGGTCGTCGTAGGACCCGGGCTCGGCGGCGAAGCGGGCGTAGTCCCGGGCCAGCTCGAACCAGGGCGGGGTGCTCGGGCGGATCTCGTGCAGCCCGCGGGTGAAGTCGGCCAGGGCGATCGGCCGCGAGCTGTTGCTGACCATGGAGGCCTCGAGGGCGGCCGCGGCCGCCGACTCGCAGAGCTGGGCCAGGTCGGCGGCCGAGTACTTGTCGGTGCGGGCGGCCAGCGCGGCCAGGTCCAGGTCGTCGGCCAGCGGCCGGCCGGCCAGCACGCCCCGGATGATGGCCTCGCGGGCCTGGAGGTCGGGGGGCAGCACGAGCAGGCGGTGGTCGAGCCGGCCGGGCCGGCGCAGCAGCGAGTCGACGTCCCAGGGGTGCTCGGTGGCGGCGACCACGAACACCCCCTCGTGCTCCTCGCTGGCGCTGTACAGCTCGGCCACGAGCTGGTCCACGACCCCGCGCCCGATCGAGTGGCGGCGGCCGGCCCGGCGCGGGCCGATGGCGTCGAGCTGGTCGAGGTAGAGCAGGCAGGGCGCGGCCGCCCGGGCCGTCTCGAAGATCTCGTGGACGCTGCGGCGGCTGTAGCCGAGCCACATGTCGACCACGTGCGCCAGGTCGATCCGGAGGAAGCTCGCCTCCAGCTCGCCGGCCAGCGCCCTGGCCAGGAACGTCTTGCCGCAGCCGGGGGGGCCGTACATCAGCAGGCCGCCGCGCAGCGACCGGCCGAACAGCCGGCGCATCTGCGGGTCGCGCAGCGACGACAGGAAGGCGATCGAGAGCCAGCGCTTGATCGCCGGCATGCCGCCGACGTCGGCCAGGGTCGTCCTCGGCTCCTCGACCTCGCCCAGGACCCACTGGTCCACCGTGACCCCCCGGTGCTGGGGCTCGGCCGGGGCGGTCGGGAAGGAGGCCGGCGCCGGGAGGGGGGAGGCGGGAAGGGCCGCGGTGGCCCGGCCGGCCAGCTCGACGGCCTCGTCCTGGCCGGGGACGAGGGCGAGCACGGCCGAGCTGTGCTCCAGCGACTCGGCTGGGCGGCCCGCCTCCAGCAGCACCGTGGCGACGTGCAGGCGCAGGGCCAGGTTGTCGGGCACGGCCTCGACCGCCGCCCGAAGACCGGCAAGCAGCTCAGGGTCGACCGGCATGGCGGCAACAGTATGCAAGGGCGCCGCCGCCGGGCGCGAACGCCCTGATCGACCGGCGGCGAAACGCTGATTACAGTATTACGATGGGCGGGACCGCTTCGTGGAGGAGGCCACGGTGAGCTCCATCCACTTCGTCGACGCACTGCTGGCGGACGCCGACCGCGACCAGCGGGCCGAGCCGGGCCCGTCGGACGCCGAGGCCCTCGACGCCTACTCCCAGGTGGTCGTGGGCGTCGCCGAGCGGGTGATCGGCTCGGTGGCCAGCCTGCGGATCAACCGCCGGCTGCCCGGGGGGCGCCAGGCGCAGGGCTCCGGCTCGGCGGTGGCGATCACCCCGGACGGCTTCCTGGTCACCTCGGCCCACGTGGTCGAGGGGGTCGAGAAGGGCCGGGCGTCGCTGGCCGACGGCCGCGAGCTGCGCTTCGAGGTCGTGGGCCGCGACCCGCTGTCCGACCTGGCGGTGATCCGGGCGGGCGGAGCCGACCTGGAGCCGGTGTCCCTGGGGAACGCCGACCGGCTCCGGGTCGGCCAGCTCGTCGTGGCCGTCGGCAACCCCATGGGGCTGGCCGGCTCGGTCACCGCCGGGGTGGTCAGCGCGCTCGGCCGCTCCTTCCCGACCACCGACGGGCGGGCCAGCCGGCTGCTGGAGAACGTGATCCAGACCGACGCCGCCCTCAACCCGGGCAACTCCGGGGGCGCCCTGGTCGACGGGCGCGGCCGCATGGTCGGGGTCAACACCGCCGTGGCCGGGATCGGCCTCGGCCTGGCCGTGCCGATCAACGCCACCACCAGGCGGATCGTCGCCGCCCTGATGCGCGACGGACGGTTCCGGCGGGCATTCCTCGGCATCGCCGGCGGCAGCCGCCCCCTGCCGCCCCGGGTCGCCCAGGTCCTGGACCGTACCGCCGGGGTCGAGGTCGTCCAGGTGGTCGACGGCAGCCCGGCGGCCAAGGCCGGGATCCGCAACGAGGACCTGGTCATCGACGTCGACGGCGTGCCCGTGGCCGACGCCGGCGACCTCCAGCGCCTGATGGTGGGCGAGCGCATCGGCCGCCCCCTCACCGTCCGCGCCTTCCGCGGCGGCGAGCTCCTGGAGCTCACCGTGGTCCCGGTCGAGCTCCAGCGCTAGGAGCACCGCACCACCGGGCCCGGAGGCCGGCGTGGCATGCTCGGCCGATGGCAGGAACGACCCTCACCGCACGGGAGCGGCGGCGGCTGGCGCCGATGGCCGCGGCGCTGGCCCGGGCCCGGGACGCCGCCGGGCCGCCGCGGCTGGAACCGGTGGCCGGCCGCCTGCCGGTGGCCGGCACCGCCGGGCTGCTGGCCGGCACCTTCAATCCCTTCACCCGGGCCCACGCCGCCCTGGCCGTGGCCGGTCACCGGGCCGGCTGCCGGGTGGTGGTGCTGGCCATGGCCCCGGTGAGCCTGGCCAAGGAGGGCCTGGAACGGGCCCACCCGGTGGACCGGCTCGACTGGGCCGCGGCCTGGGCGCGCCGCCACCCGTGGGCGGTGGTGGCCGCGGCCAGCCACCCGCTGCTGGTCGACATGGCCGAGGCCCTCGGCCGCGCCACCGGCGGCGTGGTCGCCCTGCTGCTCGGGACCGACAAGGCGGGCCAGCTCGTCGAGCCCCGGTGGTACGACGACCCGGCGGCGGCCCTGGGCCGCCTGGACCGGGCGGCCACCCTGCTGGTCGCCGAGCGGGCTGGCCACCCCGCCCCCGACCTGCCCCTGCGGGTCACGCCGCTGCCCACCGCGACCTGGGTGCCCGAGCGGTCCGCGACCCAGGCCCGGGAGGCCGCCGCCCGCGGCGCGCCGCTCGACGACCTGGTCCCGGCCGCCGTCGCCAGGGGGGTCGAGCGGACCGGCGCGTATACCCCGGGCGACGACTACCTGGTAAGGATCCGGGAGCTGGAGGCGCTAACTACCTGAGGTGGGCCCGGAACGCTAGGCTTCCGCCCGGAGGCCCCTGACCGCCGGAGGTAGGCCTAATGGCCGTCCGCGACGTGGAGTTCGTGATCATCGGCGGCGGGGTCGCCGCCGCCAAGGCGGCCGAGGGCCTCAGGGCCGCCGGCGGCGAGGGCACCGCCGTGGTGCTGACCGCCGAGCCGGAGCTGCCGTACGAGCGGCCGCCGCTGTCCAAGGCGTTCCTGCGCGGCGAGGCCGGGCGCGACTACGTCCGGACCCACGACGAGGCCTGGTACCGCGACCACCAGGTCGAGTTGCTGCTGGCGACCCGGGCCAGCACCCTGGACCAGGCCACCCGCACGGTCACCACCGAGGTCGGCGACCAGCTCCGCTACGGCGGCGGCCTGGTCCTGGCCACCGGCGCCCAGCCCGTCCGCCTGGGGCTGCCCGGCGAGGACCTGGAGGGCGTCTACTACCTGCGTACCGTCGACGACTCCGAACGGCTGCGGGCGGCGATCTCCCGGGCCGAGAGCATGGTGATCATCGGCGGCGGCTTCATCGGCGCCGAGGTGGCCGCCAGCGCCACCCAGATGGACACCCGGGTGACCCTGCTGGAGGTGGCCGACACCCTGTGGACCAGGGCGGTCGGCGCCGAGATGGGCCGCTTCTTCGAGGCCTTCCTGCGCGACCGGGGCGTCCACGTCCGCACCCGGACCGGGGCCGAGCGCCTCGAGGGCGGCGACAGCGTCGAGGCGGTGGTGCTACCCGACGGCACCCGGCTGCACGCCGACGTGGTCGTGATCGGGGTCGGGGTCCGGCCCGACACCGACCTGGCCGAGCGGGCCGGCCTGCCAGTCGACAACGGCGTCCTGGTCGACCAGCAGCTGCGGGCCGCCGACGCCGTCTTCGCGGCCGGCGACGTGGCCAACGCCGACCATCCGCTGTTCGGGCGGATCCGCATCGAGCACTGGGCCGAGGCCCTCAACCAGGGGCTGCTGGCCGGCCGCAACCTGGCCGGGGCCGGCGAGCGCTACGACCGCGTGCCCTACTTCTTCTCCGACCAGTTCGACCTGTCCCTCTCCTACCTCGGCCATGCGCGGGAATGGGACGATCTGGTCGTTCGGGGTAGCCGCGAGGTCAAGGAGCCGAAGTTCGTCGCCTGGTATCTGCACCAGGGCACGCCGCGGGCGGCCCTGATCGTCAACGACTGGGATGCCGAGGACCCGGTGCGCGACGTCATCCGCCGGGCCCGGCCCGTCGACCCCGGCCGGCTCGCCGACGAGGGCGTTGACCTTGGTCAGCTGTAGGCCGATCGGTCTACGCCCGACCCCGGCGCGGCCCGTGCCGGGGTCGGGCGCATAAAAGGGCCCCCGCGCCATCCGGGGGGGCCAAGACAGCGCGAGGGGCCGCAGAGGGCATAGTACGCCTGTTTCGCGACCTGTGTTGTGCCAGGAGGGGACGACGCCTTGGTTGCGAGCAAGATCGCCCGATCGACGGATCCGGCTGGACCGGCTGTCGTAGCCCGTACTACGTAGGCCCGGTCTGCGGTGGGCCCGGTCTGCGCCCCCTTGCCTTCCGTGGCATCTTGAAGTCATGGACCACACGACGCTGATCCGGCGGCCCCGGCTCCGTGGGCCGGTGCTCCTGGCCGCCTTCGACGGCTGGAACGACGCCGGCGAGGCCGCCACCACCGCCCTGGACGCGATCGGGGAGGCCCTGGCGGCCGAGACCTTCGCCACCATCGACCCCGAGGAGTTCTACGACTTCCAGGCCACCCGGCCCACGGTGCGGCTGGTCGACGGCCAGCGGCGGGTCGAGTGGCCGGCGATCGAGCTGCGCGCCGCCCGCCTGCCCACGGCCGACCACGACCTGATCGTGGTCAGAGGGCACGAGCCCAACCTGCGCTGGCGGACCTTCGCCTCCGAGATCATCCAGGTCGCCTCCAGCCTGGGGGTCGAGATGCTGGTCACGGTGGGCGCCCTGCTGGCCGACGTCCCCCACACCCGGCCGGTCCGGGTGGTCAGCTCGGCCGGCGACCGTGACCTGGCCGAGCGCCTGGGGCTGAACGTCTCCCGCTACGAGGGGCCGACCGGCATCCTCGGCGTCCTCGGCGAACTGGCCAGCGGCGAGGGCATCCCGTCGATCGGGCTGTGGGCCGCGCTGCCCCACTACCTCAACCTGGCCCCCAACCCGTGGGGCGCCATGGCCCTGATCGAGGAGCTGCGGCGGCTGCTGCCGATGGCCGTCGACACCGGCCCCCTGGCCGACCAGACCGGGGCCTTCGACGCCGCCGTGGCCGACCTGGTCGACGAGAACCCGGAGCTGGCCGGCTACATCGAGCGGCTGGAGGCCGACGCCGACGACGAGGACGACGACGAGGAGGAGGAAGGGTCGCCGGGCCTGGCCGACCTCCCCCCCGAGGAGCTGGTGGCCGAGGTCGAGCGCTACCTGCGCGACCATCCCGGCGGGTCCAGGAACTGAGGGGAGCGACCGCATGGAACCCGTCGTCCCGTCGACCGGCTGGGGGGTCACGCACCTGTTCTTCCGGGTCCATCCCAGCCGCTCGCCCGACCCTGTCCAGGCCGGCAAGGAGCTGGTGACTGCCTTCGACACCTTCGTGGCCGCCCCCGACCACCAGGTGCTGTGCGCCTCGGTCCTCGGCCTCAAGGCCGACCTCGGCGTGCTCGCCATCGGCCCCGACCTGGTCCGGCACGAGGCGCTGGCCACGGCCCTGCGGGCGGTGAGCCCGCTGGAGCCGGCCTACTCGTTCCTGTCGCTCACCGAGGTCTCGGAGTACATGGAGACCGAGGACGAGATCCGGGCCCGCCTTGAGGCCCAGGGCGTCGAGGACCTGGAGGACCGGGTGGCCAAGGCGGTCGAGCGGCTGGCCGGCCAGCGCCGGGACCGGCTGCACCCGCGCCTGCCCCGCAAGGCGGTGCTGGCCTTCTACCCGATGAGCAAGGCCCGCGACCCGGGCGCCAACTGGTTCCGGCTGCCGTTCGACCAGCGCCGCGAGCTGATGCACGGCCACGGCAAGGTCGGGCGCCGCTACACCGGCCGGGTGCTGCAGCTGGTCACCGGCTCGACCGGCCTGGACGACTTCGAGTGGGGCGTGACCCTGCTGGCCGACGACCTCAGCGCCATCAAGGAGGTCGTCTACGACATGCGCTTCGACGAGGTGACCGCCTCCTACGGCCGCTTCGGGCCGTTCCTGGTCGGCCTGACCTGCGACCCGGCCGACCTGCCGGAGCGCCTGGGCCTGCGCTGACGAGTGCTCCCACTCGACCTGGTACACGCCCTCCAGGCGGCCCAGGGCGTCGAGCAGCTGCACGGTCCGGTAGCGGGGTGGCAGCTTGACCACCAGCACGACCCGGCCGCCGTCGCTGGTGCCCTGCCGCTCCAGGCCGCGCAGCGCCACCTTCTCGCGCCGCACGACCTCCACGATCTGCTCCACGTCGAACCCGGGGCGGGTCGTGAGCACGTACTCCTCGCGTGAGACCCCCCAGCGCTGGATGAGGTTCCCGAACTTCCCCAGGCCGTACAGGGTGCGCACCACCAGCACGGCGCCGCCGACGGCGAGCAGGTAGCTGCCGGCCCCGACCGCGACCCCGACCGAGGCCGTCGCCCAGATGCTGGCCGCCGTGGTCAGCCCCTTGACCGCCAGGCCGTGCCGCACGATGGCGCCGCCGCCCAGGAACCCGATCCCGGTGACGACCTGGGCGGCCAGGCGGCGCTCGAGGTTGCTTGGCATCGAGGTCGCTCCGGAGCCGGGGAACAACTGGATGCTACCCAGCCGGGGCGCGGCTCAATGCTGGTCCAGGGGGCACCAGCGGGTCGTGCGGCCGCCCACCTTGGCAGTGGACAGCTCCGACCCGTGGCGCGGGCAGACGCCGAGGGCGCGTGCGCGGGCGAAGGCGCTGCGGCCGGTGCCGCCGGCCTTCAGGGCGGCCCGGATGGCGGCCCGGACGGCCCGGCGCAGCCGGGCCAGCTCCTCGAGGTCGAGGTCGACCCCGCGGCGCCGGGGGTCGATCCCGGCCCGCCACAGGGCCTCGTCGGCCAGCAGGTTGCCGACCCCGGCCAGCGCCTGCTGGTTGAGCAGGCGCGCCTTGACCGGGGCCCGGCTACGCCCGACCAGGTCCCGGAACCGCTCCAGCGACACCTCCATCGCATCCGGCCCGAGCCGCCCCCTGACCGGGTCCAGCGTCACCCGGCCCAGGCGCCGCGGGTCACGCAGGACCATGTTGCCGCCGTCGGTGAAGGCGAGCGCGAACCGCTTGAAGCGCAGCGCCGGGTCGTCGTCGAACCGCAGGCTCCCACTCATGCCGAGGTGCAGGCCGAGCACCGGCCCGTCGGTCTCGATCAGCAGCTGCTTGCCCACCCGGTCCACCCCGGTCACCCGGTGCCCGACCAGCGCCTCCCGAAGCCCCCCGGGCGGCCACGGCCGGCAGACGAACGAGTCGGAGTCGTCGGCATCGGCCACCACCCGCCCGACAGCATGCCGCTCCAGGGCCTCACGAGCCCGCTCGGCCTCCGGCAGCTCCGGCATCGCCGGAGCATCTCACCCCACCTGGGGTTCCACATCTGGAGCCGCAGCCGTTCCGGTATCCTGCGCCCCACCAGCCCCTGTAGCTCAAGGGACAGAGCAGCTGTCTCCTAAACAGCAGGTTGCAGGTTCGAGTCCTGCCAGGGGCACACAGAAGTCCATCGTCGCAGCTCAGACCGCACAGAACAGCCCTTGAGCGCGGGGCCAAGCAGATTGTCGAACCTTGCACAGCGCTCGATCAGCAGATAACTTGCGGTTGTGGCTCAAACATCGAGCGCTGGCAATCTCTCGGCGCTGAACGGCAGCTTCCGCCGGACGCTCCGTGCGGAGGACAAGAGCGAGCGCACCGTCAAGAGCTACACCGAGGCCGTCAGGCTGTTCGCCGACTTCCTGGCCGAGCGCGGCCACCCGCTGACGGTCGAGGCGATCACCCGCGACGACGTGCGGGCCTTCGTCGCCGACCAGCTGGAGCGCTGGAAGCCCCTCACGGCGCTGAACCGGTACCGGGGCCTCCAGGCGTTCTTCAAGTGGGCGGTGGCCGAGGGCGAACTGGACGCCAGCCCGATGGCCGGCATGAACCCACCGCACATTCCCGACGAGCCGCCGCCGGTCCTGACCGACGATGAGCTGCGCCGGCTGCTGAAGGCCTGCGAGGGCCGCGACTTCACCGACCGGCGGGACGCGGCCATCCTGCGGCTGTTCCTCGACACCGGGGTGCGGGTCGCGGAGGCGGCCGGGATCATGCTGCCCGGCGACCTCGACCTGGACGACCAGGTGGTCATCGTCCTCGGCAAGGGCCGCCGGCCCCGGGCGGTCCCCTTCGGCCGCAAAACCGCCCTTGCCCTGGACCGCTACCTGCGCATGCGCGCCGGCCACCCATTCGCCCATCTGCCCAACCTCTGGCTCGGCCGAGCCGGGCCCATGACGCCTTCGGGGCTGTTCCAGGTGGTCGCGGCCCGCGGCGCGGCGGCCGGCCTCCCGGGGCTGCATCCGCATCAGTTCCGCCACTCCTTCGCCGACTCCTGGCTGGCGGCCGGCGGCAACGAAGGCGACCTGATGCGCCTGGCCGGCTGGAGGTCCCGCCAGATGGTCGACCGCTACGCCAAGTCCACCGCGGAGCGGCGGGCTCGTGAGGCGCACCGCCGGATGTCACTTGGGGACCGTATCTAGCTGAGCGCTACTCCAGGTAGTCGCGGACTACACGCGCGTGAGCGCTGTGCAGGTCGCAGGTCGTGCAGGTGACGGGCGAGCGTCAGAGCCGCAATATGGCTCTTCACAGTTGAGGGTGTAATCGCTGGCTGGATGTTGGCTGGCGCGTCGGTCCCGGGGCAGCGATGCGCAAACGCAGCCGGAGGCCCGATCTTGTGTCACCGTTCGCAGTGGACTTCTTCGCGTACCCGCTCAGATCGGTCAACGGCGCACCCGATAGCGCAGGTGAAGCACCCGGTTGCCCTGAATCACCACGTCAGGATCCTCCAACAGGTGCTGCGCGTGGACCGACCCGAAGTAGCGCTTGCCGGACCCGAACACGACGGGTACGACGTCCATGCGCACCTCGTCGACCAGGCCCGCGGCAAGCACCTGGCCACCGACGTCGCCAGCGGCGACCTCGACGATGCGGTCACCCGCGAGCTCCTGCGCCTT
>Ga0307289_10000428_pt1 | contig 18237 bp, 21 predicted proteins | sample ER_DNA_143_FD_194483 | JGI IMG/M metagenome (GOLD analysis project Ga0307289, IMG submission 194483) | Bulk soil microbial communities from the East River watershed near Crested Butte, Colorado, United States - ER_DNA_143 | ecosystem: Environmental > Terrestrial > Soil > Floodplain | place...
ACCTGCCGCCGAGGCAGCGCGCCGTGCTGATCCTCTGCGAGGTGCTGCGCTGGAAGGCAAGCGAGGTCGCCGATCTGCTCGAGACGAGTGTCGCTTCGGTCAACAGCGCCCTGCAGCGGGCGCGCGCCAGCCTGGAGCAGACCGACCTGAGCCCCGAGTCGTCCTTCGACGAGCCGGACCGCGAGCTGCTCGAGCGCTACGTCGCCGCCTTCGAGGCGTACGACCTCGACGCGCTGACCTCGCTGATCCACGAGGACGCGACGCAGTCGATGCCGCCGTTCGACCTTTGGCTCTCCGGCCGCGACGACATCTTCACCTGGTGGTACGGCCCCGGGATCGGCTGCAAGGGCTCGCGCGTGCTCCCGACGGTCGGCGCGAACGGGTCGCCCGCCTTCGGTCAGTACAAGCCGAGCGAGTCCGGCGAGGGCTACGAGGCGTGGGCGCTGCAGGTGCTCGAGCTCTCAGGCGGCCGGATCGTCGAGCTGAGCTTCTTCCTCGACACCGAGACGCTGTTTCCGCTCTTCGGTCTGCCGGCCCGGCTCGACGCGTAACACCGCCGCGAGGCCCGTGAAGTCGATCAGGCAGCGCAGCTCGGCGGAGACATGGTGCAGTCGCAGCTCGAAGCCCGCCTGGCGCGCGGCGAGCTGGAGTCGCGCCAGCGCGTCGACCGCGGCCACGTCGGCACGTAGCGCGCGGACGTCGCAGGGGAACTTCTCCATCGCGAGACAAGACGGTCTGACTACCCCGAAGTCATCGCGAGAACGATGATTTTTGCGATCGTTGGTCGTCTCAGTAGCCTGAGAGACCAATGAATTTGGACCGCCGCACCCGCTGGCTCGCGCTCTACGTCCTCTGCCTGGGCGACCTGATGATCGTGCTCGACGCGACGATCGTGAACGTCGCGCTGCCCTCGATCCGAGCCGACCTCGGCTTCACCGAGGAGTCGCTCGCCTGGGTCGTGAACGCGTACCTGCTGACCTTCGGCGGCTTCCTGCTGCTCGGCGGCCGGCTCGGCGACCTGTTCGGGCACCGCCGCATCTTCCTGGGCGGGATCGCGCTCTTCACGCTCGCCTCGCTGGCCTGCGGCCTCTCGACCTCGCAGCACCTGCTGATCGCCGCACGGTCGGTGCAGGGCCTCGGCGGCGCCGTCGTCTCGGCGGTCGCTCTCTCTCTGCTCCTGCTGCTCTTCCAGGAGCCGGCCGAACGGACGAAGGCGATGGGCTTCTTCGGGTTCGTGATGGCCGGCGGCGGCAGCATCGGCGTGCTCCTTGGAGGCGTGCTCACGGATGTGCTCAGCTGGCACTGGATCTTCCTCGTCAACATCCCGGTCGGGATCGCGGTCTTCGCGCTCTCCCTGCCGCTGCTGCCGGTCGACGGTGGGCGCGAGCGGGCGCGCGGCCCGGTCGACGTGGCCGGTGCGGTGACGGTGACCGCCGCCCTGATCGTCGCGGTCTACGCGATCGTCAACGGCAACGGCAACGGTTGGCTCTCGGCCGAGACGCTCGGCCTGCTTGCCGTTGCTGTGGTGCTGCTCGGCGTCTTCGTCACGATCGAGTCACGCGCTACGGCCCCGCTCGTGCCTCTGCGGCTCTTCCGCAAGCGCAACGTCTCGGTCGCCAACGGCGTCGGCCTCCTCTGGGCGGCCGGAATGTTCGCGTGGTTCTTCTTCGCGGCGCAGTACCTCGGGCTCGTGCTCGGTTACGACCCGTTGCACGTGGGGCTCGCGTTCCTGCCGGCGAACATCATCATGGGCGCCTTCTCGCTCGGGCTCTCGGCGCGGATCGTGATGCGCTTCGGCACCAGGCTGCCGATCGGGGTCGGGATGGCGCTCGTCTCGCTCGGGTTGCTGCTGTTCGCGCGCGCGCCCGTGGACGGGACCTTCTGGCTCGACGTGCTGCCGACGATGATCGTGCTCGGCATCGGCGTCGGGATGGCGATGAACCCGGTGCTGATCGCGGCCATGAGCGACGTCGAGCCGAGCGAGTCCGGCCTCGCCTCCGGTGTCACCAACACCGCCTTCATGATGGGTGGCGCGCTCGGCCTGGCCGTGCTCGCGAGCCTCGCCGCATGGCGAACCGGCAGCGTCGCGACAACGTCAGAGGCGGCGGCGTTGAACAGCGGCTACCACCTTGCGTTCCTCGTCGGCGCCGTCTTCGCCGCCCTCGCGTCGGTGCTCGCCGTCGTGCTGCTGCGCGAGCGCTCGATGCAACCGCACGTTGAAACCGAACCGGCTTCCGCGTTCGAATAGCCTCATAGCATGCGAGCGCTCGTCAAGGAGACCCGCGAGGTTGCGCAGGGCACGCTGCTCGTCCTCTTCGACCTGCAGGGTGAGGAAGTCGACTTTCGCCCGGGCCAGTACTTCTGGGTCGAGCTGCCGAACCGTGGCTACGAGGACGAGAAGGGGCTGCGCCGGCACATCTCCGTCGTCACCTCGCCGACCGAGCGCGGCGTGCTCGGCCTCTGCACGCGCCTGCGCGACACGGCCTTCAAGAAGACGCTCGCCGAGCTGAAGGTCGGTGACGAGGTCGACGTCGAGCCGCCGAAGGGCGACTACGTCCTGCCCGAGGACACGAGCCGCCCGTACGTGTTCGTCGCCGGCGGGATCGGGATCACGGTCTTCCGCTCGATGCTGCGCTACATCGCGGACACCGGCGAGCCTTATCGCGTGACGCTCGTCTACTCGAACCGCGACCTCGCCTCGACGCCGTTCCTCGACGAGCTGCAGGAGCTGGAGAAGACGATCCCCGACTTCCGGCTCGTGCTGACGATGACCCAGGACGAGGGCTGGGAGGGCGAGAGCCGCTACGTCAGCGCAGACCTGCTGCGCGACCACCTCGACGGCGAGCTCGCCGACCAGACGTACCTCGTGGCCGGGCCGCCGGCGATGGTCGAGTCGGTCGTCGAACAGCTGAGCTCCGCCGGCGTGCCGGAGGAGCAGGTGCTCCCCGACAGCTTCAGCGGCTACTGAGCCAGCAGGTCGTGGTCGAGCGCGTACCGCACGAGCTCGGCGCGAGTGGTGAGGCCGAGCTTCCGCATCACGTGAGCGCGATGGGCCTCCGCCGTCCGGACCGAGATCACGAGCTGCCTCGCGATCTCCTGGTTCGTGTGCCCGAGCGCGAGTAACCGCAGGACCTCGCGCTCGCGGTCGCTGAGCGGATCGTCGTCGGCCTGCCTTAGCGTCTCCGACTCCGCGGCCACCAGGCGCGCGCCGAGCTCCGGATTGACGTAGCGGCCACCGCCCGCCACCTCTCGCACGGCGGCGACAACCTCGCTCTCGGCGGCGTCTTCGAGCAGGTAGCCGTGCGCGCCCGCCGCAAAGGAGTCCCGCACGGCCTGCGGGTCGTCCGGCCCTGCCAGCACGACTACCTTCGAGCCGTCGCTTTCCTGCAGGAGCGTCGGCAACACCGCGAGCGCTGCCTGCTCGAGCAGGATCACGTCGGGCTTCGTCGTCCCGGATTCGAGCAGGGCGTATCCGAGCGTCTCCGCCTCCACGACGGGCTCGATTCCGTCTGCCGCCTCGAGGGCAAGCCTCAGGCGTGAGCGGAGGCCCGGCTCCCCACCGGCGATCAGGACGCCTGTGCTCACTGGGCTTTCAAGAGATCGGCCGTCGTGCCGATCGCGATCAGCGGCCTGGCCGCAGGTCGTAGCCAGCGCAGGGTCGCGACGAGGCGATGAAGCGGCAGGCTCACGCAGCCGAGCGTCGGCCGGCCGGTCGAGACGTGAAGGAAGATCCCGGAGCCGCGCCCTGGGACGACAGGGTTGGTGTTGTAGGCGATCACGGCGAGGTGACGGTAGGCGGTCGGCGAGCGGGACATGTCCTCGCTGGTCGTCCGGAACGCCGGGCGCGAGCCGCAGCGGACGTGGCGGAAACGGTTGTAGTACGGCGAGGCAGGGTCTTCGACCCACCAGTCGCCGCACATCAGATGCCGGTAGGCGTAGTGAACGCCCGGGCTCGGGGCAAGGCCGTACATCGTGCGCAGGAACTCGAAGATGCCGGTCGGCGTGCGGCGGTCGCCCTCGCGCTTGGCCGGCGAGGTGCCGTTCCCGCCCAGCCACGCGGTCCAGGGGCCGGCGGCAGTACTCCAGCAGCCGGCGCGCTTCGTCCAGAGCCGGAGCGCACCCTGCGTCGAGCCGCGCGTGCGCGCCACGACCGTGACGAGCTGCGTCGCCGAGCCGGTTTCGAGCCGGCCGGCGAAGCTCGGCGCGCAGGCCGCGGCGCGCTCGTCGCGGGCCGACGCGGAGGCGGCAACGGCCAGCGCGACGAGGGTGAGAGCGAGCAGCCTCATCGTGTGCAGACTACGGACGATGGCCGCGCTTTTGCTCGTCGTGCTCGCGCTCCAGGCACCGCCCTTCTCGCACTCGGTCTCGCGTGTCTCGGCGGCGGACCTGCCGCGCTCGTGGCATGCCGGCTGCCCGGTCGCGCCTGCCTCGCTGCGGAAGCTGAGCCTCCGCTACTGGGGCTACGACCGCCGGTCGCACATCGGCGCGCTGGTCGTCAACGCCCGCGCCGTGAGCCCGCTGACCCGCGTCTTTTCCCGGCTCTACGCAGCGCGCTTCCCGCTGCGGCGCCTGCGCCCGATCGACGCCTACGGCGCCAGCGACGAGCGTTCCCTCGACGCCGACAACACGGCGGCGTTCAACTGCCGCTACGCCGTCGCGCCCGGGCCGAAGCGCTGGTCGGTGCACGCCTACGGGCTGGCCGTGGACGTGAACCCGGTCGAGAACCCGTATCTCGAAGGCGGTCGTGTCCACCCTCGGGCCGGGCGCGCGCACCTCGACCGCTCTCGCTACCGGCCGGGCATGGCCGTCCGCGGCGGGCTGCTGGTGCGGGCGTTCGCGGCCGTCGGCTGGCAATGGGGCGGTCGCTGGAGTGGCTCCCCCGACTACCAGCACTTCTCGGCGACCGGCGGCTAGCGGACTTCCGCGCCCGAGTCGAGGCCGCGCAACAGGCCCACTGCGATCCCGCGGAGCGTTTCCTTGCCGTAGGAGTGGCTACCGTCCTGGAAGGTCAGGATCGCGACCGAGACGCGCTCGTCGCCGTGGGTCAGGAGCGCGACCTGGTGGTCGACCCAGCCGGTGCCAGAGCCCCAGCCGCCCTTGAAGTAGAGTCGCCAGCCAGCCGGCCGGACGCGGGCGATGCCCCAGCGCTGCGCCGGTGTGACCGTGTTCAGCAGCTTCATGGCGTACGCGCGGTGGCGCGGCGCGAGCAGCGAGTCGATCCGCATGAAGTAGCGCGCCTGGTCAGCTGCGTCGATGCGGCTCAGGCCCCAGATGCCGGTCGCGGGCGTGAAGCGGCGCATGCCGGCGCGCTGCGCGAGACCGCGCAGGCGTGTGGCGCCGACGATCGCGAGCACGCGCCCGGCCGCGGCGTTGTCGGAGCGGCGGATCATCGGCGTGAGCAGCGCGCGGTCCTGCGGCCCGAGGCCGCGCGCCCGAACTGAAGGGAGGTCGAGGTAGGCCACGAGCAACATCGCCTTGAGCACGCTCGCCGAAGGAAAGATCCGGGTGGCATGCCAGCCCCAGTGCCGGGTCGGCGTGCGGACGGCGAAGGCGATCGTCCCGTGGCGATGTGACGCGTAGGCGATCGCCGCGTCCATCGACGGCTGCCACTGCTGCCCCGCGGCCGACGCGCTCGAGGCGACCGCCAGGGCGGCGAGGACGGCGACGGCCTTCACGCGGCGAGCCGGCCGAGGACGGTGCCGAAGAGCAGGTGCCGCCAGGTCGCCTGCGCGAACGCCCGCGGGTTGGTCAGAAGCGGCGGGATGCCCGGCTCGCCGCGCGCCGGGTGATGGCGGTCGATCAGCGCGCAGAGCGGGTACAGCGCCGTGTGCTCGGCGAGCGCCATCGCCACCGCGAGCCTGCGTGGAGGGACGGCGACGTGGCGGCGCAGCTCGTCGAACGCGAGCCCGAAGACGGCCCCATTTGCCGCGTGCAGCGCGAAGCCCGCGAGCCGCCAGCCCGGCCCGCGCGTGACCGCCTTTCCGAGCACCGCGACATCGGAGTAGTCGCAGCGCAGCAACCGCTGGTCGAGGGGCTCGGCGAGCCCCCACACGGTCGCGGCCACGGCGCCCGCCGCGGCGGAACGGAGCCGCCGCTTCACTCGTCCAGCCCGCGCAGGAACGCTCCGCCGCCGACGATCCGGCTCGCTGCTTCGCCCGCCGCCTCGCGGAGCGCGCGGTCGGAGGTCACGAGCCACGCACCCGGGTAGCCCGGCGCCTCACGGATCAGCCAGTCGTCCGCGCTCTCGCCGCCCGTGCCGACGACTGTCGCTCGCTCGTCGAGCTGTTTCGTGCCGACCCCGGCCTCGGGCGCCTTGCCGTCGAAAACGAGCACGAGCTCGGCGTCGTGGCGGTCGGCCCACGCTCGCGCTCGCTCGACCAGCTCGTCGTCGGGAACGTTCGGCCACTGGGAGCGCTGCACGTTGCGTGCGTCTACGAGCACTGTGGTCATCCGTCGAGGGCTGCGCGCAGGGAGGCGACGTAGTCGCGCAGCGCCGCCGGCCCCGCCTCTGCAACCTCGACCGCCCGGGAGCCGACGACGATCCCGTCGGCCAGCTCGGCGGCGGCGCGCGCTTGCTGGGGGGTCGAGATCCCGAAACCGGCGTAGAGCGGGCGCTGGGTCTGGGCGCGGGCGCGCTCGACGAGCCCTGCCAGCGCGGGCGAGAGCTCGCTCCGCGTCCCGGTCGTCCCGGTCAGCGTGACGAGGTAGAGCCAGCCGTCGGTCTGCGCGGCCGCGAGCGCGAGGCGCTCGTCGGTGGAGGTCGGGGCGACGAGCTGGATGCGCCGTACCTCGGGCCGGTCGCCGGCGGGAAGGTCGGCGACGATCATGCTCGTCGCGCCCGCTGCGCGCGCGTCGGTGTCGAAGCGCTCCCAACCGTGGGCCTCGAGCAGCGACGAGTAGGTCATCGGCACGAGCGGCGTCTCCGGCAGGCGCTCCCGTGTCGCGGCGAGCAGCTCGAGGCAGGCGCCGGTGCGCATCCCCTGCGCAAGCGCACGTTCGGCGGCAAGCCGGATGACCGGCCCGTCGGCCAGCGGATCAGAGAACGGGAAGCCGAGCTCCACGATGTCGGCGCCGGCTTCGGCCGCCGCTTGCGCGAGCTCCGGGGTCTCCCGGCCGCACATCAGGTAGATCGCGAGCGTTTTCATCCGCGCCGGTCCCAGCCGAGCTGGCCGCTCACGAGCGAGCTTGGCCGGCGACGCTCGAGCCCGGCGAGCCCTGGGAACGAATCGCCACACCCTCGGCACATCCCGGTGACCCTTCCGCGCGAATTTCGCCGCTACCGTGATCAACCCCGGGTGGGAGGGGGTTAGGGATGGGTCCCGCCGCCTCGCCCTGCCCGCTCACCGCGCGGTGACCTCGGCCAGGTCCTTGTCGCCGCGGCCCGAGAGGCAGAGCAGCACGAGCTCCGCGTCCAGGTCCTCCACGCGAGCCAGCGCGTGGGCGGGCTCGAGCGCCGGCAGGATGCCCTCCGTTCGGGCCAGCCGGCGGAAGGCGGTCAGCGCTTCCTCGTCGGTTGTGCCGACGTACTCGGCCCGGCCGTTGTCGCGCAGGAACGCGTGCTCCGGGCCGACGCCCGGGTAGTCCAACCCGGCCGAGATCGACGCGGCGTCGAGCACCTGCCCGTCCTCGTCGGCAAGCACCGACGAGCGCGAGCCGTGGAGCACCGCGGGGCGGCCCGAGCCGAGGCTCGCCGCGCCGCCCGCCTCGACGCCGACCAGCCTTACGTCGGCGTCGTCCACGAAGCCTGCGAAGAGGCCGATCGCGTTCGAGCCGCCGCCGACGCATGCCATCGCGACCTCCGGCAACCGGCCCTCCACCGCAAGCACCTGCTCACGTGCCTCGCGGCCGATCACCGATTGCAGCTCGCGAACGATCTCCGGGTACGGCGCGGGCCCGACGCACGAGCCGATCAGGTAGTGCGTGTCCTCGACGTTCGCGATCCAGTCGCGGATCGCTTCGCTGGTCGCCTCCTTCAGCGTCCGCGTCCCGAACTCGACCGGCCGCACCTCGGCGCCCAGCAGCGCCATCCGCTCGAGGTTCGGGTGCTGCCGGCGCATGTCCTCGCTGCCCATGTACACGACGCAGTCGAGGCCGAAGCGCGCGCAGATTGTCGCGGTCGCTACGCCGTGCTGGCCGGCGCCCGTCTCGGCGACGATCCGCCGCTTGCCCAGCCGCAGCGCGAGCAGGGCCTGGCCGAGCGCGTTGTTCAGCTTGTGCGCGCCGGTGTGGAGCAGGTCCTCCCGCTTGAGGTAGAGGCGCTTGCCCGGGGCGAAGCGCTCGGCCAGGGTGAGCGGCGTCGGCCGCCCCGCGTAGCTGCGGCCGAGCTCGTCCAGCTCGTCCTGGAACGACGGATCCTCGCGGGCGGCGCGCCAGCCCGCCTCGAGCTCGTCGAGCGCGGGGATCAGCGTCTCGGGCACGAACCGCCCGCCGTACTCGCCGTAGGTCAGCACCGCGCCGCCTCAACGTAGGCCCGGATGCGGTCGTGATCCTTGACGCCCGGCTCGGTCTCGAGGCTCGAGCTGGCGTCGACCGCCCACGGCCGCACGCGCTCGATCGCTTCGGCGACGTTCTCCGGCGAGAGGCCGCCGGCGAGCACGATCCTGCCTTCGGCGGAGCTCGCTCGCTCGAGGTGGCCTGGATCCGCTTCGTGCCAGCTGCGGTCGACGACGCGCGCGACCTCGCGGCCGCCGCGCAGCAGGACGCCTTCGCGTGAGCGGTGGCCGTTCTCCCGCGCGTAGAGCTGCACCAGGTCAGCGCCGTCGTCGGTGATCTCGCCGACGTGGACCGCCACCGAGAGCATCGTGTCGGGAACCGGCAGCACCGCCGGCGACCGCCGCGGCGTCTCTCGGGCGAGCACGAAGCCCGCCAGGTCGGCACCGGCCTCTGCCGCTGCGGCCACGTCTTCCTCGCGGGTCAGGCCGCAGACCTTCACGAGCGGGCGGGCCAGCAGCTCCTCGAGCTTCGCGGCCGGATCGGGCGCGCGCATCAGCGTCGAGCCGACGAGCACGGCATCGGCGCCCGCGAGCTCCGCTTCCGCGCCGTGGGCTCTCGCCGCGATCGCGCTCTCGGCGATGACCACCCGGTCGCGCGGCGCCGCCTCGACCAGCTCGAGCTGCGCGCGCCGGTCGATTCGGAAGGTCGACAGGTCGCGCGCGTTGATCCCGATCGGGTCGGCCCCGAGCTCGACCGCTCGAGCAAGCTCGCCGGCGTCGTGGGCCTCGACGAGCGCGTCGAGCCCGAGCTCGCGGGCGGTCGTCATCAGGTCGTGGGCCTGCGAGTCGTCGAGGTCGCGCAGCAGCAGAAGCACGGCGTCGGCGCCGAGGCTCCGCAGCTCCTCGAGCTCGGCACGCCCGGAGAAGAACCCCTTCGCCAGCAGCGGCACGTCGCTTGCCGACCTCGCGGCGGCCAGATCGGCGGGTGCGCCGCCGAAGCGCTCGTCGACGAGAATCGAGACGGCCGCTGCGCCGGCCCGCTCGAACGCCGCGGCCAGCTCGGCGGGGTCGGCGTCCGGCCGCAGCTCGCCCGCGGACGGCGAGCGGCGCTTGACCTCCGCGATCGCGGTCAGGCCCTCCCGGGCGAGCGCGTCGCGGAAGCGACCCATCAGGCGCTCACCTCGGCCGTCTGCGAAAACGCGACCAGCGCGTCGAGCCTCGCGAGCGCCGCGCCCGAATCGACGGCGTCGCGCGCGACCTCGAGCCCCGCGCGCAGGTCGTCGGCGTGCCCCGCGGCGGCGATCGCGCCGGCGGCGTTGAGCAGGATCGCGGAGCGTTTCCCGCCGTTCTCGCCGCGGAAGACCGCGCGGATTGCCTCGGCATTGTCGCCTGGCGAGCCGCCGCGCAGGTCGGCCGGGTCGCAGCGCTCGATGCCGAGCTCGAGCGGATCGATCTCGCGCTCGCGCACGCCGCCGTCCACCACCTCGCAGACGAGGTTCGGCCCGGCGGGCGAGAGCTCGTCGATCCCGGCGGCGCCGTGGACGACGAAGGCGCGCCGGGAGCCGAGCTGCGCGAGCACTTCGGCGATGGTGCGCACCAGCGACGGCGCGTAGACGCCGACCACCTGCGCGCGGGCGCCGGCCGGGTTCGTCAGGGGCCCGAGCACGTTGAAGACGGTACGGGCTGCGAGCTCGCGGCGGACGGGGGCTGCGTGCCGCATCGCCGGATGGTGCGTCGGCGCAAACAGGAAGCCGAAGCCGAGCTCGTCGATCGAGCGCTCGATCTCCGCGCGCGGCAGCTCGAGCCGGAAGCCGAGTGCCTCGAGCACGTCCGCCGAGCCCGAGGCCGACGAGACCGCGCGGTTGCCGTGCTTTGCGACCCCTGCGCCCGCCGCCGCCGCGACGAGCGCCGCGGCGGTCGAGATGTTGATCGTCCGGGCGGCGTCGCCGCCGGTGCCGGCGGTGTCGACGAGGTCGTCGCGCTTCGGCCGCACGATCAGCACGTGCTCTCGCATCGCCTCCGCGCAGCCGGCGATCTCGTCCGCGGTCTCGCCCTTCAGCCGCAGTGCGACGAGGAAGCCGCCGATCTGGGCCGGCGTTGCCTCGCCCTCCATGATCTCGTTCATCACCGCCCGCGCCTCGTCGCGCGAGAGGTCGTGGCCGTCGAGGAGCCGCGCAAGCGCCTGCTGCACCGTCATCGCGAGCCTTCCAGGAAGTTGCGCGCCAGCTCCGGGCCGACCGGCGTGAGCACCGACTCGGGATGGAACTGGACGCCGTCGACCGGCAGCTCGCGATGGCGGACCGCCATCACCTCGCCCTCGGCGCACGTGGCCGAGATCTCGAGGGAGTCCGGGACGGCGGTCGCGGCGAGCGAGTGGTAGCGGCCGGCCTCGAAGCGCTCAGGCAGGCCCTCGAAGAGCCCGCGCCCGTCGTGCTCGATCTCGCTCGGCTTGCCGTGGACGAGCCGCTTCGCCTGGCCGACCTCGCCGCCGAAGGCCTCGATGACCACTTGGTGGCCGAGGCAGACGCCCAGCGTCGGGACGCTCGGGCCGAGCCGCTGGACGATCTCCACCGACGCGCCGGCATCCGCCGGCCGGCCTGGACCGGGGGAGACGACGAGGTGCGACGGCGCGAGCCGCGCGGCCTCATCGGCGTCGATGGCGTCGTTGCGGCGCACGACGACCTCCGCGCCGAGCTCCCCGAACAGGTGCGCGAGGTTGTAGGTGAACGAGTCGTAGTTGTCCACGAGCAGGATCATGCCGACCTTGCCTCCGCCAGCTCGATCGCCATCTCGAGCGCGGCCAGCTTGCGCAGGCACTCGTCGTGCTCGGCCGCCGGGTCGGAGTCGGCGACGATCCCGGCGCCGGCCTGCAGCAGGGCGATCCCGTCGTGCAGGACGACCGTGCGGATCGCGATGCAGGCGTCGAGCGCCTCGCCGGGAAGCGCGTAGAGCACCGCCCCGGCATAAGGCCCCCGCCGGTAGCGCTCGAGCTCCGCGATCAGCTGCATCGCCCGCACCTTCGGCGCGCCCGACACGGTCCCGGCCGGGAAGCACGCGCGCAGCAGGTCGAAGTGCGAGATCTCCGGCTCGAGCTCGCCGACGACCTCCGACACGAGGTGGGTCACGTGCGAGAAGCGCTCCGGCTCGAGGAAGCGCGCCACGCGCACGGTTCCCGGGCGGCAGGCGCGCGAGAGATCGTTGCGGCCCAGGTCGACAAGCATCACGTGCTCGGCCCGGTCCTTCTCGGAGGACAGCAGCCGCTCCGCGTCGCCGTCACCCGGGCGGGTCGTGCCGGCGATCGGGTTCAGCGAGGCGCGGCGGCCCTCGGCCTTGACGAGCGTCTCCGGCGACGACCCGACGAGTGCGAGGTCGTCGAGCTCGAGCAGGAACAGGTACGGCGACGGGTTGACCCGCCGCAGCGAGCGGTAGAGCTCCAGCGCGCTCGCCGAGGTCGGGCGCTCGGCCCGTTGCGAGAGCACAACCTGGAAGGCATCGCCCGCCCGGATGTGCTCCTTCGCCTTCACGACCGCGCGCTCGTACTGGTGTCGCGAGGGCAGCCGGCGGGTCGATCCCGAGCGCGGGCGCGAGGCAGGCTCGGCCGACGGCTGCGGGCCTTCGAGCAGCTCCGCCACGGCGTCGGGGTCGCCGCAGAGCACCTCGGCCATCCCGAGCCCGTGGTCGAAGCGGACGAGCATCTCGGCGACCACGAAGCGGCTCTCGGGCAGGTCGCGGCCCTCGTCCGGCACCGGCACGGTCGGCTCGAGCCGGGTCGCATGCTCGTAGCCGAGATAGCCGACGACCGGCTGCCCGCAGGCCTCGGCCTCCTCGAACGAGACCAGGCGGGAGCCGCAGCCCACGAACGAGTGGCGCCCCAGACGGCCCTTCTCAACGGACTCGAGCAGGAAGCTCGCGCGCCCGCCCTCGCGCAGCCGGAGGTAGGCCCCGAGTGGGGTCAGCAGGTCAGTGGAGATGACGGTGAGTGCGTTCATGGCAAACAAAAAGACCTCCCGTCTGGAAGGTCAGTGAGCGGAACGAGATGCGTCTAGGTCAGGTCAGCCGACGCTCCCGCCCCGCTCGTGGCGCCAGGCCCAGCCCCAGGTGCGCGGTGCAAGAGTCATCGCGTCAAACGGTAGTCGCACCTGAGGCCGGGCGTCAAGCGCTCAGGACCTCGCCGGCTCGGTCTCGAGCAGCTCGTCGAACAGCGCGCGGTAGTGGACCATCGCAGTTCGCAGGTTCTCGGTCGACGCGTTGCCGCGCTCGTTCGCGATCGAGATCCCGTGGGCGGCCCGGTAGTTCGAGATCACCTCGGGATGGTCGACCGAGAGGTCGTTGGCGCGCTGGTCGAAGTCCTCGACCGGGTAGCCGCGCTCCCGCATCACCTGCTGGATCAGACGATCGGCGTCGCCGACCGCGCCTTCCGGGTCGTCCACGAACTTCGCCTGTGTGTTGTGCCACTCGCTCGCGTACCGGTCGCGGGCCTCCTGCTCCAGCGGCCGGATCTCGAGCTCGTCGCGGCGCTTCTGCCGCTCGGTGAGCTCCGACTCGGCCTCGCGCTTGCTCGGCGCATCGGCGACCGTCCGGTCGTACTCGCTGCCGAACTTCTCCTGGAGGCCCTTGCGGCGGCGGCTGCTGTAGGCGCTCCACGCGATCGCGGCCAGGACGACGACGGCGGCGATCGCAATCACGATCCATCCCCACGTGGGCACGTCTTGCTCCTTTCGTTGGTCTCACTGCGGTTCCCGACTGCGGGAACGGCAAACGGCGGCATAGGCTCCGCAACGTGCCTGTTCCGGAGCTCCTGTCGAAGCTGCTGACCGCGCCGGGCCCTTCGGGCTACGAGGCTGCGGTCGCAGGCCTCTGGCGTGAGGCCGCCTCGGGCTTCGCGACCGTGACGAGCGACGCGATGGGCTCGTCCGTCGCGCGTGTTCCCGGCACGGGCGAAGGGCCACTGCTCGTCGTGCTCGGCCACATCGACGAGATCGGCGTGATGGTCACGCACGTGGACGACGAGGGTTTCGTCTTCTTTCTGACCGTCGGCGGCCAGCGGCCGGACGTGCTCCACGGCCAGCGCGTCTCGGTGGCGACGAGCAACGGGCCGGTGCCCGGCGTGATCGGGCGCAAGGGCGGGAAGCGGTTGAAGGCGGGCGAGAAGCCCGAGCAGCTCGAGCTCGAGGACCTGCACATCGACATCGGCGCCCGCAACCGCGACGAGGCGCTCGGCCGCCTGCAGATCGGCGATGTCGCCGTGCTTGCGACCGAGCCGGTCGAGCTCGCGGGCGGGCGGCTGGCCTCGCGCTCGCTCGACAACCGCCTCGGCGCCTACGTCGCGCTCGAGGCGGCCAGGCGGGTGGCAGAGGCGGGCGGGGCACCGGGCGACGTCGCAGCGGTGGCCGCCGTCCAGGAGGAGGTCGGCGACTTCGCGGGCGCGCGCACGACCGTCTTCGCGCTCGAGCCGACGGTCGCGCTCGCCGTCGACGTCACCGGCGCGACCGACATCCCCGACGGCGACCCGAAGATCGACGGCGAGGCCAAGCTCGGCGGCGGCCCGATCGTCAACCGCGGCTCGACGATCAACCCGAAGGTCTTCGAGTTGCTGGTCGAGACGGCCGAGGCGGAGGGGATTCGCTACACGGTCAACGTCTCGGCCGGCGACACGCACACGGACATGGACGCGGCGTACACGAGCCGCGCCGGGATCGCGACGGGGCTGATTTCTCTGGCGACGCGCTACATCCACACGCCGGGCGAGGTCGTGTCGCTGGACGACGTCGAGGCGACCGTGCAGCTCGTCGCGGCGTTCGCGCAGCGGCTCGAGCCCGGCCTCGACTTCACTCGCTAGGGTTTTTCCGATGTCTCGCTCGGTGATCGTCTCAGCTGTCCGCACGCCCTTCGGCAAGCTCGGCGGAGCCCTTGCCGGACATGAGGCGACGGAGCTCGGCGCGATCGCGATCCGCGGCGCGCTCGACGCGGCCGGCGTCGAGAACGACGAAGTCGAGTACGCGGTCCTGGGCCAGGTGCTGCAGGGCGGCGCCGGCCAGGCGCCCTCGCGTCAGGCGACGATCGGCGCCGGGCTGCCCGTCGAGCTGCCGTCGGACACGATCAACAAGGTCTGCGCCTCCTCGATCCGCGCGGTCGAGATCGCCGACCAGATGATCCGCTCCGGCGACGTGCAGGTCGTGGTCGCGGGCGGCATGGAGTCGATGACGAACGCGCCCTACGCGCTGAAGAAGGCGCGCTTCGGCTACCGGCTCGGCGACGGCGCGCTGATCGACCTGATGACCCACGACGGGCTGACCTCGAGCTTCGACTCCAAGCACATGGTCGAGCAGGCGTCGTTCGTCTCGCGCGAGCTCGGGATCTCGCGGGAAGACCAGGACCGTTGGGCCCTCCGCTCACACGAGCGCGCGGTGAAGGCGATCGACGAAGGCCGCTTTGAAACCGAGATCGTCCCGGTCGGCGACTTCGCCGTCGACCAAAGCCCGCGGCGCGACACGTCGCTCGAGAAGCTCTCGAGCCTGAAGCCGGTCTTCGACCCCGAGGGCACGACCACGGCCGGCAACGCTCCGGGCGTGAACGACGGAGCCTCGGCGCTCGTTCTCACCAGCGAGGAGTTCGCCAAGCACCGTGGGCTCGAGGTGCTGGCCACGATCCTCGCGCAGGGCTATGTCGCCGACGAGTTCGCCTACCTCGCGCGGACGCCGGCGAAGGCCGGCGCGATCGCGCTCGAGAAGGCGGGCAAGACGATCGACGACGTCGAGCGGGTGGAGCTGAACGAGGCCTTCTCCTCGGTCGCGGTCAACTCGACGAGGATGCTCGGTGTCGACCCCGAGAAGGTGAACGTGAACGGCGGCGCGGTCGCGCTCGGCCACCCGATCGGCGCTTCGGGAGGCCGGATCCTGGCGACGATGATCCACGAGCTGCGCCGCAACGGCGGCGGCCTCGGCCTCGCCGCGATCTGCTCCGGCGGCGGCCAGGGCGATGCGCTGCTGCTGGAGGTCTAGTGCAATTCGAGCACGTGCTGGTCGTCGGAGCGGGCCAGATGGGCGGCGGGATCGCGCAGGTGGTCGCCGCTTCGGGCCGACGCGTCTCGCTACACGACGCGGCACCCGGCGCGGTCGAGCGCGGGCTCGACGCGATGCGCAAGAGCCTGACGAAGCTGGCCGAGAAGGGCGGTCCCGACCCGGACGAGGTGCTCGGGCGGGTCGAGCCGGCGGACGACCTTGTCCCAGCCGACCTGATGGTCGAGGCGGTCGTCGAGGACGCGTCCGTCAAGGAGGACGTTTTCCGCCGAGCCGACGCGGCGCTGCCGCCGGAGGCCGTGCTCGCCTCGAACACCTCCTCGATCCCGATCAGCTCGCTTGCCGCCGCCACCTCTCGCCCGGATCGGGTGATCGGGATGCATTTCTTCAACCCGGTGCCGGTGCTCAAGCTGGTCGAAGTCGTGCGCGGCAAGGAGACCTCTGACGAGACGGCCGAGGCGATCACTGCGCTGGCGGTCGAGCTCGGCAAGACGCCCGCTGTCGCCAACGACTGCCCAGGCTTCGTCTCGAACCGGATCCTGATGCCGTTCCTCAACGAGGCCGTCTGGGCGCTGCACGACGGCGTCGCCAAGGCCGAGGCGATCGACACGATCGCCAAGCTGGGCTTTGCGCACCCCCTGGGGCCGCTCGCCCTGGCCGATCTGATCGGCCTGGATACCTGCGTCGCGATCATGGAAGTGCTCCGCGACGGCCTGGACGACGATCGTTACGAGCCCTGCCCGCTCCTCAGAGAGCTGGTAGGTGCAGGGAAATTGGGCCGCAAGTCTGGGGCCGGCTTCTACATCTATTCGTAAACACGACCGATAGGACCGAATAGGTCTAGCCGCAAACCCCGAAGGAGGTCGGTTCTGCGCCTCTTGCTGGTCGATGACGACGACGCGTTCCGCGCGCTGCTGCGGACGACGTTCGAGGCTGTCGACGTCGAAGTCGACGAAGCCGCAAACGCGATCGCCGCCCAGGAGCGGATCGCCGCCGCGCGCCCCGACGCGATCGTGATGGACGTCGCGATGCCCGGCCTCGACGGCACAGCCTTGTGCTCGCTGCTGAAAGCTTCGCCGGCGACGAGTGGCATTCCGATCGTTCTGCTGACCGGCTCGGACGGAACCGACGAAGCGACCGCGCAAGCGGTCGGAGCGGACGCGTTGCTGTTGAAGCCGTTCAGCCCGCTTGAGCTGCTGGCCGTGGTCGAGCGCGTGGCCGCCGGGCTGCACGCGACGCCGTTCAGGGCCACCAGCAAGCAACGGCCGGACGAGCAGCTACTGCTCTACGCCCGCGATCTCCGCCACCTGCTCGAGCTCGAGCGCGGACACCGGCGGCTGCTCCAGGACGCGTACCACGAGACTGTGACGGCGCTCGCGAGCGCACTGGAGTCGAAGGATCACGGGACGGGCGAGCACTCGCAGCGCGTGCACCGCTACGCGGTCGAGCTCGCGCAAGTCGCCGCTCCCGAGGTCTGCGAGGACGAAAGCGTCGCCTACGGCTTCATGCTCCACGACGTCGGCAAGATCGGGATCCCGGACCGGATCCTGCAGAAACCCGGGCCGCTGACCTCGCCGGAACGCCGCCTGATGGAGACGCACACAACCCTCGGCGAGCAGCTCCTGCGTGGTGTCTCCTTCCTGCACGGCACGGGGCTCGAGGTCGTCCGCTCGCATCACGAGCGCTGGGACGGCCGCGGCTATCCGGACGGGCGCCGCGGCACCGAGATCCCGCCGGCGGCGCGGATCTTCGCGGTCGCCGACGCGCTGGACGCGATGACCAGCGACCGGCCGTACCGCCGCGCGATGAGCTGGGCCGCCGCGGGACGCGAGCTCGAGCAGCAAGAGGGGCGGCAGTTCGACCCGGCCGTAGTGGACGCCTTCCGGGCGCGCGAGCGCTCGCTGCGCCGCATCCGGCGCGAGCTCCACGAAGCAGCGCTCGTCGCCTAGTAACTAGGTCGACGAGGTCGGCGGTGGCGGGGCTGTACTTGCGCCCGCCTGGTGCCAGAGCACGATCTTTCCCTTCACGACGCGGAAGATCGCGGTCGCGCGCTGGCCCGGGCCGTCGCAGCGGCTGTGCGCCCGGTCGCCCAGCACGAAGGTCGCGCGGGCGGTCTGGCCGTGGCTCTTGATCGAGACGATCCGGCCCGAGCACGGGAGTGCGGAGTTCCAGGCCTCGGCCTGGGCGTGTGTTCGCAGGTGGATGACGGTCGGGCCTTGAACGACTTCCGCTCCCGGGGCGAAGAGGTCGGCAGCGCCTTTGTTGTCGTCCGCGTTCAGCGCCTGGCTCCACGCGCGGACGACGCTCTGGGTCGACGGCGGGCTATTGCCACAGCCGGACGCCAGCACCGCGAGCAGTGCGCCGAGTAGCAAGGCCGGTTTCAGGCGAGCGCCTCTCGCACGAGCGACTGGAAGTGGGTGAGCAGCCGCTCGCTCTCGGGGAGCAGCCGCCCTTCGTCCAGCAGTCCGGAGCGAACGCCGGCCTGCACCGACTCGACCAGCGCGCGGTCCTCGAGCCCGACCTGGTCGTCGAACGCGAGCAACTCCTCGACCTCGGCGTCCGTGACCTCATCCGGGAAGAAGTAGTCGAGAAACGAGGCGGTACGCTCGGGGCCGAGCGGCCGGACGGGGCCAACCGCCAGGTTGGGCGGGCCGGGCAGTGCGTAGAGCTTGGTCACCGGCCAGAGCCAGTGGAACTGGCCTTCGACGACGCCGTCGCCGCTCTTGGTCGGGCCGAACTGGCTGGAGCCGCGCTCGTGCGTCTCGAGGACGTACGCGTCCGGTGAG
>Ga0307289_10000430_pt1 | contig 18181 bp, 15 predicted proteins | sample ER_DNA_143_FD_194483 | JGI IMG/M metagenome (GOLD analysis project Ga0307289, IMG submission 194483) | Bulk soil microbial communities from the East River watershed near Crested Butte, Colorado, United States - ER_DNA_143 | ecosystem: Environmental > Terrestrial > Soil > Floodplain | place...
AGGAGGCGTCGGCCACCGGCGCCTGCCTGGCCCTCCGCGACGACGACGTCATCACCTCCACCCACCGCGGCCATGGGCACTGCATCGCCAAGGGGGCCGACCTCGGCCGCATGATGGCCGAGCTGCTGGCCCGGGACAGCGGCTACTGCCGCGGCCGGGGCGGCTCCATGCACATCGCCGACGTCGGCAAGGGCAACCTGGGCGCCAACGGGATCGTGGCCGGGGGCATCCCGATCGCCGTCGGCGCCGGCCTGGCCCTCAAGCTGCAGGGCACCGACAGGGTGGCCCTGTCGTTCTTCGGCGACGGCGCGACCAGCGAGGGCGCCTTCCACGAAAGCGTCAACCTGGCCGCCATCTGGGACCTGCCGGTGGTGTTCGTCTGCGAGAACAACCACTACGGCATGTCGATGTCGGTGGAGGAGGTGTCCCGGCTGGAGCGGGTCGCCGACCGGGCCGCCGGCTACGCCATCCCCGGGGTGAGCGTCGACGGCAACGACGTCCAGGCCGTCTACCAGGCCGTCACCCAGGCGGTGGCCCACGCCCGCGCCGGCCGGGGACCGACCCTGGTCGAGGCCATCACCTACCGCTGGAAGGGCCACTCCAAGAGCGACCAGAACCTGTACCGGACCCGTGAGGAGATCGAGTCGTGGCGCGAGCGCGACCCGATCGACCGCTTCGAGCAGGCGGTGCTGGAGGCCAAGACCCTGGACGAGGCCGAGCTCAGGAAGCTCCGGGACGGGGCCCGCGACGCCGTCCGCGACGCCGTCCGGACCGGGCAGAGCGGCCCGCCGCCCTCGACCGACCTGCTGGCCGGGGTGTACGCGCCCAGCGAGGTGGACGCCCTCACCGGCGCCGGCGACGGCGCCCCGGCCTCGCCGTCACCGGCGGCGCCGTCGGCCTCCGGACCGGTCGCCGCCGCCGCCGGGACCCGGGAGGAGGCCGAGGCGCCGTGACCGCGGCCGGGACGGACGTGGAGACCATGACCTTCGCCGAGGCGATCCGGGCCGCGCTGACCGAGGCGATGGAGGCCGACGAGCGGGTCTTCGTGCTCGGTGAGGACATCGGCGTCTACGGCGGCGCCTTCGGGGTGACCACCGGGATGCTGGACCGCTTCGGGGAGGAGCGGATCCGCGACACCCCGATCGCCGAGGAGGCGATCATGGGGGCGGCCGTCGGCGCCGCCCTGTGCGGCATGCGGCCCGTGGCCGAGATGCAGTTCTCGGACTTCACCGCCCACGCCATGGACCAGCTGGTCAACCAGGCGGCCAAGGTCCACTTCATGCTCGGCGGGGCGGTCAGCGTCCCCCTGGTGGTCCGCCTGCCCTTCGGCTCGGGCACCGGCGCCGCCGCCCAGCACTCCCAGAGCCAGGAGGCCTGGTACGCGCACACCCCGGGGCTCAAGGTGGTGATGCCGTCCAACCCGGCGGACGCCAAGGGCCTGCTGCACTCGGCCATCCGCGACCCCAACCCGGTCGTGTTCATGGAGCACAAGGTGCTGTACCGGTCGGCCTCGGGCCCGGTGCCGGCCGGGGACGCCGGCATCCCGCTGGGGGTGGCCGCCGTCCCCCGGGAGGGCGGCGACCTGACCATCGTGGCCACCGGGATCATGGTGTCGCGGGCCCTGGCCGCCGCCGAGGAGCTGGCCGCCCAGGGCATCGAGGCCACCGTGGTCGACCCGCGGACCCTCAAGCCGCTCGACGACGCCACCATCCTGGAGCGGGTCAGGGCCACCGGCCGGGTCCTGCTGGTCCAGGAGGCACCCCGCAGCGGCGGCTTCATGGCCGAGATCGCGGCCCGCATCACCGAGTCGGACACGATCTTCTACCTGCTGGCCCCGATCCGGCGCCTGAGCGGGCTCGACGCCCCCATCCCCTACAACCCGGACCTCGAGAAGGCCTCCGTGCCCCAGGTGCCCGACATCGTGCAGGCCGGGCGGACGCTGGTGAGGGAGTCCTGATGCGCGAGATCGAGGTGCCGATGCCCAAGCTCTCCATGACCATGGAGGAGGGCGAGCTGATCACCTGGGTCAAGCAGGAGGGCGACCAGGTCCGGGCGGGCGAGGTCATCTGCGAGGTCAACTCGGACAAGGTCGAGATGGAGGTCGAGTCGCCGGCCGACGGCACCCTGGTCCGCTACGCCGCCGCCGAAGGCGACATCGTGCCGGTGGGCGCGCCCATCGCCACCCTCGCCACCGAGGCCGAGGACCTGCTCGGGGGGCTGTTCGAGCCGCCGGCCGAGGCGGCCGCGCCGGCCGCCGCCGGCCCCAAGCCGGTGGTCCCCGCCGCCCGCCGCAAGGCCGCCGAGCTGGGCGTGGACCTGGCCGCCGTCAGCGGCACCGGGCCCGACGGGCTCGTCCGGGTCGGTGACGTCGAAGCGTCCGCCCCGGCGGCGGTGCAGGCCGCCCCGGAGGCGGTCTCCGACGCCGACGTCGAGGAGGTCCCGCTGTCGCCCATGCGGCGGGTGGTGGCCCGCCGGCTGGTCGAGTCGATGCAGTCGACCCCCCACTTCTACCTGACCGTCACCGTGGACGCCGAGGCGCTGCTGGGGTTCCGGGCCGACCTCAACCGGCAGCTCCAGGAGCGCGGCGAGGACCTCAAGGTCAGCGTGAACGACCTGATCGTGAAGGCGTGCGCGGCCCTGCTGCGGGTCAACCCGGACCTGAACGTGTCCTTCGGGGGCGACAGGCTGCTGGTCCACAAGCGGGTGCACGTGGGGATGGCCGTGGCCGTCGACGGGGGGCTGGTCGTGCCGGTGGTCCGCGACGCCGACCAGAAGACCCTCACCCAGGTGGCCCGGGAGGCCCGGGAGCTGGTGGGCAGGGCGCGCTCGGGCGGGCTGGCCGCCGACGAGATGGGCGGGGGGACCTTCACGGTGTCGAACCTCGGGATGTTCGGGATCGACCAGTTCACCGCCGTGATCAACCCGCCCGAGGCGGCCATCCTGGCCGTGGGGGCGGCCCTGGCCGAGCCGGTGGTGACCGCCGACGGGGCGGTGGCGGTGCGCCGGCGGATGCGGCTGACCCTGTCGATCGACCACCGGGCCCTGGACGGAGCCACCGGGGCCGGGTTCCTGCAGCAGCTCAAGACGGCCCTGGAACACCCCCTCCAGATCGTCGCCTAGCCGAAGGAGGCAGCGGTAATGGAAGAGCACCGGCACGAGCCCACCGTCCACCATCACGTGCACCTGCACGTGACCCACTACCTGCGGGACGGCCAGACCTGGGACCACCTGCTCTCCGAGCACGGGCACGAGCACAACCACTCCGTCGTCCAGCACAGCCACGAGCCCCATCAGGACGTGGACAAGGAGCACCTCCAGGAGGCCCACGTCCACGACCACGGGCACCCGTACGACTGAGGGGGAGGCCGTGGGGCCGATCGCGGTCGGCGCCGACGTCGCCGGCGCCCCGCTCAAGGAGCACCTGGCCGCCTACCTGCGCCAGCGGGGCTACCAGGTCAGGGACTACGGCAACGGCGACGGGCTGGACTATCCCGACGTCGCCGCCGAGGTCGCCGCGGCCGTGGCCCAGGGCGAGCACGACCGCGCCCTGCTGGTCTGCGGCACCGGCCTGGGCATGGCCATCACCGCCAACAAGGTCCCCGGGGTCCGGGCGGCCACCGCCCACGACCCCTACTCGGCCGAGCGGGCCCGCAAGTCCAACGACGCCCAGGTGCTGACCATGGGCGCGCGGGTGATCGCCCCCGAGGCGGCCGAGAAGGTCCTCGACCACTGGCTGGCCTCGGAGTTCGAGGGCGGCCCCTCGGCCGCCAAGGTCGACAAGGTCAGGCGGGTCGACGCCCGCTACCGGGCGGCGTCGGGCTGAGCCGGAGGCTCAGCCGACCGTGAGCGTCAGGGCGAGGGGCAGGTCGTGGGAGGACCGGCCGACGGCCAGCCGGACGGTCCCCGGCTCGGTCCGCCAGCGGTGCGACCCGCTGTCCCAGTGGGCGAAGGCGCGGGCCGGGACGGCAACGTCCACGGCGACCTCCTGGCCGGGACCGGCGTCGGTGGCGGCGAACCCGACCAGCCAGCGGGACGGCCGCTCGACGGCGCCGTCGGGCCGGGAGGCGTAGACCTGGACCACCTCGCGGCCGGCCCGCCGGCCGCGGTTGCGGACCCGGGCCCGGACGGTCGCACCACCCGCCCCGTCGGGCGTGACCTCCGCGTCCAGGTACTCCCAGGCAGTGTAGCCGAGGCCGTGGCCGAACCAGAACGCCGGCTCGACCCCGGCCCGCTCGTAGGCGCGGTGGCCGATGTGGATGGACTCGTCGTAGGCCAGCGTGCCGCCCACCGGCCGGGTCGACGGGATGAGCCGGTGCTCGTCCGCCGGCCAGGTCACCGGCAGCCGGCCGCCCGGCTCGGTGGCGCCGAGGAGCACGTCGGCCAGGGCGTTGCCGAACTCCTGGCCCGGGAACCAGGCGAGCAGGACCGCGCCCACCTCCTCCCGCCAGGGCAGCAGCACGGGCGCGCCCGCGTTGACGACCACGATCGTGCGCGGGTTGACCGCGGCGACCCGGCCGACCAGCTCGTCCTGGCGGCCCGGGAGGGCCAGGGCGTCGCGGTCGAAGCCCTCGCTCTCCACCTCCTCGGTGGTCCCGACCACGACCACGGCCGCATCGGCCTCCCCCGCCAGGGCCACGGCCCGGTCCAGGTCCTCGTCGTCCGAGCCCTGCCGGTCCACGTTCAGCTGGAAGGTGACCATGGCGATCTCGGCGTCGCCGAAGCCGCCGCTGGGCTCGGGCTCGTGGCGCAGGACGACCGGGACCTCCTGGCCGGCCCGGAGGTCGACCGTCACCGACCGCTGCGGCGGCCGCATGATGCCCTCGACCGGGTCGGCCCCGGGTGGCAGCTCGATGCGGCCGTCGTGGGCCACCCGGCCGGCCACGGTCAGCCGGATGCGGCCCAGGCCGGAGGCGCCCACGACGTAGGTGCCGGCCTCGGGGGCGCGCAGGCGCGTGTGGGCCTCGACCGCCGCCACGTCGGCGACCGGCAAGCCGGGACCGAAGCTGCCCAGCCACGTCGGCGCCGCGCTGGTGCGGTGCTCGCGGCCCAGCACCCGGCCGTCGGCGGCCAGGAACCGCATCTCCAGGCCCGGCTCGCCGGTCCCGGGGTGGCGCAGGAAGGCCGCCGAGGCCACCGGGACCCGGTCGCCGCCGCGCGCGCCGCGGCCGTGGTCCACCCGGACGTCGGGGCCGAGGGCGGCCCGCAGGCCCTGGAGCGGGGAGACGGTGTAGGGCGGGAAGACGGTGGCGCTGCCGCCGCCGAGGGTGCGGGCGGCCTCGGCGTTGGGCCCCAGGACGGCCACCCGCCGCAGCCCCGTCCGCTCCAGCGGCAGCGCCGGCGCCCCGTCGACGTCGGCGTTGCGGGCCAGCACGAAGCCGGCCGCCGCGCCCGCCCGCAGCTCGGCCGCGACCCGGTCCCGCGGCCACGGGGCCGCCGCCGGGGCGGCCGGCGCGACGCCGTCCAGGGCGCCGACGCGGGCGGCCAGCCGCAGCAGCCGCAGCAGCTTGTCGTCGACGGCGGCCTCGGGTACCCGGCCCTCGCGGACGGCCGCGACCAGCCGGTCGCCCCAGGGGCCGCCGGGGCCGGGCATGACCAGGTCCAGCCCCGCGTTGGCGGCCGGCTCGGTGCTGCGGGCCGCGAACCAGTCGCTCATCACCACCCCGTCGAAGCCCCACTCGTCCTTCAGGACCTCCACCAGCAGGGGGTGCTCGGTCATGGTGGTGCCGTTGACGCTGTTGTAGGCGGCCATCACGGCCCATACGCCCGCTCGGACGATCGCCTCGAAGGGCGCCAGGTACAGCTCCCGGAGGGCGCGCTCCCCCACCAGGGCGTCGAGGGTGAACCGGTCGGTCTCGGAGTCGTTGGCCACGTAGTGCTTGACCGTGGCGCCCACCCCGCCGGCCTGCAGCCCGCGCACGTAGGCGGCGCCGATCCCGGCCGTGAGCAGGGGGTCCTCGCTGAAGCACTCGAAGTGGCGGCCGCCGTAGGGCGAGCGGTGCAGGTTCACCGTCGGGGCCAGCAGCACGTCCACCCCCTTGCCGCGGGCCTCGGCGGCCAGCAGCCGGCCGATGCGCTCCACCCTGGCCTCGTCCCAGGTGGCCGACAGCGCGGTCGGCGAGGGGATGTTGGCCGATGGGTCCCGCTCGTCCCAGCGCTCGCCCCGGACCCCGGCCGGCCCGTCGGAGACGACCATCCGGCGCAGGCCCACGGCCGGCTCCGGCCACAGCGACCAGAAGTCGGCCCCGGTGAGCAGGCGCACCTTCTGCTCCAGCGAGAGCACGCCCAGCCGCCGGGCCAGGTCCGCGTCCACGTTGCTCATGGCTCACCTCTCAGGGTCGAGGTCGTAGGATCAGTACCCTCTCCACCACGAAGGAGGGCAAGGCCATGGGGCTGGCCATCGGCGTGGACATCGGCGGGACCAAGGTCGCCGCCGGCGTGGTGGACGACGACGGCCGCATCCTGGCCCGGCTGCGGCGCGACACCCCGGCCCACGACCCGGCCAAGACCGAGGACGTCATCGCCGACTGCATCGGTGAGCTGTCCGCCGAGCACGAGATCGAGGCGGCCGGCCTGGGCGCGGCCGGGTTCGTCGACGCCGCCCGCTCCACCGTCCTGTTCGCGCCCAACCTGGCCTGGCGCAACGAGCCGCTGCGGGCCGCGGTCGAGCAGCGCACCGGCCTCCCGGTGGTGGTCGAGAACGACGCCAACGCCGCCGCCTGGGGCGAGACCCGCTTCGGGGCCGGCCACGGCCAGCCCCACACCGTCACCCTGACGGTCGGCACCGGCCTCGGCGGCGGCGTGGTCCTCGGCGGCGAGCTGGTCCGCGGCGCCTTCGGCGCGGCCGCCGAGGTCGGCCACGTCAACCTGGTGCCCGACGGACGGCCGTGCGGGTGCGGCCTCCGCGGCTGCTGGGAGCAGTACGCCAGCGGCCGCGCCCTGGTCCACGAGGCCCGCGAGCGGGCCGCCCGGTCCCCCGAGGAGGCCACCCTGCTGCTGGAGCTGGCCGGCGGCCAGCCCGGCGCCGTCACCGGCCCCATGGTGACCATGGGCGCCGTCGCCGGCGACCCGGTCGCCCTGGCGTCCTTCGAGGCCGTCGGCACCTGGCTCGGCCACGGCATGGCCGCCCTGGCCGCCGTCCTCGACCCGAGGGTCTTCATCATCGGCGGCGGCGTGTCCGAGGCCGGCGAGCTGCTGGTCCGCCCGGCCCGGGAGACGTTCCAGGCCAACCTCACCGCCCGCGGCCACCGGCCGGTGGCCGCGGTCCGGGTCGCCCAGCTGGGCCAGGACGCCGGCCTGATCGGCGCCGCGGACCTGTCGCGGAGGTGACGGGGAGGGCACCCGGCGTGTCAGGCCCCCGCGTCCGGATGCCCACGCTGCCAGCGGACGAGCCGGACGGCGACGTCCAGTGACACCAGCCCGACGAGGTACCGGACCGCGATCGACTCGCCGCTGGTGACGATGATGACGACGGCCGCCACGACCAGCAGCACGGCCAGCGGAGTCAGGTACCGTTCCATGTGCACGCTCCACAAGCTTGCTTCCCGGGACACGACGGCCGCTGGTCGCCGAGGTGCTGGCGCGGCCGCGCAAGCATACATGCCAGGCCTTGGGCGCTCCCACGAGGAGGAGCCCGGTGATCGACGCCCTCCGTCCGTGGCCCGGTCCGTTCCTATTCCCGTGGGCGGCGGCCATACTGGCGGGATGGCCGGGGAGGTCTCAAGCTCAGCGTTCATCGGCCGGGCGGTCGAGCTGCGCCGGCTCGACGCGGCGCTGGAACGGGCCGGGCAGGGCAGCCCGCAGGTGGTGCTGGTCGCCGGCGACGCCGGGGTGGGCAAGACCCGCCTGCTGCTGGCGCTCGCCGACCGGGCCCGCCGGCGCGGGATGCGGGTGCTGACCGGCGGCTGTGTCGAGCTCGGCGACATCGGCCTGCCCTACCTGCCCGTGGTGGACGCCCTGCGCGAGCTCGCCGACGACCCGGAGGAGGCCAGGCTGCTGGCCGGCGCGGCCATGACCGCGCCCGGCCTCGACCGGCTCCTGCCCGGGATCGAGCCGGCCGGGCCCGCCGGCGACGACCTGGACCAGCTGCAGGTGCTCGACGCCCTGCGGGCCGTGCTGGTGGGCCTCTCCGAGCGGTCCCCGGTGCTGCTGGTGCTGGAGGACCTGCACTGGGCCGACCGCGCCACCCGGGACCTGGTCGCCTTCCTGGCCCGCACCCTGCGGTCGGGCCGGGTGACCTTGGCGGTCAGCTACCGGTCCGACGAGCTGCACCGGCGCCATCCGCTGCGGCCGCTGCTGGCCGAGCTGGTCCGGCTGTCGGCGGTGGAGCGGCTGGAGCTGGCCCCGTTCACCCGGGCCGAGCTGGCCGAGCACCTGGAGGCGATCGCCGGTGCGCCGCTGCCGGCGGAGCAGGTGGAGGCCATCCACGCCCGCTCGGAGGGCAACCCGTTCTACGCCGAGCAGCTGCTGGCCGCCGCGGCCGGCGACGCGAACGTCGAGCTGCCGGCGACCCTCGCCGAGGTGCTGCTGGCCCGGGTCCAGGGGCTGTCCGAGCCGGCCCAGCAGGTGCTGCGGGTGGCGGCGGTGGCCGGCCGCCGGGTGCCCCACCGGCTGCTCGCCGGCGTGGCCGGGCAGCCCGAGGCGAATCTTGAAACGGGCCTGCACGAGGCGGTCGGCACCGGGGTGCTGACCAGCGACGCCGCCACCGGGAGCTACGCCTTCCGCCATGCACTGCTCCAGGAGGCGGTGTATGGCGACCTGCTGCCGGGGGAGCAGGTGCGGCTGCACGCCGCCTACGCCCGCCTGCTCGCCGCCGAGCCCGGCGGCGCCGCGGCCGAGCTGGCCCACCACAGTCTGGCCAGCCACGACCTGGCCGGCGCGCTGGCCGCGTCGGTGCGGGCGGCCTCCGAGGCCGAGGCCGTCCTGGCCCCCGCCGAGGCCCTCCGCCACCTGCAGCGGGCGCTGGCGCTGTGGGAGCGGGTGCCCGAGCCGGCCACGGTCGCCGGCATCGACCGGGTCGAGCTGACGCTGCGGGCGGCCGCGGCGGCCAGCGCCGCCGGGGAGCATCAGCGGGCGGCGAGCCTCGCCCAGGACGTCGCACGGACCGCCGAGGCCGCCGCGGACCCGGCACGGGCCGCACGTGCCTACGAGCGCTTTGGCCTGTACCTGTTCTACGCCGGGCGGGTCGAGGAGGCGTTGGCGGCTCGCGCCCGGGCGGTCGAGCTCGTCCCGGACCAGCCGCCCACGCCGTTGCGGGCCCGGGTGACTGCCGCCATCGCCCAGGCGCTGGTCAATGCCAGGCAGCCGGCGGAGGCGCGCCGCTGGTGCGACCAGGCCCTGGTGGCCGCCCGCGGCGCCGGCAGCGCCGCCGAGGAAGCCGACGCCCTGATCACCCTGGGCATGATCGAGCAGTATGACGACCCGGCGAGCGCCTGTACGCGGTTCGCGGCGGCTCGGGCGCTGGCGGCCGCCGCCGGCAGTCCGGAGATCGAGCTGCGGGCCCTGTATTGCCTCGCCGAGGTGTCGAGCCAGCTCGGCGAGCTGGCGTCCGCGTGCGCCGCCTTCGACGAAGGCGGCGAGCTGGCCGAGCGGACCGGTCTTGGTTGGTCGGGGATGGGGGTCTACCTGCGCCGCGGGCAGCTCAAGGCCCGGTACCGGACCGGTGACTGGGACGAGTGCGAGCGGCTGCTCGCGGCCGTCCCGGAGCTGGTGACGACGCTGGCCGCGGCCCAGGTGGTCGCGCAAGGGCTCGGGGTGCTGGTGGCCCGCGACCGGCCGGCCGCCGCGGTGCGGCTGCGGCGGCTTGCCGGGCTTGGCGGCGCCGATCCGTTCCTCGACCGGGACGTCGCCGTCTGGGAGGCCGAGCTGGCCGGCTGGCAGGGCGACCTGGAGCGGGCCAGGTCGGCCATCCGGCGCGGGCTCGCCGCCGCCGACGCGGTCGAGGTCTTCGACCAGGCGCTGGAGGCCGACCGGGCAGACCACGCCCGTGCCGCGGGCGACGCCGCGACCCTGGCCGACGCCACCGCGGCCGGGCGGGCGCTCCTCGAGCGGGTCCGCGCCGACGCCGAGCAGGCACATGGGACCCACCTGGCCCATGACGTGCATGTCCGCGGCCGGCTTGCCAAGGCGGAGGCCGAGTGGACCCGGCTCCAGGGTCGCTCCGACCCGGCGCGCTGGCAGGCCGCGGTCGACGCCTTCGCCTACGGCAATGTCTACGCGGTGGCGCGCTGCCAGTGGCGGCTGGCCGAGGCGCTGGCCGGCGGGGGCGACCGGGAACGGGCGACACAGGCCGCCCGGGCGGCGCACGCGACCGCCACCAGGCTGGGGGCGGCGCCGCTGCGGGAGGCGCTGGAGGCGCTGGCCCGCCGCGGCCGCCTCGACCTCGGCGTCGCCCTGCCGGCGCAGCCGACGCTGGCCGGCCTGACCCCCCGTGAGCTGGAGGTGCTGCGCCTGCTGGTCGAGGGGCGCTCCAACCGCCAGATCGCCGAGCAGCTGTTCATCAGCAACAAGACGGCCAGCGTGCACGTGACCAACCTGCTCGCCAAGCTGGGCGTGCACAGCCGCCTGGAGGCGGCCGCCATGGCCCGCCGCCTCGGGTTGGAGCAGCCCGCGGGCCTCGAAAGTTAAGGTGGCCGGCTCGGCAAGCCAAGGCCTTCGCCTCAGGACCGGCCCGCAGCCCCGACGCGCCACCCGCACCCGACCCGGGTGACGACGACGGGTCGGCCTGATCTATGTAGACTTCGACCCCTGGAGCGGACCCGAAGCTCAGCGCCGACTGGTTCCGGGAGGCGGCGCGGCGGAATGCGGTGGTGTCGATGATCCTGCTGTTCATCCTGGTGTGGGGCATGTTCGCGGGGTGGATCGCGCATCTGCTCCTCGCCCGCAACCAGCCGATCAACTGGGCCGAGCTCCTGGTCATCGGCCTGGCCGGGTCGTTCGTCGGGGGCCTGCTCATCAGCCTGGTCAGCGGGGACGGGCTGGCGCTGCGGCCGAGCGGCATCATCGGGTCGATCCTGGGCGCGGTGATCCTGCTGGCGGCCTGGCAGGCGATCCGGGGCGGCGCCCAGGACCGGTCGAGGTAACCCGGCGGCGGGGAGTGGAGCCATGGCCGCGATCATCCCGCGCTGGGAATGGCGTGCCTTCGGAGCGGACTTCGGGGCCGCGGAGGACGCCTTCGCCGCGCTGACCCCGGGGCCGGTCCAGGAGAGCGACGAGCTCTACCTCCTGTCCGCGGCCGACCGGAACGTCAAGGTCCGCGACGGCCTGATGGACATCAAGCTGCTCCGGGAGGTCGACGCCGACGGCCTGGAGCGGTGGGAGCCGGTGATGAAGCAGGGCTTCCCGCTGCCGGCGGCCGAGGTGTCCAGGGTGCTGGACACGCTCGGCGTCCCCCCGCCGGCGCGCAGCCGGGACGCCTACACCCTCGACCAGCTCCTGGCCGAGCTGGTGGAGCCGAGCGGCGCCGTGCGGGTGGTGAGGGTCCAAAAGCGGCGTGCCCGCTACACCCTGGGCGGCTGCAGCGCCGAGCTCTCCGACCTGGAGGTGGACGGCCGGGCCACGCGGACGCTCGCGATCGAGTCGGAGGACCGGTCCGCCGTGATCGCCGCCGTCCGCGGCGTCGGCCTCGACGGCCAGGCCAACACCAGCTATCCGCGCGGGCTTGCGGCACTCCTCGACACCGGGCCGCACCGCTACGCGGTGATCGACGTCGGGACGAACTCGGTCAAGTTCCACATCGGCGAGCGCGACGCCGCCGGGCGGTGGCGAGCCGTCGTCGACCGCGCCGAGCTGACCCGCCTCGGCGAGCACCTCGAGCAGACCGGAACCATCTCGCCCGAGCCGCTGGAGCGGACGGTGGCCGCGATCGCCGGCATGGTCGAGGAGGCCAGACGCCACCAGGTGCGGGCGACCGCCGCGGTCGGCACCGCGGGGCTGCGGATCGCCGGCAACCGCGAGGACGTCATCGCGGCCATCCGGGACCGCACCGGGCTGACCGTCGAGGTGATCCCGGGCGAGGAGGAGAGCCGGCTCGCCTACCTGGCCGTGCGGGCCGGACTCGGCGTGACCGAGGGCCCGCTGGCCGTCTTCGACACCGGCGGCGGCAGCACCGAGTTCACCTTCGGACGGGGCCCGCAGGTCGAGGAGCAGTTCAGCCTGGAGGTCGGCGCGGTGCCCTACACCGAGCGCTACGGGCTCGCCGGCCAGGTGGCGCCCGAGGTGCTGGACGACGCCCTGGCGGCCATCTCGGCCGACCTCTCCCGCCTCGACGGCCGCCCCCAACCAGACACCCTGGTGGCGATGGGCGGCGCGGTGACCAACATCACGGCCGTGAAGCTCGGCCTGGCCGTCTACGACCCCGACGCCGTCCAGGGCGCGGTCCTGGACCGGGCCGAGATCGACCGCCAGATCGAGCGCTACCGCTCGCGCGACGCCGAGGCGCGCCGCGCCATCGTCGGCCTGCAGCCCAAGCGCGCCGACGTCATCCTCGCCGGCGCCTGCATCGTCCGGACGGTCATGGACAAGCTGGGCCAGCAGACGCTGACGGTGAGCGACCGCGGCCTCCGCCACGGCCTGCTGGTCGACCGGTTCGGCTGATTCAGCGTCCCGGCTCGGCCAGGTACTCGTGGATGAGCTTCGGTAACGTCTGGGCATGACGGACCTGCTTGAGCGCGCCTGGCTGCTGGAGGAGCTGGACGGCGTGCTGGCCGCGACGGCCACCGGGGGCCGTGTCGTCCTGGTGGCGGGCGAGGCCGGCATCGGCAAGTCGGCCCTGGTCAGGCGGTTCACCGAGCGGCGGTCGGCGGATGCCCGGTTCCTGCTGGGGACCTGCGACCCGCTGCTCACGCCCCGGGCGCTGGGGCCGCTGCACGACATCGCCCGGCAGACGGGCGGCCGGCTGGCCGGGCTGCTCGCCTCGGGGGGGCCACGGGAGGCCGTCTTCGCCGCGTTCCTCGACGAGCTGGACCAGGGGCGCCGGCCCCGGGTGGTCGTGGTCGAGGACGCCCACTGGGCGGACGAGGCGACCCTGGACCTGCTGGTGTTCCTGGGCCGGCGGATGGAGCGGACCAGGGCGCTGCTGCTCGTCACCTACCGAGACGACGAGCTGGGGGTCGACCACCCACTCCGTGCGGTCGTCGGCCGGCTGGCTCCGGAGACGGTGCGCCACCTGCGGTTGCCGCCGCTGTCAGGGGCGGCCGTGGCCGAGCTGGCCCGGCGGGCCGGCCGCCCGGCCGCGGGGCTGCGCTCGCTCACCGGCGGGAACCCGCTGCTGGTCACCGAGGTGCTGGCCGCCGGCGACGGTGTGCCCCTGACCGTCCGCGAGCTGGTGCTGGCCCGCTTCGGCGGGCTGCCGGCGGACGCCCAGGAGGTCGTGCGGCTGGTCGCCGTGGTCCCGACCCGGGCCGAGCTGTGGCTGGTGGAGGAGGCGGCGCGGCCGGCGCCGTCGGCGGTCGAGGTGGGGGTGTCGGCCGGGCTGCTGGTCGTCGGCGAGGAGGCGGTCGGGTTCCGCCACGAGCTGCTCCGGCAGGCGGTGGAGGGCTCGCTGTCGGCGCTCGGCCGCAGGGAGCTCAACCGCCGGGTCCTGGAGGTGCTGGCCCGCTCCACCGGACGGCAGGTCGACGTGGCCAGGCTGGTGCACCACGCCCGCGAGGCCGGCGACACCGAGGCCGTGCTGCGGTATGCGCCGGAGGCGGCCAGGCAGGCGGCGGCGGTGGCGGCCCACCGGGAGGCCGTCGGCCACTACCGGGCGGTCCTGGCCCATGCCGACCGGGTCCCCGCGCCGGCCCGCGCCGAGCTGCTGGAGGGCTACTCGGTCGAGGCCTACCTGTCGGGGCTGTCCACCGAGGCGGTCTCGGCCCGTCAGGCCGCCGTGGCCCTCCGGGAGGCCGCCGGCGACCCGGAGCAGCTGGGCGAGACGCTGCGCTGGCTGTCGCGGCTCCACTGGTGGGACGGCAACCGACGCGAGGCGGAGGCGGCCGCGGTCCGGGCCATCGCCGTGCTGGAGACCCTGGAGCCCGGCCGCCAGCTGGCCATGGCCTACAGCAACCAGGCCCAGCTCGACATGCTGGCCAACCGGCTGGAGGCGGCGATGCCCAGGGCCCGGCGGGCGGTCGAGCTGGCCCGGCGGCTGGACGACCAGGAGACGCTCAGCCACGCCCTGACCAACATCGGCTCGGCTCGGCTGCTGGCCGGCGACCTGGGCGGCCGGGAGGAGCTGGAGCAGGGGTTCGAGGTGGCGACCGCCGCCGGCTTGGAGGACGACGCCGCCCGGGCCGTGGGCAACCTGGCCACCATCGGCACCGAGATGCGCGACTACCAGCACGTCGGCGCGGACCTGGACCGGGCGCTGGCCTTCGTCCAGGCCCACGAGCTGGCCGGATGGGCCCAGCACCTGCTGGGGCACCGCGCCCGCCTGCGGCTGGACCTGGGGGACTGGGCCGGGGCGGAGCAGGACGCGCGGGCGGCGCTGGCCGAGCAGGTGAAGGGTGGTCCCAGGGTGGTGGACGCCCTGGTGCCGCTGGGCCTGCTGCAGGCCCGCCGCGGCGACCCCGACGCCGCGGCCACGCTCCAGGAGGCCACCGAGGGCGCCTTCGCCACCAGGGAGCTGCAGTGGATCGCGCCGGTGGCGGCGGCCCGGGCCGAGCATGCCTGGCTGCACGGGGACGACCGCCGGGCCGCCGAGGAGGCGGCCGCCGTGCTCGAGCGGGCCGTGACGGCCGCGCACCCATGGTTCACCGGGGAGCTGGCCTTCTGGCTGCGGCTCGCCGGTGCGCCGGTGCCGGTGCCGGTGGTGGTGGCCGAGCCGTACCGGCTGCTGCTGGCCGGCGACTGGCGCGTCGCCGCCGGCGCCTGGCAGACGCTCGGCTGCCCCTACCAGAGGGCCCTGACGCTGGCCTGCGGCGACCAGGACGAGGCCCTGCTGGAGGCGTTGGCGCTGCTGGACGGCCTGGGCGCCAGGCAGACGGGCCAGCGGCTGCGGCGCCAGCTCCGGCGGCGCGGCAGCCTGCGCGTCCCCCGCGGGCCGACCCGGGCCACGGCCGCCAACCCGGCCGGCCTGACCGGCCGGCAGGTCGAGGTGCTCGGGCTGCTGGCCGAGGGCCTGACCGACGCCGAGATCGCCGCCCGGCTGTCGCTGTCGACCAAGACGGTCGGCCACCACGTCTCCGCCGTGCTGGCCAAGCTCGGCGTCGGGTCGCGTCACCAGGCCACCGCGGCCGCCCGCCGGCTCGGGGTCGTCCCCGCCAAAGATAGGGAGCCGGGCGGCCAGAGTTAGGGACGCGATCCCCATCCCTCCGCCCCAGGCACCTCCTAGCGTTGCCCTGACCGACCCGACAGCAGGTCGCGAACGGGAGGAAAGGCCATGTCCGAGTCGACGGTGAGGGTGGCCGCCGTCCAGGCCGCCCCGGTGTTCCTGGACCTGGAGGCCAGCCTGGCCAAGGCGCTGGCGCTGATCGAGGAGGCGGCGGCCAACGGGGCCCGGCTGGTGGTGTTCCCCGAGGCGTTCCTGCCCGCCTGGCCGGCCTGGGTCGACGAGGTCCTGCCGGGCGAGGACGGCGCCTGGCACCTGCGGCTGCTGGAGCAGTCGGTGGTGGTGCCGGGGCCGGTGACCGAGCGCCTGGGAGCGGCCGCCCGCGACGCCGGGGTGCAGCTGGTGATGGGGGTCGACGAGCGCGAGGAGCACGGCGGCACCGTCTACAACACGATCCTGTACCTCGACGCCGACGGCCGGCTGCTGGGCAGGCACCGCAAGCTGGTGCCGACCCACGCCGAGCGGCTGACATGGGGCATGGGGGACGGCTCCGACCTGACGGTCCACCAGACCGCGGTGGGCCGGGTGGGCGGGCTGATCTGCTGGGAGAACTACATGCCCCTGGCCCGCTTCGCCATCTACGCCCAGGGGGTCGACATCTGGGTCGCGCCCACCCTGGCCACCCACGAGCCCTGGGTGGCCAGCATGCGCCACATCGCCCGCGAGGGTGTCTGCCACGTCATCGGGGTGGCCCCGGCGGCCCGGTTCTCCCAGGTGCCCGAGGGCGTGCCCGACCGCGACCGGCTGTGGCGCGGGGTCGAGCCGCACGGCGACTGGATGCTGGACGGCTACTCGGTGATCGTCGACCCCGCCGGGACCGTGCTCGCCGGGCCGCTGGTCCGCGAGGAGGGCGTCCTGTACGCCGACCTGGACCTGGACGCCGCCCGGGCCCGCCGCCGCCTGTTCGACCCCGTCGGCCACTACAACCGTCCCGACGTGTTCCGCCTGGTGGTCGACGACCGCCCCAAGCCCCACCTGGTCTCCCTGGCCCGGTCCGAGCCGGAACCGGCCGCCCCGGACCCCCCGACCGCTACGTCGGCTTCTGGGCCTTGACGATCACCCCGGTGGCCACGTGGTCCTGGTGCTCGACCGGGATGGTCTCCCGCATGACCTGGATGACCTCGGGGGGCCCTGCTTCTCGGTCATTGCACGGCCCCCTTGAGTCGGAGTAGGGCAGCGGGTCCTGCTCCACCAGGGTCCGGTAGAGCGAGAAGTCCTCCACCTGCTCCACCGGCAGCTCCTCCACCGACCGGGCCTGGCGGCTACTGCACCTTGCGGTGCGCCGGCTGCGGCCAGGCCGACGTCCACTGCACCTGCGTGTAGCCCGGAACGGGTCGGACCGGCTACCGCTTGGCCCTGGCCTTGACGATCGCCCGGACCGTCAGCAGGGCGATGATGATGACCACCTGGCCGCCGAGGGCGATCCGGTTGACATCCACCGCCGGCCGCCAGCTCAGCTCGCCGCCGCGGATGATGAACGCCCCGACCGGGCGGGCGGTCACGCCGAAGCCGCTGCCCGATCCCCTGCCCTGGCCCTGCGGGTCGTCGCCGCTTCCGCCCCCGGCGCCGCCCTGGACCCGGGCGGCGGGGATGATGGTCACGCCGTCCTTCTCGTAGGGCTCCCCGAACACCCGCTTGACGGTCATGGTGTCTCGCGCCTGGGCGATGACGTCCTGGACCTCCATGGTCCGCTCCCTTCGCTCGCGTCACCCTCCATACTGCCCGACCCGCTCGGCAAGCCCCCAGGCGCAGGGGATCGGCGGCCGATCGCCGTCTGGGTGAGGCTCGTCCACCGGGCGGCCTCGATGACGGCCAGCATGGCCCGGATGTCGTCGTAGTCGGCATCGTCGACCGGGCTGAAGCGTTCGATGAGGCCATGGTCCAGCGCCGGCCGCGCCGTCGGGTCGTCGCCCAGCTCGACCAGCAGCTCCCGGACCTGGTCCTTGAGCCGGTCGGGCAGGCGGCTGGCGGCCGCCACCGGCTGGATGGTCGACGGACCGAAGGCCCCGACCACCCGCAGTCCGTCGGCCAGCTCGGGGTGCTCGCGCAGCTCGACGGCCAGCACCTGGGAGTCGATTGCGGCCGCGTCCACGACGCCGGCCGCGACCAGGCGGATGGCCCGCTGGTGGAATCCGGCCTCCACGACTCGGGCGAAGAATCCCGGCCGGGCGCTCATGCGGACCAGGCTGTAGAGGGTGACGGTGTGGCCCGAGTGGGAGGCCGGGTCGTTGTAGGCCCACGAGCGGCCCCGCAGCTCCTCCAGGCAGGTGATCGGGCTGTCGCGCCGGACGATCACGTCGGAGTAGTAGACGGGCCGGCCGCCGTAGCGGTCGCCGGCCAGCACCGGAGCGGCCAGCGGCTGGACCGGGACCGGGCGGCGGGCGGCCAGCCACACGTACGGCAGCCCGCAGATCACGCCCAGGTCGGCCCGACCCTGCTCGAACTGGTCGAAGGAGGTGCCGACCACCAGCTCGACCGGGCGACCCAGCCGCTCGGCGATCCGCTCGGCCAGGAACCGGTAGACCGGCAGCATGTTGGGCGCCAGGAAGGTCGCGAACCGCAGCGGGCCGCGGCCCTGGCCAGGCGTCATGCCCTCGCCGCCGACGGATGGGTCTCGTACATGCGGACGGCCACGACCAGGCCGGCGAGCGGGGCGCCCACGGCGAAGCCGGTATCGCGCCACGACCGGTGATGAGGGGCTTGCGGCCCGGCCGGTCCGACAGCGGGCCGACCTGGCCCACCGGCAGGCCCCCCCGGACGAACAGCAGGGGCAGCAGCCCCCAGGCCAGGGCGTCGTTGAGGTTGTTGACCAGCCCGGCCTGGCTGCAGGCGGACACGGCCGGCGTCGGCCAGGCCGAGGTAGAACGGCTCGGGGCG
>Ga0307289_10000431_pt1 | contig 18173 bp, 14 predicted proteins | sample ER_DNA_143_FD_194483 | JGI IMG/M metagenome (GOLD analysis project Ga0307289, IMG submission 194483) | Bulk soil microbial communities from the East River watershed near Crested Butte, Colorado, United States - ER_DNA_143 | ecosystem: Environmental > Terrestrial > Soil > Floodplain | place...
TTTGGGTAGAACTGGACGCCATCGGGCGCGCACCCTCGAGCGTCTGTCGTTGGGGGCGCATCGGCTGTACGCACGCCTCATCGCTTGTCACTCTGGCGCGGGCTACCTTGGCGACGACGAGCGCATCCTGGTCTAGGCCATGCCTGAGCCACCGCAGCCGCCGGGGAGCTCTTGAGAGCATCCACTCGGCATCGGATCTCACCCAGAGCTCTACCGGCCAGATTTCGCAACGGACCTCGGCGCACGCTGAATGCGGTGACGCGTCGAGCTCGCCCCCGCGGCCAGGGTTCCGCTGGCTTCGGATTGGCGAGTACGAGACTCTGCAGGGGTGAGCGCGCGATGACGGGGGACTGGTGGTTCGGACTCATCGCCGGGTTCGGCGTCTGCTTGATCTTGTGGTGGGTCGTCGACCGGCACAGCCGGCGCTAGCACAGCCGTCGCCCGAGGCCCCCCGGACGGCTCGACAGAAGTAGCTTGAGTGGCTCCTGACGCCGGGTGGAGCCCTCAGTGTCGCAGTTGTGGCGGCCGTCCGAAGGAGCACGGGTTCGTACGTCTGTTCTGCATATCCGCTTAACTGAAGTAGGGTGTGGGCGTCCGCTTCCTCACAATGGCTGAGGTCCCCGAGGAGCTCAACGTCAGTGTCAACCCGTGCGGGCCGTGATCCGGACTGGCGGCTTGCCCGCGACACGCAACCGGCAACGTCATCGGCTGATCGAGCGGCAGATGTTGGAGCGCTGGATCTTCGAGAGGTACGCGGAGGCGCGTGACTTCGTCCTCGAGCACGACCCGTCCGGGCGCTGGGGGCGAGGCAGCGGACGGTCAGGGTCGACGATGCCTGTCGACCGCCCACCAGAGGATGAGGCACGCGCCGAAACCGGCCAGTGAGCCGAACCAGAAGTCACCGGTGACCACGTGTCCCGCCTATCTCACCTTCGGGGCGTGACGTCACACCCGCAACTCGAAGAGGCGCCGGGCTTCATGGGTAGACAGCTCGGCGAAATGGGTGGTCTTGGCGAGCATCGAGGCACTCGAGGTCATGGGGCTTGATCGGCCTTTGATCCGGCTGAGATATCCGGATGGGCGACCGCCTGCGGTCTCGACGGAGATCAGGACAGGAATCGTGATGGCCCGGTCCGCTCGCGCGAGTAGCCGGGCGGGGGCGGCCGCCCCCCATGAGATGCCCCGAATGCTCTCGACTGCCGCCCCGCCCGGCCATAGTCATGCCCCGACCCCGGCGTGCTAACTCGGCCGTTCGGCCATGCTTCCATCCGGCCGAGGACCGTGACGACCGCCCACCGTGCAGGGGCCGAGTGGGCGGTCGCTTGCCCTGTGGTGGTCGAGTCCGCCCCGCTATCGCCGGTTGGTCATGACCGAGGGCGTTGCCGACGCTAGCCCGCACGCGAGCCCGTTGCGCCAGAATCGACACGACCCGGGCGCTCCCAACTGGTGTCAGGCAGAAGGCGACCCAGCGCTCAGCCGGGGCGCCCGAGCCGCGCCGAAACAGGCCGGGTTGACCACCTTCGATCAGCAAGCAGACAGCGTCTCAAAGCGCCCGACATGCGGCGAAAGGACGCACCTTGTTCAAGCGGGAGTCAGGGTGCTGGAACCCCGAGGATACAGGCGGAAACGCGGCGGTCTAACGGCTCGACCAGGAGGAGTTCGCTCAGGGCCTTCTCGACTTCTCCTACCGATAGGGGGTTCGCCCGAAGATTGTAAGCGGTGCTGCCTGCGCGGAGTGACGCAGGCGAACCGGGATTCGTCTACTGGCGGCTGTGTGCAACGCCTTTGATGAACTCGGCGACACATCGGCGTACCGCCTCGTCGTGGCCCAGGAGCAGGTGTCCGCCATGGTCGAAAGACACTAAGCGGGAATCCCGGATTCGAGGTGCGGCGAGGTCGGCGTTGGCGTAGGCGGACATTGCGTCGTCACGGGCGTTGATGATCAGGGTCGGGACGCTTATCTCCTCAAGCGGGTAGCTCTGCACGTCTGGGTTAGAGACATAGAGGTCGTGCAGCACCCCGCGCTTGCGTGGGGCGATGGGGAACAGGCTTGTCCAGGTGTCTTGGATCTCTTCCCGTTGTGACCCTACGGGCCGGAAGCGCGCGTCCATCCCAAGAATTCGGGCGGTCCAAGTCGACCCGCTTCGACCGAGAAGCCAAAAGACCAAGTCCGAGCCAAACAGAAGGTTGGCAACGGGCTTCGGCGGACTCCCGGCCTCCCCGGGTAGGGCCGACGCGACCAGCACCAGCGCGGAGACCCGGTCGGGATGACGCAGCGCGAACTGGATGGCCGGCGGGCCGCCCGCCGAGTAGCCCAGGACAACCACGCGCGCGAGATCGAGCGTGTCGAGCACCGCGGCGAACGCATCCGCCTGGTCGGCTGGCAGTGCTGCGGTTGGCAGCGTGGACCCGAGGTAGCCAAAGCGCGACGGTGCGATGATGCTGAAGTCCGGCCCCAGGAACTTCCGACCGACACCGAGCCCCACGTCGAAGCCGCCGAACAGCGGGTGGCTGACGAGCGCGGGCAGCCCGGACCCATCGCGGGCGTACTCGATGATGCCGTGGCCCGGAGGCTGGATGGTGTCCCGCGAGGAGGACGTGAGCCGGTCCTGCGCGGCGGTGACGAATTGCTTGTACGACAACGGAATCCCTCCTTAGGAGCTGGTGAGTGCGCGGATGCCGGCGATGAGGACCGTGACGCTGATAGCAAGCCCCACGGTCAGCCAGGCGTTGAACCACAGAACCAACAGCACGGCGCCGGAGAGCCCGCCGATGACCGCCGACCCGGGCCACCAACCAAAATGCCCAAGCACGCCGACACCGGTGGCCACGAACGCGAGGCCGACCAAGACGCCCAGGGCAACCGAAACCGCCCGGACGTCGCCGAGCAACCACGAGTGGGACGCGTCGAAGGGCGCATCCTTGCCCGCGGGTAACACCCAGATGGCCGTCGTGACGAGGCCATGGGCGATGACCAATACACCAAGGATCGCTACCAGCATCGGATGTTCCCTTTCCGAAGTCACCCCGAGGGCGTCAGGTTGCCGCCGCGGCCGCCGCGGGTGAACCATCTGCGTCGAATACTTAGACGCGCGCATGAGATCAACCTCAACTCCCAAACCGATTCTTGGCCGTCCTGGGGCGCCGGGACAGGGCCGAAGGTCCCACGAACGGTTCTGTCGCGGCGGCAGGACGCAGGTCCGGTTTGTCGTCGGCGTTGAGCTGCAGTCCTCTTGCCGAGCGCTTCTGTGCGGTCGCTCGGAAGGCGCGTCCGCGCCCTCGAGGCCGCCGGACGACCATGACCTGTGTCATCTGCTCGCCCCGACCCTTTCCTCTGGGGGGGCGGATACTCCTCCTGTCGCCGTCGGTTCCTCGGCGGCCCGGAGCACGGCCGCCGACGAGGCCCAGAGCGAGTACAGCCAGTAACACGAAGCCGCCAATCGGCCCGATGATCTCTGCCGGCATGAATGACACGCCAGCCCGGAGTTGGAAGACCGTCTGCGAGACGATCATGGGCAGCAGAAACGTCATCAAAACAAGCAACGGAAACGCGACGAGGTAACCACTGGCCCGACCACGGTGCAGCAGTAGGGTCGTCACGAGGGTCGCGGGCGTGATCACTGCCAGATCCAACGCGTCAGTAACCATTGTCGAGGAGTGCCCGAGCAGGCCCGGTGGCTCACGGTTCGCCATCGCCGCGATGAGGGGTGCAAGCCACACGCCCATGGTCACGATCCCACCCGCCAGCATCAGCGCCGCGAGCCTGCGTCGGGGACCGGCATGGTCCATGCGCCGCCCGAGAGCCTCGGTGTCGATGGATAGAACAGTGAGCACGAACGCGAACAGACTGGCGCCGAACAGCGCGACGTAGACCAGGAAGAGCTCGTTGTATGCGGCGCCCAATGCCATGCTTGCGTAAAGGTACAGCGGCCAGGCCAGTGCCCCACTGAGTACAAGAGTTCCTCGGAGCCGGCCGCGCACGTACATCCGCGTGGCGACCAAGAGCAGCGGCACCGCCAGCACAAGGGTGACAAGATCCGAGCCGCGGTTCGCCGCCCCCTTGAATACCAAGTCGTACCGGTACAGGCCCGTCCCGTACAGGTCAACGACCTCCCCGTGAACCGACCGCACGGAGTCCGGCGCGTCACCGCCTACTGAGAGCAAGCCGACGAGTGCAGCGACGGTGGCGAGGAGGGCCACCAGAACAGATAGGAATACGACGACCCTGGAGCGCGTGTCTGCTGAAGTCATCGGAATCACCTCCAACAACAGATACCGCCTCCGAGGAGGCAGCAGGGAGGGCCGATGTCCCCCTGCAAGCCGAAGGCCCCCGGGGCGGCGACAGCACGGGGTGCATCGCCAGCGCTCCGGCGGAGTGGGCGCCCCTTCTGGGCGGGAGGACGCATCCCAGTTCAGCGGCGTGATGTGTCGTGCACGATCTAGCGGGGGCCACCTTTCTTCGCTTACAGGTGCGCTGACGCCGGAGGGCAGTCTTCGGGTTAACTACGTCGCCGAGCCGAGCGAGGGGTCGGCGGGATCATCTTGATCAGCGGCCTGACGTCCCCTGCGTCGCTCCGGCGACGACATTGGCCGCCCCGGTCGTCGCGATGGACCGGGCGCCCGACGACTCACGATTTCCACCATCGCCTTCGACAACGTCGAGGGAGCGGCCACCGCCACCCGCCATCTCGTGGAGCACGGGCACCGGATCGTTCATCTCGTCGCGGGTCCGCGGGACGTCGACGTCAGCGGCCGTCGGGTCGCCGGATGGCACGCCGCGCTCGAGGCGGCCGGCGTTCGGCCGCCCGCCCGACGCATGCCCCGTTCATCCACGAAGGCGGCCGGAAGGCCGCCCGGCTGTTCCTCGCGTGCCGTGAACTGGCCACTGCCGTCGTGGTGTCCTCGGACGTGCAGGCGATTGGGGTGATCACTGTGAGCTGCGCAGGTTGGGTTTGCGGATTTCCTGAGGGCCTGGCGCTGGTGTCGGTCGACTGCACGTGCGCCCCGGCCTAGGCGAGCCCGGCGATTACGACCCTCAGCCTGCCCGTCGAGCGGATGGCGCGGCGCGCGGTCGCGACCATCGTCGCTCGTGACGAGGACCCGGTACTCGTCGTGCTGTGCGGCCCGCTCAGGCTGCGGCGGTCCCGCGGCTGTTGACCCGTCACTAGGGTGAGCGCATGTCCGCGCCGGTGATCGTGGTCGCCGTGGACGACGAGCGCCTGCGCGATGCGTTGGTGGCGAACCTCGGGCCACGCTTCTCGCCACACTACGAGGTCATCTGCGGCCCTTCGAGGTGGGCGACCGAACGCTTGAAGTCGCTGGCTGACGAGGGCCGGGACGTGGCGCTGGTGATGGCCGCGACCGATCTCCCGGACCTGGGAATCGGGGGAGTCGAGCTGCTGGCGAAGGTCCGTCGCCGCCACCCGCGGGCCCGCCGTCAGCTGCTGGTCGACCGCGGCGAGTGGCGCGGACATCCCATCCGCGAGGCGATGATCCTGGGTCTGGTCGACTCCTACGTGTTCGTGCCATGGGGCCAGCGGGAGCGGTGGCTCTTCCTGCCGGTGACCGAGGCGCTGGCCGACTGGGAACGGAGCCGGCCGCCCGAGGAGGTGGCGGTGACGGTGGTGGGCGAGTCGGCGGCACGTCGGTCCTACGAGCTGCGCGACATCTTCAGCCGAGCCGCCATCCCATTCATCTTCGTGGATCCGGAGTCGGCCGACGGTGCTGCCCTGCTTGCCGAAGATGGTGGAGTGTCCTCGGCGCAGCGTCTGCCCCTGCTGCTTATGGCGTCGGGCGCGCGGCTGGCGGACCCGACGGATGCGCAGATCGTCGAGCAGCTGGGTTTCCTCAGCGAGCCGCCGGATCGGGTCTACGACGTCGCGGTCGTCGGCGCTGGTCCCAGCGGCCTGTCCGCGGCCGTGTACGCGACGTCCGAAGGGCTGAGCACCGTGCTGGTCAGCCCTGGGGTCCCGGGCGGCCAGGCCGGCACCAGCTCGATGATCCGCAACTATCTCGGCTTCCCTCGCGGGCTGGCGGGAGTCGAGCTGACCACCAGGGCCTTCGAGCAGGCGTGGCTGTTCGGGACGGAGATGGTTCTCGCCGACACCGTTTTGGGCATCGCGCCGGACGGTGACCACCGGCTGGTCACCACCAGTCGCGGCCGGCTGCGGGCGCGTGCGGTTGTCCTCGCGACCGGCGTCGACTGGCGTCGCCTGGAGGTCCCGTCACTGGAGGCGTTCTTCGGCGTGGGCGTCTTCTACGGCGCGGCCGTCTCCGAGGCCGACGCCATGACCGGGCGGCAGGTGGTCGTGGTCGGCGGCGGCAACTCGGCCGGCCAGGCGGCGATCCACCTGAACAAGCGAGCAGGTGGCGTGACCGTCGCCGTCCGCGGACCGTCTCTGGCGGAGACGATGTCGGACTACCTCATCCGCGAGATCGACGCGTCCCCGACGATCACGCTGCGACACAACACCGAGGTCGTCGACGCCACCGGACGCGGGCGGCTGGAGCGGCTCATCCTGCGGGACAACCGGACGGGTTCGACCGAGACGTTGGCGGCCGACGCGCTGTTCGTCATGATCGGAGCCGAGCCGCGCACGGACTGGCTGGGTGAGGTCGTGGCTCGAGATACGGCCGGGTACCTCCTGACCGGACCCGACGTCCCGGCGGCGGCGTGGCCCCTCGAACGGCCACCGTTGTTCCTCGAGACGAGCCTGCCGGGTGTGTTCGCGGTCGGCGATGTCCAGCACGGGTCGACGAAACGGGTTGCGACGTCAGTGGGTTCGGGCGCGATGGCGATCCGTCTGGTTCACCAGTACCTGGCGGAGACGGCGGACCGTCCGGAGGAAACGTCAAGCCGGTGAGCCTCGCCGACGCGACAAAGGTGCTCCGATCAGGCCGAAGGACGGAGCCCTCATGGCCGCGAGGACGATCCGGGCCGAGGCCCGCACGACGGCTGCGAATGGAACGAGCGGCCTTTCGGCTGCTTGAACCAGGCGCGTCAGGCGTTCTCCGAACCGATCGGTACGCCGCCATGCACGCGCACTCGACCACGACCGCGCGGAAGTCATGTACGGGAAGACCTGCCTCGCCCTCGGGTCGCTGATAGATCTTCCGCTCGCACTCGACCGAGCACCAAGGTGCTGCAACTTGGAACTCAGCACCACGTTCCAGAAGCACGCCCCCCAGGAAGCCGGCAGGGAGAGTCGGCCGAGGGTGTGACGTTCTGGGTTGGCAACCGCGGCGCGGATGGTGGGGTCCCTTGTTCTGGTTCAGGGGCCCGAGGGCAGCGCCGGCGCGGTTGGGGTGATCGTGAGCGTCTGTTGGCGGCGGCGTCCCTGACCGCGGCGATGACGACATCGGGGCATTCGCTCTGGATGTAGTGGGTGGTGTCCGGAACGGGCACAAACCGCGCGTTGGGGATGGTGTGGATGTATGCCGCTGCGGCGACCGGTAGCTGGGTCATGACCTCGAGGGCTCGGGCTTGGTCTGCTGGGGGCAGCTGGTCAAGGGGCGGCTTGATGGTGGCGGCGAGGTAGGTCACCGGGACGGACGGGAGTGGGCCTGCCCCGTTGATCTCGTCGAAGATCGTCTCGACGCGGTACCGCTCGTTGACGTAGCCGGCGATCACCGAAGGACCGGGATCGAGCTGGGACTGGAATGCGCCGGCCCACGCCGACGGGGGACAGGAATGTCCTCAGGTTCGGGGTAGGCGGGTCCACCAAAACCATCCCGGTCACCTGATTGGGATACCTGCGCGCGTAGAGCTGAGAGAGCAGCCCGCCCAGAGAATGTCCGACCAGGACGAAGGGGGCCGGAACCCCGGCGACCGCGAGGAGCTGATGCAGTTCCGTGACCACCTGTGTGCCGTCAACAGGTGTGTTCGAAGCGACAGCGTTCCCCCGGGCCGGCCGGTACTGGTCCGGCGAGGGTGCCTCGATCCGGCGGCCGTTCTGCTCGACGGTGACCACATAGGAACCGGGACGGTCGTACGAGCACACCCGGGTGAACGACGCGACCCCGGAGGCGACGGACGGCGGGTAGGCGCTGGCGACCTGCCAAATGTCGCCGGCTTTGCCGAAGCCCGAGAGGAGGATGACGGTCGGGCCGCCGGAGCCGTGGCACTCCAGGAAAATCGTTCGGCCGCCGCGATGTCGACCGGCTCGGCGACGTCCTCGTCCCTGCTCATGTGTGCGCCGGCCGGCGGGCCCGCCGTACCAGCGGTGGTCGAGGTGTCCCCTGACGTCGGTAGTGAAGCCAATCCGAAACATTCAGTATTTCCGGGGATCATGTGCCGTGTGATCACCTCGCACGCGGTCGTTCAAGCCGCGTGTCCGCGCGATGACTGATGGTCAGCGCGGAGTTCTCGACGCGCGCTCACGCAGGTTCAGCAGCATCTTCCGCATCATCCAGATGTCACCGAACTCAAGGAGCGCGGAGAAGGCGATCGATGGCGACAGCCACTTGTAGCGCGAACGCACACGGGTGATGAGCCTCGTCCTATCGTCGGCGATCTCGTCGAGCTGCCAAGCCCAGGTCGTGCCTCCAGGTTCGCCCCAGACCATCGAGTGGGGCGCATCCAGTGAATGAACCCGCATGCCCTGCTTGCCGTCAGGGCTCATCGGAATGACATCGCCCTCCGCAAGATGTTGCAGCTCCGGGACGATGCGCCGAGCGCTGCGATGCCCAAGGTTGTCGAGGAGGTCGTAGCTGTACCAGCCGGCCCGAGTCACCCCTGCTTGCACCAGCCACGGCCACACGTCCTCGGGTGGGGCGGCGATCGTGATGGCGCGGGTGGCGTTGAACGTCGGGTCCTTCACGAGTTCGTCGCTGGGAAGAGACCGTGCGACCTCCGCTGGAGTAGCGCCCCACGTGAGCTGCCACGGACGCACGTACCGGCCGTAGGCGATGCCTGCGAGCGGGACAGCAAGGAGAAGCACCGTTTGACGTCGCACGATCACAGTGTGGGCGTGGTGGGGTCGTCCAGCAGAGTCAAAGGGCCCCACCTGCCCGACGAGGGTACGGCGCAGTCCGGGTTGTCAGTCTGTCGCGGCGCTAGGTGTACTCAAGAGGCAAACGTGGGTGGCCTATGTCCTGGCACCGGAAGGCTGTCGCCTCATGACATCGGGAGCGTGACCCGGTTCTCCGGACACCCTGTCGGGGACGGAGGATCAGGCTCCGTGCTAGGCGTATTCGGTCGTAGGACCGCGGGCAGATCCGGGAAGCATGGATGCGCCCGTCTGGCGGCGGAGTGGGACGGCCGCTCTCGCGGCGGTTGGACGCTGGCCGGCTCTCGCGGCGGTCGAAGACATCCTCTCGGGCTCGCGTGGCGTGCCGACTCTCCCTTGGGGGCGACACGACACGCCAACTTCTGCACCATCGGCCAGCCCGACGGTCTACAGGTGGGCAGCCGTATGCCCTTTTGCGTCCTACGCAACGATATCCCTAAGAATGAAGTGTATGTCAACCGACTTGTCAGACGACCGGTTGTGGCACAAAGCAACTCAACCTGACTGACCTTTACTGGATAGATGCTGCCGCCGCGGCGGCAAAACGTGCCCGATCTGCACCAGTTACCGCGCCCTCATAAACTGCCGTCAGCACATACGGGACGAACCCGTAGTAATTTAGGGAAGAAGTCCACGCGCTCCTACGCCGTGGCCCAATCACTCGTGCTGGACGAGGGGGAACATGTCGTCGGCTGTGGGATCATATTCTAGTTTTGGTATACGCTTGTAGCCCGGGTCCTTCAGAATACTTTCGGCATATTCATGGTCTACGCCGTATTTCTGTGCATAAAAGTACCGTGCCACATACGGCATGGCATCGACGACGTTGGCGTGGCCGTTAACCGGCACCTTCAGGTCGGTAAATTTGATACCCAGCTGTCTGGCGAACCCTGTGTTGTAGTCGGGAGCGGCATTCTGCACATCTACCGTTGGGTCGGTCCAGGCCTCTTCCGGTCGCACGTACACGATCTCGCTGTTGGGCGTGAAGTTGTGCTGGAGTGCACCGACGTTGGCTGATATGTCCGCTTTGTCCAGATACACCAATTGGCTGAAGTACATCTGAGGCGAGGCGTTGTTGAGCGTTTCTAGTATGGACGAACGAATAAGCTCGGTTTTGTCAACGATCTTCTTATCTATGACTTGGCCGAACATGGTGGCCATGACACGGGTCAGAAAATCGCCCTTGAAATTGATCGCGCTCAGGCTGGCTACGGGACCAACTTGCCCGCCTCGAAACGCCGTCCATTTGTTAGATGGGCTTTCAAACACGATATATTTGTCAATGACGATGTCTGTGCCGGTTATGAGGTCCTTGGCCGTGAGGCCGCCCAGGCTCACGCCCATGACGATGAGTCTGTCGAGCTGATTGTTCCTGTAGAACTGTACGAGCTGCTGTCGTTCGTGCTCAATGTCCATGGCACCAGCCGGCGGGTCTAGTGCTGCTACCGGTGAGTCGGCATTGAGTACTTTATATGCCCTCAATTCTTCTAAGGCGGCGTCTGCTTCGCCGAAGGGCAAACGTTCGTTCATGCCCCCGATCACCACTCCGCCTATTCGTTTATGCGCTCCCGGGCCAGCGGTTGAATGCGCGCGGTCATATACGCCGCCTTGATAGTCGAGGCCGTAGTGCTGGTGCGAGAAGGGGTCAAGAAAATCATTTGCCAACTGCACTGCCCCGGCTATCGATAGCAAACCGGTGGCTAGGGCTGTAGTAGCATTCTTGCAGCGTTTGCCCACCCACGTCCTAGCCAGCTTGAGCGGTGATGAATTCTGCCTCTCCCAATAGTCATCTATGTCTGCAGACTGGGGCATGGGCAGTGGAGCGTGTTCCATCCATGCTTCGTCGAACTCGGCCAGTTCGACAGGAAGGTTCGCATCCAGCAAGACTGTGTCAACGTTTGGCACGATGCTTCAATCCGCTCAGCACGGTCCACATGGTCACATCGACGTTCTGGAGTCCGGGCGCAAGAATGCTCTGCGCCTCAACCAGCCTCAGATGTTTCTTGCGTCATGACAATAGTTGTGGAATGACGATCGAGTGACCTTTTGATGATGCGGGCGGAAGGTGTTGATTCAAGGCGGCGACGGCTCGTCCTTATGGTGTAGCCGGGGCGAGGTCGAAGTAAGGGCGGGGGTAGCGGAGCACGTCCGTGAGGCAGTTGAGGGGTCGGGAGCCGGGATGATGGCGCGGAGGTTGCCGTCCGCGTGACAGCGGCCCGACACCGCCGATCAGCAGACGCGAGAGCAGCATCAGACAGGGCACCCGCGGCTGGACGCCGGCGCCTCGCGAGATGCAGTGTCCGTCATGTATCAGGGTGGAGAACGACGCCCGTGGCCCCGGGCCTACCCTCCTGGAGTCTTGAGGACCGCGTCGAGCTTCTCGAAGCTCCCGACCCAGACGCTGCGATGTAGCTCGAGCCTGTCCTCCGTAGCAAAGTCTCCCTGGGTCAGCGTCACGCTCGTCCTCCGCCGAGAGACTCCAGTGACACCGCCGCGACCGTCTCGCGGTCATCGGGAACCGGCTCGTCTCAACGAAACGTGAACCTGATCTTGGAGGGTGGCTGGATCTCAAGGAACTCCCCGGAGAGAGGGAATGCTTCGCCCTTGGGCGGTTGCATGGTGAAGCGGAGACTGCCGCCCACGCGCAGGCGATCTGGATCTCTGGCGTTGTGAACCCATGCGGGCCCCAACTCTGTGGGGTCGGTGAATAGACGGAAACCCTGCTCGGTCGGGGCATCAAACACCCGCGCGTGCTCGAGGACGAGACTCCCGTCGTGACCGGTCACGGGTCTCAGGGTCTCGCCATCGATCAGCGGCCTTCCGGTGTCGGACCCGACAATGGCGCCTTCGCTCCTCGGCAGTAGGGCTACGTAATGCGCCGACTCGCGGCGAAGTGACTCACTGTCCACGGACGGGACGAGCGTTTGACGCCTTTGGCATGTGCGAGTGACTCTGGGCTGTCTTCGCGCCCTGCCCTGTCGACTCCGGATGAAACTTGGATGTGGTGGCGAGGAATGCACTGCGATGACTCGGCTGCGGGTAGGACTATAGGTGAATGACGCAGCAGCGGGTAGCCAGGCCAAGTGGAGCGTGGCAGACCTTCATGGTCCTCGGCATACTTCTGGCGGCATATTCGGTGTATTTGATCGTCCTGCCAAGCGCGGACCCAGGTCACTGGCGGGCGTTCACGACGGATGCGGAGATGCTGAGCTACCTCGGCGACGAGTTCCGCTCGTCCGGCGCTATCGCGCTTGGCTTCTCCCTTTTCTCGGTCATCGTGTCCGTGCGCTGGTTCAGGTCAGGGGATCCTTGGGCGTGGGCATTGTTGTGGTTTCACCCGCTCTTGTACGCCTGGCTCTCCGTCACCACTTGGGCTACCGGTCTGTGGGTCTTCCTGGTGTTGGTCTCTTCTATCGCTCTCCTGTTGTCTACGCCCCGGGCCAAGCCGAGGGCAAGGGCAGAGACGACCCAGCAGTGAACCGCCCTCACTGCTTCCCTCTGGATGAGAGAGTCCTACGCCGCGGCGGACGCCTTCCGAAGCTAGAGCGACGCTGAATGTGAGGCGGTATGACTGTGCCGCTTCGCGGCGGTGTGACCCAGATCCAGTTGGAGGCCGCGGTCGGGGTGTTCGAGTCCCCGCAGGTCCTCGACGCTTGGGCAAATCCGGTCCCTCGGGTTACCTGACTTCCGGCCCGGTCCCCATTAGTCGTCGTCGGAACGCTCCTGCCTGGCGACTTAGGACGATCAGCGCGGCCAGTCCCGCGTGGGGGAGGAGGTTCTCCACCGGGGTGAGTTCGTGCAGCGCCAAGTGTCGTGGTCAGCCACGATCGGCCGTTTGGGGCCTGAGCGCTGAGCTTGTCGCAGAGGATCGAATGCGTTTCTAGCGTTTGTCGAGCGCCTTGCAAGGGGTCGGCCGTACTGACTGAGTCATCAGCGATGGGATGTCAGGAGGAAGAGATGCGAACACTCCGACGTGTTCTGCTCGGCGTGCTAACCGTGGGCTTGGTGATCGGCCAAGGCCTGGTGGCTTCGAGCGCGAGCGCCAGCGTCACTGGCGACGGTCAGGTCAGGATCGAGCCGACTCATCGGGTCAACGGGCAGACTCGCGGTGAGCTGATGGCTGAGTTGTGGCAGTACTTCTACGGTCGTGCGATCGGCGATCCGGACCCCGAGTGCCTCAGTCTCGGCAAGCACGACAAGGTGTTCTTCGGTGCCCATGACTCACATTGCACGATCACCGCCGACCGACCGGTCATGTGGGAGTGGAGCAACACCTGTGACACGAAGTCACCGCCGCCGTTCTACGGCGTCACGGAGGAAGAGCAGTTGCAGTGCGCGCGGGACGGGCTGATCCCCTTCATCGACTATGTGAAGGTGGTTGTCGACGGGGTGTCCACGACTGTTAGCACTCCGAGGTTCGAGGTGATCTCGCACCAGTTCTCGTTTGTGTCGCCGGAGAACAACGAGTTCGGGTATGAACCCGGTTCCGGGACTGCGTCGGCGGTCTCGTGGGTGCCGATGATCTACCTCCCGAAGGGCCATCACGTCCTGCAACTCAAATTTAAGTACCTCGGCCGCGACGAGAACGTGGTCACCAAGACCGTCGACGTCGTCCCGTAGTTCTCGGCAGGCACTGGACGGACGGGGCTCCCGTTGGTCGCGAGAGCCCCGTCCGGGCTACTGGACCCACAGCTGTGACAGTGCGGCGCCGTAGCTGGCGCGCGCTTGGTAGTTGCCGACGCGCGTCGAAACGATCTCCGTGTCCACTGGGTGGCCGAGGGTGACGAAGGCCCCGTCGTCGACGAGCATCCGGTCGACCTGCGACCACAGGGCGACGGCGGCCACCGGGTCGGAGGCCTCGAGGTTGAACGCCTTCTTGGCGACTGCGTCTATGTCGTGGTTGCAGTAGCGCGTGAGGTTTGGGTGGGCGCAGGACGCGACGTGGTCGTAGAAGGTCGACGCCAGGTTGTAGTCGGCAATCCAGCCGAGCTGGGTGAACAGCTGGTACTCCTCATAGGCAGGGTCCTCGACGTCGTAGGGCCGGTGGTCGGGCGGGATGTCCTCGACCGTCACCTGGTAGCCGAGGTCGCGCAGCACGCCGGCCACGTAGTCGGGGAAGGGCCACCAAACGTTCTGGGTCCGGTCGGGCGGGTCGACTCTCCGATGGATGGTGATCCGCGCTCCGTACGTCCCCGACTCGGCCACGAGCCTGCGGGCCTCCTCGAGGTCCGGGCCGCGGTAGGGCTGGTCCGGGAGTCCGGTCTGGTACGGACAGTAGGGCCGGTACGACCTGAAGCCGGGGGGAAGGAGCTGGCAGCCGGGCCTCGCGACCTGACGCCTGCTGCCGTAGAGCCGTATGAACTCGCCCCGGTCGACGGCGAAGTTGAGCGCCCGCCGCACCAGGACGTTGTCGAACGGCGCCAGATGGGCGTTGACGTAGAGGAAGTCGCTTTGCGCTGCGTCGTACTCGTGGGTCTGGGCCGGATGGCTCACCGCGACATCGTGGAGCTCGTAGGGCACGGCGGCGAGGTCGGCACTCCCGGCCAGCACGTCGTCCGTGCGGTGCTGGTCGTCGACCCCGCGATGCACGATGACGTCCGGGTAGCCGGGCGGCTGGGCGGCCTGTGACCACGGCGTGAAGTACGGGTTGCGGACCAGCGTCAGCGTTCCGTCCGCGTCAAGAGAGCGCACCGTGTACGGACCTGTGGAGGGAATCCACCTCGGCGCGACGACGTTGCCGATCGGCGTACCAGGTGGCGCAGGCGAGACGACGTAGGCGAGCTTGTACGGCAGCTCGGGGTCGGCCTCGGACAGGTAAATGGTCAGGCTAAAGGCGTCGTCATTCGCAACGACGCCATGGGAGATGTCGCATACGGGGGAGTCCGAGGTCTCGGCCTCCTGCGCACACTCCGCGGCTCCGATCACCGCGTCGAACAGACCGGTGCTGGAGGCTCGCGCGAACGTGCGGCGAAAGCCGAGAACGAAGTCGCTCGGTTTTACCTCCCGGCCGTCCGAGTAGCGCACGCCGCGGCGGATGGTGAAGATGTAGGTCCGTCCACCGTCGATGGGCTGAGGAACAGCCGTCGCCAGATCGGGCACGATCGTCTGGCCGGAGAGGCCACCCGGTCGGCTAAAGGCCACCAGCCCGTCGTAGGCGACGCGCATCATCGCGATGAGCCGTGGCTCATATGCGCTGGTGGGGTCGATGTCCTCAGCGGCCAACTTCGCGTAGTCCTCGACGACCAGCGTGCCGCCGACGTGGTCGGTGCTCGCGAGGGCGCCGGAGGCCGCCCAGAGGTCGTGATCGACGAGCGCCAGGCTGCGGGGCGAGCTGCCGAGGGCGACGCTCGTCACACGGTTCGAGCGGGCGTCGATGCGCGACAGCGTCCCCGCGTAGGTGTTGCCCACCCACACGTCATCGCCGTCAGCGACGATAGCGGCCGGGCCGTCGTCCACGAAGATCCGGGCCACCTCGTACGAAGTCAGGTCGATCCGGGAGACGGTGCGGCCCAGCTGGTTGGCGACCCAGACGTCAGTGTCGGTTACCGCGAGGGCCGACGGTCCGGCGTCGACGGGAATGTCCGTGCGATCGCGCCTCCCGGTGCGCGTGTTCAGCACCGTCACGGTGCCACCGCGGGCGTTGGCGACCCACAGGGTCGACCCCTCCATGGCCAGGGCGGACGGACCGTCGCCGACTTGGATGGCCGGGTCGGCCTTTCCGGATGTCGGGTCGATCCGCTGGACCGTGTTGTCGCCGCTGTTGGTGACCCAGACGCCGGACTGTGTGGCCAGGATGGCCGCCGGCTGGTTGCCCACCTCGACCCGGTCGACGACCTTGTTGGTCTCAGCGTCGATCCGAGTCACCTCCCGTGATCCGAAGACGGCCACCCAGACTTTGCCGTTCAGGGCGGAGATCCCCTGCGGGTCGTTGCCCACGTCACGGATGGTCTGGACGACGCGACGGGTGTCCGGGTCCACCCGGGCCACCGCGGCGTTGGTGTGGTCGACCACCCACACCGACCCGCCGTCCGCAGCCAAGCCGATCGGTACCGCGCCGATCGGCACCGCGTCCCCGACCAGGCCGTCCGGTCCTATGACGGCGGCACTGTTGGCCGGGACCGTCAACGGCGACTCACCGTCACGACCCCGGGTAATGTCCGTCGACGCCAGCACCGAGGCGATGACCACGGCCGTGGCGATGGTCAACGACCACCGACGGCGACGCCGGGCCCGCGAAGTCGTCTTGGGCGAGCGGTGTTCGCTTGGGGCCGCGGCCGGTGCATCCGGCGCAACTTCGGCCGAGCCGATCGAGACCGCCATGGCCGGCGCCGGTTGTACAAGCATGGCCAGCGCCTCGCCGGCGGGAGGGCGCACCAGCCCTTCGTCCTGCCGGAGTATGCGTTCATGGAGGGCCTTGAGCTCTTCACCCGGATATACACCGAGCTCGTCGTCGAGCCGCTGCCGAATCTCGGCGTACACCGTCAACGCGTCGGCCTGGCGACCCGACCGGCACAGCGCGACCATCCGCAACGCCGCCAGCCGCTCACGCAGTGGCTGGGACGCCGCGTGGGCGGCCAGCCGGGGGACAAGGGAGGTGTGGTGGCCGAGCGTCAGCTCTGCCACCGCCCAGTCCTCCACAGCGGCCACTCGCACCTCGCCGAGGCGGTCGACAGCCGCCGCCGCTGGACCGAAGTCGGAGAGGTCGGAGAGCACGTCCCCGCGCCAGAGCGCGAGAGCGGCGGTCAGGGCTCGGGAGGCGCCAGACGCATCACCCGCGCGTAACAGCGCGCGGCCGCGCTCGACTCCGGCCTCGAATAGCGCCGCGTCCACCGCCTGGGGCGGCAAGGCCAACCGGTACCCACCGCCTGGCGCCGAGACGAGGACTCGAGCGGGATCCCCCCTGCCCCGCCCGGGCTCAAGGACTGCACGGAGCCGGAAGATGTACGTCTGAATCGTCGTGACATAACTAGAAGGGAGGTGGTCTCCCCATAGGGCGTCAGCAATCCGGTCCACCGACACGACGCGGCCCTCACCGAGGACCAGCAGCGCCAACACCGCTCGCTGCTGCCGGCCGCCCAGCACGCACACCGCATCACCGCGGTGCACCTCCAGCGGGCCGAGAATGCCGATACGGATGTCGTTCTGGGCCGGTGCGCTTGTGTGTGTCGCCATGACAGCCATCCCTCGGGATTGACGCCAACATAGCCGCGGGCCGGACCGGTATGTGGTCGTTTTCGCGGGTGCGGCCGATTCGTCGACGAAGCGTGCCCTGGCATGGCGATGAGTGCGACCGACCGACGCTCGACGCTCAGGTGTGCCACGACCAGGGGCGGACAATTAGCGTGAGCCGCTGGCGTTGTTGCGGAAGAGCTCCTCGAGGCGCTAGGCGAACGGCCGCTGGGCCAACCCCATGTCCGCGACAGGTCCGGCGTCCGTGGCCTACCGTGGGTTCGTCCTAAGGTCATGACCGACCGGCACTCGCGGGAAGGACTCGACCGCCACAGGGCAGGCGACCGCCCACTGTGCCCCTGCGGTGGGCGGTCGCGCCCGCGGTCCATGTCATCTCCCGCTGATCCGCGCGACGCATGAGCGCTTAGCCGAACCCTCCATCCGACCGGCTGCCTGTCGCCCTCCAAGCGGCGGTGTGACGGTGCCGCTTAGGATGAGTCGGCCTGGGGCGCGGTGCCGGCATTGCTGCTGGTCCGTTTCCCCAGGCCGCTCGCCGAACCCGCCGTGCGTGTCTCCACGCAACGGGCTCTCCATGGTTCCTGCCGTGGGTTGGTTCAGGCAGCTTGGGCCCAGGGGTTGGGGATCTGGTTGCCCCGATAGCGGTACCTGATGATGGGTATCGTCTCGGGGTTGAATAACTCGATCGCGTCCGCACTGATGGGGTGCCACCGGCCGGTGGGCTCGGTGAGCCAGCGACGGACGTCCTTCCACCTCCAGCGGCGCCGGGTCCGCATCATCCGCACGATCCGCCACCACGTGTGATGCTGGAGCTTGCTGAAGACGCGTTGTGCGATGGCGTGCTTGAAGTAATTGGCCCAGCCGCGAGTGATCTGGTTGATCCGGATCAACACGGCCCGCAGGTCCTGCTGTGACGTTCTGGGGGTCAGGGCACGGATCTTGGCCTTCACCGACCGGAACGGCCGGTCGGCGATGAAG
>Ga0307289_10000437_pt1 | contig 17890 bp, 20 predicted proteins | sample ER_DNA_143_FD_194483 | JGI IMG/M metagenome (GOLD analysis project Ga0307289, IMG submission 194483) | Bulk soil microbial communities from the East River watershed near Crested Butte, Colorado, United States - ER_DNA_143 | ecosystem: Environmental > Terrestrial > Soil > Floodplain | place...
GTCGCGATCACGAGGTCGAAGCTCTCGAGGAGCGCGTTGATCGGAGCGGCGATCTCGTCGGCGACCGGCAGCGCGCCGCCCGGCGTGAAGTCGTTCTGGAAGTCGACGATCAGGAGCGCGTCCATGCGGCGAGTGGTACGGACCTCGTGATCGCCGCAGCCGTAGGTCCCGTGATGGACTTCTTGCGGTCAGAGGCTCGTATAGTCGGCACGCCATGGCAGGAGCGGGCCGCGAGGAGCGTGCCTGGGTGCGAGGCGCCCAGGCCGGATCGGCCTCGGACCTCGAGGCTCTCTTCCGGCGCCACTGGCCGGCCGCACACAGGGCCGCGTATCTCGTCGTGCACGACAGCGCCGCCGCCGAGGACATCGCCCAAGAAGCGTTCGTCTCGGCCGTGCGGGCGCTCGACAGCTTCGACCGCCGGCGTCCGTTCGGGCCGTGGCTGCATCGCATCGTCGTGAACCGGGCAATCGACTGGACGCGTGCGCGGGCGTTGCGGCGCGAGATTGGCGACGAGCCGCTGGCCGTCACCGCGGCGCCAGCCGCGCGGGCGCCGGACGAGCTCGGCGGGGAGACGATGGCCGCCCTCGCCTCGCTCTCTCCGGATCAGCGCGCCGTCGTCGTCCTCCGCTACGTCCTCGATTACTCGCCGGGTGAGATCTCGGAGCTCCTCGAGCTCCCGCGCGGGACCGTCAACTCGCGGCTTCGTCGCGGCCTCGACGCCCTGCAGGAGCGAGTCGTACGGGAGGGGCCGTGAACGAGAGCGAGATCCGGCGAGCGCTCCGGGGCGTGGCGGTCCCGGACGAGGCGTTGTCCGCGGAGCGGAGCTGGCGGGTCGTGAGTGCTGCGTTCGAGTCGCGCGAGCCGGTCCGGTGGACGCGCCGCCACCGCGGCCTCGTCGTCGCGTTCGCGGGGGCCGCGCTTCTCGCGGCCGCGGTGCTCGTCGCAGTGTTGACGCCGCCCGGCCAGGCCGTCGTCGACCGCTTCCGCGACGCGGTGGGCCGCACACCCTCGCAACCGGCGCTCGTCCGCCTCCCGGCGCCCGGCCGGCTGCTCGTGAACTCGTCGGCCGGCCCTTGGGTCGTGCACGAGGACGGGTCGAAGCGACTCCTCGGGGCCTACGGCGACGCGTCGTGGTCGCCACGAGGCCTTTATGTCGTCGCCGCGGAGGGACAGCATCTCGTCGCGGTCGATGCAGAGACGGGCGAGGTTCGCTGGTCGCTCGCGCGCACCCTGCCGGTGCGCGATCCGCGCTGGTCCGGCGGAGGCCTCGACACCCGGATCGCCTACAGGGCCGGATCGGAGCTCCACGTCGTCGCAGGCGACGGCTCGCCCGACGCGGTGCTGGCCGAAGGCGTTGCCCCGGTCGCGCCGGCCTGGAAGCCGGACTCGCACGTCCTCGCCTACGCGGCAGGCGACGGCCGTGTGCACGTCGTCGACGTCGACTCCCGGCGCCAGCTCTGGCGAACGCGGACCGTCAAGGGCGTACGCGAGCTCGCCTTTTCGGGAAACCGGCTGGCCGTTTCGACCTCGACGCGCGTCATCGTCTTCCGCCGAGGAAAGCCGACGCCGTTCCTCGAGCTGCCGCAGGGTCACGTTCTCCTCGACACGGCCATCCTCAGGTTCGGCGGCGTCCTGTACGCGGACTACGACCCGCAAAACGACGCCACCGCGCTCTTCCGTTCCGACTGCACGATCACGGGGGCGTGCCGGCTCGTGCCTGACGTGCGCATGTTCGAAGGACCCGGCCGGATCTCGAACCTCGTCACCTCGCCAGATCGCGCGTGGATCACGGCCGGCTGGGCGGCCGCGGACCAGTTCCTCTTCTTCGAGAGCGCGCCCTCGCCGCCCCGGCGGCTGGGGAAGGTGGACGCGGTCTCCAACGTGACCGCGGAGTTCTCGCCCGGCGACGACGCGGGCGGGGCCTTCCCGGTCATCGCGGGTTGGGTGCCATGAGACGGCGAGTTCTCCTCGCTCTCGGCGCCGCGGGCCTTGCATGGCTCGCCGTGGCCGGAACCGTCCACCGTCAAGCAGCCGGCGCGGACCGGGCACGGCCGCTCTCGATCGAAAGCGACGGCATCACGGCGTACTACCCACGAGCCTGGCACGCAGCTGCCGAGGGCAGCACGATCGTCATCCGGTCACGAAGAACCTGGATCTGGCTCGCGAGCTACGGAACCGCGCATGCCGGGGAGTACCCGCCACGGCCCGAGCACTTCAGGCTGAAGGATGAGGACCGCCGCTTCCAGGCGTGCGGGTTCGACTTCGAAGGATGGAACCTGACATTCACGGACAGTGGCCAAGTCGTACAGGCGATTGTCAGGATCGAAGCCGGTGAGCCGAGGTCGAACGCAACCGAGCTCCTCGACCGGCTCGAGATCAGCTAGCCGTACCCGTAGCCGCCGCTCGAGCCGGTGTCGGTCGAACCGCCGCCGGAGTCATCGGTGTCGGTCTCGCCTCCGCCGCCGTTGTCCTCGGTCGTCCCGCCGCCCGCGGAAGCCGCGCCGACGGTGAGCGTGCCTTCCATCCCCTTGTCCCGATGGCCGTCGATCGGGCAGTAGAACTCGTAGGTGCCCGTCTTCGAGAACGTGATCGTGACCTCGCCGGAGCTGCCCGGAGCGACAGTCTCCGTCTCCTCCTCGAGGCCCTGGCCCTCGACTTCGAGGGCATGGTCGAAGCTCCCGCCGTTCGTGAGCTTGAACGTGTATGTGCCGGGCTGGTCGATCTGGATCGTCCCCGGATCGAACGCGAACTCCATGGCCGACACCTCAACCGTGTTCCCGTCCCCCGATGCGGCCGGCGTCGTCTCGCCGCTGCTCGAACCGCAGCCGGCGACCGCGAGCCCGACGAGCACGACGAGCACGACCGGAAGGAGAGCGAACGCGCGCATCCTTTCCCCCATACGGCGCGCCGGTCCGATTGGATTGCCCAGGTGATCCTGGAAAACGGCGTCGTCCGCACCCTCGATCCGGCGCTGCCGAAGGCAGGCGCGCTCGCGATCGCGGGCGAGCTCGTCGCCGGCGGGGTCGGGACACACGAGACGGCGCTCGCGAGCCCGGAGCGCGTCGACCTCGGGGGCCGCTGCGTCCTCCCAGGGTTCACCGACTCCCACGTCCACTTTCCGACCTGGGCGCTCGCGCAACGGCAGGTTCGCCTGGAGGGAACGCGCTCCCTCGACGAGGCGCTCGCGCGCGTCGGCGAGACGGTCGCGTCCGTGCCCGAAGGCCGCTGGCTCAGGGGGCTCGGCTGGCGGAGCGGCGACTGGTCTCCGTCCGTCGAGCCGACCAAGGAGGCGCTCGACGCCGTCACGGGAGACATCCCGACCGCGCTCATGGCGCGCGACTACCACTCGCTCTGGCTCAACTCGGCTGCGCTCGCGCTCGCCAACGGCGACCTCCAGGTGCCCGGCGGGGTGGTCGAACGGGACGAGCGCGGTGAGCCCACAGGCGTCCTGAGAGAGGAGTGCGCCTGGCACTTCCGCGACGTCCACGTGCGGCCGACCCACGACGAGATGGTCGACGCGTCGCGCGAGGGCGTCAGGCTCGCCGGCTCGCGCGGGGTCGTGGCGGTGCACGACAAGGACGGTTGGATCGGGGCACTGGCCGTCTTCCAGGAGCTCCGGGACGAAGGCTCGCTGACGCTTCGCGTCTGGCAGTCGCTACCCCACGACCACATCGACAAGCTCGCGGACATCGGCATCGCCTCCGGTCTCGGCGACGACTTTCTGCGCGTCGGCTACATCAAGGCGTTCATGGACGGGACGCTCGGCTCCCAGACCGCGCGCATGCTCGACGGGTCGGGCGTCGAGATCACGAGCCGGGCGGCGCTCGACGACATCATCAGCCGCGCCGCGCGGGCGGGCTTCCCGGTCGCGGTGCATGCGATCGGCAACCTCGCCAACCGCGAGGCGCTCGATGCGTTCGAGGCCAAACAGAACGAGTGGCGGCCACGAGGGCTTCGTCCCCGCATCGAGCACGCGCAGCTCTTGGCCCCCGAGGACGTACCGCGGTTCGCGGCTCTTGGAGTCGCGGCCTCGGTGCAGTTCAGCCACGCTTCCTCGGACCGCGACCTCGCCGACCGCTTCTGGGCCGGCCTCACCGAGGGCGCGTACGCGTTCCGCTCGCTGCTCGATTCGGGCGCGCACCTCGTCAACGGCTCGGATGCGCCAATCGAGGAGCTCGACCCTCTCGCGGGCATCGCGGCCGGCGTGCTCCGCACGATCGACGAGCGGCCTGCGTGGCATCCGGAGCAGGCCGTGTCCGTCGAGGCCGCCGTGCACGCGACCTGCGTCGCGCCCGCCTGGCTCGAAGGGGCGGAGCGGCGCCGCGGCAGGCTCGTCCCTGGGCAGCTGGCCGACCTCGTCGTCCTCGACCGTGACCCGCTCGAGTGTCCCCCAGAGGAGCTCCCCGAGGTCGAGGTCGTCGCGACCATGGTCGGCGGGCGCTGGGTTCACAACCCGCCTCCCTGGGACTAGGTCACCCGCCAAGTACAATGAGCACATGCGCACCATGCGACCGGTCCACGACGCGAACTGCTCGGTCGCCTGCACGGCCGACATCATCGGCGCGAAGTGGACTGCGGTGATCGTCCACGATCTGTCCGAAGGGTCTCGACGTTTCTCCGAGCTCGAGCGCTCGTGCCCCGGCATCAGCCCGCGAACGCTCTCCGAGAGGCTGCGCGTCCTCGAGCAGGAGGGCGTCATCCAGCGGACGAGCGCCCGGCGGCGCGTCGACTACTCGTTGACCGACAAGGGCGAGGCGCTCCTCCCGATCATCAACGAGATGCGCCGCTTTGGGCACGAGTGGCTCGTTCCCGAGCATGGGCACCAGCACGCCGACTCGGGCGCGCTCGTCAACTAGAGAGCCGCGAACGCGATCAGCGTTTCTCGGGCGGCGGCGACGCCAAGCGGGATGTAACGCACCAGTAGCCGCTCGTTGGGCGAGTGCATGTTGGCGCCGGGGACGGAGAAGCCGGTGAGGACGGTAGGGATACCCTTGTCTACCAGCGCGGGCACGATCGGCAGGGTGCCGCCACTTCGAAGAAGCAATGGCCGCTTCCCGAGCACCTTCTCGAAGGCGTCCTGGGCGAGCCTGACCGCGGGCGCGTCGGGTGAGATGAGGCCCGCGGGAGCAGAGGACCAGCGCTCGATATCGATCTCCGATCCTTCCGGCGCTGCTTCGCGAAGGATCCGCTCGAAGGCCGCCGCGATCTCCTCGACGTCCTGGCCGGGAGCCAGCCTGATGGAGACGTTCGCCTCCGCAGCGACCGGGAGGACGGTCTTCTGGAGGGCCGGTTCGCCGCCGACGATGCCGTTCACGTCGACCGCGGGGCCTGCCAGCGTCCGCAGGTAGAAGTCCTCCGCCGCGGTCGGGTCCATCGGTCTCGCGCCGTCGCTCGCGAGCACGTCCGCGCCCGGCTCGAGCTCCGCCCAGGAGCGCCGCTCCTCGTCGGTGGCAGGCGCAACTCCCGCCCGGAGCTCCTCGGGGACGGCGATGACCGCCTCGAGCGCCTGCATGAGCGCGTGCACGCCGTTCAGCGCCGCGCCGCCGAACACGCCCGAGTGGAGATCGCGCTCGCCGCTTCGCAGGCGAACGTGGAAGTAGATGAGGCCGCGTGTGCCGAGGTCGAAGGAGGGCACGTCCTCGCGGGGCATGCCGCTGTCGAAGATGATGCAGGCGTCGGCCCCGCGCTCGTCGGCCTCGAGGAACTCGACGATCGAATGCCCGCCTGTCTCCTCCTCGCCGTCGAACGCGACGCGCACGTTGACCGGCAGCTCGCCCTCGCGGGCGAGGAGCTCGGCCGCCTTGAGCATCAGGTAGGCGTTCCCCTTGTCGTCGACGGAGCCCCGGGCGTAGAGGTAGCCGTCGCGGATCTCCGGCTCGAAGGGGTCCGACTCCCAGAGCTCGAGCGGCGCCGGCGGCTGCACGTCGAAGTGCCCGTAGAGGAGGACCGTCGGCGCGGCCGTGTTGCCGTTCGAAGCCGGGATCTCGCCGACCGCGAGCGGGAAGGTGGAGGTCTCGACCAGCTCCGCCGCGCCGCCCGCATCACGCACGAAGTCGCGCACCCACTGGCCGGCCAAGCGCACGTCGTCGGCGTGCGCCGGGTCGGCGCTCACGCTCGGGATGCGCAGGAGCTCGTAGAGCTCTTCGAGCCAGGCCTGGTCGGGACCGTCCGTCACGGCCCGCGAGTCTAGCGTCGGTCGCGCTCCATCACGTCGTCGAGACCACAGGAGCCGGCCGTGCGGACGAAATCACCAGCGCGACCACGACGAGGCCTGTCCATGCTCCGCCGACGATGGGAAGTGCGAGGCCGCTGGCTGCGGAACCGATGAACAGGGTCGTCAAGTGCCCGAGAAAGACTGCCCCCAGGGCGCGGCGGAAGCGGACCGGAGCATCACCAAGCACCGAGGCCGCGTGCTGAGTGATCCAAGCGGTCACCATCAGCTGCACGAATGCAAGAAGCAGGGCTGCCACGACCAACCGTCCGAGGCCTCGATATCCGTCCGCCGAGTCCACGGCGAGCGCCGTTGACGACGCTACCGCGAAGGGCAAGAAAAAGAGCGCCGCAAGGACGCTACCCGCGATGAATCCGGCCAGCGCTCCGCCGAGTGAGGCGAAGAATCCGGGCGCAGAACGGAAACTCCCTTGCACTCGACCAGTGTGGCCCAGCGCGCCCGTTCTTACAAGGTATGACCCTCAGGCAGCGACGTCTCTGAGCTTCTGAGATTCCGCCAGTGCCTGCAGCTTCTTCAGGCTCTGGTTCTCGATCTGCCGGACGCGCTCGCGGGTGACATTGAACGTCCGCCCAACCTCGTCGAGCGTCCGCGGATGCTGGCCGTCGAGCCCGTAGCGAAGTTCGAGCACGCGCCGCTCGCGGGGCGAGAGAGCGCAGAGGATCCGCTTCAGCGTCTCCTTGCGGAGCGTCGTCTCGGCCGCCTCGTCCGGCGCCGCCGCCGACTGATCGGCGAGGAAGTGGCCGAACTCGGACTCCTCTTCGTCGCCCACCGGCTTCTCCAGGGAGATCGGCGCCTGCGCGCTCCGCCGGATCTGCTCGACCTCCTCGCGCTCGATGTCCAGCTCGCGGGCGATCTCCTCGGCGGTCGGGTCGTGCCCGAGCTCGGCGAGGAGCTTGCGCTCGACGCGGCCGATCTTGTTGAGCTTCTCGACGACGTGGACGGGCATGCGAATCGTGCGCGCCTTGTCCGCGAGCGCCCGGGCGACAGCCTGCCGGATCCACCACGTCGCGTAGGTCGAGAACTTGAAGCCCTTGCGGTAGTCGAACTTCTCCGCGGCGCGCACGAGCCCGATCGTTCCCTCTTGGATCAGGTCGAGGAACGGAAGGCCCTGGTTGCGATAGTTCTTCGCGATCGAGACGACGAGACGGAGATTCGCCTCGACCATCTGCTGCTTGGCACGATGGTCGCCGCGCTCGATCCGCTTCGAGAGCTCGACCTCCTGGGCGGCCGTGAGGAGCGGAACCTTGCCGATGTCCTTGAGGAAGAGCTGCAGCGAGTCCGTGGACACTTCGGCCACGTCCGGAGTGGGCGTGGTGGTCTCTTCTTCCTCCGGCTCGGCCTCGACGACCTCGATGTGGAGCTCCTCGAGTGCCTGGTAGAACTCGTCGATCTGCGCTGTGTCGAAGTCGAGCTCGTCGAGCGCGAGCGCAACTTCGTTCTGTGTCAAGAAGCCTGCCTCCTGGCCTTGACGAACGAGCGCTTTGGCGGCGTCGTCGTCCAGCGTCAAGCCTCTCGCCCCATTCCCTCTCCCCTCTTTCACGTGAAACCCCCTCCTCTGACCGTATTGACGGCCCCCGATTTGTCAACGGCCTCTCCGTCAAGGCTTCGGCGATTTTGTGGCGCGACTCTTGCACGGGCACCGGACAGTTCGCCATGGGCCGAACGGACTATTTGTTAGACGCTAGGTCCCAATGCCTTCAAGACGGGAAAGAAGCGATTTTGCTTCCCGGCTGTAGAGACTTTCAGGCAGGGTAGCGGCTGCGCGCTCGAGCTGGTTTCGCGCGTCCTGGATGTCCCGGATCCAGAGAAGAAGGACTCCGAGGTGGAAACGGACGACTGCGGAGTCGGGATGGTCGCGCGCGAGCGGCCCCAGGCGGGAAAACGCGGCGGACGGATTCGCCTTGTCGAAGCGCCCGACCGCGGCTGCGACCTGCGCGTCGAGGCGCTTGGGCGCGAGCTCCAGGGCCCGGTCGAAGGCGGCGCGGGCGGAGAGCGGGCGACCGACTCGCTGCAGGGCCGTGCCGTAGAGGAGCCATTCGTCCGCGTCGCCGCGTTGGGCGCCCCGCCTCAGCTTCGCGAGCTGCTCCTGCGGCGACAGCTCCGAGAGGCCGGCCGGCGGCTCCAGGTCGGTGAAGAACGAGGGCAACCCGGGCGCCATCTCCGGGTGGAGGAGGTCGGCGGCCCGCACGGCCGAGGGCGAGTCCGGCTCGACCTCTGCGGCCTGGGTCCACTCGGCTTTCGCCTCCTCCACCTGGCCGTCGGCGTACAGCGATAGGCCGACATGGAGGTGGACGAGCGCGCTTTCAGGATGGGCGGCTTCGAGCTCACGGAGCCGCTCGAGCGTGGCGTCAGGCCACGCCGCGACCGCAGCCCCCACGGCGGCTTCGAGCGAGGCTGGATCCTCACGCAGGACGCTTGCGAACTGCGTGCGCGCGGCGGCCGCGTCACCTCCGTCGTACGCCCGCTCGGCGGCGCGAAGAGCCTGGGCCTCCGCGTCGTCCCCGAGGAGGAGGCTGAGCTCGAGCACGGGAGGCTTGCGGGCCGGGCTTCCGTCGCCCCGGCCGTTGAGCGCCACCCCCACGACGACAGCGGCCGCGACGAGGGCCAGGGCCCCCACGATCAGCCGGATGCGGGCGCGCGCAGACACCTGCCGAGCGTAGCCCGCGCGCCGTGGGCGGCCGGGGGCAAGTTGCTATATTTGGTGAAGTTATGACGACTTATCGCGAGCTGCTCCAGAAGGCCAAGGCCGAGATCCACGAGGTCGATGCCTTGGGCGCGCAGGAGTTGTTGTCTGAGAACTCGCTCGCTGTGGTCGACGTGCGCGAGCGGCAGGAGTGGGACGAGGGCCATCTCCCCGGCGCCGTCCACGTGCCTCGCGGCAACCTCGAGTCGCGGATCGAGCGCGCCGTTCCCGACAAGTCGCGCAAAGTCCTCGTCTATTGCGCAGCGGGAAACCGGTCTGCTTTCGCGGCGAAGACGCTCGAGGAGCTCGGCTACGAGAACGTGGTCTCGCTCGCCGGCGGCTTCACCGACTGGAAGCGCAACGGCCTTCCCTACGAGGTGCCGGAGGCACTCGACGCGGCCAAGCGCCGGCGCTACAGCCGCCATCTCCTCATCCCCGAGGTCGGCGAGGAAGGCCAGCTCAAGCTCCTGCAGTCGAGAATCCTCCTGATCGGCGCGGGCGGGCTCGGATCACCCGCCTCCCTCTATCTCGCCGCGGCGGGAGTCGGCACGCTCGGGATCGTCGACGACGACGCCGTCGACGAGACGAACCTTCAGCGCCAGATCGTCCACTCGACGGATCGTCTCGGCGAGTCGAAGGCCGACTCGGCCAAGCGGACGATCGAGGCGCTGAACCCGGATGTGACGGTCAAGGTCTTCAAGGAGCGCCTCACCTCCGAGAACGTCGATCGCATCCTCGGCGAGGGCTGGGACGTGATCGTCGACGGCGCCGACAACTTCCCCACGCGCTACCTCCTGAACGACGCCTCGGTGTGGCATGGCATCCCCGTCGTGCACGGCTCGATCTTCCGCTTCGAGGGCCAGGTGACCGTGTTCAAGCCGCACGAGGGCCCCTGCTACCGCTGCCTCTTCCCCCAGCCGCCTCCGCCGGAGCTCGCGCCGAGCTGCGCGGAAGGCGGCGTGCTCGGCGTCCTCCCAGGAGTGATCGGCTCGCTCCAGGCCAACGAGGCTCTCAAGCTGGCGCTGGAAATCGGCGACCCGCTCGTCGGCCGCCTGCTCATGTTCGACGCGCTCGAGGGCACCTTCACCGAGATCTCTCTCCGGCGCGACCCGGACTGCCCCGTCTGCGGCGAGAACCCGACGATCACGAGCTACATCGACTACGTCGAGTTCTGCCAGGGCGGAAGGACGCACGTCGGCTCGTGACGCGAGTTCGCATTCCACCCACCCTGCGTGACGCCGTCGGCGGCGTCCGCGAGGTCGACGCCTCAGGGCAGACCGTCCGCGAGCTCCTCGCCGACCTGGCGGAGCGCTTCCCCGTGCTCGGAAGCCAGGTGCTCGAGAGCGGGAACGAGATCGCTCCCTTCGTGAACGTCTACGTGAACAACGAAGACGTCCGCACGCTCGAAGGGCTCGAGACGCCGGTGGGCGACGGGACGACGGTCATCCTTCTGCCGGCGATGGCCGGCGGCGAGCGGACGCTGACGTCCTCGCTCCTCGAGGCGATCGGCCAGACGCCGCTCGTCGAGGTTCCGCGGCTCGCCCCTGACGGCGGCGCGCGCATCTTCGCCAAGCTCGAGGGCCAGAACCCGACGGGTTCGATCAAGGACCGGATCGCGAAGACGATGATCGAGGCCGCAGAGGCCGCCGGAGAGCTCGAGCCCGGACGCGAGCTCCTCGAGCCCACGAGCGGGAACACGGGCATCTCGCTCGCGATGGTCGCGAAGCTCAAGGGCTATCCGCTCACCTGCGTCCTCCCCGAGAACGCGACGCCCGAGCGCATCCGCATGCTCGAGCTCTACGGCGCTGAGGTGCTCTTCTCGCCGGCGAACGAGGGCTCGAACGGAGCCGTCCGCTACGCGCTTCGGCTGGCCGAGCGCGACCCCCGCTACTTCATGCTCAACCAGTACGCGAACGACGCGAACCCGCGCGCCCACTACGAGGGCACCGGTGCGGAGATCGCCGAGGCGCTCCACCGGGTCGACGCGTTCGTCGCGGGTCTCGGGACGGGCGGCACGCTCATGGGCGCGGGCGAGCGTCTGCGCGAGTCGTTCCCGGATGTCCTCGTCGCGGCGGCGGAGCCCTTCCAGGGCGACCTCGTCTACGGCCTGCGCTCCCTCGCCGACGGGTACGTGCCTCCGATCCTCGACGTCACGAAGCTCGACCGAAAGATCCTCGTCTCGAACGAGGAGTCGGTCGCGGGCCTCCGCGCTCTCCTCGACCGCGAAGGCATCTTCGCGGGAGTCTCGTCCGGCGCGGTCGTCCACGTAGCAAGGCGCCTCGCCGCCGAGCTCGACGAGGAAGCCGTGGTCGTCGCCGTCCTCGCGGATGCGGGCTGGAAGTACCTGTCCGCCGACTTCTGGACGGAGGGCCCCGCGTCGATGGAGGACCACCTCTGGTGGTAGTCCCGGCCGCGGTGCGCTCGGCGCTCGTCGAGCACGCCGAGGCGGAAAGCCCGAATGAAGCCTGCGGAGTCGTCGTCTTCCGCGACGGCGAGGCCGAGCGGTACGTCCCCGGCACGAACCTCTCCGAGAGCCCCTATCGCTACGAGCTCCAGGTTCCTCCGGAGACCTGGTTCCTCGAGGACGAAGGCTACGAGCTCGCCGTCTTCCACTCGCACGTGTCGAGCCCGCCACGCCCCTCGCGAACGGACGTCGAGAACATCGGCCTCTGGGAGAGCAAGCCCTATCTGATCCTCTCCCTGCGCACCGGCGAGCTGGCGGGCTGGCGGATCAGGGACGGCCGGGTCGAGCCCGAGCCCGTCTCCTATTAGGAGACGTTGAAACTGCCGCGCATCGTCTTCGGATGAGCGTCGCAGCGGAACTTGTAGGTGCCCGCGGACAGGGTCACCTTCCAGGTGCGGCTGCCGATGAAGGCGATCCCGGTCTTCCTGCTCACGCCCGGGCCGAAGAGATGGAAGTTGTGGGAGGCCGTCTGGTCGGAGATCGCGAAGCGATGTTCGCCCGGGCTCGCATGGTGCAGGGTGGCGCCGTTCGCGCGCTTGAGCGTGATCGTGGAGGGCGCGGCGACGGTGCCCCGGAACGGGCGCCCGGCGGCGACCGCTGGGACCACGAGCGCGGCGGCGAGCACGGTGCAGAGGACGAGGGGGCGGCCTGCCATTCCTAGACCTACGTCGAAACACTGCGAGCGGATTTCCTCCCGGCCCGAGGGATTGAGCCAGAGGCCGACCGGGTCGAGAACGAGATCGTGAGGCTCGTCGTTCTCCTCGGCGCCGCGCTCGTCATCGCAGCCCCGGCCCCGGCCACGGCCGCCCCCGTGCCGCTTCCCGGAGCGCCGACCTGCCCGCTCTTTCCGGCGACGAACGTCTGGAACAAGCCCGTCGGCCAGCTGCCCCGGAAGTCGAACTCGCGGACAATCGTGCGCTCGATCGGCGCCAACCTCCCCGTGCACGCCGACTTCGGATCCGGGCTCTGGGACGGTGGGCCGATCGGCATCCCCATCACCATCGTCGACTCCTCGCAGGCCAAGTCGCCCGTGAGCTTCGAGTATGACGACGAGAGCGACGCGGGCCCGTATCCGATCCCGAACGGCGTCGCGATCGAGGGCGGCGCGGGCTCCGACGGCGACCGCCACGCCATCATCGTCGACTCCGACACCTGCGAGCTCTACGAGCTCTTCTCGCTCTATCCGTCCTGGACGGCCGGGTCAGGAGCGATCTGGAGCCTCACGTCGAACGCGCTGCGCCCCGCGGGCTGGACATCGGCCGACGCGGCCGGCCTTCCCATACTGCCGGGCCTCGTCCGCTACGAGGAGGTGGCAGCGGGCCACATCGACCACGCCATCCGCTTCACCGTCAGCCGCTCGCGTCGCGACTACGTCTACCCGGCACGGCATTACGCCTCCAGCCGGACGAGCAAGGCCCTTCCGCCGATGGGCCTCCGCCTGCGGCTCCGCGCGAACTTCCCCGTGAAGAAGTTCCCTTACCAGGCGCGCGTCGTGCTCAAGGCGCTCAAGCGCTACGGGATGATCGTCGCGGACAACGGCACGAGCTGGTACCTGACCGGCGCGCCCGATCCCGGCTGGGACAACGACCAGCTGCACACGCTTGGCGAGGTGAAGGGTTCGGACTTCCGCGTCGTCGACACGCGCGGCTTCAAGAGCGGCTAGTAGTCGAGCTCGACCGGGCGCCCCTCGTCCGCCGAGCGGTAGAGCGCATCGAGAGCTCTCGCCTGTCCGACGGACTCCTCACGGCCGAGGAGCGGCTCGGCCTCGCCCCTGATCGCCTCGCACATGTTGTCCAGCTCGAGCCGGTAGGGATCGGCCGGTGGGAGCGCGATCTCCTCGCGCGTCTCGCCCCGTCGCAGGTGCAGCACGAGCCGCCTGGCCAGCCACGGGTCGGGGATTACGAGTGAGCCCTCCGTGCCGACCGCTTCGAGGCCGTCGCGCCGCGGCAGCTCCATGCCCGCGTCTATCTGGGCGATCGCGCCGCGGGCGAAGCGCAGGATCCCGGTGAAGAGAATGTCCACGCCCGTGTCGCCGATTACCTGCTCCCCGTACACACGCTCGGGCTCGCCGGCGAGAAGCCGGGCGGCGCTCACGCAGTAGGCGCCCACGTCCATCAGCGCGCCGCCTTCGAGCTCGGGCGCGAGGCGGATGTTCCTGCGGCCCTCGACGGGGAAGCTGAAGGTCGCCCGGAGGAGCTGGAGCTGCCCGATGACGCCGCCCCGGACGAGCTGCTCGAGCTTCGCGGTCTGCGGGCTGTGGCGCCACATGAACGCCTCCATGAGGATGCGGCCCGCCCGCTCGGCGGCCGCGAATGCTTCCTCCGCCTCGGCGGGGCTCCGCGTCAGCGGCTTCTCGCAGAGGACGTGCTTGCCCGCAGTGAGGGCGCGCACGGACCATTCGACGTGCAGCGAGTTGGGGAGCGAGATGTAGACGGCGTCGACCTCGGGATCCTCGATCAGCGCTTCGTAGCTTCCGTGCGCCCGCTCGATTCCGTGCTCGACGGCGTAGGCCTCGGCCCGCCCTGCATCGCGGCTCGCCACGGCTACGACGTCGGCACGATCCGACTTCTCCGCCGCCGCCAGCAGCCGGCGGTTGATCCTCGCCGTCGAGATGAAGCCGAAGCGGACCGGCTCGCTCAAGCGCAGAGCTCCCGGGCGACCGCGACGTAGACGTCCTTGCAGCGCTCGAGATCGGCGAGATCGACCCACTCGACCTGCGCGTGCGCGCCCTCCCCGCCCGGCCCGAAGACCACCGTGGGGATCCCTGCGGCCGCGAAAACCGCCGAGTCGGCCCAGAACGGGACGCCCGCGACCTCCGGGTCGCCCGCGTGCCGGATCACCGCCTGCACGACCGGCTCCTCCTGTGCCACCTCGAATGGTTCGCGGACGAAGGTCGTCCGGATCTCCGCGCTGCCCGCGATCTCCCGGAGCTGGCGCTCGACGAGCTCGACCGTCTCGCCGGGCACCGTGCGCCGCTCGAGGCCGAGCACACAGCTCTCCGGGTAAGTCGAGAGCTCCACCCCGCCCCCGATGAGAGATGCGTGCACGGAGCCGCTGCCGAGGAGCGGGTGCGCGGGGTTGCCAAGAAGCGCCTCCGCGAGCGCGCCGAGGCCAGTGAGGACGCTCCCCATGGCGACGATCGCGTCCTCGCCGAGGTCGGGCCGCGACCCGTGCGCGGCGCGACCCCTCGTCTCGACCTCCATCCACACGAAGCCCTTGTGCGCGACGACGAGGCGGAGCTCGGTCGGCTCGGCGACGATCGCGGCGTCGGCCTGGTAGCCGCGCGCGACCGCCTCGGCGCCGATGGAGTAGACCTCCTCATCCGCAACCGCCGCGACGAGCACGTCGCCGCGCAGGCCTGCCTGGGCCGCCTCGGCACCGGCGACCATGATCGCCGCGAGGCTCCCCTTCATGTCATAGGCCCCGCGGCCGTACAGTCGCCCGTCCTCGAAACGAGGCTCGAGCGGCGCCTCCATTCCCTCGTAGCCGACCGTGTCCATGTGCGCGTTCAGAAGGAGCGTGGGACCGCCGCCGCTGCCACGGGCGCGGCCCACGACGTTGGGCCGGCCAGGCGCGACCTCCTCCACCTCGACCTCGAGCCTGGCATCCGCGAGCCAGTCGGCCACGAAGCGCGCCAGCTCGCCCTCGCCCGCCCCGCCCGCGACGAGGTCAGGGTTGACGGAGTCGATCCGAACGAGCTCGGCGGCGAGCTCAGTAAGGCTCGACGAACTCAACCGGAGCGCCGTCGACTTCGATGAACCCCACGCGAACCTCCCCGAAGACGTCGAATGGCTCCGCGATCATCCTCTCGCCCGCCATCGCGTCCTCCAGGCTCTCGACCTTGTAAGCGACGTGCGGGACGGTACGGACGAGCTCGACCTCCGGGCTGTCCGGCTCGTACCAGAGCCATTCCACGCGGTACGGGTGGGCCGCCGGGCTCGAGAGCCAGAGGCGCTTCGATTCGAGGAAGCGCATGCCGTCGCGCTTCGCGGCGGCCGGGACGCCGATGTGGTCGAACTCCACGGAGGCCGAATCCTACTCCGCCGCCGTAAGCTCTTCGGCTTCCTCCTGCGGGAGAAACTCGACCTCGAGCCGCTCGATGCGGGGGCCGTCGACGTCGAGAACGTGGAAGCGCATGCCGTCGTGGAGGACCTCGTCGCCCCTCTCGGCCGCGCGCCCGAGCTCGCCGAAGACGAAGCCGGCGACCGTGTGGTAGTCCTCCTGCGGAAGATCGGCCTTGAACTGCTCGTTGAAGTCGTCGATCGGGAAGGTGCCGTCGATCCGGATGTGGCTGTCGTCGACGCGCTCGACCGACTCGTCAGGCAGGTCGTACTCGTCCTCGATCTCGCCGACGATCTCCTCGAGCAGGTCTTCGAGCGTGACGATGCCCTGGAAGGCGCCGTACTCGTCGACGACGAGCGCCATGTGCTGGTTCGTGCGGCGGAACTCGGCGAGCATCGCGGCGAGATCCTTCGTCTCGGGGACGACGTGGGCCGGCCGCACGAGCTCCTCGAGAACGACGTTGTCGATCCCGCGGTCGTAGAGGGCGGAGAAGAGGTCGCGCACGTGCAGGAGGCCGACGACGTCGTCTAGCGATCCTCGGTAGACCGGATAGCGCGTGAACGGCGAGTCGACGACCGCGGCGAGGCACTCGTGCGGGGGGAGGTCGATGGAGAGGGCGACGACCTCTGGCCGCGGGACCATGACCTCGTGGACCTCCTTGTCCGCGAAGTCGAAGACCTTGTAGAGCATCTCCTCTTCCTCCTCGTGGATGACGCCCGTGTCCTCGGCCGCGGCGACCATCATGCGGATCTCGTCCTCGTCCGCGATGACCACGCCCGCGGGGGCCGGGCTGATCCCGAAGATGCTCGTGAAGGCATTGGCGGACTTCTGCAGGAACCAGACCAGCGGATACGTGACGACATAGACGGCCTCGACCGGGAGCGCGACCCAGAGCGCCGTGCTCTCGTTCTTCGTCAGCGCGACCGCCTTGGGCACGAGCTCGCCGAGCGTGACGTGCAGGTACGTGACGATCGCGAACGCGAGGATGAAGGAGACGGTCTGCGCGAGTGCCGGATTCAGGAAGTGCTCGACGAGCGGCTCGCCGATTGCACCGAGGGCGATGGAGAAGGCGGTGATCCCGAGCTGCACCGTGCCGATGAAGCGCACGGGGTCGTCCATGATCCGGAGCGCGATCCTCGCTCGCCGATTCCCTTCGCGGGCGAGCTCCGTCAGGCGCGTTCGCCTCGCGGTGACGAGCGCGTACTCGGCCGCTACGAAGAACGCGTTCCCTGCGACCAGCAGGAGAACGGCGAGGAGCTTCAGAAAAACGGTCACGCCCCGTCTCCCGGGGCGTGGGTACTAGGCGGGATCTCGTCCAACTTCTAGATTTCAGGATAGCGCAGGGCCCATACGGTCTTCCCTGCGGACACCGTTTCTAACGGCCGGAACCGCGCATCGAGAACCGCGAGATCGGCGCGGTAGCCCGGCAGGAGGCGGCCGCGATCGGTGAGCCCGAGGAGCTGCGCGGGGACAAGGCTGGCCATCGTCGCCACCTCGGAGAGGCCAAAGCGAGCGAATCTCGCCACGAGCTCGGCTCCGGAGCGGCTTCCGCCGGCGAGCCGGTTCCGCGGCGTGAGGGGGCGTGCGACGCGGTCGCTCGTGAGCGCGATCCGGCTCGCCCCGGCGACCCGCACCGTCAGCTCCTCCACGGTCGGGTGCAGGTGGCGCCCGTCCGCGATCAGCCCGACGGTGACGCGCTGGTCGAGGAGGAGCACCGAGACGGGGCCGGTCGCACGTGCGCGAAGCGGCGCCATCGCGTTCCAGAGGTGCGTCGCGAACGTGGCGCCGGCGTCGATCGCAGCGCGCGTCGTCGCTTCGTTCGCGAGCGTGTGGCCGACGGCGGCGACAGCGTTCTCGGCGACGAGAGCAACCGCTTCGAGACCGCGCTCGATTTCCGGCGAGACGGTCACGAGCCGCACGTCGCCACGGCCGAGCCACTCGCCGAGCAGATCCAGGTCGACCGGCTTGAGCTCCTCCGGAGGAAGGGCGCCCGCCGCCTCCGGGTTCAGAAAGGGCCCCTCGAGATGTAGCCCGAGACACAGTGGGTCCGAGGTCTCGACCGGTGCCTGCCCGGTCTGCAGATAGCCCGTGACGCCGGCTGAAACCAGGGTTTCCGGCGCGTAGGCGTGCAGGTCGAGGAACCCGGGGAACACCAATCGATCGGGCGCGACGTCCACTTCCTCGACCTCGACGATGAGATCGCCCTCGATCCTGAGCAAGCCCGGCCGAGGCCCACCGATTGGGTCAATGAGAAGTCCCTCTAAAGTGTGACGCCCTCCCACCCGATTATCATCGTGCCTTGGGGGAAGCCGCAGTGTCCACAAACGGAGCCGCAACCGAGATCACCTGTCTGATCGCCGACGACCACGAGGTCGTCCGCGAAGGGCTTCGACTCTCGTTGTCGCGCTCACCGCAGATCCGCGTCGTCGGTGAGGCGTCTGATGGCGCG